>Ga0179591_1333446_pt1 | contig 10703 bp, 10 predicted proteins | sample CZOMad2_1_08_16f_FD_182891 | JGI IMG/M metagenome (GOLD analysis project Ga0179591, IMG submission 182891) | Vadose zone soil fungal communities from Angelo Coast Range Reserve, California, USA - CZOMad2_1_08_16fungal (PacBio error correction) | ecosystem: Environmental > Terrestrial > Soil >...
TATAAGTCGTGAGAGAAAAGGTGGAATAATTACACCTATTGCTGCAGTTAAAGATTGGAAAGGATGCTCCTTGGTCGAAGAATGAGCGTTACGGTGAGCGCCTGGGAGGATACCTGTTGTCAGAGGTCGCAGATAGGAACTTTCCTGGAGAGGTAAAGTCTATTTCATTCAGGGACACGGCGAGAATTTTACAAAAGTACGTCGAGAGAAAAATGGAGCCAAAAGAAAAGGACCAGCTCTCTAGAAGAGATGGAGGAAAATCTGCTCTACCACCGGAGATGATCTCTCTCCTAACTTAGAAATATCGTATCAAAAGAACCGGAGAAAAACTGACTGGTTAAGAGGGTTAACCTCTCTCTTCACTTCGAGCTTGATTAAGGAGACCCTCCAAGTACATCTCAGCCGGCACATGGCAAAGATCCTAACCAGATAAAATGGGTTCATCCTGACGGTTCCACGTGACAGTAGATTCATCCCTAGCTCACTCTGTAAGCTGGAGAAATGGGAGTAAGCTTGCCGCGTCAATGGACCTCAAAAACGGAGTCCATCGTTTACTCGATCAAAAGGGGGGGGGTCTACACTGAAAGTATCCGCAAACACATCCTCGGCTCGTAAAAAAAAAGGAGCTCTACAAGGGGACCAGCCGGAAAGAAAAAAAGGGGGGTCTTCCTCATAAGGCCATGCATCGCCGGGATCGGAAGGAGATTCCTATGGGACAACACTTCAGCCAAGAAGGCCAAATAGTGTGCGCGGCAAAAAACGTCAGCAAACACCGATGGGGTCAGCGGCTCCTGAAGAAACCGGTAAATCAGGAACGCAGATTTCGGGATCAAAAGGGGGCGCAAAGGCCAGCGAGAACCCCTACTTTGCAAGAGCTAAGACAACGGGGGGGGGGGAACAAAAAAATTCACCTCTGGATATCCTAGCACTCAGGGAAATGAAGGCCCATCGACGAAGGTCTGGACGTCAGGGGGCACCCCCTTTGAAAGGGGGTCCAGCCTTGGGAGAGGAAAGCGACGAGCGATTAACTAGGAAGGTGTGCCATGTCTGCTTTTACTTCAGCGAAGATAAAACGTTCGAACTGAGAAGGGGAAAAACTGAGGGGGAATACGTCGTTCCTACTGACGTCAAGAAGTATATTTCCGGAATAAAGGGTACCATTGGGCCATCTCAGAGGCGTAGAAAGAGAATGCAGCAACACACGATCTAACGTTACCTATCCTTATCGGGACAGACCTCTTCCGGCTCAAGACTGCAAGTGGAAGAGGAGGCTACTCCAAGTCTCGTTCCAGACAACGGAAGTTTCTTCGCCTACGAGTTCTGGGAGTAAAAAAAAAAGGCACTGGGTCGAAACGGCTCGAGAAGAGGGGGGAGATCACGGAGGGGGGGGAGAGACTCAACCTGAGATAGGCGGAGGGGGGGGGTTTCATCTGTACGGTCCCTGGAGCAAAGAATCGTCTGTCGCGCTCAACCTTCCCTGCGTGTAGGTCCTTACTCTCTGGAGGGGGAGAAGGGACTTCACTCCAGTCAGGGGCATCCACGCCAATGGCAAGCTTCCCAACGGCTTGGAACAGGAGGAGGGTCTAACAAAAAATCGGTTCGGAAGAAGAACAAGCATCAGATCCTCGATCTGCGCATGTCCGGAGAAGCCTCTCAAGGGCAGGTGACATCTAAAAAGGGAAAAACTAAACCTCCAATGGGGAGGGGGTCCACTCCTTCAATGGGCGAGAAAGGGTCTTTGGGGATTGGCTGGAGAGAGGGCGACTTAACAACTGGAAAGGGAAGGGGATCTCCCTGTAGCCACAGAAAGGTGTAAGACTAATACTTCGCGGCCTCGTCCCTCTATCGTAAAAAGGTTGGGGATACAGCGTGACGCAACTCCAGCCGTAAAAGGGGGGGAGTGCTAGACCTCCAGTCGGGGGCACTTCTCGGCCAAACGGCGCGCGATTAAACGGGCCGCTGACGCCGGGTATCCCCTGGAAGAGCAGTCTTCAGGCAGAGAGGACCTTAATCAAGGAAGACTGGACAAGAACTTAACAAACTCACGGGACAAGGGGGGGTGCGGTCTGGCTGCTACACCGAGAGGGAAGACTGGAATCCGGCCGGACGGAGAAGCTCGCAGCCAGGAAAAATTCGCTTTCATAAACACCCTGGGCGGTCATACCGTCGAAAGGGGAGAAGGTCGAGCGATCGCCAAAACACTGTACCGCCGAGGAACATCGAGTTTCGGGAACAGCAATATGAAGCCGACTCGCCAGGAAGAGAGAGGGGCCGGGCCCATCACTAGTCTCTTAGCAGGAGGATCGAAACGGCTACGAGCCAATGTGCTCGACAAGAGATGGAGGGAAAAGTGCCTACAAGAAAAAATTTCCAGGGGGAGCAGACAAATGAAAAGATTTCATACGTGGGTGTTGGGGGGGAAAGGTTGGTTAATCGTCGGTCACATCCCACAAAAGAGGAGAAACTCATCATTTCGTTTCAGGTGACAAACAGTAAGCCGCAAAACGCATAAAGAACAAATAAAAGGGGTAAATGACCAACCTCTAGGCAAAAGAAGAAGGGGGGGTTTAGCTCAACTCGCAACAACAAAAACCTTTTAGTAAGGGGAGTTAAAGCTAAACATCTCGTGGAAAGAGGCGTTCGTGTGGAGGTAAGGCCTTTACTGATAAAAAGATGGTAAATGCTGGTCCAAAAGTTAACGCCACGGGAGGAGGAGGAAGAGGGCTATTGGTGTGTTGGGGGTAGACCACTTACCCAAAAAAGACAATAAGAAAAATACCCACCCTTTGAGGAAGCTTCATGGGGGTCGAAAGAAGGCGCTCTGCCGGGAGAGAGAAGAGGGAGCCCGGCTTCAGTCAGAACATCCCCCCCCAAAGCTGTCAGCACCAAGGGTGCAGAGCCTTGGAGGATCGATTGCCTCAGAAGGGCGAATTTTCATTCAAGAGAGGTGCGATATTCAATCATGAAAGTGCGGGCTCTCGCAAGTACGGAAGGAAGTCGCTTTCATTTTTTAAGCGAAAGAAAGGGTAAAGCCCTCGACTGGTAAAAGGAAAGGTGTGGGAAGCGAGTGACCGAACTGTCCGCATTCTGATAGGCAAGGAGGGTGACAGTCTGACTCCGTTTAGAAAAAAAGGAGGAGAAATAACCATACCAGCCTCACTTGTTCAAGGTGGTTCGTTGATCCATTCAGTGAAGGAGATGCTTAACTATCGCCGAGATGCTGAAATAGAATCCGGAAGAAAGGGGGAATGAAGTCTGTTCTTAGGATGGGAAGAGTAAGTCTTTAGGAAGGACAAAGAAAATCAGGAGTGGCCTTTTCTTTCGATTATACAGGGGTAGTAATTGGGAGAGGTCAACTCAAGGCTTTAATTATAGAATGAAGGTGGACCTGGTCATCAGAAAAAGGTCGGTAAAGGGAAGAGAATATCTCCTGATCATGTAGAAAAAAAAAGTGATGAAAAGTGCATTCTAATTACAAGGGAACGAACTTTTCAATTCCATGGAAAAACGCGAGTACAATGACTACTGAAGAAAAGACAGGATCTAGGATATTCTTTTTTTCCCTTCTGTCTAGGTTGGGACATCGCCAAGCCGGGTCCTTTAAGGGAGGGGGGATCTTTGACCGCCTCTGCGAACAGAAGTTAAAGGACAGAATACAATCGGAACAGAAAAGGGAGTCGTTAATCCCGATTCCACCACCCGCTAGAGCGTTTTAAGCGTCAAGAGGGGACGCGATGAAAAAGAGGCAGTGGCCGAGTAACAGAGACCGGTGAAATCTAGAATAAAAGGAGGAAGGGAAGAGGATGCGAGTTTCTTTTAACTAGACAGGAGGGAGGAGGGAAGTATTACACGAAACGAGGACTCAGTACCGAGCGAAGGAAGGAGATTTTTCAACCAAACAAACAACCAAACCCCACCAACCCACCCAGACACTCACCCTTTTACCCCACAAACACGACGCAACCAATAGAGAAGGATGAAGGTAAAGGAGAGGTTCGTGGGTGTGCTGCTCGGGTGGAGAAAGAGAGATATTTGCCAGTTTCGCAATAGCTGGCTGAGGAGGAACGAGGGGATGCGATCAACTTGTCCGGTGAGGTGGAGGACGTAAGGAAAAATTCGGTTCCCGGCACGTGCAAGTCACGAGAAACCTCTATCAAGAATAGACTGAAAGGGAAAACAGTGAAGAGCCTGTGTGACAGATAGTAGAGGCTAGCAGGAAGGGGAAGAACTAAAGGAGAGAAGAATGCTGAATCTTTCAATGGGTAGAATACGATTTGCAAGATCGTCCTTATGACTCGGTCGGAATATTGGCAAGAGAAAGTAGGGGGTCCAATCGTGTATCGAGGAAAAAGTACAGTTCGCCATTTCATAGGGGTGCAGGCCGGCAAGGAGGGAAAGAAGAGAACGAAATCAAGCTTTCCGATAAGAAAATTAGAGGGCCTCACGAATCGGGAATAGGGGTCGTCAAAAGGAAACCTATTGCACGTAGGATTGAAGAGTTTCTGGAACGGATCTCCTACGGCTTCAATAGAGGAGAGAACTAGAATCAAATACGCTCACCTTTAAGGCGCCGGATTGGGCCTTTAGAGGGAAATAACCTGGGAAGGGGAGAAAGTCAGTAGCGTCCTACGAAATGACAAAAGGAGACAAAATCGGAGGTCGGAGAAAAAGAGCGGACAGATATAAAGGCTAGGTAAACATATCCGCCCTCAACCAGTCTAAAAGGACCTGAAGAGGGGAAGTCGTTGGTTCACTTACCTGCTTTGGAAAAACCCGGAGGGCACCGTACGACTTTAACTAGGGGAAGAAGGGAGGGAGAATCAATTGAGGGCGTAACCAGAAAAGCCGTTCTACCAGGGGGGGGGATCGAATTGTACTGTAAGTGAGAAGATAGAATACTATAAATGAAAAGTGGAACCGAAAAGAGGACCCGAAGGAAGGAAATCCCATATAAATCTCCATTGGACGGCCGTGCAAGTTCGCTTGTCCGAGGGCGCAATGAGGATAGGAGAGGAAATCCGGTGCCCCGATCTATGGACCGTCATGACATATAGCCCAGCTATGAATCTACTACGCCTCTCCAGTAAAAAAGGCGGTCCGCCCGTTTTAGACAAAGCCGCGTCATTCCAAAAAAACTAATTAGAGAAGAAATTATTCTGCATTCCCTCGCAGAAGAACTAGGGTCAATACGTACCAAGTCTCGAAGATTGCAGGGAAACACCAACAGTAAAGAAAGTAGGCCTCTTATTCAGTGAAATAGGCCGAAACGTGGGCAAGGGGGAAAGGGGGGTTCTCTGTTGGAAAGAGGAAAGGGAACACGAGGCGTCTCGAAGGCAGTACGGCCTGAACGACGACTGGTCATCATGCCATTCTCAGCCTGTCGACCGAGAGCGGATCGGAAGTGATCGTCTTTACCATCTGTGAAGGGAAGTCAAAAAGGAGCCGAACTGAACTACCTCGAAAGAAGGGAATGAAGCAAGAAGCAAGAGAGATGGCCACTTATCGCTCCTATAATGAAAAAGCTCTTGGACGATCCTAGGAATGGAGTTATCAGTAGAAGGGGGGGGGGTCAGGAGGGAAGAGAGTCAAACTGAAAAAAAAATCGCCTTCCCCCGTACGGGAAGGTCTTCTGCCACGCCGTCACTACGGAAAGGGTGGAAGCGTCTGTGTAAAACACTTTCACTCAAGAAAAAGAAGATCGGAAAGGGGGAAAGGCCAAAAAGGAACCAGCGAGTACAAGGGGTTTTCCTCAGCGGGGGTCCCAATATTCTTCCACCTAACGGACAAGACTCAGGTGGCCAAGAGAGACTTCAAAGGAGGACACAAGAACTCGTCTGGGTTCTCAGGAAGAGATTTCCCGCAGTCGTTGCGGAGAAAAAGAGGGTTGAGAACTTTTGCATGAAAAACGGCCGACGGCCGCTCACTCCGCACGGGGGGGCTTGGGAGGAACTCAGGGGGCCAAGCAGGAGGGAGGCCTGGGTTTGAGCGGACGCGACGGAGGGCGAGCTCCTCTTCGACGACGCGGAGAGGTTCCGCCTCAGAGGCACAAGCAAGAGGCCCGACCAAAAAAAAAAAACCGAGGAGAGAGGGCGAACCGTCAGCCTCCCTCAGGGGGGGAAGCGTGTACCAAATGTCGTAGAGAAGGAACGGCGCCTGCGAGCTGCAAAAGGAACGATGCGCAGGACACGAAAGGCTCTAAACTTATGTAAAAGGCCGGTTTGACAGGGCGCTCTCAAGCTGTCCACACGGGCAGTGACTAGAACGAGTCCGGCTCTCTAGGAAGAACTTCTTAGAAAAAAAAGAGACTATCTGGGGGCTCTTCTGCCTAGCAGCACGTTGGCGCAACCTTATTCATAGAAAAAACTCGTAGAGGGGGGGGGTACCTGGAGGCGTCTTTCCTCCCCGAGAGTCGGGAGGAAAAACGTACTGATCCTGACAAAGACAGGTGGCCTACGTCATTTTGATCAGCCCAGGAAGAGCTGCCGCTCAGCATTAAAAAAGCAGAGATAATGACGCACGGTCCAAAAAAAGCGGGGCAGTTAAAAAAGGCCTCGAGCTTGCTAACTGAGGCAGCCACACACGATCTACTCCTTTTCATAAGGGGGAGGGGCCACTCACGAGCCCTCCAGACGACGCACGGTAAAAGATTCGGGAAAAAATCCGCCTAACCGAAGCTAGGGGGGGAACACCTACACCCGGGGAAGGGTCACTCAAAAGGAGAAGATCAGAAGGATCGCGATACACTCGTTCTCATGGGGTTACTATGGAGAAGAGGAGGGAGAAAAAAAGATGGCGAAAAATCAGAAAGAGCGAGGCGGTGTCTCTGGCTCCTTGCCTCTCTTAAGGAGAACCAAGTCCGTTCATGAGGGGGACCGGCTCGACCCGGATCCGGGTCAACTTATTGAAAAAAAAACAAACAGGCCAACAGGGTAGGGGCACTCGCTGGCAGGGCGTCCCACAAAATTATTCCCTCCTTTATCGCAGCAGGGGGACCGCGAAGGTCCGAAGCTAAGGACAAAGTTCACAGTGACGGGGGGACGTTTCCCACTCCCCACACATTTCCCGTGGACCTCCAATGACGGGTCAGAGCACAGGTCGAGGGGGTCCAAGAGACGGCTGACTCCAAAGTGAAACGTGTATTCGCTTTTATACGAGTCAGTCTCAAATACCCCGAGATGACGCGATGGCCGCGCAAACCTAATCGACAAAGTGGAAGTCAACCGCGTGAAATAGGGACGCTCATGGGGGGGGAGGTGCTCAAGACCCCTGACCTACTTTAACAAGCCATGACCAAAACGCTGCTCCGGACCGCAGAAGCCTAGAAGGAAGGCTGGGGTACTCTCTCGAACATTAGCTAGCGGGTTACAATCTCTTAAGGTCGAAAAACCAAAAGCAAGGTACTAGGGTCTGTAAGTTTGATTTCTCCTTTACCGGCTAAATGATGGGTGGATACGCGGGTCCCAAAAGTCCAAGGGGAAAACCTCTAGTCGGCAAGAAAAGTCATCTTCTTACATAACCCTGGGAGTGGCCCTCCTTCTTCTCAAACGACGGGTATGCTAGTAGACACACACTTTAACGAGACGGTCTGGGGCCAATCTACGCAACCGAATTGAGGAGGTTGACGTCAAGGCCGAGCGATGGGGGGGAGGTAAAACCTTCCCGGCAGACTCTTCGGGCTGCCGAGCGACTAACCTGGCCGCACGGTGTTCCTAAAAGGCGCGGGGATATCCAACGCCCGGACCGATAGCTATCATGCGTCTCCATTATCTGCATGACCGGGATTGGGAAACATACGGTAGGGGTAGTAAGTTTTGGGGAGGGAGAGGGACGGCCACCCCAATTCATAAAGCAGCATCAGTGCGTTTGTGGGCAACATTTAAAAAACTAAAGGAGCATCAAAAGCAGGAAAAAAGCCAAAAGGAGAACGGAATACGACTCCGGGGTGGGAAGCGGGTAGCCTAACAAACAAGGAGGAGTATTAGAGATAGAGATAACCCAGGTCTCACTGGCTACTTGTTTCGGGGAGTGGAGGTTGGACTGCTCTGGGGGGGGATGGGGAGTATGGTTAAGGGCTGGTCAACCGGAACGCACTTCACCGTAGCTCGATGGGTAGAAGACGCGTACCCACACTACAAAGGTATGACAAATAAAAGTATTGGGATAGTCGGTCATGGCAGATCAGTTCACTCTTATTTATCTGTCAAAAGGCGGAGAGTCGTTCAAAGAGGGCGCCCATGGGGTGGAGGGAGCCTGGAGAAGGAATCGGCTCGCTGATTTCTTTCAATTTTTCAAGGCAAATAGGGGGAGGGGGATGACGAAACGGAGGACTGCGAAAAAAAAAATCGGGCACAGGAGGGCTAATCGCAGGAGAGGCCTCGGCGTGGGACAGGGGGGCTCTCGATCAGGGGGGAGCAGAGGAAGTGAGGTTCCAGGAACATGGGGTGTTCGTTTGAGCATTGCATTAGCAGGGATAGGAACTTCCTCTAAAACTAGATTTGGGTTCTGACTCCTCGTGGAGACTTTCCGTGCGGGCGAAGGAAAGGAACAATCTCTTTTTCAATGGGTGAGTGTCATCTAAAAGTAGTCTCTGTAGAGCCGGGGGCTAGTTCAAGGAGAGAGATCGAGGGGAGATTCAAAGACGTCTGACAGAGGGGGAAATTCTTCGAGAGGGGAAAATTTCAAAGGGGAGTACAGGATGAAGGGGGTAAGCTCCAGCAAAATCTGGGAGCTTTTTTAGAAATCGTGACTCAAAGCTGTGGGGGGAGGGGAGGGGGAAGATTCTCGTCAGGAGACAGTCGGGGGGAGACGGGTATCTCTCAATCATTGAGCACGGGAACTAATCAAAGGAGGGCACGGGGGCTAGAAGCTGACGCTCCGGCGCCCTACCGGGGATCTACCTCAATGAGAGGGAAGGGGCCGTGGTAGGTTGAGCGTGCCGAGCTGGGACTGGCCCTCCTATCTACTTTGGCGGACCCGGGAGATAGGGACAATTGAGACTGGTTCCAAGGCGAGACCGGAGGGGGTGGAGCCCCTCATTAAGACTTTAACAGCAAGGGGGAGCATTGTCTTTTATCCAGGCTTAGGTGGGGAAAGGGGAGACGGCCAGGTCGAGCCCGGACCTCCCACGGAAGGGAGGAGAAAGACTAGTATACAGGGGGAAGTCAAAAACAGAGGACCCGCCCAATTCCGGTCGAGTAATGACCCGACATGGAGATAAGATTCTCAGAATGAGGGGGGGGGAGGGCTTGCAAAGCAAGGGGGGGGGGGTGCATACAGGAGAGATGGAGGGAGGCTAGAGGGGACTACCATTTTGTCGTTGGACGTTTCTTAGGGAGGGAGTAGGGGGGGGCCACTCAAAGAGTAAGTGCCGTCGTCATCCTTCATAGCGAGTTTCGGGTTGAAAGATCAAAGGGCAATGCTTAGATGAGGGGTGGTTGAGACCTCAGGGTTTAAAAATCCACTGCTAGAGTTTTCCAGTGGCACAGAATTTAAAGTCGCGTAAGGGAGCGAATGAGGATGCGAGCCGAGGGACCTGACAGGGGCTGAAGCACGCCTTATTCCCACATGTTGCAAAAAACAATACAAAGGATCACCGAGCGCCGACTTAAACAGAAGAAAAAGAAGGTCAACAACGGTCCCTCCGAGTGGAAGGGCTCGTCCCTGCTAGCAGGAAGGCGGCCTTTGCTGAACTCTCCGCTATATCGGTCAGACTATGGGGGTACAGCAGAAGGGAAAAAGTGCGACCGGGGTTCCCAAGGACAAGCCCGTGCGGGGCACGAAGGGGAGAGGAGCGCCCTTGGATACATCGGAGGAGCGTGGCCGTCCTGCGGCCCGTGGACCAAATTGGCAAGGGGGGGAGGGGACCTTAGCGTACGACCTTGAGGGGCCTGGCCACAGGCGTCATAGGAAGTCGCAAGGGAAACGAGGGACTTGGAGGGAGCGTAACGCCGAATCGGCCCGAGTCGATCGCGTCGAGTCCGAAAGGTTCTCTTCCGCTCACCAAAAACTGGAAACGGAGGGAAGGCTTTTCAATTGTAAGAGGCACGAAACCGGGAACTGCTGAGGGAAGGAAGGGAGCTCGTAATGACACGACGAAAAAAACAATTCGGTTCTCTATAAACAACGGACCTCGAGACTGGCTGGGAAAAGACCAATGATCCGCACTCATCCCTCGGCCAAAAAGAAGTCCAGGTCGGGGAGTCAGAAGGAATGATGTTTATCCTCCGGAGAAAACAGTTTGGCCAGGATGGGCGCTTGCGGGGGGGGGGGAAAGGAATCGCGCGGGGGGGGGGGAGGGGAGGGAGAGTGACTCAAGACGCATCCGGACGGCGAACGCAGTGGGGCAAGATCATGCCCCTTTTAATATAGGTCGCACTCAAAACCGGAAGGGGAAAAAGAGGTGTACCAAGAAGAGGAGACGTCAAGGAAAAAGATCCTCGAGAGCGGTCCGTGGGGGAAGGCGGACTGGCCTTACTGGGAAAGGAGAGGGGAAGGGAAGGAACCAACGGATAGGGATTTAAACTCTTCTTGACCCAGACTATAAAGAGAACGGGAGGAACTCAGACGACCCCGGCGACTCCGGGTCGAGAAAAAAAGGAAAGGAATCAACCTCTAGGAAAACGGCAAATCAATGCTCAAAGTTGACCCTAGGAACCATATCAAAATAGGGGGTGTCTTCGCCAAACGCGCGCAATGTCCCGCCT
>Ga0179591_1252740_pt1 | contig 10701 bp, 5 predicted proteins | sample CZOMad2_1_08_16f_FD_182891 | JGI IMG/M metagenome (GOLD analysis project Ga0179591, IMG submission 182891) | Vadose zone soil fungal communities from Angelo Coast Range Reserve, California, USA - CZOMad2_1_08_16fungal (PacBio error correction) | ecosystem: Environmental > Terrestrial > Soil >...
CCACAAACAACGAAATCAAGAAAGATTGCCGAGACGAAAGATTATGCACCTATCAGAAGAAAGGTCCAAATTTGAAAGAAAAAGGTGAGGAGAATAAAAAGATGGGTTTGGTTAGGAAAGAAAATATTTTGAGAAGTTTTTCTGGGAAAACGTGGCAAGCTAGGGTTAGATTGTGGTGCTTTGCTCCTGGAAAAAACTAAGATATGCCGAGGAGGCTTTTGTGAGAGCCTTGGGAATCTCGTCCGAGGTCCAAATGTTTAGTGGGGGACGAGATTATAAAGGGCAGAGGTTGAGAGCGGGACCCAGTCTCCAGTAGGTGAGCAGAGGAAAGAGGGTTCCGGTTCCTGGGACTTTAGAAGTGTGTCGGTCGAGTGGACACACAGGTCATCAAGCGAAAATCAGGCTGGTCGTTGGCGGTTTTAGGGATAGGCGTGGGAATAGGGGGCTGTCAATCTAGAGCCAGGATAACCTCCAAAATAAAAGACCGAAATAAAAAAATAGGGGCTTCTTCTGTCTTGGGGATGGGACGCACCGGGTTAGCTTAGCGCAGACCAAAAAAACTAAAGGTCACCCTTTCTACTAAACAGCCTATCCGTCAGCGCGGAACTGTACCCAAATGTCTTTTGTTAGAGTCCATTCAAGGGGACATACGTTTGAAAAAATAGGCCGGAATGCAGTGAGAGTAAAAAACTCAGCGCGCGATGAATTTAAGCGTGCAGAACTAGCCATCCTTGGTGTTGGTTCGGCAAAGAGTCAAAACTCTAATGGCTGATCCGGCTCTTTTATAGTGGAAAGCTGTAATTGTTTTTTGGAGGTGAAAACTTGTAGAAGCCCAACGACCTTTTTGTGTTTTGGATATAGATATTGCTGCTCCGTAGACCTTTACTGTTCGTCAATCGCCGGATTTTCAGGGTGGAAGATGACGTGTAGATCACGGGGCAGAAGGTTGTTCAGGAGGGTCGTTGGGACCAAGCGGAACGCGATCGAAGTGACGAGGAATAGCACCTAATCAAGCCGGTCTAGAGTCGGGGGTTCTCGTAACGATTTTCTTCCTTGAAAGGTACTCGGGGTCTCATTGGTGGGGGAGGATGTTGCGAGAAGGGGGATCGGAACGGAAAAGGGGGGATTGCGAGAGCGGACCTGAGGGGGGAAGGCTGAAAGCCAGCAGGAAAAATTTATCGCCGCTGACTAATGAATCACCGCTAAAAAATTCATACGGCGACGGTCGGGGGGGTTTGGCGGTGACGACACTCGCAGGCTTTGGGCAGGAGGCTGCTCAACAGAAAGAGGCACTTATTCGGAGAATGGGTTCCTAGGAGGGGGAATCACTCGGTTTTAACGGTGGATGGTATGAAGGAGTCAATTGCACGGAAAGACGGTATGTGAAGGACACAGGGGATCCTCATGAAAAACTAAGCTGACGGTGAAAAAAACAGCGGAGTAGAATGGAAACTGCCTGATGTTCCCGTGGGCGAAGCACCCGCACGGGGAGGGGTGGACGGGACCTTATACTTTTGAACAACTACATATGAGGCTGTAATGGTAAAGTCTTTGGGGATTCGACGATTGAGGAAAGTTGGTCAGAGGTGACTTTTCTGTAATTGACGTGAGTTTGTTAGTAACCTGAGCTCTTAAAGCTAGGCGGCGCGATTTTTTGGTTGGCCGGTGCAAGGAGAAAGGCTTTGACAAGAAGTCAAATCCGGGGGAAGAAGAACATTATGGGGGGCGAGCACAGAATCGTGATTTGGGAAGCGGACCTAAGCATGACGTAACGGAAAACCGTCGTCGCGTCTCCTTCGGGGCGCGCTAGTCCGGAAAAAAAAAACCTTGGGCCTGACTTGGAGTGCTGTTCGACCAAAGTCTCAAACTTCAGATGAATCTTTAAAGCCTTTGAGTTGAGGTTCACGAAGTCGATAGCAGTACGGTCAAGAAATGGTCTCAGGGGTCCATGACATTAAGCACCGCGTGTGGGGGGGGAAAATCGACGACGTTTGGGAAGGGGGGGAATTGTAGCGGGGTTGAAGCATTCCTTCATGGACCCTTGGTGATGGATAGCGCGTCCTAAAAGGTCCTATTGAGTCGTATGAGCTTTTCGCGAGTTCCAAAATCAGGGTCAAGGCGTTGCGCAAATTAAAGTAGAGACGAGTTTCCCATTCAGGGGGGGACGGGGCCTGTAGCGGGGGGGGGGAATCCGGATTTTGGGAAGTGGTCCGGGGTCAAATTGATACAAAGAAGTGTAATTCGTGAGGCTTCATAAGGGAGAGGGTCGGAGCGGGGTGACTGGGTATCTACTTCTCTCGCATGAGCAAAATGCGCGGCAATAGCGAAAGTGGGGGTGCGAAACTATCGGATGTGGAGTCCAATATAACTTGTACACTCGTCGGAGGCACGATTGAACATCCAGAAGTCGTCAAGAGGTGGACAGGGGTCTCGCAGGACTTTTTTTCAAGAACAGTTAAAAAGTTTATTGTGAAGATAGAATGGGGGGGCTGGACACGGCAATTCAAAAATTCTAGGATGTTTTACCGACTAAACGCAACAAAACTCAAATGTACATCAAACCTGATAAAATCATTTTCCCTCTCATTTTTTAGGGTTAAACAAAATGTCGGGGTGAAGTCTTGAAACGATTTGCCTGGTCTGACTCTGTCTCACTATGGCTTTCTTTCTTCACCCTTCCCAAATCCATCGCAACCCTAAAAAAAAAGGAACGACCTGGGGCGTCGTGAAAGGCTATGCGTGACTAAGAATTATTTCGCACAGAAGCCTGGAAAGCCCATTCAGCGGGAACAGATTAGAATCAGTTATACATAGGGGGGAGACGGTGAAACTTAACATCATTGACTTGTCTACACGCTGACAAAGTGGGACAGAGGTCAAGAACAGGTCGCAGTGGTCGTACTGACTAGAATATGGCCGAGAGGCCTGCGCTTGCACGGATGGAGGGGCAAGATCGCTCCGTATTTATAATGATAAACAATTTTTGAAGAAAAGTTACGAGGATTTGTGCCATCTCGTCCCACGTGGAAGGAAAATGACCGTGTGAAATCTTCGAAGGGTGCAAGGGGCGCCCGGATGGGTAAAAACCGCAACAAGCCGTCAAGATGAAGTCGTGCTACCAACAGAATCTGCGGTGACGGGGGGCCAGTGCTCAGTGTGGTGGGAGAGTGGCGTGGACGTTTTCAGTTTGGCTCTGCCAGCCTCATGGAATAAACACCACGGAAATGGCAAGAGGATAAAAACGCAAAAGACCTCAAGAAATCTACTCAACCCCCAAGGATTTGTCTCCTTTACTGCATTCCCAGCCCAGCTATTCGCTGGGGTAACACCTCGAGCAGGTTACGAAGTACATGGGCGAACGCCGTAAGGGTTATTGCAGGGGATAAACAAGAGGAAGAGTCGCAAACTGGGGCACTCAAGATGAGCAACCTAAAATATTAGGAAATAAGCAACTTGGGGGCTCTGTTAAACGCTCGAGCAAACTCCCTCGGAAGATACGTACCCGACGGCCCCAAACAGTGCTATTCGGAACGAAATGCTTCGGGGACTTGGGCGCGCACTGCGCCAAACAACGTTGGTTATTTTCCGGATTTCAGGACATAGAAAGGCGGTAGTTCAAATCGAAAGGGGTGGAGATGACCATGAGAATGGTTCATGATAAAAACTTAGAAAAGAAGCGAAGGAGGCTCCTAAGCGATTTCTTTCGATCCAATAGAGGGCTTGTGAACGTATAAGCAAGCCGTTTTTGTTCCAGTTTTCGGTAGTGAGTGGGCTCTGGGTATCTTAATCCAACTTCACAAGCCGTTACATCAAGTGATACGGCACCAAGTGACCCGATTACTCCGTCCTGCAACCCTAACTTTGGGACAAAATCCTTGAAAAAAAGCCGTGAATATCGGTGGGTTTATGGTCTACCCTGTCTGTACCAACCCTTCATTTCATCGTAGGAGTTGTTGCGGGACTGGTGGAAAGCCCAAGACATGCCAGAAATCAAGGTGGGTCGAAAAACATTGTGCGCACAAGGCAAAAACACTAAAGGGGGACGAAGAGGCGATGGTAACCCTGGCCTATAAATGGGGTTTACCTTTGGTGAGATTGGTGGGGGGGCCACTCACTAGAGATAAAAAGGTCGTATATAGGCGCGCGAGTCCCTCTGCCTGTCGAATAGAAAGTTCGGGAAGCAAGCCATGCGCAAAAAAGATCCAACTGGGGTGATCCGAACGTCATGAAACGGAGTCTCTGAACGAAAAACTGGACCACCCCTCCTGATTACCAACCGCCTGCGCCAACAAGTGGGGCCCGCAAATGGAGCTCGACATTCATGAATTAGAAGGTGACAAGAGGCTGGAAAACACGACGCGGAAGGGGGAGGAAACCGGAGCTCACCACCAAAGGCCTGAAGGCTTGCGAACAATAGGTCAACCAAATGAAAAGCAAAGGACTGGTCTAGCTAAAAAGGGGGGCCGAATAACAGCGAACATCCTGACCAAAGGGAAAAGCTCAGGATGGGGACAAGTTAAGGCCCAATCGTACTTGGGAGAAAGAGGACTTATAGATAACTGCGGGAACGGGTAGCGATCAATGCAGGCTTCACGATCAGTTGCCTCGGTTTACGGGCCAAAACTCTCCGTTTGGTACGGAAATTAAAACTATTCTTGGGGGAAATAGCCAAAAGTGAATTGAGGCGTCGAAATGTGTATGGACAGAATTAGAAAAGGCGAATTGAACGGGGGAAATTCAAGAGGAAAAAGCTGGGTGCTTACGAAGGCAGGACAGAAACCCTACACGAAAAAGAGTTCGCACAAACACCCACAAAAAAACCCCAAAAGAAACGTTGGCCTACAGGATCAGACTCGACAGAATCAAAAAAGACTGCGATACAGCGCCGGGGGGGGAGGTTGTTCAAACTAACTAATGCTAGTCAAAAAAAAGTGAACCTGAGTAGCATGCAAGGAAGGCCGGTTACGCCCGCGAGGGGAGAAAGGGCGCTAGGGGGAAGGGCATGTCAGCAGTCTCTTTTCCGTTAGAGAAATTAATGCAGAGAAACTAGACGCCAATCAACTGGGATCGTGTGAAACCTGGAAAAAGGGGGGACCATCATAAGGCCTAAGGGGGAGGGGAACAAGCCTACGGGGGAGCAAGCGTGTAACGTAAAAAATGGAGTCCCGCACCCAAAAACCCGCGCCGCTGAGGAATGTTCGACGCCATGGATTCAGGGGGATTCCGAGGAAGACCCTTTTGTCTTCGAAGTTGCTCCACATCTAACGGTACTCCCGAAGAAAACGAAACAGACCAATCCCTCACTCTAAGACGACAGCCACCGCCAGGAGAACAAGCACTTAAGTACGAGATTCACAAAGGATTAGCTCGATTTCGCTGGCAATATAGCTCCTTGTCAACGGGCCCCCAACCCGACGCGGTCCCGGGTCTCGCCCTTAACCGGCCTTTCAAACAACGACCCACCTTGCCCATCCACCTCCTCGCATGGGTCGAAGTGTCGAGCGTGGCAATCTCGCGGACTGTCGAAAGAAGACGGTCGCAACCACAAAAGTAAGTTGGAGGCTACAAAGTCAAAAGAAAAGCTACGGCCTCGAATACTACGCCATCAACAAAAGCATAGTAGTCTGGACCAAATGGCTAGTGGGCGGCGAGAGCTTTAAACCTCTGCATCTACACGGACCGGATCAAACGGCATCCTTAGAAAGGATGGCAAAAAGCTTTACAACATGCACGGAGTAAACCATCCACTAGTGGCGAAATTACGTCGCCCATAAATGATGATGCAACTGAGATCCTACTGGGCATGTTTGCGATGAAATCTACGCACAAGAAATTTGACTCACCCCTACGGAAATTCCTAGGAGTGTTGTGTCATGACTTGGTTTCGCAAATAAAGGGACCAAGGGGTCACACTATATCCCCGCCACCGAATCAACTCTAGCTAAATGCTGATTATTTGTCGGGGAAGACGCTCGAACTCAATTGGGGGAACCACACAAATAGGGGGACTGCGAGTCAAAGGGGAGCCGCAAGGTGGCACAAAACCCGACCGACCAGGGAACTAAGGGGCCCCCTTGGCAAAGGGGAAAGAAAAAGAACTCTCAGCACACAAGAAAGCCATACGGCGAGGAGCGTGCCGTCAAGGGCACGAACGACATCCCCTCCAAATCAGAAGAGCACCACACCGGTCACCACAGCCACGTAAATATCTCGACTCCTTCCCAAAGCTGAGAGGAACGAACTTGGGGGGGCGTGAACCAGGTCAGGATTCTCGCTGAGTCGGAGGCGAAGGGAAAAAGGGTTCTAACTTGTCTGGGTGGTTTGGCCAATCAGCTCACAACAAAAAAAATGTAGGAGATAAAGGGATGAGCACAAACCCAACGAAAAACGGAATGCCGGGGGGCGTTCCAGGCTACTCCTTACTTCAAAAAAGACTAAAGGTGACAGGTCTCGCAAAGTGATGCATCGAGGGGGGGGGGTGAACTACGTCGGCGAGTTTGAAGTGCTGCGTTAACGGTGTTTCTCTATTGGATTTGGGAAGAGGGTGTTGACCCATTTCAGAAAGAAACGGAACGCGGCGAAGATGGAGTTTTGCGGGAGAGATCGAGGTACTTTCACCTCTATTTAGAAATATTGATTCCCGGACATGCCGGGGTTTGATCTCGTCAAAACTGAGAGCCAAAAAGGTTCGGGGTTGGGTGGGTTTCCCAACAGTTAGAAGTTAGCAAATTTAAATCCACATAATCAAGCGCAGGGAGAGTTTGACGGCTGAGCTGGTGGTAGCTGGTTGTCACATGCGATAGACCAAGAGAGGACCCAAAATAAAAGCAAAAAAGAGCTGCGGGGTGGGTGGGGTAGGGGAATCAAATTGTTATGTCAATAGCGGCAGCGAAAAACCAAGGTAGGATAGACGGCACATCTAAGGGGAGAAAATGAAGGGGTAAAAAGCGTTTGGAGTCTTACGGGCTGTTTGCAGGTTAAATTTGGGCCACCTGCAAGGGAAAAACCTGGTTAGACGAGATGAGGAAGAGGAAGCATTCCTGCCCATAGCGATATTGGGGGTGAGGTTGGGGATGGAAAGAGTAACTTGAGGGGTGCTGGAAGTAGCTCGGGCGCCGTATTGGGGGGAAGGGGCACGGCGACTCAAATCGGAGAATTGTTTGGCTCGTGGGGAGTCGTCGTGGAGTCAGTAAGCGGGGGTCGTTTCGGGAAACCAAAAAGCCTTGTCTTGTAGCGGGTGTGAGATTCCTTGCGCTGGTCCGTGACTTAATTTTTGACTTTCCAGGGGTAGATCGGGGCCGTCACGTAGAGCGGATTGAAAAGCGAATGATACGCCGACGACTTTCGAGAGGCGTTCGCCGTGGCAAAGTCGTCTGTATACGGCGGGTTGGCTTAGAAACGTAAGAAGTAGGGGTGTTTCGGGCGCGGGGGTTCGAGGTGGGTGGGAGAGGAGAGCGAAGCTCTTTAAAAGGTGGTTAATTACAGGAGAAGAGGGGAATCCAGCTAAAAATCACTTCATCCGCCGTGCGGGGTTTTTTTTGGAGAACCTCATGCTGACGGGAAACGGGGTTGACAGGAACGTAATTAATTTTCTGCTAAGAGAGCCTTCTTTACTTCGGAAAACTTTTTTCCTAGGGTAGTTTTTCAAGCAAAAAAGCTTTTTGTGGGCGTAAACGTCGAAGAAAGTGAAAAAGTCTTAACGAAAAAAAAGGAGAGGCTGACGTTTCGGTCAGGAACCTTCTCACGAAACAGGAGTAGAGGCTTCAAACCCGGCCTATTTTACCATGGTAAGACAAGGTAAATGGGGAAGTATATGCCTGTGAGTTAGAAAGAGCCCAGGAGGCGTAGGCTGCTTTATGGAATTCTTTTTGGGTACGTGTGGAGGAGATCAGTGGAGAATTCGTAGTTCTGGAGAACAGGGGAGCTGTTTGCGTCCAGCTAGTTACGAAGCGGCCTAAAATGTGCCTGGGAATTCGAAGGAGGGAAATGTGCGGAAAGGGAAAGTACTCATTTTCATCGAAGCACGTTTGGCGATGGGAGAAAGAACGTGGAATTGGGGTGTAAGGGAGGACAAGAATCGAAGTTTTTTAGCAACCGAGGAGACAAGGACATCTATCATGTAGCGGACTAGAAGGGTGAGACTTGAATATGATGGACGGGAGGTAAGCAATAAAGTAGCGGTGAGGTACCAATAAAGGGGGGGGGGTTGACATCGAGAGACTGCAAGGGCTTACATGAGGGTTACTTAGCTCTGTCTTAAAGAAAGCGAGCAACCGATGATGTCTGCTGGGGCTCATCCTTTTGGAAGTGCCTTTTTGGTGGGTGACCTCGTGTAGAAATACGTCCTGTCAGCCTGTACTTGGTGATTTGTGCGGAGAGGCGTAATTCACGGCTTCTTGGGATAGAGGGGAACTCCAGTGGAAAATGCGCAATGCCAGGGAAGGGAAGAGAACCTAGTTCGATGTGCCGTTGGCGCTGGAGGCCTTTTGGAATAAGTATTGGGGGGGTTGACCGTGGCTTGGAGCAAATTGAATGACTGAGTTCTTCATAAAAGAAGAGGATTCCCATGGAGTGTAAATGACGTTGCTACTAACTTCGTACGCCAAGAAAGGTGACCGCGCGGAAAATACGAGGGAGACCTTTGACGAAACTTAGTATTGGAGGAGTGCGGGCTCAACATCTCCAAGGGTAACAATCGCCTTCCAGTAGTACCTCTGGCAAATAGCTCAAGGTTTTTTCCGGTGCGACCGCATGGGTTGCCACACTGGGATTGCTGGGCCTGGTCTGCGAGTCCAAGGAAACACTGCCCGCACTCGGACTGACTGAAAAGGCAAACGGGTGGACGAGAGCGGTGAACAGAAAACTCGAGAACGGCTGACGCGGCGGGAGCGTGTTTCCCTCAGACTTGGGACATGGGGGGGGAGGGAAAAGGAGTCTGACGTTAAGAGGCGGACTCTCAATGGGATGTGCTGGCTCAACGTAAAACACTCAAACTTGAAAGCTACCCCCAGAAAAAACGGTAAAAACAACAGCCGAAGTAGGGAAGCGGTATTCAAAAATCATCACTCGGGGGCGCGTGCGAGAAAATAAAGCGTGAAAGAATCTCTATAGGGGGATACGGGGGGTCCGATACATCCAGGGTAGATTTAAAATCCCGTCACCGAAGGGCAGCTGGGGGAGGAAAAGAAAATAAATTCCAATTGTGGAAGGAGCGGAAGACGGTCGACAGCCGGACGTCTAATAGAAAGTCCGCAAGAGGGAGGGAATCTAGGAAAGAAGCGGCAATCCGCACAGTATAATTCGCACCAATTAGGCGGATTTACGAATTGATTTTGAAACACCTGGGTCCGGAGGGATCCGGTGATAAACTGTCGGAACGCAGGTAAAATCTAGGAACGCCTGATCACGGGGGCCCCACCCAGATAATATGATGTAGAGGAACAAAAGGGGTTGTGGGGGGTATTTCTATAGGCAGGGCCTATGAGAGCTCAAAAAAAACCCGGATGATTAGGAAAGAATAGATCAGGCAAACAGTGAGAAAGATAAAAAAAGAGCTCTAGTAGACACGTTCTTGTTACCGTGACTCTGCCAGAAATCCAGGACTTCTGTTGAACTAAGGGGATCATTGGGTCAGGGCTAAGTACAGGGCGAACTGAAGGTTCCAAATGGGGAGGGACACACGTGTCATAAGGAAACAGGGTTGGGTGCACGAAGATAAGCCCACTCATCAGTCAATGTCTACCGGTGGTTCTACATTAAATATGCGCGGAGGCCCCCCGCGTCGGACAATTCAAGGTGCCAACAGAGGGGCCACTGCAGGGCGAAAAAGTAGAAGAAAAGTATGTCGAACGCCGCCTATGCAACAAAAGGGGGGAAAGTGCAGGGTACGCAAATGCAAAGGTTCGGGGGGAAAAAAAGAAATCAGACGTAGATGTATCTGCCAAAGAGGAGAAAATGGTCGCATACAAGATGGCTCCAGGCGATGGAGGGGGGCGCGAACACGACACAAGGCTGCCGAAAATCTAAGAAGAACGGCGGTCAGGGGAAAGGGACTGTTTTTTCTAGGTTAGGAATTGCGATTTTACGTCCACAGACGAAAGAAAGGCCATTAAAAGAGCACATCGAACGTACGAATCAAAACGAAGGAAAAGTGAACGCCGATACAAGGAGGAGAACGCGCCGTTCTCCGATTGTCGTTACCTAAACATCTATGCCCGGGGGTTTCTGAAAACCGGCATAACATCTTGGATTTCCGGGGGGATCGGCCCAGACATTCAAGAAAAAAAGTCCTGGGTACAAACCATCATTTGGCACCCATGGCCCCAACCTCTAATCGCGCGTGGCAATCGTGCCGACGAACTTTTCCCGATACCTGGAGAAAGTTTATCACAATCCGGAGGGCAGATCTCTTTGAGTCAAGGTGGCTCTCATTGACGCCGCGAGGACCAGTTCCTATTTAGAAAGAAAGGGAGGAAAGAATTCATCCGGCAGGGAAAAGAGGACAGGTTGGATGAATAAGAAGGCCATGGCTATAATTGAGACAATGAAACAATCAACGTTCCAAACAAAACAGCCTAAATAAAAGCAACGATTTCAATTAAACTAGGAGGGATAGACCGGCATTGGGGAACATGAGGGAGTAAAAAGCTATATCAATAATTGTCTCCCGACTCGAAAGAACAATTAGACTAACGGAGGTTC
>Ga0179591_1274566_pt1 | contig 10701 bp, 10 predicted proteins | sample CZOMad2_1_08_16f_FD_182891 | JGI IMG/M metagenome (GOLD analysis project Ga0179591, IMG submission 182891) | Vadose zone soil fungal communities from Angelo Coast Range Reserve, California, USA - CZOMad2_1_08_16fungal (PacBio error correction) | ecosystem: Environmental > Terrestrial > Soil >...
AAGAAGGTATGAAAGAATCGACCGGTAGCGACACCGTGGGAGGACGCTGGTTTAGTCCACTCGTAAACTCTTAGGGATTCGGCGTAGATGTACTCAAAAAACATTTCTGCTAGTCGCGACATTGACCAACTGGGGAGGAATAGGGAAAGAAGATACGGGTAACTCTCATCACTGCGTCTAGCAATCCACCAAACTACACGAAGAAATTGACACGGGACTCCCCGCATCAGCACGGAGGAAACCATCATCGCCAAGACGGCGTATAGCAGAAGCGTCCATAAGCGGCGAATTAAAAAATTGCGGTAAGCTCTCTTGCGCTCAATGAAGCACCGTACATGGTAAGGACACCACAGGCATCACATTGGGTCCGGCAAAAGGAGAAAAGGAGGAGGTGTTACCCCTGCTTCTTTAGAGGAGTAGGCGGAGCACAAACGCTGCGGAGGGGGAGGGGAAAAACGGCTTAGACGGAGAAAAAAGTACACGGGCGCGCAACACAATTTCCGAGGGGGGGGAGGGCATGAAAAGGGCCAACTGTGTTTCGAAGTCTGGAAGGTCGGAGAAGGCGGGAAGAGGGGGTCTCGAAAGAGTGCTTACGCAGCTCCTGGAATTTGTCTCGGGGTCCGAACCGGGTTCCGTTGTTCTGGATCTAGAGTGTGGGGGGGAACAATGCGGCTGCATGAAGAAAAAAGGCTGGTCTGAAATCGGGAAACATGCAAGCGCCTGGCCACAGCTTCGTTAGGGGGAGCTTCGAAGGATAAGGTGCGGGGGACGCGGGAGTCGAAAGAGCCCCATCAATTGAACCCTCTAGGGTTTCCCAAGGAGGTAAAGAAGCCTGCAGAGGCCGGCTCTTAACAGGGGGGTCTCTAGCCCCCTTATAGGGAAATATTTCTCGTGCGTTAGGGAAACGCTCAAGATCATCGCTGTACAACGGGAGGGGTGGCCTCCCCATGGGGGATTCATTAGAACAGGCGCAGCTCTTCGCAAACACGACCACAGCAGGAACGTTCTTCAGGGTTGCATTTTACATGCGAAAGGGGAAAGGAAGGAGTCAACAATCCAAATGTACACCTTGACTACGGTCTCTCAGTTGGAGTGGAAAAGGAGAGGCGATTGGAGCATCTGATATCAGAGTCGGAGGAATGGAAACGTCCGCGAGTTGACCAAAAGAATAATCAGGGGGAAAAGACTTGGCAAAAAACTGAAAACGCTCCGGTCCCAGTGATAATTAGGATCAGATGGAAAAAGTCAAGGTCAATCGCCAGTTTGTTTGCAAAAACGGAATGAAAGTATGCTATCGAGGAGTAGATTGGGTTGTGGAGGGGAATTGGCGAAATACTTGCACTGTCAAAAAGAGGGTTTAAACCCAGAGAGGTCTTAGGAAGATAGGATTTGCAGAATTTGCCAGATAGCGGAGGAATGCGGACGTCTTTTGGTGAGGACTGAAGAAAAGGCAAAGATTGAAGCCCCAAGAATGCATGTATCGTCGTCCCAGCTCCAACTGGAAAACGGAAAGTGAGGGATCAGGGGGGGGGGTGTGCCGTTCAAAGACGGGAGCATATGCGGAAGGAAGTGCTCGAGCACTGATATAGGAATCACTCCATCTTTAAGTAAAAAACGAGAACGCCCTGTTTGGCGGGGGCGGCATAAAAAAGGCGATTCCTCCCGAAAGCGCTACCGGGGGAGGTTAGGAGCCCAAGGAGAACTGCCAGATGGTACCTGGTCCTGAAGGGGTATGCAACTTTGCTACAGGGGGGAGGACAGCCGATGCTATCCCTCTTCGGGGGCAGAAAGGGGGGGGTCTCAGGCAGCCTTTGAAGGGGGGCGGGAATGTTGCTAGGAGAGACCAAGCTCAGGCGCAGTGAATCGCATAAGTAAACGCTCGAAAACAAGTCCGCAGAAACAGTGGGGGTTGGGGGGGGGCCGGAACTCGTAAGGGGGGGTCATGAGGGTACCGCCCAGCCGAGCCAACCACGAGAGAGTGTCAGGGCCCCGCTCACCCTGTAGGACGCATAAGAATGCAAAAACGCCAAAAACACGTATGGAGTCTACCTCATGGGGTGGGGGGGAAATACGTCTTCTCGAAGAGTAATTCTGCACGGGAAACCTGAGTTAAAAAGGTGGGGGAATAACGGGCGCTCGGATGTTTTAAACGCGAAGCTCAGTACAACTTCAAAAGTTCCCTGTCTTAAAAAGGGGGGATAAGGAGTGCAAGAAGAATAGAGGAGGGTAGGGGTGAAAAAGTCAGACTAATCTATGAAGATGAGCGGGGGTCAGGGTAAGAGAGGACCGACTCTAGGGACTGAAGAAGAGGGGTGCAGGCCATAAGAGACTCGATCCAAAAACATAGTGCAATGTCCCTGGAAACTATTGGCAAGGTGTACTGCTGTAATATAGGGTCACATCATATGGAAAACAACAAATCGGGGGGGTCTGAAAACAGAAGGAAAAGAGGAATCGGAATACAGGCGCCCAACCCAAAAGTAAAGCTTCGGATCTCAGCAAAACAAGAGGGCGGACAATATCACGCGCGAAGGGGGAAGGGGGGATTAACCGTGCGACTGGGTCAGGCCCGGTAGGAACCTACCAAATACTGTCATCTATGTAACTGACGACAGTAAACTGAGCAGTGACTTTCTGCAAAGGACCTGCGGCACAGATCCAGTTTCGTACTCCGGAAACTTAAAGATCAACGCAAAGGGACTGAAGAAAAGGGACAGCGTCGGAAAATCGGGGTTCCTTTCAATCCGCAAATACCAAATGCGGAAGACTTAAACCGGCCGACCTTCAGTCGGCTGAGACGCAAAGGTTGTTGAGAGGGGTAAGGCGAGTGCCTTTGCCGATTAGCCAGGGAGACTTGGGAATCACAAGGAAGACATGTGCAGAGGCCGGCCTATGAAAAAGAAGGAGAGAACTGGGGGTGGAAGTTGCTTTCTTATGACAACGCTGTTTTGGGGGGGGCTTCTTCCATGGGCTCAAGGAGCGGGGGGACAAAACAGAAATGGAAGGTCGACTTTCAGACTGAGTTGAGGCGCCAAGATCTGGGTACGCAAGGTATAAAAAATCGGGGGCGTAGCCGGGAAGTATTGAATTTCGGTTGAATTTTGGAAGGTGTACCTGACCAAGGGGTTAAGGACAGGTTGAAGCGCTCAAGGGTTGCACGACGAGAAATTGGAAATACAGGGCGTGTGCTGATGGGGTTTTTACGGGAAAGTACTGCAAAGGGGGATCTTCCGGAAGGTCTGGGGAAGAAAGTAAGCTGCAGTGAAGGCTGCATTACTCGATTGATCTGCGTTGGCTATCAGTGGCGGGGAAACTGACTACACTGTTCGAAAGCCGGCGCGCGTAGGGAAGGATCCGAAATGGGAGGGAGGGAAGGTACGGGCGAGAAAGGGGCACCTTTGATGGGAGTTGGGAAGCAGAGGGAAGATTTTCTGAAGCCGGAGAAGGGTATCCAACGTGGTTGGTTCAAACTGATGGGGGGAACCGAGATCAAGCAGTCAACAAGAATAGGCGGAAATTAACTATTCCTGAAACAGGGATATCTGATGGACGTGAAAAAACGGGGTAGAGGGGCCGGGAGGGGGTCGTATATCCCAAGGGGCCAAAAGAAAATCCTGCTCGACAGAGAAAAAGGCGGCAACTACCAGATAGGTCTTTACTGGAATAGGGTCCAAATGGGGCAGCGAATTTTGCCGGGTTAGAGGCTGGGGAGCGTGAAAATGAAGGTGAGCCCGTTTAAAGCAAACTAGTCCCTTGGGACCGAATTAAGGAGGGAGGAAGAAACTTCGTCAAGATGAGACGCCATGCGAGCGGCGGTGCTTTTGGAAGGGGGGGGTCCGGGGGCTGATGAGAACTACATGGGTCAGACGAGCCGGGGAAAAACATGATTGGACTATTATTGGAGGAGGGGGAACAGACTAATGTCGAACCGCAACAAGGAGGGCCGAGGAAGGGGTCGAGGATTTCGAATGCCGAGGAGGAATATGGAGCTATCAAAAAAAACTCAATCACGATATGGAACGTTCTTCGTACCTAAGAGGGAGTCCTCGCTGCAACTTTAGCCAAGGTAATCAAAACCCTGTAAAAAGAAATCGGGTCCCCAGGAAAGGGGATTGGGTGGACCTGGGCGCGAAAAAGTCAACTTTAAAAGAGGAGTGTATGGAGGATCTCTCTTTGTATGCGCCAAACGAAAACCGTGGAAGGGATCCGATATAAAGAACCGAGGGGCAGTGAGCAGATAGAAAGAGGACGGAAAGAGCAAGGGGGACCTGCCGAATATCGTTTACAGGCTTTAACGGAAAAATTAGGGGAGATAGAGCGAACATCGAGACAGTGGAAGAAGGAGCAGTCAGTATTGGGGCAAGCGAGGTAGTACCTCAAAAGAATAGAGGTCGAAGATTGGTCCAATGCGATGCAAATACTATCTGAAGAGAGATGGGGTTTGAAAAGAAAGGACGCGGAAGAAAAAGAGGTGGGGTCTACAAGTCCAATACAACACAATCGACGGAGCATCGAAAGCCTCAAGGTCAAAAAACAAGTTCCATGGGTGCCAGCCTTCGACAAGCTTATCAAGAGAAGGCGACCGGGAAGTCTGAGGGAAAGGGTGGGGACCAAGAGTGTGGAACCAGATGAAAGGGAAGTCCCTGCTGACGTTTAATGGAGACGGGTCTCCGGCTGCAGATTCAGTAACAACTCGACGCGCGGGCAAAAAGCCAACGCGCGCGAAAGTCACGCAATTGTGTCCAACGTGGTGAGCGTAGCTGCATAGGCGACAATGTAAGTCCAAGAAGACCGGGACTTCAGTCGAGGGGATTTTTACAGGGGAAGGTAGGGAGAAGTAGACGGGGAGTCAGATCCAAAGGTGGGAGGCCACTACCTGTACCGAGACTCTCGTGAGGAGGAGGGGAGAAAATGGGCCCTTTAGAAGAAAGGGCTCTCAGGACCATTTCATAGTAAGGAAAGATGGCATTCCAGAAGGGACCCCGAGGTGGGGGACAGATGATTGGTATAATCCTCTCTACTCAGGAGAAAAAGCTAAAGGGATCATAGAATCTGACCAGAAAACGATTGGAGAATTACGCGGGAAAGGGGAAAGAATGTTCCACCATAAAAAAGGGGTCTCGCCGACGCATTGTGTCCAAATCCGGCGCGACGATAGAACAAAGACTTAAGAACTCATTTCCCTCGAGAAGGTTGAACGGAAGCTGCAGAATCAGAGAGTCCGCAGAAAACAGCGTCACTCCTCTCCTAAGTGCGAAAGGCTAACCAAACTGGGGGAGGTAGCTGAAGCGCAGATCAATGGAACATGGGTGCCCATAGGAGTCTGGATAATCCGAGCCGCACGTCAGCCTAGAGGGGGGAGTGGACCTCCCTCCGCCATATCCAGAGGGGGGGTAAAAGATAAAGGAAAGAAGAGTAAAATGTGCAGGAAAGGTGTCCGGAAAATGGAAGTGCGGATAGAGAGCAAAGAGCGAGGGGGGGGGTTCATCGAAGGGAATCTGCGATTTCATATCCAGACTTCTGGGCGAATGGTGTAAGAAAGGGAGCTGCGTTTATTCACGTAAGGCGTGGCTAGCTTTGTCTTTAAATATTTGCTTCTCATAAGGAAGGGGGGAGGGAAATGAAGAAAGAGTTGAGGGGGGGGTGTCTGCCTCGTTCAATCAAGTACAGTGGGATTCTCGTAATCAGAAGACTTATGCATCGACGCCGAAGCACCTAAGGAGATATATCCCGCAGGATAGACGGCGGGGTGGATCATCAGGGGGAAGGGAGGGGTGGAAGAAAGGGGGACTACGCAACAACAAAGAGGGGAAAAGGAGAGAGATGGGATAGGCTGAACAAAGAGCCAAAACAATATCTATCAAAAGCCTGGGGGTTTCCATCCTAGGAGTTAGCGGCTTAATAGATCCCAGGGCTGCTAGTCCGACATGTGGGGAAAAAGATGAGCCGGGAGGGGAACAAGAGAGTTCCAGATCAGAAAGGAGGGAGGCACCAAGATCAACGACAACATGGCGGCAAGTCCTTTCCAATCCACCGCAGAGGACCAAAAGGGCTTAACATCAGACCACCGAAGGCGGGAGCAATCTAAAATATTCTTAGAATGAAAAAAAGTGCACAGTAAGATAAGTGGACGCTCTATAAGGGCAAAGAAGGTAGGAGGACAAATGGGACGGAAAATATGTGCGAGGACGGGTTACCGGACCAATTAGTAGGGCATGGGATGAATTACTAATCAGGAGAGGCTGCAAAGGGGCTCCTGACTCTTTAACCGGCTAGGAAAAGGAATGAAAACTGCGACTTTCATCTCCTCCCTGTGTTTTTGAGGAACGTCTTACAATTACGGATAGGATTGGGCCGCTTTCTTCAGCGGAAAGCTGAGGGTACTGCCGTCTACCTAAAAGTGGCAACGGAAAACTTTGTGCGTCGGGTAGAGGAGAATCTGCCGAGGGGGGAAACAATGCGGCGTCGAAGAACATCTCTGGGTTATGGAAAGGAGGAACATGCATCAGACAGAAAAAGCTTAGTGTTATATGAGATAAGGGAGAGGGTGAGCTCGTAGGAAAAGAGGGGGGGGTGATAACCCATCGTCCAAGCGCTCGGGAAAATTCAATAGGAAGACCGGCAATAGGAAAGCTGAAAGGGTAGAGCAGGGGGGAAATAATGATAGATGAAAAGTTCGCGGGACGTCGAACGCCGCAGATAGAAGCGGTAACCTTTGAAGGTGCCTCCAACTTTGACTGCGGGGGGGAAGACACCGCGGAAACTGCTTCTGGCCGAAAAAATAAGGAAAGACTGACGAGGGGAAATTTGCATTGGGGACCACGGCGAAAAGGCGCCGCCGCTTAGGCAACAATGGAAAGATAAAAAGGTCACAGACGGGGAGCGCGGTGGCGGGTAAAGTCGCGGAGGGGCGGAATCTTAGCAACAAGTTCGTAAGGCGAGTTGCGCGCAGATCATACTGGAAATCGGGAAAAAGAGGACCAGAAGCCCTGTATATATTATCAGTATGGGGGTCGAAGCGTTGGCAACGAAGAGAAATGGGGTTTGCGAAGGACGTAGGAGGCTCTTCAGGGACGATTGTGGGAGGTGTGCTCATTGAGAAAAAATCCTTGAGGACGAAAATTCCACACGCATGAGATAGGGAAAAGGGGGGGCCGGGGGGGGGGAAGAGGCGCGAAAGCGTCTTATTTTTTGAAAAGGACAGTTCATACAAACGGAAAAGCTTGCAGCAAAAAAAAACGGCGAAGGGATTACAAGGAGACTAGCGGTTATTCTATCGTCTCTTGTTGCGTTCAAAATAATGGAAAAAAAAAGTATTGGAAGTGCTCTCGGAGTCCTGAGTGAGAGGGGACACTCACTCAACTAAATAGGGTAGGGCGGTACGGATAAGAAACTTTTTTATGAGAGGAAGGTCCACAAGATTCCGGAAAGCAAGCGCGAAGGGGGGGGAGTTAAGGGACGCCCAGGATAACTGCCACTTTGTAAAGGGGGTCCTGGGAAGGGGGAGGTAAAACAACTGTCTACCTGGACGACTGATTGAAAAGGCGGCCGCCGACGTTGGGGGGGGGCACGCGGAAGTTGAGGTCTTTTGCTTCTGAGAAGGATAGAAGACTCAGAACGGGAACTCAAAGAGACCACACCGTCCGCACAATCTGTTTCGGGTGGAAACAGGAGGGGAAACTGGGGGCATAACTTCCGCTCCAAGAATCTCAAACTCCCGATAGAGTGGAAGGATCAAGGAAAACAAACTAGGATCCTGCAGAAAAAGGACAAAAAAGACACCCAAGGAAAGCAAGTCGCACAGAGGGGACGAAGAAAAAAGGGTCTCGAGAAATAATTAGGCACTGGCACACCACTCTGGAAAGGGGGGGGGGAGAAAAACGGGAGAGAGGTAGGTGGTAAAAAAAAGACATGGTACAAACTGGCCAGATTGAAATTCAGGACAATGGGGAAATGAAGCTCCCGCCATCTGATATATGGGGTTAGGGTGTACAGACGGGAGCGAGAGTATGGAGGAGTAGGAGGGTCTTTGGACCGATAAAGACAGGGGGACGGCGAAATCGCGAAATAGAGCGGGGGTTCACCTGGAACAGATAGGCCAATCTGATCTTCAGAGGGCATTCAAGACAGATTGAACCCTGAGTGTCTAGGTCCACAAATCAGAATGGACCAAAAAGGTGGAGGAACAGAACTGCCAAGAGGCCGTGCGTAAAATAAGGAATCTTCGGGAAAAAAAGACACTAAAGTCAGTCGGAGAGGGGAACAAGCACGCACTCCTATTGGAGGGACGCAAAAAAAAGCGCTGTGAAGAGAAACCGTGGGAGAAGGGAAGGAAAAGGAGAGGGAAACGAAAATAGCGGCATACGAGGTCCTGAAGACTTCAATCGAAGGACCCTGACTTGAAGCCAAACTCGGCAATCCGGGGGGGGGGGTTGGCAGGAACTCCAGTACCTTCCAATCGACAAGTCACCGGGATGAGGGACGGAAAATGTCTCGTCTGGAAAAACCATCGGTGACTCGAAAAAAAAAAAGGGCCGCGAAAGGAAGCGTAAAGCGACCCATTCCACCGAACCGTCAGTAAAGTCGGCTTCAAAGGAAGGTGTGTCGCGGTATCAGAGTGGGAAGGGGGGTCGCTTCGTAATTGCAGTCGGACATTCAATGTCGGCCGTCGCCTATGACGATTAGATCACTTGGGGGAAGTGGGCCTGGAGCGGGAGAGGGGGGTTTTTGCGCTCATGGCTAAATTGCCACAAAAAAAAGCACACAATGGAAGGGGGGGGTCGCGTTTAGAAGGAGGCGGACGACCAAGGCAATCTGGGCGGGGACGGGGGGACTAACACCATGGCTGAGGACGCAGAACTGAAAGGCAGGTATGTTGAATGGGTAGGCATTGCAGTAACTGGGGTGAGCGGAGGTGGAAGCGCAGAACCAGATTTTTTGTAGTAAATACTCTCACAGGAAAAAAAAAAAAAAAAAAGCAGAAGACCTGGCGGGTCGATTGAAGGGGGACTGAAAGGAATCAAACGGTGAACTATATCTTGGCAAGAATAGAACATGACCCAGGGAAGGAGAAAGAAGCATCGTACTTGGTTCAGGGAGATAGGGGGGGAACGTTCGAGACAAGGTTCCCGCCTGAACGAGTCGATCTGGGGCGGCAATTGGCGGTGGGGAGGATGTGGGTGGGAGTGATCAACACAAGGCAAGGAAGGGGGAGGGGTTGTGGAGGCAGCGAGAGGGATTATTTACTTCTTTGGGCAGTCGGGTCTCAAACAACTTGTTGTTCCATCTGATGTGAGGGGGAAGCACTATAAACATGAGAAGGACTTGACAATAGGGGAAGAGGGATCAGGATGGAAATATCTGATGTAAGGGGCAAAAGACAGGGGCGCTCGGTGCCGAATAGCGATCACCTCCCAAGAAGAACCATTACATGACGAGGCTAAATATTGTACACCTCCAATCTCTCGTTGCGTAATCTGTCTTCCCAATGGTCAACGCAGGGAAAGGGGGCAAGGGGTACGGCTGCTGTGCGCGGGGAAACCGAACGAACGACGTTGATCAGCAAGGTTCCGAAGGGGGGACTTGACGAATGGAGAAGGAGCGTCTTCAAAAGGGAGACGAAAGAAGCTCGGTGGGGGATGTTGCCTTGGGAATGTCTACTAAAGGGGGGGAGCCTGGGACGGACAGATTATTGTAGGATTTGAGGAAATAGCAACAGGAAAGATGGGGCCGTAAAAAAAAAAAAGCTGGGGGGGGGACGGCGAAGTGTGGCAGAGGAGTTTCCGTATGCGAAAGGCCGACGAGCAGGAGATCGATGAAAAAGGGAAAAACAAAGAAAATGCGCGTAAAATCTTTCTGACTAGCTAAACACGTCGTCGGCTGTACCAATGGGAATAAAAAAGGGCACAGAAATCGGTACGCATCCTGGTCGGTTTATCCTGGGGATAGGAAAAGGAAAAGCTCAGGTGGGAGGGGAGAAAAGAGGGAGTGTGGAGGCGCCGCCGAAAAACAGGGCCGTAATCCTTAATCCGCTAGAACTGATGGCAGAGGCCTCAGGCTCCGAGGGCAAGACCTGCGAGAAGGGGAGGGCAATATGGAAAAAAGGAAACAAAATAGAGGATATCGAGAAAAGGAGGCTCACGGTTAAAGATCGAAGTAAGTCTTTGTGGCTGGAAAGATATGTACGGGTTGAAAGCAAACCCTCACTGAACGAGGGAAGGGTCGACGCTCTCTGCGGAGTGCCAATCCTATCTTCAAGAATCGATAAGGGGGGGTGAAAACTAGAAGTCCGTAGTGGACGACCAAGAAAACTCCACAACCAACAAAGATTAATTCATCATGTCGCAAACAAATGTCGATTAACGGGAAGCCTCGAAAAAGCTGATCATATATTATAAGCTCAAAGGGGAGGAGAGGCACGAGGGGGGTGACGCAATATTTCCAAGGAGAATCGGAGGTCAAGCGAAAAGGTAATGGAGACTTCTATAGAGCGAAAACTCGCCTCTAACGGAAAAGCCCACCGGCGAAGCGCCCGTAAGCAAGGTTGTAATCATTGAGGGGGGGGAGACTCGGCGGGATGCAATTGGAAAAAACATCGTAGAAGAACGTATTATAATATTTGTCTGGTTAAACGGACATGAAGAACTGCCGGGGGGGCTGACGGGACATAAACGGGGGGAGGTCACAAGAAAGGTTACAGAC
>Ga0179591_1299847_pt1 | contig 10701 bp, 15 predicted proteins | sample CZOMad2_1_08_16f_FD_182891 | JGI IMG/M metagenome (GOLD analysis project Ga0179591, IMG submission 182891) | Vadose zone soil fungal communities from Angelo Coast Range Reserve, California, USA - CZOMad2_1_08_16fungal (PacBio error correction) | ecosystem: Environmental > Terrestrial > Soil >...
ATCGGGGGGACAATAAAACCACGGGACCGACTAGTGCATCTTCACAAGACGAGTGTAATTAAACATTATGGTCGGGGAACAGAGGAAAATGTCCGGTGGGGGGGGAGTAAAAGAAAGTAAACAGAAGAGGACAATATTAAAGAGATGGAAGGAGAAGAACATAGTGCATTCAGAATGACCTAGAGCGGACGGTTGTTATTCAAAAGGGTGGTGTATATGCCACTTAGCAAGAAAACCTTTACCTGGACCCACAAAAAAAAAAAAAGAGCAGAGATCAATGGAATATTGAAAGGAGAATAACAGCGGATGGCCGTAGCAGGTAAATCCCGTCAAAGAACTGGAAGGTTAGGCGAAGGTAACGGGGAGTCAGGGTGGGAAGATATAGGGAAGGACGACTCAAGATGAATGGAGGACATTTGTTAGGCAGAAAAGTCATTTTCCAGCAGATATGTGGGACCAGAAAAAAGTAATATTCAAAAGTGCAGGGAAAGGGTAGGCTTAAGAAGAAAATGGATATAGTAGACCATACTGGGGGGAGCAGGGCAAACAATCCAAACATAGTAGAAGTCCGTTGGAGTGGATCGGAATTGATTCAAAGTGGCAATAATGGGGAATTGTGGTCTGAAAGCAAATCTTCAAAAGTCCGGGCAGGTTAGGAAAGGGAAGGGTAGTGAGGCAGAAGGGGGATCATGTGGGTCCAAAAACAATATACCCTTTGGAAACATTAGGTGGAATGGAATCGGGAAGTGCACCGGGAAACATCCAAAACAAAAAAATGTTAAGGAAGGTCCGAACAGTATAAGAGGGAAAGGAGAGGAGTGCACTTATCAGGGGCAAGGAAAAGAGCAATATTAACCGGCAGGACAGGTTATGCTGATAAGCAGTGTAAAAAGAAGGAGGTTCTCCACAAAGGAGGAAGAGGGTGGAGGAAAAAAAGTTTGGAGGAATAGGAGGAAGAAAGAGTGTTTCATTGGGGGGAGGGTATGTTGGACTGGTGGGTTTAATGGGGTTGTTGGGTCACGGGTTTTTAAACGAGGGGGGAACCAGTTGGGGGTTGAAATTGAGGCTGTCCATGGAGGCCAGGGGAATGGGTACAGGTGGGGATTGGGGTCATGAATGGGTGGACTATTGGCTGCGGATGGGGGGAGTTGGGGTCATGCACAATTGTTGCCTTCGGGAATTCGAGGTGGAATGTCAGAATTTGGGGGTTGCGGAAACAGTCATAAGGAAAAGTGGCATAATTCGGAAAAAAACAAAAAACGGAACCGCGTTCATGAAAGGAAGAGGTCGAAAGGAGGGAAAAAGAAATTCAGAAAAGGGAGGGAGTCAAGGGTGACATCTGAAATTAACCAGGTCAGCTTATAATGTCAAGACAGTCAAGGATGGGAAGGGGGTGTCATAAGGTATGCATTTTTGAAAGGGAATTGTAATGGTGAAGGGGGGGAAAATATGATTGAACCCGTGAGATTTCGGACCTTACATCGACATCGGCATAGTTTGGGGGGGGGGCATTCAGATAGGGGGAGAAGGGGAAAAGGTCAAAGAAGGGGGAAAAGAGGGAAAGGGGGGAGAACAGAATGCAAGGGGGAAAGGACAAGCAAGTGGCTAATTTGGCAATAAAAAAGGGAAGAAAGAATTTTGACAACAGTTCAAGTTTTAGGGATAACCTTTAGGTCATGAGGTAAACAAAAAAACACATGGGGTTATAAAGTATTGAGGGAGGGATACATTAAAGGGCATACGGCATCACACCATAAACAGACGAAGAGGGAAGAAAGGGTTTAGGGGGACACATGGCAACAGTGGGGTGAATAAATCAAATTCTATCGAACATTAAAAGAATAAGTGAAGGGACTTTGGATAGGAAAGGTGAGGGGGGTGGCCTTGCCAAAAACCGGGGGTTATTCGAAAAGGTTCAGACCTGGCTCTTGGGGGTCTGGGACAAACATTTAATAGCTTAGGATAAAGAGAACACAAACACCAGTGATGGTACCCATTTTAGTGGAAGAAGGTAATGTGGGTGAACCGGGTCAGGAGAATAAAGGGGATTGAAACCGCCCCCAAGAGGTAAAATCTCTAGGACATAAAATAGGTGGGATATTCAAGTTTGAACTAAGCCGGGGAAAAAACAAAAGACAGAGAACATTGGGAGGAAGGAGGGGACAAACACGAAAAAGGTGCAGATAAAAATCAGCCAACCAAAAAAAGGAAGGAAAAAGGCGCTTGAAACTAAGTGCCCTAAGGAGAACAATATTTTGATAGGGGGGAGAGGGGGGGGGAAAGGAGCGAAAAAGGAAGTAACAGGACCTAAACAAATTAAAAAAAAAAAGGGTGGGAAGCAATTAAACAATCATGTCAAAAATGGAATGCTCCATGCCAGACCAAAAGGACGGAAAGACTCGAGAAAGTCGTCTCTGAGAAGAGAAAGGGGAAAGCCACTAAATGCCGACTTTTTGTACTTAGAGAGAGAAACCAAAAAAAAGGAGGGAGGGAGAAAGAAGTCATGAAAAAGCGTAGTTCCTCTAGGAGTGCCCGAAAAAGATATCCAGGGAAGATTTGGATAGGGGGCGAATTCAACAGGGGATGGGAAAAAATTAGGAAGGAGAGGGCAAAGGGGATTGGCAAGTCTCAGTGTACCTGCTAAAGTCTGTCACTACCTCAACATCGAGCAGAGTGACAAAAACTTCGGGGACAGAAGCAAAGAACCGAAGTTTTGAATGACTTTTTGGGGGTGGGTTGGGGATGGGAATCTGCAAATTCTTGGGGGGGGGAAAAAAAGGACGGTTCCTGTCAGGGGGCTGGCTTGAGGGAAAAATAAGAGAAATCAGGGAGAAGACTGGGGGAAGTGGTTAAAAAAATCTGGAACAGGGGTAAGGCTGCTTTGGAAAAAGGAAGGGAACGGGAACTGCAGCACTTCAAATTCAGGATAAAGAAAGGGTAAATATGGGGTGGGGTTTTTCCTTCATCGAGAATAGTGGGGTCCTTGGGTTCAGCACCCAGCAGGGGACCTGCAGTGAGGAGGGAGCACCGTGCGCATCCCTCTTGTTTGATAAAACCGAAAGGTCCCACCGGAAAAAAACCAGGCTAAAAGAGATTTTTGAAGATTGTTAGATAGACATTGGAAGGGACAAATCCTGGGGGGGATTAAAGGTGATTCAAGGCCCCGCCTTAGACGGGTGACACTCTGAGGTGCTGGGTGTTGGGGATGCAGGGGAGCGCTTCAGGGGGATCTCATGACTGTTGAATAAAAAGGGGGGCTTTTGCGTAGCAGAAAGGGTAAAAAAAAAAATTGAACGAAAACAAATGGTCTATTTGTGTGGCATGAGCAAAGATTAAAGCTAACATGGCAGAGGAGGACATATAGAATTGAGCAGTCTCCAATTAGCCTCTTGACAAGGAAAAAGTCAAAGAGGGGACAGTAGACTGTCCGACTGACTGAAAAGTCCGACCATTCCAACGTGCCAAGGAGACTGGCAAACCATGAAACAAATCAATCACTTCCACAAACTATGGGGAAAGGGAATCTTCCAGGCGGGACCATCACAAACTACTTGGAGAAGTCAACTTTGGTGAAAAGAACTAAGGAACACCTCACCCGGAACGGGTGTCGAGGAAGAAGTGCGCATGACCGACCGTCTGACGTCCGACCTCCAAGGGAAGTTGTCCCGATTATAAACCTTCGAGCGGAAAACTGTTGACGGAAACAATTGCCAAGGAAGGACGGACAACCTTCTGACCGGAACTTTCACAAAGGAACAGGGTATGACACGCAAGCCATTCCAATTAAGGACTTCCAGAGAGGAGCACGATGCCCAAAGTCAATTCCAACATTCCACCAGGCCAAAAGGGTCCAAGATTCAACTACCAGGAACGTTCACCAATTTGAAAATCCAAAGGAAAGCGGGTTCAAGACACTTCTGAAAGTCCCACAATTCACACCGAAAAAGGCAAAAAAGACAACATGTCTTCCATCAAGATGGGATAACTACATAAATTGACGGCCAATGGTTCTGGCAGGATAAATAGACATTTTGTCCCAGCGTACGGGGAAACAAAGGTAATAGGAGTTGTAGGAATCATCATACATGCCAGACCGGGGAATCTGGAGGGACTGATTTGGTCCCAAATGAGAGGAGGGGGGCCACTGGAGATCCAGTGTAAACGGAATACCTGTTTCAAAACATTGAATATGGGGTGGTGGCCAAAGGGTCATTATGCCACTGGTGAAAAGTTGCAGGGAAGGAACACACTAACTCTCAGGAAATATGGGGAGGAAAATTTGGAAAATATTCGGGGCCACGGGAATAAAGCGAAAAAACTAACCTGTCCGGAAAATTCGTAGGGGGGGAGGGCCTGGTGGCCGTAGACCAACTGTGGTTCCTATCACAGGAACCTGGGGGAAGAAAAAAATCCTTGAAGGAAAATACATACGGAAGACCTGCAGTTGAATGTGAGTCGGATTGAAAACAAAGATCTCATGGGAGGCGAGATCCAGTGGGTGAGCACCTGTCCGACAGGGCATTGGGAAGGGATGGGGAACACCGGGACTATGGGCCCCGAAGTCAAGGAAAAAAGGGAACGAACCCTGTCACCTTCATTGGATATTGATCGGAATGGGACCAATTCAGTATTTAAGGAAGGTCCAGTTAAAATTCGCTGTCCTGATCGGCATGATATTGATGCAGAATGGCCACTCATTCGTAAAGGGGAGAAATGCATATACGCGGATCCGGGGAAATCCGAAGGTTGTGTTTGAAGGGAGGTTGGGGAAGAAAGCTGGCGGGACGGTGGCATATAAATAACAAAGGGGCATAAAACAACAGGGACTAATCGGACTTCATCGAAAAGTTATTGGGAGTAAAGTTTTTATCCGGGACGGATTTGTCCAGGGAAAGTTACAGATAGGGGGAACATCCGCATGACGCAAAAGATTATAGAGGTGACAGACATATTGGTGGACCGGGATAAATTTGCGGGTCCCGTGGGGGGGTGGGCTCAAAAATGAGGGGAATGTTTCACAAAACAAAAGGAGTCACGGTCGACTCAGATGGGGGGACAAGAAGGAGCACTCTGAACGTCGACTTCCCGAAAGGAAACCTGGAAGACCCCTTCTAAACAGGGAGGAAGCCTTGGGCGTCGGAGGAATGGTGAAGGAAAGATCGGAAATAGGCCATGTTTGATACTCTGGTGTACACAGGGGATTCACCAGGCGCCGCTGGAGAACCCCCGCATGCTAGAAAAAATGGGAGAAGGAGGACGAGATATCGTCTTTTTTACAGCAAAGGGGAACGACATGGGGGAAAAAAAGATACAGCGTCAATCAAAAAGGGAGGAACAGGATTGCAGTTCGCGGAACCTTATCAAGGGGGTCCAACAATTTAGGTTCGGCCAAGTGCCATCCTGGTTAAGGAAAGTCTCCTCGCACAACCGGGAGGAAGACCGGTTTGTGTCAGAGGGAAACCTTAAAAAATTTGGTGGGCTGCAATAAAACAATCACGGGTACCGTACTAAATTTTAGAAAGGGGGAAAGCTTAAAGATGTCGAGAATTGGGAGGTCGGGAGAGGCCCATCTGAGTCCGGGGGTGGGGAGGGGACGGGGGAAACCGGTGCAAAAAAGGGGCAATATTCAGTCAATAAAGGGGGGGAGTACAAACATAATATCAATACGTCAGATTCAGGCGGCTTGGTTATAAGCATGGATGGGGGTGTAATCCCTAAAGCACAAAGAAACCTTTTCCGGGATTCCTAACCATATCAAACACAGCTTATTCACGGGGAGGGAATATGGGAATAGGAGGGTCCAAAAAGTAAGGGAAGGGGAACGTTCAGCGCGTACGGTTTGGTCGAATTTGAAGGGGATCTTCAGGGTGGAAGAGGGAGGGGGCCATTCACTAATGAGGTCAAAGACAGGGTAGGGGGCAGAAAGAAAATTTGGGGGCAGTGGCTAAGGAAAGGGTGGAAAATTACAATTAATAGTCCATGTGGGACCCGGACAGGGGTGCTTACAGGGGGGGTAGCGTGCCCCGAGAAGAGTAAACATTTCCCTTGGTGGGGGATCGGTATGAAGTGAATTGGCCATCTGGTGGCCATATGACAGCACACACAGGTTCCGGACGGGAGGGGGGACACTTGATTGAACTGGATGTCAGGGAAAGAGGGAAAGTGGGAAATCGACTCAACATCCGACAGGGTTGATCTAAAAGGAGGATAAGGCCATAAGGGGAAAAGGGGCCCATTCCAAAAGAAGTCAAGGCAGGAAGTAAAATGTTGTGCTGATTGAAGGGGATGGGAGTGGCCACATGATCAGGTGGGGTCCTATAAGGGAGGGAACAGTGAATGAACTGCATAAAAGAGTTAGGGTTCAGACGCAGAGGATCACACTGAATATTTAGAATGTGGAAATTGTGGAGGGAAATTTAGGGGCTAATAATACATTTTTGAAGGCGGTTTTCAGGGTGGGGGGAAGTTGGGGTGGGGGGGGACGTGGTGGAAGTCAGATGGGTTGAACATCGGAACGTGGACTTGGGCCCACTTTTAAAACCGGAAATGGGGACAGGAGGGGGCCTTGGGACTGTGAACTGGTTGAAGGGGCGCCTGTTTGGGGGAGTGGTTGGCCTATTTGCCAGGCGGACCGTGTGGGGGAAGGGGAAGCATTTTGAGGGTCCGCGTTGGAATGGGGGGGTGAATCTGACTTTCAAAAGGGTTGCCTGGGGAGGAAGGTCGGCCAAGGATAGTGGCAGCACTTAACGCCGGTGGAGAATAAGTAAACAGTCGGAAAGTCGGAAATGGGCGTCCGTCACAGGGCATCGGAAGGTTCAGAAGGAGAAGGATTACAGTAAAGAAGTTGGGAAAGGAGGAAGGGGCGTACAGTCGGATGGGGGGGGGGAGATGTCTTAATTTCCGACGCAAAAGGGGGGGTGAAGGGGCAGAATGTTATTTGGAACAAGGTTGGGTGAAATTTTGGAAGTGTTGGAAGGGTCAGGAGGGGGGGGAAAGGTTTAATGGAATGGTAAATACTTCTTCAGAGAATCTAAAAATTCCTAAGGTCATATAGATTAATGGCATGGTCAGAAAGGGGACAGAGTTGTCAAGAAATAATATGGGAGAGACAGGGGACAATTCAAATGCTAAGGGGGCAACGAACACCATATAAACCATTGGGGGGGGGTTGGGGACCAAAAAACAGTTTTCCATTTCACGTCCTTTCTGCAGGAGAAAAAAAAAATTTTTATGAGAGAGACTAGGAAGGGAAGAAAATGCGAACATCCACAAACCAGCACAATCGTGAAAGGGGAAAGTAGGGAGGGGAACTGTGACTCCATGCCTCAGACCAGGTTGAATACTCTCAAAGGGCTAGAGGAAAGGCAAATAGAATTGAGGTGTGGGGGGGAAGGAGAGAATGGAGGGGGGCCTAGAAAAAAAAAAAGGTGGATGAGTTGACCATCAGCCTGCAAGGAGTGGATGTCTGGAAACGGAGAGATTAAGAGGGGGAAGCACGATGAGAGGAAACACAAGAAAAGAGGGAAAAAAAAAAGGGAGTATTGCTCAGGACTGTGGTGACAGTGGGCGGGAGTTTGTCAAAGGGAAAGGAGTGAAAACTACACCCAGAGGGAAATAAAAAAGCAAACAGGACATAAATTAGTTCTAGGAAAAGGAAGCCCTCAGTTCGCCAAGAAAAAAGACGAGAACAAGGGTAAGAAGGGGAAAAAAAAAGTACATTTTTAAAAGCACCAAATAATGCAAGTCGGAATGAAGCAACAGGAGGAAAAAGGGAGGGTCCAGAGAGAGGGACGTTAGGTCGTGTTAGAGGGGGGAGGGAAGAGTAACTGGCGCAGGCCACAGAAAAGGAGAGCAATGAAAATGAAACGATGAAAAGACAAGTTTTTAATTCTCCAAAAAAGGCGAACCATTCGAAGTCGGGGGCATCTACGGGAGGAGAGGAGTCAGACTTAAGAGTCCGAATTGGTAAATGAAAGTGACTCTCAATCAACACAAAAAAAGGAGGAGAGGAAGGGATCAACGACATGAAGGAAGGAGTATCTAGGTGAAGAGCAGAAGAGAGTCGGAAGTTAGAATGGTTGATAGGAGACCTGAAAAAAACATGGGTATTTTCATGAGAGAGTCAATTGCTCTTTAAACTTTGGGGTGTAAGGGGAACTTGGGAGGGAAAAAAGGAACTGCATACAGACCTAAAAAAGACAAACTCTTCGGGGAACCCTCAGAAAGACGAGTACTATTCCGGACGTTTGAATGGGTGTTGGTGGTTGCTTGGGACGGGGGGTTGGTTGGGATGTTTTGTGCCCCTCCTAAGCAAGGGGGTCTCTGTCTTTGGAAAAGATACACTGTAAGGGCATGAGGGAATAAAGTGGGGGGTCATAGTGGGAAGGGATGGCCTCTGGAACATTGGTATAAGGGACTTTGGGCAAGCAGGTACTTGGCAATGCTCCGCAAAAAGAAACGGCATAAAAAAGGGTTGTCGGTTGGGAATTCTATGTAATATGAAGAGAATGAAAGGTCCAGACATCCCCTAGGATAGGGTGTGGTGGTATCCCTCTATCAATCCCAAAGGGGGGGGGGGATCCACCACTCAAAAGGCCAGGACCCATGACAAATTCTAAAGGATTGGGTGGGGGTTCTATGGGAATGTAGTAGCAGTTGAGTATTCCGGGGGGGAGTGAATGTCTCCCCCCACTCCCTCCAAGGTCCATAGTTACCCTATATGAGGGGAAGGTTGTGCATTTGTAAAAAAATTTCTGCTCTGGGTCGGATAAAAACATCCTGTTGGGAAGAAGTGGCAATGACTAAATGCAGAAAGGAAGTGAATGAAAACTTGAATGCTGGGGGAAAAAAAAAAAAAGGGGGCATGTCTAAATTTTGTGCATTCGTAGCCAATCCTGATAATCGGAACAATTGTCGGGTAGCATATAAATGAGAAAGAGGGAATAAATAGGGAAGTCAGGAAACGCCAGAAGTCCACTATGGCACCAGGGGACTATGTCAAAAGTACATCTGACCATTCCGAAAAAGGGGAAAAAGTAAAGGAAAAAAAAAAAAAAAAGGTCCAAATCAGAAATACCACTGTTCCAACGAACGGCTGACTCATGGACCAAACATGAAAAGGACCATTCCGACTTTTGCAGCCTACCGATACCGACGGCCAAAAAAAGGAAAAATTCGATTTTGTCCAGACTGAAGGTCCTTGCTTTCCGCCCGCACCGACTTCAGGATGGACCTGACTGTCCGATAGCCCAACGTCCGCGGGTCGGAAAGGGCGGGACAGGGGAGAAAAAATTGACGGTGGCATGACACCGACCGGTAAAAAACGATTAAAAAATTCGCAAGAAAAAAGTGATCCATTCAAAAAGGCAACTTTCCAATATAAAAGCCAATCAAAAGGAAAAAAACATGAAACAAAGGAACTTGAATAATTCAAACAGAAATGCAAAAAAGGGCAACATTCCAACTTCTTCGATGGTCCACAAGACTGAAACCAAGTCCAAATCAAGAAAAAAGGAAAAGAGCATCTATGAGAAATGTCCAGGAAAAGGTGAACGGAATATGAGGGTTGATCCGAGGAAAAATCAAATCTACCAAAAAAATGTAAGAGTAATTCTGATCAGAATGCATCCCTACCTGCCTTATTGGAAGAGGGAAAAAACCTCAGTTTCAGAGAAATTAAAGAAACCTAAAGGTTCCGGGGGGTGGGGGGGGGGAAAAAACTTTTCGGGGTATGGACGATATTCAAGTTCAAAAACCTAACCTTCCGGAAAGGATTGGAGTGATTGCCGATGGCCACTGAATATCGGAAGGACGAACCTGTCCGGACCTGAAAGGTAAATGGGAGAATTTCCCAAAATTAATGGCCAACTGTTAACAAACTAAAAAGGAAACCGAACTGCATATATGACGGGGGGAAAAACTTATCAGTATGGGAGCTAAAGAGAAGGGGTTCTGATCAATCCTACCTGCTTCTGCATGATAGTAAGGGGTTAAGCCCACAAGAAAAAAAATGGAAAGATCGAAATTGTCTGCCGGGACCGAACTGCATTGAATAGTGAGTCTAAAAGGGGGGGAAACCATGATCAGTAGGGCCACTTATATCCAGGTGAAAAATTCGCCTAAAGAAAAGAACATTGTTGCATGGGCAAAGAAGGAGGGAAGGTCATTGGAAATGTCAAGCTGATCCGGTGAAGAAGACGGGGGGGTGTTGGGGAAAGGGGTTGGAAAAATAAAGAAGAGGGGGGGTGAGGTCACGGGGGACATTTATACAGACATGCGGAAACAAGGTCCAGGAAGAGGAAAATGGTCATCATGCAATGTGCTTATGGAAAATTATAAAATTCTGAGATTGGGAAGGCACTGTTTAAGGGAAAGTATCATTACAAAACAAGCCGCTGGGACAAGGGTAAAAAGACATAAGGAACAATAGATATACAGATTTAACTGCAGATTTGTGGCAATCAAAAGGGCCAGGCGGTAAAAGTGTGTGGGGTGCGACCAAACGTTGACTTTGGTGCCTCTAAAAAAGGCACTTCCTGGTGAAGAGATCCTACTTCTACTCTCCGAGGGAAGGTGGAATACCACTACCACTGGATGGAAAAAAGCGTTGCCATCGAAGGGAGTGAAGCCCTCAATGCAGGGATTCAGGGGGGGAGGTATATGGAGGAAGGGGGGCGTTCCCTCAGGGGGGAAGTACGCCCC
>Ga0179591_1325861_pt1 | contig 10701 bp, 7 predicted proteins | sample CZOMad2_1_08_16f_FD_182891 | JGI IMG/M metagenome (GOLD analysis project Ga0179591, IMG submission 182891) | Vadose zone soil fungal communities from Angelo Coast Range Reserve, California, USA - CZOMad2_1_08_16fungal (PacBio error correction) | ecosystem: Environmental > Terrestrial > Soil >...
CTTCTTTTGACATCCGTCGTACTTTGATAGTGTAAGCTTTTGGGCACCCCCGTGAAATCCAAGCAGGATTGAAGCCTGGGGATCTAGATCGGCCATAGACAAGGAAAATTTATACCGAATAGTTCGGGGAAAACCTCAGAGGAAGAGTATGAGGAGCGGACTAGTAGTCAGGGGGAGAACAGGTCTTAAAATTCTTCCTGTCAGCGGTCTTACTCATAGGGGAAGGGACTAAACTTTGGGAAAAATTGTGGGGGGTCAAGCTGGAAGTCTGGTCGAGCGGAGTAAAAAAAGAGGAGATCATGCACCGAAGAAAGGAGAGGATTGGTATATGAGAGACAATCTAAAGCGCAAAAAGACTGCACCTCAAGAAGAGGAGCGACTATCGACTCTCAATTACCAAACGAAGGTCGAAGAGCAGTCGGGCCATTTATAAGTGATTGGTATATCTTGCGGACTTGTAAACACAAACTTCGGAATTGAGATAAAAAAATGAGGGACAACACAATTCTAGAAAGATACATACAGAGAAACAGGCGTTTCGGAGGGATTTGAGGGATAGGATTCCCTGCAGGCGCAGTGCCAGCCAGATTGAAGAAGGGGAGCGTCTTTCTAAGGATACCGCGGTAGCCCATCAGAGTGGCACGATCTGACGGGGGCGAAAAAAAGAAAGTAAATTGCAGGGAATAGAAGCCGAAGAGAATTTCTTCACCGGTCAACGAGGGAAGGCCGATCGTGCAGGAAGAAGATACGGGGGGGGGGAAAGAGGGACCGTAGCACCTTCCACGTCTTCTTCGTCATAGGAAAAAAAAATGGAGGCCGGCTTACCGCTCGGGGGTAAGGAAATGGGGGCGGAGTCGTATTTATGGCGTCTCAAAAAACAGCAGCCTAGCGCTTAGGATCAGCGTGAAGGGGAGGGAGCACTTTTGCATCCTAGAGAGGAAGAAAATATCAAGTGGGGCTGGCCAAAGAATCGAAAATCCAGGTGACGAAGACTAGCGGGGATAATGCTGACGAAATAAAACGATGTAACGATGTGCTGCACTTATGACAGAAAGAAAAAGGACGCTACGGAAATCGAAAAGCCACTTAATTAGAAGGCCCGCGGAAAATCTTACGTCATGGGGGGGGTTCGTGCATTGGTTTAAAAAGACTAGAGTGCCTTGGCCAGTCGATCACGTACCACCGACGAGAGAGAGGGTACGCCATGAAAATACAGATCGAAGTTTGGTACTAAGCGAAAAACATGTGGTCACAGCTGAGCAGGAATTATCTCTGGTCAGGAGAAGTGTCGCAACGGCGGATCAGCGGACGGCACGCAGGGAGGGGGGTGCGCCCTCTTTGACGGAACTGAAGCGGGGAAAGTCGCAAAAATGCACCCGGGAAGTCGAAGTAAACGAAAACACCGGTGTAAGGGACGGGAAAACACCACGTCATCTTCTATCTGAGGCGTAGTGCGCAAAGGGGCAGCAGGGGCGATACTCAACGTAGGCCTCTTCCTGAGCGGCATGAAAGACAAGTTTGTTCAACCCTAAGCACAACTCCGCAACGGGAAAAGGCAGCCTTCGCGGGAGTAATCCGGAGCCTGCATCACATAAAGGGCCAGGAAGTCGTTGAGTGGGCCCTGGAAAAGGCCGGAAAAGTGTTCCGAAAAATGGAAAGGGGGGGGACCTTCTGGTACCTTAATGTCCGCACCTCAGAAGTGGCTAAAAATCCTGAGGTGAAACCTGGTCGGAAGAAGGAAAGCGAATAGCTAAGCGAGATTCGTCCCTGGAGGACTATATCAGGGGAGTCACTTCCTCTCCGGGGAGGAAGTCGCCCGGACAACGAACGGAGGACCATGACACGGGGGACGGGGGGGAAGAGGGGAATCATCCGGTTTGAGGGAATTCCATGAGCCAAAACACAAGACACCCACAATGACGATGCTTGTAAAGGGGACATACAGAGGGAAATCCGCTGCTCGGAATCCGGTTTGGGGGGGGGGGGGGGGGTTGGGGGGGGGGGGGGGGGGTGGGTTTGGGGGGGGGGGGGGGGGGGGTTGTTTGTGTTGTTGGTTTTTTTTTTTGGGGAATCTTGTTAGGGTTGTTTTTGGGGGTGGTTTTGTTTTGTGACGCCTTTTGACCCTTCGGATTCAACAAGGAAATCTCCTTCAACATAAGAATAACTCTAACAAGAAACAAGGGGAGATTCCACTCGATAAAGCCTGTTCGAACTTCAATAAGGTCCGGAAAAACGATGGAACAAAAAAAACCACTGTCTTCTCAGCGGAGGCAAATCTTTCAATGGACCTTCACACGTCGCGACGGTCTTCTTGGACTGGGTATGTGGGGGGGGTTGTAGAAGCAGGCTCGCCTCGGAGGAAAGCCGCCGGGAAACTTGTCTGGTCAGCAAGCGGGAAAGTGGCAACCGGTGGCGCTGCCTTTCAGATTGAAGGGAAGTTGCCACTCAAAAACCAGTAGACTCCCGACTGGCGATACCTTCTAAACTATTGTCTTCAAAGAGATCCGACACGGGGGAGGAACCATCAAGGGTTTGCACCACGAAGGCCGGCAACGTGGCGAAGGGAGGGCAATCGCTAAAAAACTTGGGGGGACCGGCAGGGGGTCAATTTTCAGAACGAAGGAGGAGACGGGTTTTGAACAAAAGACTATGTCTGGAGAAGAAAGGGGAAAAACCCGACAGTGGCATGACTATTCCGAAAAGGGAGGGCAGGCACTGAGTTGCTGCTCTTGGTTCGCAGGTGAGGAAAGTCATGCTCAGAAAAAAAGTATACGGAGAGAGCCAATTCCTCCGCAGAAAGAGCTATTCTACGCGCAGCAGACGGGAAACGATGACGGTAAAACCCTTCAACGGATTTCCCTACGCCGACTACTTTGCAATGGAGACCGCGGGAAAGGCGGAGGTTTCGGCAAAAAGCTTTCTAGCACGTGAGTCTCGAGTGAACAGGCAAAGCGAAAACTCCTGAAAGAGGCACCCAGAGGGATCGAGGAAGGGCGATCCGACAACAAATGCTCGTTAAAAAAGCCCTCTTAGGAGTACGTCGGGGGACTGGACTCTTAAAAAGGAAAGAAATTAAACCAAGGAATGCATTCGAAGAAATTCGATGGCCAAAATAATCAAAGGGGACCTCACGCGGTAGTAAATTCGCGACTGCGAGAAGAAGTTTCAGAGCCGCTGACAGCGGGGCTCGTCTACATCCTTAAAACAGAGGCTTAAAGGGTGGGGCATCTCAATGCGTTCTTGGCAGGAGCTTTGCAAATCTTCTGAGATATCGAAGGCACGGGACGCAGATTCCAGCTGATAATCCGTTCGGCATAGGGTGACGAAATCCCCACCAAGGAAGTAGACTTCCTTGAACTCAGAGGAGGGGAAACGTCGGCTCCGGGGAGAAGGCTTGGTGGGCCTATACAATCATTTGACGAGGAGAAAAGGAAAAACTATGGTCACCGGGTCAAACGGCTGGGCCTAAAAAAATAACGTCCCCCCGGGCGACCGGGGGAACAACTAAGTATCGGAAATCGCTTGTCGGGGCGTGTCTCAAACATGGACGATTCCAGCACTTGGGAGAAGATCAGAACTGCCATCCCAAACACCCGCAGGAAAAAGGGTATGCGTCCGCAGGAGAGGCCCAGAAGGCAGACAATCACGACAAAGACTATGGGAAAAAAAATGGAGAACTAATCGCCTGGGGAATAGAAGAAGGGGGGGGTGTTGAGCTAAGGGCGAGTCTAGCTTCGCCTTCAACTCAGAGTTAAATTCTTCAGATCGAAATTCTCGAAAAAACTAAAAGAAGGGGCCGGAAGGAGCGTCGTCTCCCGTACGCGAAGAAAGGGTTCGCTTCGAGGAGGCGCTCCGCAGCGCCTTATCGATAAAAACGAAGCCTAGCGCCAGGGGAGTAAATGAACGGAGAGAACACACAACGGGGGGGCGAAAAAATGTTACGTCGTCTTCACGGGCAAACGTCAAAGGACAGTCGGCCTGTCAACGCGGTGTGGGTTGGCACACATACAAGTCCCTGAGCACAAAGATCAGCCTCTCGACGCGGAACCGCCGGCGGGAAAGGACACAGGGGAAGGGTCAAAACAGCAGAAAAACTACTTTCGGCAATTGGCGAAGAGTTTTTCGGTGTTAAACCAATCTTCAAGAAAACGTCCAGAAAACTGGTAGTAACGGCCCCTACCAATCGGGATAAAGTCACACCACGGAGGAGGATTAAAAGATATATCTAATATCTCGCGACGGGTCCAGAGGGGAGGGGGGGGGGACGTGCAAACTGTCCGGTTTGTGGCGAAAAAAAATTGCAACTCGTAGACGGGAACCCCAACCGTAAGATCTATTCGCCAACTTTAAAAGAAGCTGACTGTCCCAAGGATCCGGGGAGCAGGGAGAAAGGGGAAGAGGATAGGTTCAAGGAGCTAGCCGGCGAAAATGATCCTTACTCGGGAAACTTGCAAGTGGGGGCATTCCATGGGGGAAGGGGCGAAATCCTGCGGGAGGAGAAGGCGAAGGTCGATTAAGTTATAAGATGAATTCCGCGGAAAGAAGACTAAGACGCATAATAGGGGGGCCCAATGAAAGGGGAACCAGAATGGAATAGCATGCTGCAAGTGGGACGAAGATTTATTGCTGAGGGAAAGAATCCGTGAAGTTCCAAAGTTCTTTCTAAGAGCGTTATTCTCAACCACCAAAGTTGGGGTGTAACACACCAGCTATCCATCCCGCAGGATGGAAGGAGTGTCGTAGATGTACGCTTCTCGATTCACCCTGGGAAGTAGGCGGACTCATCAGCTGTAAACTCAGGCGCTTCTGTTCGGATTCAGCAGAGAGGATCCTAATCAGCAGGATCACGAAAGCAACAACCGAATGCCGATACTGGAATATCTATCGGGGGAGGAATAACAAGCTACTTGTGAAAGGGAGATCGGCAGACCCCAAAGCCCTTTAGCATCGGAACTGCTGTAGGCGTAAGAGAATCAAGGAGTAGCCCGCTAGGAGTTCACGGGACATGTTCAGACGGCGATTAGGCGGAGCAAAAAAAGGGCGGTATCGCGTCCGAATATAAATTTATCGAAATAACAGGGATTGGGGCTGCCGAACGCGTAATAGACAACCACCACCCTGTGTTCGAAAAAAGGAATCAGACACTAGCAGGGGCGCAGCTACTCGTGAATGTATAACCTCTGGGAGCAGTCGTCGCCACCTGGATAGAGTTCATACCTGGCATGTTCACGGCCTCTAATCTGGTTTATCGTTCATGCCCAGTTCGGAGAAAAATACAAACGGGGGCGTGCACTCCAAGAAAAGGCTCAGGGACGTGGGGGACCCTTCTGGTACTTAAGGGAATCGAGATTTTCGAGATGTCGGGGAACAGGAGCACGCGGCAGTGAAGCGAATAATGCTTTCCGAAGCAGATCTTCAGCACTGAAAGGAAGGGCGGTCCGGGAACACCCGGTCGCGGGTACTTATTGAGGAGAAACCAAGGCGATCTGCAGGAGGAGTCAGCTCGCATTGGCGATCTCGAATAGAAGGGGGCGATCTTCGGCAATGAAAGGGTCAACGGCAACGCGCAGCAACAGCCGCAAGAATTCGGCATAGTCATCAAAACTGCGCGTGGACGAAGGAAAAAAAAGGGGAGAGGCCATAGAGGGGGTAAAGTAGAAAATAAGGTGGTAAGGGCCCTTAAAACTCCAGTGGTCGCGTGAACTTGCAGGAAAATAAAACGTGTAAGACTGGCAGAAAAGGGTGGCATCCTTGGGGAAGGGTGATAAAGTGTAGGAGAGGGTGAAGGCGATGAAGAAAGAAGCTCGGGAGTCCCGGGAGCGGGAAAAAAAAGAAAGGTCATCTTGAACCGACAGTCAGCAAAGGGAACAGAACTCTGAGCCATTACCTTGGAAAAGGAACGGCTCAAAGCCGTCGAACAACAAAAACAAACACACAACTTCCAAAAGAGGCTTGATTGGCAAGGTCAAGACTCAGGTGAATCCGCTGCTGCCTGCTCATTGCGTGGTAAGGGGTGGAAGGCGGAAGGACCCTTCACATCTAAGGAGGGCCGGCGCAGTCAGAAAACAACACCGGAGGAGGAGTACAATAGAGATTACGAGCCCTGGTAGGCGGAGGATGTGAAAAGGTCCGGAGCCGGGGAGGAACCAGGACCACGCAGGGAAGGAGAAATCAGAGGCCGGGACAATCTGTCGAGGAAAACTGCTCGCATCGTGAGGTTAGCTGGGGGGGGTGGGGGGGGGTGTGGTCGTCGGGAGAGCCGCCGTCGGAGTCCATTCACGTTCACATGGTGAATCGAGCTGGTCCCGGTTGAAAGGAAAAAATAAAGTGATTACATCGCGCAATACGATTGGCATTCGAACAGAGGCAGGGGGACAGCGGAAACGAAATGTTCTTACACATAGGGATCGAAACGGGCCGGACAAATGGTATGAAGGGTCGGTGACATCGCGAACGTCAAGCAGGGGAAAGGGGGCACACTAAGACGAGTTCGCAAGATTACAAAGGAAAAACACTGCTGGAAGGCGACGGAGGGGATCGCCAGCGCCGCATCTAGGAAAAGAAAAATCACTTGGATACGTCGTGAGGTGAACAAGGGAGATTCAATTCCGTTTGACAGGGACATCTACTCTCTCCAATGCGCAGCTCAGAAAGCAGCAGGCAGCAAGTCGCCGATGAGGGGTTGCGAAACCTCAAGGGGGACGAAGGGGTCAGAACACGACCGGTGGGGGGAGGGAAACGGTAGGCAAGGAAAGGGTGAGGGAAAAAAATGGCAACACTTGAGGAGCGTAGCAGTGAGCCATGCCTGGAGAGCGGACCAGAGATGAGTCGATCACGCCTTAAAAATAACGGCCGGACAAAAAGCAAGGGGAGCTATCTGGAGGGAAGGGATTCAACATCTAACTAGGGGAAAGGAATATGGGCTGAAAAAAAAAAAGAACTCACGACAAAACTGCCGATCAAATAATCCCTTGGGGCGAAAGCAGACGCAACGGGTCGATCCAATCGATAGGGTCCTGACTTGGTCTGCCGGTTGAGGATCCACGGGCGAAGTGCTAGTCGTCATAGTAAAAAAAGGAAGACCTCACGAACTGGGATTGTGGTGTTAAGATCCGTCTCGTGCGGGGCAGCAACCTGCTTCTTGCATTGACTGGAGGAGGGATAGCTGCTTTCACCCAAGGGCTCAAGCCCTGATAATCTCAGCTCCAGGCGATCCATCCGATGCCTTGTAAAACATGCCGGGTGAAACCCTCGAGAAGGTAAACTCGGCCGCGGGGGGCAAGGACTTAACATGTCGCTACACCTTGTCACGTCGTGAGTTCTTCTAGCCAACTGAAGTCGGAGAAACGGAATACACAACGATCGATAGGAGGAGGGGAAAAAAGTCGCAATCCCTTGTCCGGGTGATTGCGCGGTGCGTAACCGCTAGGTAAAACCTGATCTCTGAGACAATCAGCCGCCGCTCCTTCGGCAGGAACGAGTAAAAAAGTCGGCCCTCGCGAAACGGTGAAGAACGACACATTTCTAGTCGCCTCCCTGGGAGCTGGGATCGGGCGTAGGCAAGGAATGGGGGTGAGCATCACGTTCGGAAGCTTCGGGGGCGACACTGGGCGGAAAGCTCTGTCGCAGCTTAGTCAGCGAGCATGAACTACCGAAGTGGGTAGAAAACGGGTCAGAGGAGAGAGGAGACAGCCGCGACTAGCATCAATACCTTCAAAGCGCTATCGCACATCCTAGATATATTCATGGACGGTCTGTGGGCGCGACGCGATGTTGAGAAAACGCAGCTCACCAGCAACAAGCACCATCTTTGCACGAGTTGGAGAGTCAAAGTCTCACAGGAAGAGGAAGGGAAGTTTAAAAAGGCCTAAAACAACGACTGCCGATCATGGGGTCACTACTACGAGTATCGGGAAGAGCATAACTGCCTCAGAACCGGAACCGGGTAGATGTCCAAGGGTCCGGGGGGAATCGTGAAGCAATTGACTAGTAAAGGTTTTCGCCAAAAAAAAGGACGAACATTCCAAGGGGAAGGAAGGGGGTTCCTTTGGGATCTCGGGGGGGCAGCTGTGTGTGACGTGGGGGACGCGAGTGATGTGAAATGGAGGAAATAGAAGCGGAACCAAAGTCAAATCGTAAGGGGTCGTGAACGGTGCGAACAACCGGTCACTCGAAAGTGCGAACGTAAGGAGAGGAAGCGGAGGACGGGAAAGCAGAGCGCCATTCCGCTGATTGCCGCGGAGCGCACGGCTAGGGAACGCGAGCCTCAGGTCAGGGGAACTCGTTGCCCACTGGGGCAAAAGTTTGGAAACCGAACAGTTGGAACAGTAAATCGCGTGCGCCCTGAAGGAGGAAAAGTCGAATCGATCTTAATGAACGAGGGAGGGTCAAAGCAAGAAGCGAAACGTCAATCGGGGCACGTAAACTGCAGCACCAGTAGGGAAAAAATGCATGACACTTCATAAATTCACAAGAATTGCATCGGTACGGAGGGGAGCCTCGGAAGCACGAAAGAGGGGGGAGAACGTTTGCTCAAACCCTGAGGCGATCGACACCAAGAAAAATCAAGAACCCAGGCATAAGACTTCGTGGAGGAAAAAGAGGGGGTAGCTCAAAAGGCGAAGTAGGGGGGGCAGGAGAGGCTGCTGTGACCGGCGAGGCTCTTGTGGATCCTCGGGATCAGTTCCCAGCAGCGGAACGATCATTTAGGGCAGCGAACGCCGCAATTCGATTGCAATAAGCGAAGGAGAGAGGTTTTGAAAGTCGCCGACTTGGGGGCAATGCGATCAGTGACCAGAAGGTGAGCATCGGAAAGTGGTTGGCAAAAGAAAGCCAACCGTACCGAGGGGGGAACGGCCATGTTTTAACGCAGGAGGGGGGGGGGGGGCGTCTCAAGCAGAAAGGAGAGTTGAGTCAGCGGGCAGATTATTGGACGTTAAAATCGAATAAGACATGCACATCCGGGCTTAACACCGAGCGGGGAGAGGACCAAACAACAGACAGCCTGGCAGCTAAAGAAAGGAAAGCACTCAAATGGGAAAGTCTGCACTTCGAGACGGACGCGAGAGAACTCCGCCTTGAGGCATGCTCCCAACAGGGCAGGCCCAGACTGCAGGTCTCGGAAAAAGGGTTATCTTGGAAAAAAAATTTCCGAGACGGGAGATCATCGTAAGCCCGCGGGGGGGTCGGCGCATGTATTGGAGGGGGCTTGGGAATCGAGGAAGGGGACGGATTTGACGCAAGGAAGGTATCCCGGGGGAAAAAAAAATGTGGGGAAAGCGGACGTAAAGATCTTCCCAGTCAGCACATAAAAAAAACCGGCTGGGGTCAAGTAAAAAAAGCCTGAGCGGGGACGGATTCTGAAACCCACCAGGCTCGGGATAGGCTGCTGCGGGAGTCAACTTGCTAGAGTGCGCATTGGCTCTCGAGACAAGCGCCCGTTAAAGATCGGAAATTAGGTTCAAAAAAAGAAAGCAACTGACTCAACTTTCGGATCATGACGAGCGTGCGAAGCCTTCGAAGACAGAGAAGGGGGGTCGGAGGCAGACGCGTCGTTGCGGGGAACGGACCGCCGGAAAAGGTTCCGCGGGGAAACCGAAATTGAGGGAGGAAAGAGACCGGGCACCTTCTACGGGGGGGGACGCACAGAAGGGGATGGTTGAAAAGTTCAGGGGCGAAGCGTAAGGTCCAGTCACTGTAGGAGTCTCAAAAAGGCGGTCCTTCCATAACTGGAGAGGGCCGTCACCTTCCAGAGGGGGGATGACCAGGACAGGGAGGGGGAAAGTCGAGCCGAGTGCAGCAGGGCCAGGAAACCACCTCAAAAAAAAACAAGGAAGAACGTCAAACAAGAGTTTCTGCAAGCCAGATAAAATATTGAAGAAGAGGATCCTAAAGGGAGGGTCAGGTCAAGCCAACCCTTCAAGAGAAAGGAAAGTCTGGTTAATCGCGAGAAAAAAACCACTGTATCAAAGGAGCCCCTGTTTCGCGGCGGACGTGAAAGGGAAAAACGACGAAACAGAAAACTCATTAAAGTGCAGGAGCCAAGAGGCGATTCGCGGAGTGCCGCATCAAGAATCGGGAAGGTTTTAAGTGGTGAGGGTGGAAAGGGGTGGTGGTTGGTAAGGAGATCGCAAAAGGGGAGGGAAAAACCGACCCAAGTTTCACAGGTGCATCCTGAGGGGAGGGGCCCGTTAGACTCCCTCCAGGTGGGAAAGAGGGGGGGAAGTGTACTGGACAATTCGGGAGCAAGCTCCATGAGAAAAGAGGGGATTTTACTTCGGCCTATTCCGACGCCTGCGACTACAGGGTTCTCACCCTCAAGAAGTCAACATGGGGAAGGGGGAAAAACCGTCGCAGCAGGGACACGTGGTATCAGGAAGCAAGAGGTATGGAAATCTTAAACCATTCAGGGGAGGGGGGGAAGGGGCACTACCTCACAACGAATGGAGGGAGAACTTGAACCCTCTATTTCTGGGAAAGCTACTTTCCGACGAAACTCGCAGGGGGGTCAGATGAAATCTGGCTTACGGAGGTTCTTCTTGCGGATGTTCACATTGAGAGTGCCATGGCCTGAGAAAGAAAATCTCGACATTAAGAGACGTCGCACGAAAAGCACTGCTACTCCGCAATATGAGAAGAAGCGGGGGGGGGGAAGAAGCGGCCTTCTACGCTTGTAGAACGCCTACCATGGTGCTGGGCGAA
>Ga0179591_1265744_pt1 | contig 10700 bp, 7 predicted proteins | sample CZOMad2_1_08_16f_FD_182891 | JGI IMG/M metagenome (GOLD analysis project Ga0179591, IMG submission 182891) | Vadose zone soil fungal communities from Angelo Coast Range Reserve, California, USA - CZOMad2_1_08_16fungal (PacBio error correction) | ecosystem: Environmental > Terrestrial > Soil >...
CCTCATCGCGCTCCTCAAAAAAAAAATCATTGTGGGTGAAAAAGGAACTGAACCGGGTATACGGGACCGCCAGCTTGATGGTCACTCGCGGCTCGTTCTCCAGGCAGGGGACGTCCCCATCGCCGAGCTTTCCTCAGGCCGTGTCTCCGCGAAACTTATTATACGGGAGGGCGATACCATAACCGCTCTTTTGGTCGAAAAGAGGAAAAAAAATAACAAATAACGCGCCGCTTCGATGGACGCCTGAATATTCATAGGCCCTCGACGATCGCTTGGGCGCAATCAAACAAGAACGTGCGTGCCCACCCGCCGTCCATCAAGGGCGTGTAAAGAGAATAATCGGGAAGAAAGGTCCGTAAAAACGGGGGTCAGCATTACATGGTCTTTCCAGAGAGCTGAGGTCGGTGCCGCTGGGGAGGCGAATGACGATAAGTCTTCAGGGGTGAAATGGGGGGAGAAGAATGAAAGGCCACGGCACCGCGGAAATGGGAGAAAGAGGTACATGACACTCAGGACCTCTTGACCGTCGTTTGAACGATGATGCAGGGGAGGGAAGACCATAAGGGGAAACTAAGAGGTTTCAAGACAAAGACCGCAAACGCAACGCCACGTCTTGAGCAGGTGCGGGACGGGTGGGGCACGGGGTAAGGGGCGCTCGGGTTGGAGATGTCGAGGATAACGAAAGACGAAAGCGGGAGGGATGTTGCTTCAGATTCGCAGATCGAGCTGATCGCGAAGCCACGCGGGTGGGCAGATCCGACTCCTCTTAATGAAAAAGAGAGGAAAAAAAAAAAAACCGAGCAGCAGAATCGTAAAGTAATCCACTTTGTGGACCATCCCCGGACCGCCAGAGGGGGGGAAGCTGGATCGAACGCCCTGCGCCGTGGTCAGATCGTGGGAAAGGGCCCACTTAAAGAACATCTTTCTATGAAAAAACTGTCTAAGGAGGGCGAGAAGGTCCAGATCAATCTCAAGAGTTAGGAAACGGTAACCCGGCGTGATCAAAACTCCGACACGCCGGAACAGATCAATATAGCGATGGTTGAGATGCGAACATTTTAAAGTTGTGGCAGCCGAAAAACAGAAAGCCCCTCATGGGGGGGAGTTGGCCGGTGTCAGAGGAGGGGGTTCTCCGAGCGCAGGAAGAGGATGGTGCAGTGACTTGTGCTGACCGGAGTGGTCCAAAATGAAGAAACCACCAGGGGGATCGACAATCGCCAGTAAATAGGGGGGTCTATGCCTAGAAAGACCTGGTCTGTTTGTCTTACCTCGGCAAGTCGGCTCCTAGTCAAAGAAGGTGGGGTAAGGATACGGCTCGCTCCATGAAGTTCCATTACGATAGACTTTTCCAGAACTCGTTTCTGCTCTGTAAGGTGAATTCCGAAGTTGGACGATCGTCCCTTTAAGCACCCCGATCAGCGCGTTTCTTTGGGATATTTGCGCGAAGGCGGGTAAAAAAGGCACGATCTAATCTGCTCGCTGCGCTCGCAGAGAGTGAAGAACGTCAAATGCGTGGCCCGCTCCAAGGGAATTAGAAAACGCTCAACCCGCGGCCGCTAGTGCTTCAATAATTCCCTCGTTCAGACCCGGGCCACCGTTTCCGCATTACTGTGGTCCACGCGCCCGTTCCGAGGGGTACAAGGGAGGAGGTAAAAAGACTTAAAGGAGCGTGATGGGAAGTACCGAGTTTCTTCATGAGCTTACCGTCGGCACCTGTCCACCCCCCACAGCGGTTTTTCATGTTTTCAGCAGAATCTTAAAGTTTTAGAGCCGCGGACAAATTACATAAGAAAAATCCCACAACACACTACAGCTACTTCGACCTCACATCAATCAGCTGGACATCCGCGTCGCGCCGAACTAGGACGTACTGGGTAAAATGAGGAATAGATTTAAGACAAGGTGGTTGAAGCTATAGGTCTACCGAGAGTAAGAATTACGCGCAGGAGAGAAAAACAAGGATGTGGAAACACTCGCAAAACATCGCTTATCGACCCGCTACAGCGAAATGGGATACCATCACGGTCAGTGAAGAGGGGAGAATTGGGAGGCAGAATCTAAACGCTGCATACCATCCATGTATCGGGATTAAAGCCGACCCGGAGGTGCCAATCGACCTGTCGGAAAAGCATAGGAACCCTACTAGAACTACACCAGCACGATGCTCTCAAAGGTCTGATATAGAGACTCGAACAAAAAAGAATGGGAAACAAAGGAAGAGTGAATCGCATATGATCAGATTTGGTTGGTTGTATTCTCGGCGGACGATGCGGGCAGCGATTTCTAGTGAGGACCTTCGTTCTCTAATCCAAGACTGGACAGTTTTAGGATTCGGGGGCTTGCCAGCCATCTATGCATGTTCGGAATTCGGGCGTCAGCAGCATCCTCGTGACCTTTTGGAAATGTTGGTGCTATCAATCTGGTAATGTTATATTTCAGGGGCTTGAGAGGTCATTTGCGAGCAGCTCGGAGACAGCCGATCTTCAAAACAAGAATGGTCGATTACTCTATCGCTCATAATCTGCACCCTAGATCACAGGAACCAGATGCCCGCGAGGATCAAAGGAGTGGCTAAGCTTAGCAGCACTGTCCCGATGTCGTTGCGGCCGTCACCGTTTTCGATATCGGTTCGACAATTTAGAACGCGGAGGGGTGGGAAGGTTCAGCGTAAAGACCGGGCATTGATTCCGAACATCAAGCGACTTGTTTTTGTCTCGGAACTGTGGACGCGACAAATGAGCTATTCTCGCCACGATCACGAGGCGAACGGACCGGTACTGATGTTATGTCTTGCCGAATAGTTGGGGTACCGAGGGGGTCTATGACGGGCATAGCTGCCGATCGCTGGCGCTCGTAGACGGCCCGAAAACGCATTCGGGGGGATTTGTCATATAGGAATTGGCCTTCCGAGCGACCGCGAATCGGAGTCTCCATTGTGATAAATTAACCGGGGGTTTCTCTTGTACACTTGGTCGGAAAACACCTGATGGGAAAGGACATACAAAAAAGCGACCCGGCTTAGAAAGTCCGATCGAACGGGGCCTGTACTCTCATTTAAAAGGTCCGCGGAAAGTTTCCGTATCCTTCTCTGCACCACCGGGGTGGTCTCGGCACGTAATACGGGGAGACAGACCAGGTCCTTATCGCATCTCCACTCTGTGGACTGGTCGGCCGATTGGGGGTGGTGTCGGCAAACGGCAGCACCATGAAGAGAAACGCGCCGGTGGCGCTCAGAAATCACCTCCCAAACATCAACAAATGACACAGGGGCTGCTGTTTTTCGAATCCTATCTGCAACAAGTCTCGGATTGCTGCGTGTCCGCGACGTTGAAATCAAGAAAAATGTGTCACCTGTTGAAAGTGTGAGACATCCCGAGGGGAAAAAACTTAGAAGGTAGAGCCAGCCATGCGCAGAGCGAGAAAGGGGCCTTTCACGTATCCTGACCCGGGCGGGGCCCTTTCATCCTGTAACCAGCCAGCTGACTTACCATTTTATGGGCACCTGTAATTAAGGGGCGAGGAATATGCGGATCGAGGGTGCATGGCGACATGGGCTATTAAACTCTACCGTCTCCCAACCTTGTGCTGGGTTCCTGGAGCGAGAAAGATGCTGAAGATCATCCGATTGACAGCTGCTACATAGACATCGAGACGAATGAGAGCGTCAAGGAATTCACATCTGGACCCATTCGGAAGATGCAGACCGAGATTCCGGGAGCTTCAGTTGAAGGCTGGGGGGTGAGTAAACAGTGAATGCTGGGCTTTGCCTCTTTGTCGACTATTCAAGAAGGCTGCCATCAGTGTCAACAAACCGAGTCAGAGTAGCACGAAGGTTCATGGAAAAATCGTGAACGTTATCTAAAAAGGCATCCGCACGTCCAGGTAATGTCTCTGCCTCACCGACGCATTAGCGGCCATGGAGAAAAATGAAAAGCTCTCCCCAGTTTACTTAAAAAAACGCGACCCGGAACGAGTGGAAGAGAGGAGCTCGATTTACGCGAGCAATCCGACGCCGCCGCGAGACGGATCTCGAAACAGATGGACGCGCGGGTTATTAAAGCCGCACGCTGTGAAGGGAGCCAATCGTCGTCGAGGGCCAATCTCGAGATCAGAGATCTTCGACCTTGAAACGTCGCTGTCATAAGGCTGACTAAGTTCACAGACAGCAGGGGGAAAACCGATCGGTGCCTGTCGCCTCATCCCGAGCGACAATCGGCTGATCAGCCATCTTCGGCGAATGGGTGGCTGACGTCCGACGCGCCAGAGCACAGAAAGATGCCGTAACCCACAATGCGGTCAACGTCTCCCCTTTTCAGGGGCATTAACCACACTCTGGAATTAGCGAGAGCGCTGGAAATTATCCAACAAAAACTATTATTAAAAAAAGAGATAAGACGAGCTCGCGCTATCACACCAGCGTGTTGCCTACGGGAGAATCGCCACTTGAGTTGGGTACGACAGCTCGCGGCCGGCCTCAAAAGGAAGGCAGCAACATTCCCAGATTCTGCGTGGCGATGTATTCCGGACACCGTGATGAAAAAACTTCTGCATCGGTACATGAACTCTCGTGGCTTCGACACGCAGCAGCCTCTCATCAGGGGCCGCGTCAAAGGTCGACTTAGGTGATATTCAATCGAAGTGGCACTAAAACGAGACGTTCTTCAAATCCGGTTCTCGTGGGGGAGGAGCCAATCACAAAAAAAGAAAAGGATTGTTAAGAAGCGGTGTTGCTGCTGCCGGGGTTGGGAGAACGTAATCTCATACGTGATCTGAACAAAGAGGGGGATCTATACCGTGTTCCGACGCTTGTGATCTACAAACATCATACTGTAGATGTGGACCAGGGGCCGAGATTCCAGTTCACGCGGAGCCATTGTAAGTCAATGATCAAGGTTAAAAGGGAAATCGGCCACTTTACAAGGGTTGAACGTATGGCGAATAAGGTAAGACGGCCCAGACGGCAACGAAAATGCGTTGAGAAACAGCGCTCAAACGAGAGACCGGCCTTTTAGCAGTTAAGAACTTCGAGAAGGGGTGCCGAGTGTAAAATTCTTGGACGCTCTTTGAACGTCGTGTCGATGGACAAACCGAAAAAAAACGGCACTTCGTCTGATGTGAACTCTCAGAAGGGAGCCGAAACAAATGCAACCGGGGCATTCGTTCACGCAGGCATGCGAAATCTCCACGCGCTCAATCGCGCACACTGGTAAAAAGGAGAAAAGTTTCCACTTAAACAGGAGACCCACAGGTAGCAAATTTGGCTGCGCCGTGGTCAGGGATACGTTGTATTCCATTGAGTTCGTCAAGTTCACAGATTTGCGCAGGGATGCCTCGAGATATTGGTTCGGACGGTGCGCCCGAGAAGGTCGGCTCCTGGCAATTGGAGAAGAGTTGAAGGGAAAAAAAAACAACCGCTTGTTCCACGTCTACGAAAAAACATATCTAGGGCGTTGCAGATGACGAGCGTGTGAGTTGCAAGTGGGAGAAAAACGAGCCCCGGGTCAGGGTTCGTTGAGGCGAGATTGCTCGAGACGCCATGCGCGTTGTTGCGAGTGCTTGGCTGCCGAGGACCTCACAAAACCAGACAAATTATGGTACTACCAAGACAAAGAAATGGGAGGCTGGTATGATCAGTATCTGTGTTAAGAACCAAGGGCCGCGGCAGAGCAAGGTTGTTGCTACTAAAGTTGGGTGCGAAACTTGTCGGGTCTAACGCAACTACCGGACAGGGGCCTGAAAGCTATGTGAATTGTTCAATCATCGGCATAATCGGGGTGCCGGACGTCGAGAAAGCGCGCGAAAGCCAGATCGAAGCGCGTCGTTGGTCGGATTGAGGGGAAAGCATCTCAGGGGACGGAATCGAACATCAAAAATGCAGAAGCCGACCGAGCGCCAGCGATTCTTCTCGATCTCGGCCGACCCCAGCTGTCCAAGAAATTCGACGCGGTGCCCGGTCAAACCTGCGTTAGATATAAGTCTCACGAGCTCCGACCAGGGAAAAGGGACGATAAACATGCGATGGCGGGCTTAGGGGAGAAGCCCGTCGCAAGTAAACCTGCCACCCCCCACTCTGTGATAGAGGAAAAGACCAAAAAATAATCTACCAAAGTGCACACGCAGACATGGCTAGCCGCCCTCCATCATCAGAATCCTCCGACACCGTCAGGCCCGATATCTACTGACGAGGTATTAAGAGGTTAAGATGGAGACCAGATGTTGAGCTTCGGCGTAAGAAGATCTGTGGTCAGGAAATGTACCGCGCAGCAGGCAGCCAACGTTTTTCCCTCTCTGGAGATGAAGCTGCTGGTACTTCCGCGGACGACGTAATTGGGCATCACGGCAGTGGCCTGGGCTATTCTAAAAAGGAACAATCCGAAAAATGCCGTTGGAAGAGGAGAATTTCTCTCACCTAAGGAATACTTAAGCTGCTCGCATAGGACCCGAAGGTGAGAGAAAACAGCGAACCCCGGCTGCTCATTGACTTCAAAAGAATAAGTATCTCGAAAAAAAATTATTGCAGGAATGCAGCCTTATTGGATCAGTCTTCGGGTGGGTCGTCTCGTCTTTTCTATTCCTTTAAATCTCCATTTGGGGATTGGCAATACGGTAACTAATCCCGATCATCTTAGGGCAGCTTGTTGATCTTATTCCGGCCATAAGCCATCTGAAAGGCTATGGTAGGACAATTTACGAGACGGTAAAACTCAGCAGAAGCAGCGCGATACGAAGTGTTGCAGGCCTGCATTTAAGCCTCTGATACGCATAGAAAAACGCCTGGTCGAACGCAGGAATCGTGCACCGAGAGTAGGGAACGTTTCCGGCACGAGATTCAGAGCGAGAGGCGAAGCTGAACGCCGTAGAACATGTCGCCCGTAACCACGTGTTGTTCTATTCGGAGGGCATGATCAAAGCAGGAATGGTTTGAGGGCCTGTTGGAAAACGGTCAGAGGTGCCCGACCGAAAATAGTTCAAGGTCAAACCATAAAGCGAATCGCCGACTTTGGTTGTGAGACCGAAAGTTGGGAAGACCCTAGGAAGACCGGCTTTACCCACGATCTCAATAAAAGAAAGACAAGGACAGACGGAGAATTTATTTGAGCAGTACGCGGGGGTGTCCGATGAACATTCGTCTTTCCGGAACAAGGCTACCGCGCCGGGGCATGTTCAGAGAAAACTAGACTGCTGTTCCAAGACCTCCCAACTAAAGGATAGTGCCGCATTTCAGGGGGCGCTCCTCGACTGTTCAGCGAAACGCGGAACGCTGCGGCGGCAAGATCGATGGGGACCTGTCGAAAGGGCTCCCTCCTCAGGACAATTTACTAGAAAAGACGAAACTAGATGGGGGTCGCAAATGCCTTACGCAATGTTCCATAAATCGGCATCGCACGAGCTGCGCTGGTCGGACAAAAATCATTCTTTTTCTTTGGGTAGGAAGGAAAGAAAGAGAAAAAACACTCGCACGCACAGAGGCGCTCGAGAACACGACCTCACACACATGACGCAGGGAGCGTGCGATAAAATAACGTCTCGTCCAATCTTCACCAGCGAGAATAGGAGTTCGGCCGCGCGACTTCAAAAAAAGCCAGGTGTTCACCTTTCATTAACTCTTGAAGAAATGCTCAAGGAACATGGACTTCTAATTCAGAAATCATAGGTCGATGCCAGCATCGGATAAGTATCAACGGATCCTGACCACGGCTCATTGCGTTGAGAAAGGTCCTGTACCAAGCCCTGGGGAGGGGGGATGGGTGAAACGCGCTGAAGACTGTCCGAGCGCATGCAGCGGCGAGCTTATCTCGCATAGGGATTACTATGGCAGCTGAAGAACTCTGAGGTTGTTTCGCGAGACGCTCGAACGCGAGCGAAGTAGATCGAACACCAGCTTGGCGTGATCTAGACACATCGAAACTGAGGCAAGATCGTCAATGATTAAAAAAAACCAAGTCAACAATGTCACAGGCCGTGTCGCTTCCGTTTGAGCGCTGTGGGAACCAGATTTCCCGGTGGAAAAAAAAGGGCCCCCTGGGCTGCGACGAAGCGCCACGTCAAAACGCGTGAGTCCGGGCCGAGGTCAGGGGAAATCTGGTATCCGTCCTAACAGGCGATCCGGGGGCCCAGTGTGGACGGAACAGTGTCACAGCTATCGAATCGACTCCGCTGCCAACAGGAGCAAACTCGAGCACTGCGGAGAGCGCGATCAAAAGTGAATGGACGGCCGCCCAATACGAAGGTCGACGAAAGACCGTTCTTGTCGGACGAACTGATGGAATCGAGGGGGAAGGATACCGCCGCTGAACTGGATTTGAAAGAAAAAAATCTTCGCTGCACACATTCACGGGGAAAACTGTCAAAACGAAGGTAGCAATGAAGCGCCGGGCGGAGCGAGGACCTGCGCGAGACCAACACCTAAAGCGGTCATTAGCTGAAAAACGCCGAAGTCATACCGGAAACGAAGACAGAAGGCAAACAGCCAGTTACCTTGGCAACCCAGAAGGGGGTGTTAACGGCCACTCCTGCGCCTAGGTCCGGTACGGGTACCATCCATCTTAGCAAAGTAGAACCAAAAGGTTCAGGACAAACGCTTTGGGGTAGGTCAGGCTCAGTCATTCAACAACCCGGGATAAAAGATAGAGATACGACAGCGATCTCTGAGAATGGGACGATGTCACGTGTGTTCAGACAGGTGAGGTTACCCACACAACCCAGAGATTGGGAATGTTTGGAAAAAAAGCAAGCTGCTGCCTTCTCAAAGTAGGGTGCTTCGCCGACTCGGGATCATTGCCTAGGTCTTCGCGAAAAAATTAGGGGGAAAACGGGAACCATGCAAAGTGGGGGCGCACAAAAGGAGGGGCATCCTAGCCTCAGATCCTCAGCACTCAGGGCCGACGATCGGCTGAAGATGAGAGAGGCGTGGGCATCTACTGCATGGGTGACACCAGGTCAGCTTGGGGACCCGCGCGTCCTCGGAGGTTAGGGTTGCGGAGGCCGCCATTGGAGGGCCGTACATCTGAAGAACTCCGAGCTCCTTCCACAGGTATCTCTTTCGTTGAGTAGCGAGCGATGACCGATAGGGCGGCGTGACCACTGTGGCCAGAACAGTCACACGTTGCACGCAAGATCGCAAGGGTCGAGACACACGTATAAGGTCCATTACAGGACGGACGATTTACGAGGTTTAAAGCTGGAGGGTCGCCGCCCTATTGAAGAAACTGAAAACCGGGAACAAGCTAGAACAAACGCAAAACGAAATCCTTAGCGTCATGGACGGGACGTCGTGAAGGGAATCATGAACCCGCCCGTGAATAGTCGTGGTCTATGGAAAAAGCCGCCCATCGCCGCTGAGGCTTTATTAGTGGGTCAGCTATGTCCTAACAGACTGAAGGTCGAGGGGGAACCGGTGGGCAATAGCGCATAGTAAGGCGCACAGATGCAACGAGCCAGCTCGTCAACACGCCCGGCCGATTAGAGGAAGATGAACAACCACGTCGCGCCAGAGGGGTACAAGGACCTGGATAGCTGCGCCTGGTCGTCCGTTAGGCCCCTTGTCCGCCATCTGAGGGAAAACAAGGATATGCTCAACCGATAAGGGGGACGAAATGTCTCAAGCATGAAAGGTGGCAACCAATTGAGACACGTCCAGCGCGAAGAAGCAAAAAGAAAAGTACAGGTTGGAGATGACGAGGGTTTGCATAGAAAACAGCAGAACGGCGTCCAGTTGTGGGACTGGCGGTGGGCAGAAAAAGGGAGGGGGACTTTCTCTAGCGGGGGAAGCCGCGTTGCAGCTGGTGCTGGGTGAGTGTTGCCGCACCACCATAAAAAAAAGGAAGTTACGAAAAGAAAAGTCGCCTCTAGTCTGTGACCAGTAAGTCAGTGTAACGGAAGCGGGGGGCCACGCTTTAAGTAGAAAACTTGTTAGGAGGGAAAAAATCCGGCAATACCCTGTCCGACCATGAATAAAGCCTCGCGCGGGGGTTTCCGGGATACAGTCGAGAAAATGAAAAAAAAAGGCGCGCGATCAGCGCGTCGTTTGGGAGTAATTTGCGGGCCATCATCTTTCAATAGGGGAGATCTAAGGGAACTGGGCGGTCCGTAGGAGAAGCATAAGCGAACTTCTCTAAGATGCGATGCTCAACCCCTCTAAATGAACAAACTTCACCGTCAGGAAGGGTCACAGTGGCTAGTCGTTTGTCCACGCCTTGACGACTGCAGGCCCGGTTATATCAAACGGAGGAGAGTGCTGGGGGAAGGCCTTAAGGCCCGTCGAAAGGCCTTCAGGGAACCGCCACACAAACAAGGTGATAAGCCATCCGAATCGAAAATACTGGCGACACGACATTAACAGTGCGCCTCGACTGCATCATCAGAGTAGGCATCCTAACCTAATTCGCCGATACTCTCGGGCGTGGCCGGGTGATATAGATGGGGTCGCCTGATGTTTTGAAATGCAGCTAGTGCATCCTATCCTGGGGGCTAAATTACTCAGAACACAACGGGGGTGGCCGTCTCCTCTGCGTATTCTGAATGCCCGGAGGTGGGGAGTAAGGGGGCAAGGGGAAACAGCACTATTTCCTATTGTGCTCATAAGCACTCCGCAATTACCAGAGAAATTGTAGGTTCAAAAAGCAGAAGTAAACAATAAATTAAGCTGCCCCGCAGGAGCCCCCAGTAGAATGCGACCACACCGCTGCTCCATGAAGCGC
>Ga0179591_1374143_pt1 | contig 10700 bp, 19 predicted proteins | sample CZOMad2_1_08_16f_FD_182891 | JGI IMG/M metagenome (GOLD analysis project Ga0179591, IMG submission 182891) | Vadose zone soil fungal communities from Angelo Coast Range Reserve, California, USA - CZOMad2_1_08_16fungal (PacBio error correction) | ecosystem: Environmental > Terrestrial > Soil >...
CCTGGACACCCTACGGGAGAAACGTAATTGGGGCCCTGGTGCAGTGGAAAAAGCTTCGATTGCACTTCCAAGACTGATAGATGCGTACAAGCAGGGGGGGTCATAATGAATACATTGAAGCATAAAGGGGGAGATTTATATCTCCCAAAGAAGTCGTAGGAGGAAAAGAAGGAGCAACGAAATTGCCGGAAGGCAAGGTATGCAATGAAGCGTGCCCCTACTGTAAAGGGAGGAGATGGTCACTTGCAAGAGGAAGGAGGGGAAAGGACACCGATCTGGCAACGGGATTTTCGTTTGGTTAGAGGAGAGGGCGAACAGCAGCCCTAGCGGTCGAACCCAGAAAAAGGAAACGAATATCTGTAGCTTTGAGAAGACAAAAAGGGAGGTTTCAATAATTTTTGGCTTGGATAGGGGCGGGTTTACCTTTGTGGCTGCTAAGAGAGTCCGAAAGGGAAGAGTAGCGGGCGAAAGTGGTGGAGATCTTCCTCCATGAGACTGTGACGGGGGAAAGCTTTCTCTTGCGAACTACATGGTGGGGCAACTGCAAGCTTGCCTGTGTCAAGTTGAATGAGAAAATGTACGAGGGGTGTGCATCTTGGGGTCATAGAAGATGTACCTTGGGGACTGGAGAAAGAAAAAAAACTCTAGAACAAGGGCGACTTGGGAATGGTGGTGGGTTTCGAAGAGCGCGCCAAAGCCGGGGCAGGATGGACTGCTGGTCAATGTTTACCAACGGAAAAAAAACACTACAGTACAAGAGGTGAAAAAGAGAAAAACCCCTTAAGAGTATACTGGCCAAGAGAGCAGAGTAATTGACTTCTTGACGTACGTTTAAAAGGGGGTCACTTTTTTTTTTGTTCTGAAAATCAATCAATGGTGAGCCTAAAAGAAGAAGCCAGGAGTGAAGGGTTCTCAAGAGTAATAGACAGAAGGTAGACGGGTATGAGGGCGTTCAAGAACAATCAGAGGAAGGAAGTGAGAAGAGGCGATTGATTTCCGAAGGGGCATTTCTGATGGGGTGACTGGGAAGGGAAAAAAAGAAATCGAGGGGTAAGAATCATCTCTTGGTTGTGTTTGAGGGTTAATAGGTTTTTGGTGGCTTGAAGGGACACTAGAGGGACTCGGGTCTCAAAAGAAAAGTGTGGGGATGGGGGGTGACGGTTGAGGAAGCGGAAAGAGGAGCCGTTCTCAACCACACAGCGAACGCGAACTACACCGATAAAAACTATACTGGCAATGAGGCGCAAACCTGCGAAGAAAAAGTCCTGGACTTGCTGACATCCGGCGACGGGAGAAAAAAAAAAGGAAGGGGCCTGGTATTGGAAATCAGGGTCAAACAGAAACCCTCAATTCCAATAGAAAACTAGTTGTTCGAGAAACAGGAAAGAAAGGCAGAGTCAAAGCACCTGGAGGCCTTGGATGAATTGGTTAATTCAGAATAGACGTTATGAAGGAGGGAGGAGGGGGGTAAGGTGTAGGCGACTTCTCAAGGTTAACATTCGACAGCTAGTTCCTCTCACCACAATCGGTTAATAGAAGGAGGACTGGTGAGAAAGGGCCTCCGGGGTGTGGAGGACAGGGGGGACACGGCCAGGAAGGGGGAGGCCGAGAACAAAGCTATTCCTCATCTGGACAGAAAGTGGACGTCACACACAGAAGTGCACTGGGCAAATTGACGAATAGGAAGAAAAAAGACAAATAGAAAGAGGGAAGTAGTCGAGGGGAAAGATGGAAAATGTTGGCTCATTAGGGCCGCCACTCCTCTCATCCCTGAAAGAAGGCTGTGTCGTTGACAGGGAGGTGGAAAAGGGGGCAGAAAACGGGAGAAACACACCGTCAAAAAAAAATCTACTGGGGGGAAGTAACAAGCACCGTCTACCGGCAGACGTTTCTTTAGACTCTATATCACGCGAAGAAAGAGTATTTCGCTGCGAAGAAAAGGGGGGAACAAAGTAGGAGGGAAGGAAAGGGGGAGAAAGGGAAGATGGGGCTGGTACACGATACGCTGGGGGAGGAAGGGGGTTCACGGAGGCGATAGGGGGAGGTTTCGGGAATGTCTGAAAACATCCAGAGCCAATGCAATACAAAAAACCAGAGGGGTAAGCACACGGATCCCCAGGGTCCTCGGGACCGGGTAAGGGTAATCTCACAGAATCAAAGCGAATGCTTGAAGACGGAGAAAAAAATTAGAAAAAACAAGGAATGGGGACTGGAGGGGGGATGTTTCTGAGGGACAACATTGGGGTATTAGGTCCGGTGATTGGTCATCTGTAGAGCACATTTGCGGAGACCTCCCGCTAGCATTCAGGGTAAAAACTAGCGCCAATTTTACTGCACACGAAGAAAAAAAGGCACATTTTATGGAGACAACCAAACAGTGAGAGAGAGAGGAAGCTAACGGGTGACCCGGACTAAGAGAACAGCCCTCGAGAACCAAACATGGGAGTTTCAGAATAAGACACGACAAGCATGCTCGAAAGTGTGAAGGAAAAAGACAATCCAAGATTTCGATCTAGGGGACACAGCGAGATTCAGATCAGGATGAAAAAAGGGAAGAGGGTCAGTTCGAAGAACAATGCGGGAAGCGGTAGGAAGGAGAAGGGGTGGTTCAGACACAATACTGAGTACAGGTGCTTTTCGAAGGGAAAACACCCACTTGAGGCAGGAAAGGGACCGATAGGGTATTACGAACCTTACATCCTTAACTCAGACGACTATTTGAGGGTCATCGTAGCCATCTGTGAGGGTTCGCCACGAATTATGGGGGTTCTATGAAATGGTTGGGGGGAGATCTCCGTTAAAGGGTGATAGTAATGGTATACGGATACTCCAAACCATAAAGAGAAAAGTTTTCACGCGAGGGTTGCAAGAAAAGGTCAGAGCGGAGTGAGGGAGGGGAGCATTGTAATAACAATTAGTTGGACCTCCGGTCGACAGGGAGAATAACTTTTGAGAGAGATCGTTGAGGTGAATCGCGGCGAAGCTTGAAACTTCCTCCAGGGGACATTCTTCACCAGGGAGAAGATGGGACCGGGCTTCACAGGAGAAGAGGACTGGGGAAGTGTTCGAAGAGGCAGAAGGGACAAGGGGGTCTGTCAGGGGGTGTCGATGATTGAAAAAAGATCGGTTGAGTTTATGCATGCTATTGGATTGAGAGAAAACAAAAAAAAATCTAGTGAGAAAAAAATGTCAACAGAGAGAGTTCCTTGAAGGTGCTAGGGGGGGCCAGCGCGAAGTGCTACTGAGTATAAAGGTGCGTGGAAATATGGCAATCTAGGGGGATGGTCATTGGAACTCTGAAAAAACCTGTTTACAAAAAAAACACTTTTTGGGAAGGGAAAAGGTCTAAGGACGCAAGGCTAAAACTCGGTAACTACTCAGTACGAAGCCTAGGATGCGAGAGATTAAAAGATCTGGGATCATTCAAGGAAGGGCCCTGCTTATGCAAGTCCTGGTCCAGGGAGAAGGGCTCAAAACTTATCTTAAAAGGCGAGCGTTAAAAAAGGAACCAAAAAATCAGTCAAGGTGATTGAAATGAAACCACGCAGGGGGGGTGGTGAAACTTTTGGAGAGAATCATGAGAAACGCAACACCCAAAGGAGGAGGAGATCATGAATGTGTCAAGTCGGAGAAATTGGAAAAAAAAAAGTATGAGGGGGGGGACAAAGCGAAACATACGAGTGGTCCGTTCCGGCGGGGAAAAGAAAGATTAATACACTTGGCAAAAGTTCAAAATGGGGACGGAAACTCGAAAAAAACAGCATCGGCTTTCATAAAGCATGAGGGGTGAGAGGAGGATCTCGCAAAGATAAGATCTTTCAATATACAGGAAGAAAAGATCAGCGTTATAAAATGACTCCTTCAACAGGGGAAGTGGGAGAACGGAGTCGGGGCCATAAACATCAATCCGGGAGCCCTCCTGAGTCGAAAAAGCAGAGTGATATCGTACGCCACGCCATGCCAGCTAGTTCAAGGAAGTGGAATGTGAAGGGAAAGGGGTAGAGTGCTGGTAGACACGAAAGCACAAAAGAAGAAGCCGATAGGCTTTTTCACCGGGGAGAAACAAGTTACTTAATAGGTTTCGACACTTAGAAGAGACTCTACGAAGAAGGAAAACGATCTGGGCATACTGATCCCAGGGTTCCGAGCTTGGACGTTTCTACAGTCTTAACTCCGACTAGGACAGAACAGCTTTAAATCTCGAAAAAGTTTCGGGGGTTCAGAGAAGAGGCGTTGTCAAGGGAAGGTCCATGCTAAAACGAAAAAGCCTCTAAAAAGGGACCGGGGAGGAAACAATTGAATCGGGGGGATGGGGGGGGGGGGTAGATCCATCCGCGAAAAAAAGGGAAATTCAACTGCGACAAAAGTCGATTGTGTCACAAAAAATTAATTGTCGGGGTTTTCGAAAAAAAAAACTTGCCGAGAAGAAGAGGTCAGACGTCTTTTTAGGGAAAAAGGGGGGGGAAGTAGGCTGACAGGGGAGAAAAGAATATAAGAAGCTCATCTGGGGAAAAAACGTGGGTGTGTCTCTGCAAGGGGGGAAAAAAAACCTGCAACTGCATCTTATCGGAGGTCGGGGACACCTAAGACTTTCCCCGTTCTGAAAACCAGCAGAGACATCTTGGTCCTTGCGAATGAGGTATTGACTATTCTGGGGAGGGAGGATGCGCAAAAAAGGGAATCGCTGAGAGAGATTGGGGGGAAAGGGAAGTTAGAGACGATTCGTGAATTATTACGGAACACCCTGTTTTGTAGGAGGAAGTTTCGCCTCTGAAGAAGGAACACGAAGTAGAGAAAGAAAGCAGGTGGCAGAGCGAAAAGGGAAGCTGGTTTGAGTGAGGGGAGGCAACGCTGTACATTCAAGTAACTTGAAACAATGCAAGGGGAGGAGCGAAAGTTGATTAGAGAAACCGATAAAGAGTACAGAAGACTATACGGGGGGGGCAACCCTCGAGAAAGTCCAAAAAAAGAAAACAATCTCACATAGACACCTACCTCTAACCCTGGGAGGAAGTTTGTGCACCGTTCTGGGGACAGAGAGGTTTGAGATTAGTAGTGAGAAAGAGCTAACATGTGGCTGCGGATCCTAATAGTGTAGAGTAAGGGGTGTATGCAGCCTTGAGGAAGGGGAGGGGAAAGCACCTGACCGTCAAAAAAAGCAGAAATCATATTTTCACACATAAGAAAAAAAGGATATCTCCGGGTTCCAAAAAGACCCAGACCTCTGAGGAGAAGATCGCGAAGAAGAAAACTGTAGTACAAAAGGAAGTAGAGTAATCCAAGGGAGGCGGGTCTGAAATAAAACCTAAGACCTCTACCCGGATTTCGGAAGGGTGAGAAATGAGGGATTACACCAATTCGAGGAAGTGACGAAGGGCTGGGAGGACACGAGTCTTTCATTTAAACAGACCAGTACAAAGAAGTATTGTTGCCCATTGGATGAAGGGGGTGAGTCTCTCACAGAGAGAAAAAACCAGGTGGTTCGCAGAAAAAAAAAATAAGCGGCCAATTTGTCAGGGAGTCTCGGGATTAGGGTAATTGTTAAGTGCTTTCCCATGGAGAGATTCATACGAAGGAATGCGGGAAAAGGGAGGGGGGGGGACACTTAAGGGGGAACGTGCCCGGGGGACTAACATTAAGATTCACAGTGAGCTTTAGAATGGATAGGTTTAGAAGGAACTCAGGGAGGGATAATACCCAGTGCGAAAGGGGAAACGAGAACTACTAGAGGAAGGATGGACCTTCAGAAGGTCATAGTACACGAAAACTAAATAAAAAATTCTCTACAGGCATGCAGGGGGGAATGGAGGGGAATCGGGACTCGTCAACTTGTGACAAGAAAGCACCACAGAGTTCAAAGGAGAGGATGGGAGAATATTAATAAAAAAAAGGCTCCACATCCTTTTTAAGGGCGACCGGTAAAAAGAAGCAGGGAAATACTACAGCGCGCATTGTCATCGTTGAAGAAAAGGGGGTATTTTTGTCTGAGGAGCGGGCGCATTAAGGTGTGTTGGGCTTAAGAGTCCCTCAGATGGAAAGGTCGACCCTAAGAAAAACAACCCACGATGGGGAGGGGAAATATGGCACTCAGCAAAGACAAAACGTTGGAAAAAACAAAGAAGAAAAAAAGGAACCAGAGGATGAGATTGCGGTCGGAGAAAGAGACGAAATCCGAAAAAGGCAGAATGATGCTGTAAAGCAAAACTCTCCCCGGATAGGGAATCTTATTTAGGGGAAAAAAAAAGCCTCCGCTTGGAGATACGATATTGGAGACTGCACAGGGGGGGGGGGGTGGGGGTGGTGGGTGGGGGTGGGGGGGGGGTGTTTTTTTTTTGGTGTTTTTTTTTTTTTGGTTTGGTTTTGTTTTTTTGAAAAACCCCCCAAAGAAAAAAAAAAAACAAAAAACCGAGAACCCAAACCCACACCGCCCAAACCCCCAAAAAAAAAAAAAAAAAAGCGCTCCCAACCCCCCACAAACCCGCCGCCCCAAAACCCCCCCCCCGCAACCCCCCCCCTGTTTGGTGGTGGGTTTTTTGTGGGTTGTGTGGTTTGGTTGGGGGGTTTGTTTTTTGGGTTTGTGTGGGGGGTTTTGTTTTTTTTTTTTTCATTTCGATGGGGTGAGAGTATACTTGGTTTGGAAGAAAAAGAGAGAAACATGTATAATAAATGGAGGGGGAAAAGGGGAAGGACCGACAGTCCAGCATTGCAAGAAGAGGGGAACAGAAGAAGGGGAGGTGCTAAAGATTTTAAGGTAAGGGGGGGCAGTTGGAGGGGGAAGCGGAAGTAGGACGATGAAAAAAAAAGAGAAAAATACCCGATGGGAAAAGGAATTAGAAGGCTTTGGGTATAAACAGGATTCCAGTAACAAAGGGTCTAGAGCTGGGAAGAACAAAAGAAAAAAGCAACGGTGGGCTCCTCCAAGAGGGAAAGCAGGACGTACAAGAGAATGAAAAAGAGAAGGGGAAAAGTCAGATGGACAGGGGGAAAGAGATACAAAATGGAGTCAGAGAGCGTCAAAGATATGGGGTCACAGTCGTTGGCTGGCAGAGAAAAAAACCACAAGGGGGAAAAACAGATGCAAAAAAGAAGAAAAGGGAATGAGATCCGCGAAGAAGGAAGGGTCAACCCAAACCCTAGCGAAAATTATGGAAAAAAAGAAAAGAAATCGTTACAAAGGATTCTCGAGAAAAAGCTGACGAAGGGCGTCATTTTGGAGGAAGACGCTATTGTCTGTTGGGACGCATCCAACAAAGGACATCTTTGAGGGGAATGAGGGGACTTGGAAAGACTCATAGTGCAAAACTTGAAAAGAAGAAGCTTGTAAACAAAGGGTGATCCGGGGACTAAGGGCCTTAAGGGACCATACCTCAAAAAAAAACAAAACGGAAGGGAAAAAAGAGAAAGGGTAGACTGAGGAAGGTTATGCAGTCTGAGAAACCGAGGAGTTTAGAAAGGGAATATTGCAGCGTGGAAAAGGGGCAAGAATTGAACCGGCATGCTTGTTGTCGGTAAGGGATGTCGAAGACAAGGGAGAAAGAAAAAAGACGAAACTATGTGGGGGAATACGCGAAAGGGGGGGGGGATGTCCTACTTTGAAGGGGGGGGGGGGGGGAGTAGTGTTCGTGGAATGGAAGTGCGGGCTGCGAGTAGAATTACTAAGGTGGAGCTTTTGCTAAAGGGGGGGGGGGGAGACTCGTTTCAGAAGAAAGAAAAGGGGAAAATACGCGGAATTCATTTGTCTGAGGGGGAAAAAAGGATGTTGAGCGCCGTCAAGCGGTAAAATTTTTCACCAAACAAAAAACGAGAGGAGGATGAGGATCGCGATGTTGGGGACTTTGGAGACAAGGGCAGGGTACTGGGGGGCAAAAAACTCTAGAAAATGCTAATGGGGTGTGTTTTTGCGACCAGAAGAAGAAAAGGGACGGCAAGTGAGACGGAGGAGCAACGGTGAAGAAAAAAAAAACGACCGTTACAGATGGCGAGAAGAAACCCTTCAACTGGCGGCCCTCGGAGAACAAAGGGGAGTTGGGAAGGAGGGGAGAAGGGGGACAGAGGATCACTGGCGGAAGAAGGGTTTTGTACGAAAAGGAGAGCTAAATTCCAGGTCCATGCGTAATATCCGGAAAAAGAGAAAGCTCTGTACGAGGGAAAGGGAATGGAGTTCAGTGCATGGAGGAAAAAAAAGAAAGAGACTAGTGAAGGGTCCCGTCAGCAGGCAGGAGGAAGGGGGGGAGGAGTATCTACTCCATAGCAGGGAATTCTGGGATGGGGGGGGGGGTGTAATCATGGGGGTGGGTTTGGAAACGTTACCGAGTGAGAGTGACACTAGCGTCTCTTTTCTACAAATGGGGGGTGGGGGTCTAAGACAAGGAAAGAAGGGACGAGCGGCTCAGGGAGGGGGGACCCAATCATGCGGGACCTACGAATCAGACCTAGTACTGGCGGGGGGAGAAAGGAGTCAAAACTGAGCCTGGAGGAGTAAGTTATATTTGAGGGGGAAAGCGGATCCAGGACCGCATTATGTGGAGAAGGGCTGGCGACCTAACGCTCAAGTAAAGAGAAAGAGGGTTGTTACCCGATCTTTAAGAAAGGAGCGAAGAGAAAAAGGGAAAGAGTGCCAGGGACTGTATCCTAATGTGTGACGTTGTCATCTGAAGTACTTTGGAGTTCGGAACGTTATATTTTACTGGGGAAGGAGGGGGAAAAGAAGGGGGGGGAGGAGGGCGACGTAAGTAAAGACACTAATGGTATGAAGAAAAAGCGTGTACTCGCGAAAAGGGAGACGTGTTATCCTGGACAGTCCAAGGGACAGCCTTAAGAAGGACCAAGAAAAGTAGGGGAGGGGGACAGGAGAGGGGTACTTACCAAACAAAAAAAGGCCCGAAAATGAGGAAAGGAAAAAAGATTCATAAACACTTCAAGGGAGTACAGGATCTTTCTCCTCCGGCTACCGGTGATCTCCTCATCAAGAGGAACCATAAGAGGGGGAGCTTTCAGAGAGTAAAAAGGAAAGACGAAAAAGGCAGGCAACAAGAATCTCAAACTAGGAAGGAGGAGTTGTAAAGTCTACCTCATATTTAGGCCTCAAGCGCATGAACGCGACCAGTAGGAGAGGGGGGAAACGAGAAAGGGGACCATACATTATTACTTACGCGAGACGGAGATAAGAAGGGGGGGAACGAAGAAAAGAGAAAGGGTTGAAATTGTTGGTGGGCACATAAGAGTAGAGTGAGGTGTCATGTGCTCAACAGAAGAGCCACTTATATCAAAAAGATATGTTATCACAGCAAGGGAGAAGACGACCTGGGAGTTTCGTAAATCATCCTAAAAATCAAAAGAAAGCGGAAGGCGAAAAAAGAAGGAAATGGACGCAAAGAAGAATTCCTTTTCAGGAACGGCAGGGGATTAGTTAAAGGCAATCGAGGAGGATTGTCATAAGGTATCGGGGAGACATTTGCGAGAGAAAAAAAGGCCCAGGGGGGTCAAGGATCAACCCCCTGACTGCACGGAATCAAAAACTCGATATGAGGCTACGTAGACACAAAGGCCACCTCAGCTTGATAGTTGGGGACGAGGAAGGGGACATTGAGATACGCGAACAGCCCCTCAGAGAAAACCCTGAGTAGTAGGGGAAACTACTCATCAGGAAGGACTGAAAGTGGAAAAGGAAAAGGAATCTCTCGAGCTGGGAAACACGAAAGAAGGGGTGAATCATCTCTACCAATTTATGTCAAAAGGAAAGGAAGGTTGGAAGCTCGGAGGGGATGACGGCAATACGGTGGCCGACCGGTAATATACGATATTCAAAGTGGTGGAGGGCTTCCTGATAACAAAAGGAAAGAGAGGCACGTCGTACCAAGAGTTATTTTAATGCTCGGACCTTCTGAAAACTCAGAGAGAAGAATCTATTACTCTTCGATAGAGCAAGCGGCGGGGCAAACGAAATTAATGGCTTTACTGGGGGGGGGCAGAATCGCGGTAAAGTCGAGGGGTCAAAGCCGGAGTGTCGCGGGAGGAACTACAAAGAACGTGATGGAAAATTTCCCCTGTTACGGGAAAATTTCAGTGCAAGTGGGGGTCAGTAGACATTTGGAAACACGCTCACCAGGAAGTTCGAATCGTAGCTGGGAAATTCAAAAGAAAAAGAGGCGAATGACAGGGAAAAAAAGGAGACGGGTGGGAAAAGGGGTATAAAAGGATGGGAAACCGATGCAACTACAGAGAAATTGATTACGGGAACCCTTCTTCTGTCAGTAACTGAGGGTGAAAAAATCACTGATCTAGTTAGTCAGGAGAGGGGTGTTGGGGGTGAATTGGTGAGGAAAGAAAAAAAGAAGGGGAGAATTCAAAAAAATGAAAGCGTTGACTAGAAGGTGGTGCCCTCGTAGGGGTCGGGGTATATTGAGGGGAAAAGGAAAGGGGGTGTGAAGACTTGCTATGCTGGGGGAGGGTAAAGAGTGTCGAAAGAGTTAAGTCAGTATAAGAAAAAAGGAAGAGAGTCCGGAGGTCCTGAAAGTCAGCTTCCAGAGAGGATGGAGGAGCTAGAAAACGGAAGAGAATTATGCCCACGTAGAGGGTCCGACAGCCGAACGTGGAGGTCTACAACTGCCCAACTTTGTATAAAAGAGAGGGGAGAGCGAACCCCACTCTAGGTTTCGGAATGAAAAAAGGGGGGTTTGAAAAGAGGGAACCCATGCATT
>Ga0179591_1235708_pt1 | contig 10699 bp, 6 predicted proteins | sample CZOMad2_1_08_16f_FD_182891 | JGI IMG/M metagenome (GOLD analysis project Ga0179591, IMG submission 182891) | Vadose zone soil fungal communities from Angelo Coast Range Reserve, California, USA - CZOMad2_1_08_16fungal (PacBio error correction) | ecosystem: Environmental > Terrestrial > Soil >...
CGAAGGAAAGGGGAAAAAGGGGGAAACCGACAAAGTAATGAAAAGGATCACCGGGCAAGTTGAAAAAGGGCCGGGGGAGAGAGGTGAAGGTAGAAAGAGACGAAAGAACGAGACGGCGATCGGGTCAAGACAGTGCTCGCAAACTACGCGGTTAAGTAGTGAAAAGGAAAAAAGGCAAAAAGGGCGGAGGGAAACGCTGAAAAAAGAGACCCCCCCTTGGGGGCCTGGAATCTGGATCGGGCGTACTTAGAATAAAAAAAAGACTTCTAGCATCACTGAATGGGGGGAGGCTCTGTGATGCAGAACAGGTCGCGGGAAAAAAAAAAAGCCGCTCGAAGCCTATGAAAACTACGCGATCGTCAACTCGTGCAGAGCTTGCATGGACGAGGCCCGTCCAAAAGGAAATCCAATCCACTTGGGGGGCAGACGACTCTGATCGGCTTCGTCCAGAATAAGGGAATACAGTGAATACCAACATAAGAATGGTATTTGCAGAAAGACCAAAGCGAAGCCTCGGCGAGCGGGAACTCGGTCGGGAACCTCTGTCGGAGGGGGGGGACACTAAAAGACGCTCCTGCTTGAAGGGAGAAAGGATCTAACGGTGTCTTAAAAAGGGGGAGGATATCGCCGGTCGTGGGAAATCAAATTTGAAATATGAAGGTAACGTTTCTGCGAGGGAACACAGGAATGAAAGGAGGGAATCGGGGAACGACGAAACATCAAAGTCTGAAAAAATGTCAAAGAATCGGGGCCCGACGAAGGACATAAAGAGCCTAGGGGACTGGACTGACCTCAAGGCGGAAAAGATAATCGCTGGTAAAAATGCCCGAATTTATAAGGAAGAGAAGGAAAGAAAACAGCTTCGGGAAGCAGGTGGCGGGTTCGCGTTTGCAAGCGTATCTTCCATCGCGCAGATAAACAGAACGTAAAGCAGTCTGCTACGAGGACATAAGTATTTGAATTACGGTCAAAAAGATTAGCAGTCGGGAACCGAAAAAGGGATAGTTCCATAGCTATCGCGTGGTATGTCTTGGAACGGGTGATTTGAGAAAAGGGAGCCTGTGAACCTTAGTGCGGCCTGAATCGCGACGATCTCTAACTAACCGTAGTGCAACGAGTCGTAGGCGTAGAAAGGCCCAATTCTTCTATGTCAGGTAAATAGGGAGGGATGGGGGAGAGCGCCGCAGGAGAGGGGCCGGGAGGGAGGGAGCCAGGAGAGCTTATCTCAGGCTCGGTGACACAGAGGAAAAGGGGAGGGATCGGGGGGCAATCACAAGACTTGAGGGGAACGCACAACCGGCGAACCAAACCTGAAAAGGGCGGGGCTCGCCTCGGCGGCTTTTCACTACCGTAAAAAACAGAACGGGGAAAGGTCCCCGGGGCGGTAAATAAAGCTCCTCGCGAGCTTCCTTCGTTGGGATCCTCAGGCATGGGAAGAGCACAATACTCGAGGAAAAAAGGAATGAATGGTATAAAAGCCTCCGGAGGCGCAAGAAGCCGGTAGGGGAGCATCAGAGTCGCGCTAAAAAAAATCTGGAATCAAGTGCTAACGGACTGAGGTGTTTTGTCGAAGGGGTCAAACCGGGACTCCGGTATTATCACGCGCAGAATCTGGGCAAGTGGAGAATAAAAAAGTCTCCGAACGCGGAACCGGGTAGAGACAAGGGTCGGGGTCGTATAGAATTCGATCACTGGACGGAAAAATCATGAGTGGGATAGCGTGAGCAAGGGGATGGGATCAGGTCGGCTAGAGGAAGCTGAGATCCATCTGGAGGGGCATGCAGCTGGATCGAGCGCGCAACGGCGAAATAAGGGTACTCAAAAATGAGGTTGTTCGATAACAAACGATAGGAAATTGAGCGAGAGCACGAGCTAAACTTCTCGAAAAAAGCTCTTCGGTTCCAGCGGGAAAAGCCGCGGCACAGCAGAGTGTTGGAGGAGGAGTCGCCAAAGGCGGGCGCAAAAGGGAAAGAAGGGGGGAACTATAGACAGGCAGGACTTCTATTCGTCGGAGAGATGCCGCGCGCATCGGGGTCGGGGCCCAGGGACTTGAGATGAGTGAAAGAACTGAACAGTCCCGATGATTCCCTGCATTAGAATGAGGGTTGAGTTTCTTCCGAGTCTCAAGGGGGGAAGGCGTCGAACAACTCGCTGATCAGCTCGGTTCAGCGAAGAAGAGGGAAACTTGCGGCCAGGAATAGGCAGACTAGATATAGGAATGGTAGAAACCGTCCAATGCGCAATCCTCAGGAAAAGCCGGGGAACTACTATTCGTCCTCTAAGGAAAAGTGAGTAACTATCAAAATATGAGACAGAAATCGAAAACACATCGCATCTAATTTTCCCTGGCGCTCATGGGAGGTTAATCTCTCTAAAACCAGAAAAAGTAAAGAAGAAAATGCCAGCTCACAAAGGCAAAGGACACGGAGAAGGGGTAAGAATAAAGTTTGTACGAAGTTCTACGGTCATACTATTTTAGGAGTACGATGTAGGGACCAGGTTTTCCCTACTTGCGGCTGCGAAGGGGGAGGGGACAGCACATTCCCTCATATGATTGGACAATTCCTGACTAACAGTGGGCCACTCTGGCACGTGGCCCGAGGGGAGGATTAAGGGGGGGGGTCGACGGGGCCGCAGTTAAAGGGAGTCCAAGAAGACTAACCTTCGATCTCTTCAGGGGGAGCCGAAAGTGATATTTTGCGATCGACACGAACGGGTGTGAGTTGGTAGGAAAGAAACGATTTGGCGTCGCTATGTCAGCCAGCGCCTCGATCGAAGGAAATAGGATGAGGCTTTGTACGAGGACTCCATGAAAGATACTTAGGGGGGCGACGGAGGAGAAAAAAAAGGGGGGACTATCGTGCCGCTATCCAGAGATTGGGACACCGGGAAGGATCTCGGGAGGAAGCTCTAGTACGGAACGACGAAAAGTCACTCAATGATGTGACGAAAAAGAAATGTTCACTGAGAACGACCGGCTAGGGAAGGGATCTTCTCTATCTCTGAATGCTGCCGTATACAGATGGACTGCTGAGGGAAGGAGACTTTAAAATCCTATAGGAAGAAGAGTGGAGCCGCCCTCAAAATAGATGGGAGCAAGTTCTAGACAATGAAGCAATTTGGTGGCTAGGTGGAGCGAAGGGGTACGGTAGGCCCTCAGCACGGAACTTCACACTCTCAATAGGACGCTAGGGCTAATAAACCGGAGACAAAGACTTTTTAAGCTTCATCTCCACCAGACACAGTTCGAACAGGATTAAAGAGGGTTACCGCAAGCATTTATTATCTACGGGCACGGGAGCGGAAAGCTGAGTATCTATAATACGAGTGGCAACTAGTAGGAGCTGGTCGAAAACTCATTCACGCAGTTCTATGTTGGGGGTCAAAGTAGAATCGAGGGCAAGAACAGTCATCGTCAGCGTGTTTCCCTGTAGTAAAAAAGATCCTTATAGTTGTTGCCTGAGAGCTACATCACTACGTGTGCATCAGAGAGCGCAGGAGAAGCGATCTTTCAAAGTACAAAAAGAAAACGAGGATAGGGTCTCTTCAGAGGGTCCGCCCTCAAAGGAAGATCATGCCCGTCTCTATCACCTTAATCGCAGAGGGGTTGTTATTTATACGCAGAGACGAACGATGACATAAGAAAAGGGGCCGAGGCGTCGAAGATGCAACTACGGTCATGGAGACAAAGAAAAGAGAAAAGAAAGCGCTCGAGGACGAGAAGAGGTTCAGGGAGGCCACAGGTTAATTTACCATCTCCTCAGATATCGAAAATAAGGAGGGCTCTAGCTCGCGCAATGAGAGTTTCAAGAAGCGATGGCAGGATTTCCCAGAAAGCAAGCCGAGAAGAGAAGATTGTTACGGGGGAGATTCGGAAGTTGGATCCAATTAGGCCTGTTTGAAGAATCTGGCTAACTCAGGAGAAAAGACGAAGAGGCAGAGGGGGCTGGAGAGAGGAAAAACTAGGGAAAAACGTCACGCCTGGGCTTTATAGACCAAAGAACGCAGCGATGATGGACCAAGGGGGGAATCGGTCGAAAAACCGGTTCTCGAGTCAAGCAAGGAAAAACTTCCTATTGTGTGACAACGACCACGGCCACACAAGAGGAACTCTACACGGATAAGGTCCAGGCTGGGAAAGCCTGTAGAAAACGATGTTAGAAGAAAACGGGACGCTTCCAATCAAAGTCGAGGGGGACTCAAAGGGGAGGGGCTGGTTAGAGAACATCAAAGATCTGTGCCTCACATTCTACTTCTTCATAGATAGTGACTGACGAGGAAAGTCAGAGGTGAAAAACCATGAAGGGGGGACTTGAGTCGGGGGAAGCGGTTCAATCGCAGATCCGCAGGCAGGATCGCACGGAAGAATGAAAAGACTATGAGGAACCGGGCCACGCTCATCATACGGGAGTCACATAGCCACCGGTCAAATAAGGAAGCGTAGCGGAAAGTTAAGTGGAAAGTGCATAAGCCTCTAGCCATAGAGACGGTGGGTGTCAAGAAGAATCCGGGAGAGAATGACAGAGCCCGTAGGGGTCAAGTGAGGATTCCCGACTGGACGATTAAGAAGGACAAGTCTTTTTCTAGTAACTGTCGTTAATCAGAGCCGGGGAAGCTATCAGTGTCCTCGGGAGCGCGACGAAGTCCGAAAAGGCACCTTCGACGCCCATTCTGCTTGGTTGGGAAGGTGTCAACGGTGCAAAGACCAGGGGGGTAAGGATTGAATGCCGGGGGGTGGAAAGGGGAAAAAAAATGGCGCAAATGCGAAAGTGGCTAGAGGGGACTGTTCGATCTTTGCCGGCTTAAAAAAATGAAACGGACGGACATCTATGGAGAAGTTCAAGGTTCAAATACAAGTCTAGGGGAGGGGTCTCTGCTATCACGAAGGAATGGGTTGAAACAACTTTACATCCCCGAAAGGGTAAGAAAGCAAGAAACATGGGAAAGACCGGTGCTGCCCGAAAAGTCTAGAGAAGAGGAAAACTGGTCTAACTGTAAAAAGACACAGCTTGAGAAAGGATGCAAGGGCCGCCAAGAGCCACGACTAGCTAGAGGGAGACAGAGAGATGGGATTTCGTCTCAAAAAAAGTAAAAGAAAGAAGAGAGAGACCACCGAAAATAATAGAAAAAGAGTACTCTAGCGCAAGGCTCGCCGAGCGCGGAGCTTGAAGGACTAAACATTCCTTCCTCCGCCAGCTCGCCATAGGAGAAATACCAAGGGGAGAGGAGGTATCCAGGAGAGAGCGGACCCATCTTCAGATGAGATAGGGTAAAATTTGTGAAAAGAGAGGGGAGAGGGAGGGTACGAAAACAACCTAAGTAGGTTACAGGAGAGAGTACTAGAAATAGCTTTCCTCCGCGTCTCCTAAAACTCCATAAAAACGCGAGAAGAAATTATGCATTGCGCCAATGCGCGGGTTGAACAACGTTGGACCCAAGCCCCAGTAAATAAGAAGAAACGGAAACAAGTGTTTACACGTCCACAACCGAAGAATTGTCGGGCGAAGGGACGGTCGTCGTAGAGAAAAGGAGAACTCTATTTCTACGCGAGTCGGCCGCCATGAATAGTCCCAGAGGCCGGAGCCAGGTCAGTTGAAAGAGGAAGAGAGTTAACTCTGCAGGATCAGACAGTTCTTCTAAAAGAGGGGCTCGCCAAACGGGTTTTTCTATGACTGGAGCGGCCTTAGGGAAAAAGGAAGCGCGCAGCGAGTGAGTTGGTGGAAGGAGGCGACAGGTCTCTATGTCTAAATTCCCGAGCTCTCGAGGAGAGGATTCCGGACCTAAATCTCTAGGGAGACAGCTGACTTTATGAGACTTCAGAAAGTAAATCACCAACTTAAGTGGGGAAGAAATAGAAGGTAAAGGAAAAAAAGCTCAAGAAGACGGGCAAAAAATACATAGAAGTTATGGTTCTCTAGCGAAAACAAGGAAGAGCGGCGATCAGTCTACGTCAGGGGAGCAGGGATTGGGAGTCTAGGGATAAACAATGAAAGGGGAAGAAAGGAAGCTATACGGTTTTCTCGTAAGAAAACCGGGGGTCTCGCGACTGAAGGGGGCTGGGAACAGAAACAGGTAATTTTTCTCTGCTGGGAAGAAATGAATCGCTAGGGACCAAGGGGGGGGGGAGAGCAGGATCAGGGGATAGGGAAAAACAAAAAAAAAAAACGAAATACAAACTAAGGTCATTTCCCCTGGTGAAACTACTATTACATCAGTCCGTAGAGAAGGTCAAGCTAAATACGGGGAGAAATGATAGAAAGGCAGAGTGAACAGTAAGGAGAAGCATAATCGGTACTCCTTCCCACATCTTATAGGGCGGACATTTGCAGAAGTGGGGACAAGGCAAAACTCGGAATCATTCATCGAACAAAGCGCAAAAGGGAACTCAGAGCTATAGGAAATAAAAGTGACTAGAAGGAGATGGTCAAAGTCAAAGGGGGGGTCTGAAGGAGACCGGACCGGTAGAGGTCAATCGAGATCAGGGTTAAGGGGAGGAGGTAATGGAAATCATCTCAATTAATAGGAGGTAGATCTCTAGTGTATCCCACAACGGTGGGGAAAGCTAGTACGTAGATGACTGTATCAAACCGGCAAACACGGCTTCTATTGTCATTGTAAGACGATGTGGAAAGAGTCAGGGAAAAGGAAGCTAGAATCTATTCCATTATGACTGGGTCTGTCTCTTGTGAATACTGGTGAAGCGGCCGGTCTTAGAGATCTAAGAGAACAAGCGGAGGGGATTGCTAGCTCCGGAAAACCATACCTCTCGGAAATAGACTACTATATGAGGGTAACGAAAGGAAAGCCGAAAGGGTGCCGACTTAATTTGATTCTTACTGAAGAGGACTAGGAAACAAGGAAATCCTGAAGGCTTGGAAAATAATCGGGTAAGGGGAAAATCTGTAGCACTCGGCGTCGTTATATATAGATCCCGATCGGATAACCTGATAAAGTCCTATAATAAGAAAAAGGGAGGAGGCGGCAACAGGATGGAAGAACGGGGAAGGCGGCGTCGTGACTGATATAAGCCTTAACCGGCAGGGTCGCAGGGGGAGCAATATCTCAACATCTTGAGAGTTAAAAAGGGCCTTGGAAAGACAGACGAGACAACGGAGGAGACTTCGCGGATAGATGATAGAAGGCGATCATCATACGTATTCGAAGGCTCAAAAGAAGGGAAGATAAGGAGCACGCTCTGGCAGGCTTTCCGAGTAAAAGATGTATCGGGAATCTCGAGCTCGGAGACCTCTCGAGACAAAGGGAGGAGAGCAGAAAATAGTGGGGGTAAGGGGAAAAACGGACCTCGATATAAAGTAGCAGAGGACGATCGTCGGGAGAAAAAAATCTCTTAGGGGGGTACAAAATCGAAAAAACCGAGATCGTATAATTGTGGTTGGAAAGAGGTCCCACGAAGGTGGTCAGAGGGAAGAAGGAGTTCCTAGTAAAAACGAATAAAATAATGAATCGCGGAGAAAGGATGCAAAGCCGCCTATGGAGTGACGAAGGGCGTTGATAATCGAACATCTTCAACCTATTATACCAGAGGGAGAAGGTGGACTTCGACGGAAGTCTCAAAAGCCGTCAGGAGAAAGATCAGGAGATCTCCAGGGAACTTTCTTCGGGGGACATGTGAGGCAGGGAAGTGCAAGAAACATGCAAGGAATGTAGAATGGGAGTTAACCTCCAGGAAAAAACGCCAGAGTGAAAATAGGGCGACCGGAAGCAAAGAAAAAGAGTCGTGAAACGAAAAAGAGTAAAAGATCGGGGGAGACTGAGTTCCTCAAAAAAGTACGTGGGATCCTGGGGCGTCAATTGAGGGTTAAAAGAGAGACGAAAAACAAACGAGGAAAGATAGATTCACGGCCAAGAATGAGCAGGAAAGGAAATTCGGGGAGTAAGGGGGGAAAGAAAGTGGTGGCTCGTTCATACTATTGTAGATGGAATAATGGTAGGAAATGGGGTTGAAGATTGGGTCGGATGGAAGCAGGGGTCGGGGAACTCCAAGGACGGTCGGCGTATGACAATGAGTCCCATACGATTCAACTGGGAAGATAGGAAGCACGGGGACAGAGGAGGATGCGCTGTAGACTTGTCCTCCTCCGTTAAAATGGCGAGAAAAAGAGGGAAAAAATAAATAGAACTACTTTCCGGGCTCGAGGCGTGAGACTTTTCTATCAGAAAGACTAGCAAACATCGGGGCGATGACGAGAGCATCAGGAGGAAGAGATCGCAGGCATGATTGGAGGAGAGCGTAATGAGGAGATACTTTTGGCTACAGAGAGTAGCACAAACGGCTGAGACGCGGGCAGGGAAAATGGAACCAGTAGCAAGTAGGAAAGGGGAACTCGCTCTGGCTATAGTCTAATTCCAGAAGCTGGTGGAAGAAAAACGACAGGTCAGTCACCTAGAAGGGATGGCCGGAACGATAGGGCTCTATTTTGAGAGATACATATGGAAGGAGGGGGGGTAAAGTAGCGCGTGATCGTAGAGGCAATAGAACAGGACCGATCCTAGGAGGCTTTCGGACGGACGACTAGGACTGAAGAAAGTTAGCTAGTTTACGCGTTGACAAGCACGTGAAACAAAACAGGAATCAAGATACGGCGAGGGTAGACCCTCGAAAAAAAAAACGTTTCCGACAAAGCCGTCCACAGTTCAAAATTGCTTCCAGCTGTTGGAAGAGCGACGATAAAAGAATTAGAAGGGTCGCAGGATAGGCGGGTCTGATAGATACGAAGACGCTTGCAGTTACTGGGTATAGTGTTCACTCTTGAAAGACGATACACACGACGGGGGGAAGGGTTTCCTCTCTTTATGTTTGGTGAAGACACCCTCATAGGAAAGAAGACAGACATTCTGAGATGAAGGGTAGGTCTTTAAACCAAGGCAAGCAATCGGAGCAGGGGGGGTCAGGGAACTGAGCAGATCCAGTGGGAGGTAGGAGGGGATCGCAGATCAGCGAGCCGATTTTCACAGAGAAAAGAGATCCTGAAAAAAAGAAGCCTCTGAGTCTCTGCAAATCGAAGTCAATTAGGAAAAGATCACATCCCGACGACACCTTACCGAAGAGAGGACCTTTCATACGCTAAGCAGGGGTTGCCCTAAAAGGTTAGAGGAAGTCGCGAGACCTTGACCAAAACCCTGAAGGATGGGCGATGATAAGAGATAAAGGAAAGAACCACTATCTATCGGGGGGGGGGGGAACGATCCTAGGGAAGGGATTCCTAAATTGGAAAAACAAACTTTGTGTTGACCAGATCATATGCGATCGAAAGGGTCAGCGAAAAAGATAGGAGGTACTAATGCTTGTCGGCTGGACGAGAAGGGGTAAGAGTGGACGCCCTGGCAATCGAACGCAAAAAAAGTACTCTCTTTTTTACTTCGAAAGAGGGGCCTGGGGGGAAAAAAAATAAAAGGGGCGTGAAAGCGCTGTATATCGTTGCAGAAAATAGAACGACGACGACGTCTAATGTCTGGGATAAGTTCGAAACCAAGCTAGGGAAACCGAAAAAAAAGAGGTAATTCAGAGTCAGAAAAGGACCTACCTGGACGACTCGATAAATTACCCATGGTGTGACTCTCGCACCAGGTTAACGCGAGCACTTACCCACAGATCGTTGGTATGTCACACGACCAGGGAGAAACATCAACCGGATACGCTACCACTTCGAAAATAAGGTCCAAGGGGGGGGTCTTCTCAGACCCAAGGTCAAGCATAGGGGGTGGTTAGGAGTTCGCCGTCCGAAGCCATGAGAATAGGAAGAAAGTCGCGAGAATCGATACTACTGGGGGAGGCGTGATACCATCAACATCTTTCTGTTTGCCACTTATAATTCCGATCATCTGATCCAGTGAAGGGGGAAAAAAAAAAGGAAGTCACATAAGGTGGGGAAAAAAACGGCGGCAGGGCATGGAAAGGCCTCAATGAAGAATAAAAGAGGAAGAGATCTTCCTTACTCCTTCATAAGAGGCTACTCGTCCGAAGGTCATCAAAAAAAAAGAAAAAAAGCCTCGCCAAGGACGACAGAACCGAGCACAAGGACCCTAAAGAGAAGGGGAGGGAAGTGAGTTTCACGTGCCAAGTACGCCTCGATTAAATGACAAAAAAGGGTGTTGGCCGGAGCCCGCAGATAAGCACGTGACTTAAGAAGAATCAAGAGGCTGTGGTCAGTCGCTGCCGAGTGACACTAAAGGGGAAAAGAAGGGACACTGTGGGAGATAAGGGAAGGAAAGAAATGCACTCGCGTTCCTCGTGACTCGAAAAGAGAAAAGAGAAAAAATCTGCGCGAACCTTCGTCATTTTTACGTTGGCAACTTTTCACAGAAGGTAGCAGGGGACTGCATTACCTTTCGGTGTACACTTTTTCAACTAATGGAAAATAGTGCCAGATGCTCCAGGGCGAATCTTCTGGGCCGTTCGAGACTCTTCTGAAAAAGAAGGAGGAATAGTCCCTGGTTAAAAAGACCTAGGAGGCCATTCAAACTCGATCAAATCGAGGGAAAAAGGTGCACCTTCCCCAAACGCCGAACGCCTCGCCCGCTTGGAGATGAACGTCGTACCAGGATTACTACTAACGCGACCTGAGTTCTGTCGCAAGAAAGGAGGAACAGAGGAAAAAAAAAGCATTCTGGCATAGCTCGCCCCTCATCGAGGAAGCTGCTGAACTCGAGGGGAAAGGGAGGATCCTTGTTTGGGGAG
>Ga0179591_1311906_pt1 | contig 10699 bp, 9 predicted proteins | sample CZOMad2_1_08_16f_FD_182891 | JGI IMG/M metagenome (GOLD analysis project Ga0179591, IMG submission 182891) | Vadose zone soil fungal communities from Angelo Coast Range Reserve, California, USA - CZOMad2_1_08_16fungal (PacBio error correction) | ecosystem: Environmental > Terrestrial > Soil >...
CTTGTTGAAAAACGAAAAACCAATGAATACTGACAAGGAGCCTACTTGTACTCTATCGCATTTTTATACTCAACAGTCAGGTTTTAAAAAAAAATGAATCAATACCCAAAAGGAGGGAGAGTCTTAAGTCTTTCCATACATCACTATGAATCTGGTACTAGTGGCTTGCCAATGTAGGGGAATCGACTGAACTGGGGGTGGAATCCACTTGAGGGGGAACGTCATGAGAATCTGACAAGGAGGAACAAAGGAAAAAAAAAAGGACGCGACCTGGTTGGGGGGGGGAACCGTTGCCGAACTGGCGGTTTGAGGGGTGGGAAGGATCAAAAGCGCGTAAAGCATGGGTTGTCTCAAGAGAGGGATCATGACTGCAAACCGAATTGAGGGCCAAGAGGGGGGCAAGAGAGGGGAAGGGGAGGGGTCCTGCTGGGCGGCAAAAAGAAAGTGTCTGTCGCTTGAAAGGGAAGAAAAACCGTTCAGTTGATAATAATCCAACTTGGAAGGGAGATGAAGACCACTTTTGAGGCCCCCGGCACTCCCGGAGACGAGCAGGTGCAGGTGAATAGGGAAGGGAACTTCCCCGACAATGGAAAAAGTAGCCGGGCAGAAAAATAATTGGAAGGCCTTCGGCGATGGTTAAAGATCCAAGAATCCAAAGGGGTGGCTTGCGGAATTTTTCACAGAAGTAGAACGTAAGAACAGGGAGACCACCTGTCCAAAAAAACGCAGCCCAAGAGTGGAAGATTGGAAGATCAGAAGCAAAACTTTAATGTTTGTTCTTTCATCTTTCTTTCGGAAGAAACCTCTCCGCCTCGGAGAGGCGGGATTCTCCACCCCCCTCTCAGAGGAGGGGCAGGGGGGAAAAAGAAAAGGAAAGAGTTGACAGAAAGGGGAGGGGGGACTAATTAAATCAAAAAAAGAGGAACAATTCCTGAACGTGTTGCAAAAAAAGGAAAAGTAATAGCTTTGTTGAACATGTTCGGGGTACGATGGCGCTAAAAGTGGCGGGGAGCAACAGTGAAGGTTTACGAAATTAAGAAGAAAACCCGCGAACTACTTGTTATGGGGAATACCCAGATCGGGCAGGCTACCGATGAGGAGGAATCGGACAGCCCCCGATCCTAGAGGAAAAGGTCAAAAACCGATGGGGAAAGACAAGAGAATTTGTTAGAAAAGGAGGGGCTACAAGTTTAATTAAACGACTCAGGAAATATTCCATTCACTTCTGTTTATGATGGTCTGTCCTTTGGGAGGCGGAAAAAATCCGGTGGGAAATAAGGAAGATCCACAGGGGGGAAGATCAAAGAAAGTTTACCACCAGTTAACAAGACATTAGTACTGTCATGGAAAATCGAAGACATTTATAAACAAAAACGGAAGAAAAGATCTCCAAAAAAATACCCTGATAAAAAGAAAGGATTGGTAGAATGGAAAAGGGAAACCAACGAAGAACCATGTCGCCGCAATGAAGGGCTTATTGCACCCGACCTATACCGAATCAGGAAAAAACCCGCTAAGGGGGGGTGAACCGAATGGAGAAATAAATTAAATGAAAAAAAAAGGATTGAAGGGGAAAGGGAGGTCTGAAAAGTATTAGGGGGATCTCCATCCAACCGAGACACTCTTGATCCCCGGTCGACCCAACAGAAGTGTCCCCCCTGAAAAGGTTCACCACTTAAATAAGGGAGAGGAGGGGACGCTGAAAAAACAGGGGGAGAAAAAAAGGTTTCAAAGGGAGTGATATGATGCGCGCCCCCTTTAGGTCAGGGGTGCGGATAACGAGAGTCTTGCAAATGGCCCCTTTATGGTCAGAAAGGCGGGGGCGAAATAAACCTTGCCGCTTGAGGAGGGGGGGCTCTTGAGGAAATAACGAGAGTAGGGGGGAGGCATTCCCCCTTTATTGATGTGGTTGCGCGTGGAATCCTCAAGACTATGGGGGGGGGGGGGTATCAAAAGAAACAATAAAAAACGGGAGGGGAAGATAGTACCCCCACCCATGATGGAAGATTGAGTGGGGGGGGGGTAAGGGAGGGAAAGAAATGGGCGGGAAGTAGGTAAAAGAAGTAAGAGTGTGTTGGGTGGGGGGGGGGGGAGGGGACAGAGGATAGGAGGAAGAGAAATAGTAGAGTGTGGGGGGAGGGGGTATGAAAGGGTGAGTAGAACGTGGTGGAGAGGGGGGTGGAAGGGTGATGAAGGGGTGGTGGGGATGGGGGAGTGCGGGGGTGGGGTAGAGTGAATGTGATAAGGGGGTTGGGGTGGGTGCGGGCGTATAAGGGTTGGGGGGAGGTTATATGGGGGGTGTGAATTAGGGGGACGTAGGGGGTAGTAAGGAGGGTAGGGGGGGCTGGGGGGGGAGTCGGGAGGAAGGGTGTGAGTGGGGGGAGGGGAACAAGAAGGTGGGGGGGGGAGGGTTGAAGAAGGTAGGGGGGAGGTGGGAAGGGGGGGGAGGGGTTGGAGAGTATGGGATACTGGAAGGAGGACAGTGGGGGGAGGGGTGGGGGTGAGAGTTGAAAGAAAAAAATGGGGAGCTGGGGGAAAAGGGCGGAGTGGCTATTGGGCGGTGGGAGTAGGGTTGGTGTAGACGGGTGGGGTCCGGCGGGGGTGGAAGAAAGGTGTGCAGAAGGGAGGGGGGGATGGGGGGTGTGAGTGGTGTCGGTAAGGGGTAGCGAATGAAGACGTTTCCCCTGAGGACAGATTTCGAAGAACACCACAGTAAAGGGGTCATGAAAAAGACTCTCGTTAAGTAGCAACCCGCTCACAAGCACCTAAATGGGGAAGGAAGTAACCAAGGAAGGAGAAAAAAAAAGGAAAACAGCCATTGGCGCAAAGGTTCAATACTCCTTTGGTAACGCCACCCCTGCCCTGGCAATCGCGCAATACTATCCCATGGAATGGGTAACTCTTTTATAAAAGGGGCACCAGCGTGCAATAATAGTGGAAAGGTGGGTTCAAGAGGAGGGGAAGTGGGTGGGGTCCTCCATTTTAGGATCAGATAGTGAAGGGCGGTCTACTACCAATTGACAGCTTCTTCCCGACCCTTAAGGCATGGAAAGTCAAGTCATTTTCACAAAGTAAAAGAGGACTCCATTTCGGGGTAAGGAGGATGAGTTTGTTTCCCGAAAGGGTATCGGGAGGTTTGGAAGAAAAATCATCCATGCATCCAGTCGGAGATGGCATGATCGGCGGAGTCAACACGGCGAGCATCTGGAAAAAAGTTCACCGGTCTTTTTAAGAGAAGGGTAGGGTTGAAGGGAGTACCAGGGCTAAAGTTTAGGTTAAGAAATGTCTTCCCTTTTTTAACAAGAATGTAGTTTCGTTGAAATGGTGTAAAGCGTCCTGGACCCGACTTCAACGTAAATCGGAGATGAAGGACTCTATTAAAAGGAGGGGAAAACCAGTCCAAAAGGATATAAGTGCCATAAACAGAAGGGGGAAGGGAATATTTTCCTAGAGTTAAAGTAAAGATAATCGATCGGGCAGCGCCCAACCCTTCTAGGGTTCACCAGAGGAATCGTTAATAGGATCGGGGGCCTGGACGAGACTCGGGGAAAAGAACCGACGAATCGGGGTTAAATCAACAATTAGTTAGCGGGGGTTAGGGGGGCGAAATACTGTCGCATAGTTGCGCAAAATTTTTCATCTTTCTTATCGAAAGAAGCAAACATTTTCAACAAAGGCTATTTAGGGAGGTGTGCACCCCAGCGGGCAGGACAAGATCGTTTCTGTTGCTGGAAAAAAAACAAGAAACTCAAAAAAGTCCTGGTAAAAAAGGGACTTTCTTTTGTACACAAGACCCACTGCCCGAATTCCAAGCTGGGGGGGGGGAAGAAGAACTTAAGAAGGGAGATGGGGGTGAAGAAAGTAAAGGGAAGACAAGAATTAAGGTCGCGATTCAGGGGAGAAACCAGCTTCCGGCTGCGCTGGCTTATTTTGACGCGGACCCGTTGAATTTCTTACGGTCGACACTGTGTGAAACATTAAAACAAAAAGATTTTGCTGTCATGGCGGTGAAAAAGAAAGAGACTGAAAAAGCATGGGAAAATTATTTTCACTTGCAGACAGATCATGTTGAAATGGTCGGGAAGTTTACCTAATAGTGTCCCCTTCAAAAGAAAAGTGCCGGATGGAAAGGGGGGGGATTATAAAAACAGGAAAAAAAAAAAAAGGTCCAACCACCCCACAAAAAACCCCCCCCCAAACACCACCATCCTTCAATTTTTCAAAAATTATTGAACAAACTGAACGTGTGGGGAAAAGAAAGAGACGACACGGCGAGAAAAAGATAAGACAAGAAAAAAAAGCCATTGCCAAGAAAATAAAAAGGATTTTGCCTCCTGGATAAGATTGCGACCAATAAAAAGAACTTTAGGGACCTCTTTTTGATCCAAAAAAAAAAAAAATCAAACGCCTAGGACGGAAACAAATTAGTAGAGGTGCTTTGGGACCAAAGACCGTGGCAGAAGAAAAAAAATGACGTTGCACAGAAAGGTGTTCAGCAAAGAGAAAAAAGGAATTCAGTCGATTCCCGGAGGGCAATCAAGTGAGCAAAGATTCATAGTGTTATGGAAGAAAAGGAACTATCATTAACACTCGTATTGCGGGGATGTAAAAAAGGACGGTTGGGGGAAAGAGTATAAAAAGGCGAAGATGTACATAGTAGGGCCATTGGCCTTAGGACCATTGGTTGGGGGGGGGTAAAAGTTAACAGGAAAACACAAGAGAGAAAAAATATATGAGGGGGGGAGAAGTACGATAATGGAATTTGTTAAATCAGGTGGGGCCCCACCAATGGAACTAATGAAAAAGGAAGACTTGTAGCGGAGGAATTGGTAAAGGTCTCCTAAAACCGTAGTTTTTTACCTGCCGCAGGGGAACAGCCGAATGATAGTATTTCTTTCGGGGTCCATTCACATCAATATGGGAAGGGGTACTCAACTTGGAAAAGGGACGGGAAAATCGAAGGGAAAATGAGCCACTTTTCTTGGGAGGTCATTAGTGCAGCCAGGCTGCCCCGCGGTGGAAAGAAAGCCCCGCAGAACTGAGTTGTTTCCGCACATGGGGAGGGGGAGGGGTTGTGGGGAAAAAAAGGACGCGAAGTTGTGGGTGATTGGTCTCAATCCGATGATGGAGATCTGCAAACCGACTTTTTGGGGGCGGCAGCTCGTTGGCAAAGACAGCCGTGTCTTCAGGTGGGCTTGGAGGAGACTTTTTGTGGCGGAGGGAGGAGGCTTTAATTAGAGCGTTTCATGTTGTATAAAACGAACATTGACGGATGGCCAGGGGTGCGCTCATTCTTTTGCGAAAAAAACGTTCACTCGTAAAAGGCAGGTTGGCAGGTGGGAAGGGAAAGGAACCCTCCATGGAGAGGGGACATCGCATGGAAAGGAGGGCAAATTCTTCCGGCTATGGAGTTGGAGGGCCATTCCCGCAAAATCCGCTTTGTAAGGGGAATTTTTCACATAAGCTGTAGAAGGTTCAACATGATCCACAAACAAAAAAGTAAGCCAGCGCATCCATAAGGGAAATGTAGCGGGCCCTTAATCGCGACCTTCATTTGGGGACCGGCATCTTTACTGGGGGCTTCTCCAAACATAATAGGAAGAGAATTTTACTTCGTAAACCAAATCCTCTGAAAGGAGTGGTGGGGTGACAGGGGGGGGGGCTTTACAGGACTTTTTGAGTGAGGGTTCTAGTTTCAATCAACAAACGAGGACAGGCCTGCCGGGGTGCAAAAAAGTAATGAAAAATAGACCTTTGTTGAACATGTAATGCTCTGCGCTAAGAGAAAAAATGAAATTTTATGGGAGCAACTTCTGCGACATTAGGGGAAAAATTTTTAACACCCCCCGCTACGAAAGGGTTATGGAAAAACCGATAGGTGAGAATACGGGGGATAGTGACCATGCCCCCGATACAGATCGTGCTTCAAAGGGACATCTGGAACGAGGGGGGGAGGGGGTTAAGACAAGTCAAGGGAGGAGGAAGAAAAAAATCTTAAATGGCCAGGACTTCGGGGGGGAAAAGTCTATACTGTGGGCAAGTGGAAGTGAAGGTGGATGCCTTTCCTGAATATCAACGCTGATACGGGAAATACTATGTTCCCATCAGAAGGGAAACCAAAACAGGTTAACGAACTCCAAGGGATTTCATGTTCAAGGAAGACATTTATAAACTAAAATGGAGAACTGGAAAAGACGCCAAACCCCACCTTAACAATAAAAAAGAAGGAAATTGGAGCAAATGAAAAACGGACTGGGAAGAGGCAAAAACGACCAAGAAAGGAGGAGGAAACTAACGAAGGACCACGTCAGGAAGACCACCGCGAATAACTTTGGAAAGTAATTGTAGAAGATTAAGGAGTGAACTGAACAATGATTGATTGCAGATAGGAGGGGTCTGGAATAAAAATTGGTCGTCGCAAAAAAAGAAAAACTCTGAGAAAAAAAAGACCACCGACGAAAAAAGGATAAAAGAGTTCACCACTTTCAAGGAGTGCACTCTGGCCCCCTTGAGAAAAAGTTCCCCATTCAATTAGGCACTTGAGGCGCAAACTTGTATGGCGGAGGGAGGCGAAAAGAAGAAGAATTCTGGGAAAAAGGGAGGAAAGGGCGGGGCCGGAAAAAGGGGTAGCCTTTCGCGCTGGCCCCCTTGGGGGAAACTTGGTTTCTCTTGGAGAACGAGAGTCTTTTTCGAAAAACCGTAGGTGCCTGGGTGAGAAAGTAAGGTCCTCCAGACTATGGAGGAGAGAGATCAACAATAGAAGGGGGGAAAGAGATACCGCCCCCTACGCCATAGGTCGGGAGGAATAAATTATTTCGCCCAAACCCCTGCCCTACAGGGCATGCCGCACAAGACTCGGGAAAGGCGCCCTAAAAAGGGCCATAGCGGGGAAAACGCGCGGAAAGGAGGAAGGCGCACCCTGCCCTACAGGTGAGTCAAGACTCTCTTTATTTCCGCACGGCTCAAAGAATAAAGGGGGGGCCAGCGCGAGAAGCCTTAGGAAGGGGGAACGCTTAAAAGGAAAAAAACCGGGCAAGCTCTAAGGTAATTGTTGAACAGGGGGGAAAAGGGGGTTTCAAGTTGTCGGTGGGTCGACTTTAAAGGGATCAAGTGTAAGGGGCTTGGCAGACGAACATGGAAAGTCTTCCCGACCCTTAAAAGGGGGCAAATCACATCATTCAGGCCGTGCATTTGACGGTTGGAAATATGAGGAAGGGTTTTTCCTGATCCATTGGTATCGGGAGGGAGCCATCCATGCATCCAGTCGAATGGATGATCGGCGGAAGTCAGGAACCAGTTGCTCCAATTCCTTGGGGGGAGTGCCGCAGGGTAGGGGGAGATCTTTTCTTCATGAAGGGGGGGGGATGTTTCCGGGGGGGGAGTACAGCACTCATGGAGGAACCTTTTGGTAAAAAAACTGATTGGGACCCTCGTCAAAAAGTATCATCGTGTCTTCAAACAGCAAAACCGGATTTTAAGCAGGCCCACAGGATCAAAAAAATGGGGGGGGGAAGGATTGGAAAAATATATGGAGGGGAAAATATATCAGATACTGAACTTACCGCAATTCTATGGCGTTCCCCGAAAATCAAGTGGACCTGCACGATAGGATCGGGGGCCTGGGAAAAGGTAGCAGGCCCGCTATCTCATCGGGGGAACAAACACATGAGTTCGCGGGTGTTGTCAGTGAATAAGGGGGAGGGACATCTTTGCGAAGGAGAGGAGTAACTCCACCGCAATCAAGGGACAAAGGCTATTAATTTTTTAGGGAAGGTTTTGCACCCGTGCAGGACTTGAAGAGCGTGATTGAAAATAGAACATAACTCAAAAACAGAGAGGGAACTTTTTCTTTTGTGAAAAATGCCCCCCTCTCCGAACGCGGAGAGAGAAAGAAGGGGAAAAGAGAAGTAGTGCAGGAGAGAAAGTTAAGAAGAAGAACAGAACTAAAACGATTCAGGGTATATCTAACACAAAGCGGACCAAAAGGGGGCTTCTCTGGCTTATTTGGACCGGGAGGACGGTGATGTCTTACGGGACAATTAGTGAAACATTAAGCATACCAAAGGTTTGGCTGTCATGGCTATACGAAATCGCCGGAAGCATGACTTCCAGGAGACGCACGATCAATTTGTCATTGTCGGGGAAGTGTACCTAAAACTTCTTCTGCATTGTCCGGGAGTGAAAAGGTATCAAAACATTGAGTCGCAAAAGCAATCCGGCAATGTTCGGATTATTGAAATGAAAACGTGTGGATATCAGGAAAAAGAAAAGGATGTCCGCCAAAGAATCAAGGGGAAGCGGGTCCAACGCTGGAAGGCGTCGGGTTTGCAGAGAAGAGACGGATTGAACCAAATAAAAAGAAGCGCGCTTTTTTGATCCTGGGGAAATAAAACCTCAGTGCTTAAGAATCGTCGCGGAGGGGAAAGGGGGGGAAAAGAAGTTGAAAGAGGGACGGCAAGAGTGGGGAATAAAAGGATCCAAGATTCAGATTCCTCCCTCTTGGCCAAAAGGAATTACCAAGGCATATTTATGGGGGGGGAAAAGAAGAAGAGAATGTCGCTGTTCAAAGGGGGGGTAGGGAAGGCCAAACCACGGTTTTGGAGTCTAAAAGTCGAAGTATACAGTAGGCATTGGTCATAGTCATTGATTGGTTGTTGGAAAGAGTTAACAGGGACAATGTCTCTCCCCAAAAAGGTAAAGGGGAGTAAGCGAGTGGGGGTGATTGTTAATCTTTGTTCCCACCAATACCAATGAAGACCATGCCTACTTGGGCTAGCTGCGCTTTTTATACAGACCGTCAGGGTTTTTGGGAGAGAAAATAAAGGGTAAAAAATAAAAAAACTTCAACCTGGATTCCAAAGAAGTGAATCTGGGGTAACGAAAACGGGGAGGCCAATGACTGGAATCGAGGGGGAACTTGGATAGGGGGAACACTTTCTTTGAACGGAAAAGTGAAATCGCCAGTCTTCAAGGGCCAAGAAAAGCACGCGAAGGGGGGTGGTTCAGCAAGGGGGGGGGAGTGATTTTTTGAAAGGAGAAAACTCGTAAAGTTCTTTTGGTCTCAATCCGCTTTATATGCCACAAAAACCGAATTTGTTAAGAGCCAACTAGTTGGATGGCGGGGTCGGGTACAAGGTTTTACGTTTTGGGGGAAGAAAACGCGTGTCGTCGCTTTCCTTGAGCAAACACCGGGGGTGTTTATCCTACATTGACGAGAAGAAGGGGGGGAGAAGAAAAAGGGGGGGGAGGACCACGTTTCACTCCAAATGAGAATCAAGGTGAGGTGAATAGAAACCCCGAAGGAAATGATAGTCCCTGAAAAGGAGAAAATAATTTGGCAGAAGCACTTCGCCTTCGATGGAAGGGAAATCTCCATGACAGCAAAGCGAGTGGGTCTTGAGGTAGGGGAGGAGGGCTGTAGAACGTAAGACAGAACGTGAACAAAAGAGCCTCGGAAGGGAAGAGATCGACCCTGAATACGACCTTTAATGTATGGGAGTCAATCTTTCCTTTCTTCTCCAACCCCCCTCGGAAGGATGACGTTAGGCTACAACCCCGAGGAAGGGAGAAGTGGGCAGGGGGTGAGGGGCCCGGCTTTTACGCAGGACTTTTGGGAGGGAGGGGAATCAAACGCGCCAATTAAAAGAGGGTGTAAAAGACAAAAAAGAAAATAATAATCCTTTGTTGAACATGTGAGCGCGTTCGATGGCGCTAAAAGAGGAAATTTTAGGTTTGCAAGGATGGACGACATGGGGGGGAACTAAGGGAAAAAGGAGAGGGGGAGGGTGAAATTTGTCTACCAAGAGGGAGCGTCATGCTAACCCGGGAAAGACAGTCCCGATCCTATCGTGCATGGAAAAAGAACAGAGTGGGGAACGCATAGAAGGGCGGGAAAGGACCCGGAAGGAGGGGGGGAAATGTAACAAGAGTGAAATAATCACATTAAGTTCTGTTTATGGCACTTGAGGATTTGGTCCTGAGATCCGTTGGGAAATGCAATGAATATCACGGAAGGTGGGGAAAATTGAAAAAAGCCGATTGACAACAAGGGACCTCCATGAGGAATGTGCAGGTTAAAAAAGGGAAGACATTTATAACCTAGAAACTTTAAGAAAGATCCAGAAACAATACCCTGATTCCGAGAAGGAAGGTGGCAAAGGGATAAAAGGGGGGGAAAGCCCAGGGGAAAGGGAATACTGGATAGAACTGGATGAGAAAACCTCCCGATACCACGTATCAGGAAAAAGGCGACTACTTTTCAACCTAATGGGGGGGAAAAAAGATTAAGAATGTGAGTGAAATGAACGATGTGAATGGCCATGCTAAGGAAGGGAGGGAAGAAGTGTCAATTTAGGCCGCAAATCAAAGGGAAAACTCGACCCTAAAAGGACCCACCTCACAGGAAAGGTATAACATAGTTCAAAAAATGTCAATAAGGAGAGTCTTGCACGCTACCCTTTATATAGGTTCCCCAGTAGAATGGCCAAGGGAAGAGGGGGCCCCCGTTAGGTGGGGGGAAAGGGGCGATGATAGGTCGTGCACGTGGCCCTTTAGGAAGGGCGCGGGGGCGGAAGTAGAGCCTTGCGAGATGGCCCCCCGTGAGGGTGCGCGTTGGTAGAGAAGGAGGGTGAAGGAAGAAAAAATTTGAGTGGGGGGAGGGGAGGGACGAAATAAGGCACTCAAGACTATGGCTTAGGAT
>Ga0179591_1324623_pt1 | contig 10699 bp, 20 predicted proteins | sample CZOMad2_1_08_16f_FD_182891 | JGI IMG/M metagenome (GOLD analysis project Ga0179591, IMG submission 182891) | Vadose zone soil fungal communities from Angelo Coast Range Reserve, California, USA - CZOMad2_1_08_16fungal (PacBio error correction) | ecosystem: Environmental > Terrestrial > Soil >...
GTCCATAGACTATCATCTAACAAGGGGGTCGGGTTCCACAAAAGCGCAAGAATAAGGGGGGGGGGTGGGAGTTCTTTGGAGGCAGAAAGTGGCCGGCGAGAAAAAAAGGGGGCCGAAAGGCATCCCGAACCAGCAGGAAGAGCAGGGAGTGGAAACCCGGAACCAACAACCTGTCGCTGGCAAGACGGATCCTTGTGCTTGGGGAAAGGGAGAAAAAACTTCCGGGTCCGGGCTTTTGGAAGACGGGGGGAAAGGTTACCAGGGAGCGCTCAACTCCGGAATACAGGAATTTGGAGCGTGCTCGACATTCGTTTGGGGGGAACCCGAAATAGGGTTGCGGGGGGGCAGAACTACAATAGAGAAAAAAAGGGAGGGGCAGGGGGGCTGGTCGGTGGGGAAAAAAAGACCGAAAAATCTGGTGAGTTGTAAAGAAAAAAAAAAAACTACGCCGCCGGAATATATAAGAAACGGATGAAGCGGAAAAGTATGAAGTGCCGGGGGAGGGCAGGGGTGGGACCATCCAAAGACGGGAAAAACTGGAGAACGAGCCCAGGTCCGGAAGGGAACCAACCTGTTGAGGGTTCCTTGGCGCAGTGAACTAGAACGACCAAGAAATAGAAAAAAAAAAATCTCCTCGCAAAAAAACCACCACGGAGGGAAAATTGGATTGCTGTCGATAGGCTACCTACCACAAAGGTGTCGCCAGCTACAGGAGGCACTCGCTCAAGGGAAGAAAATGTTACCCCCCAGACCTCACGGACCGGACGGGAAACTCAATTCCAAAAGAAGGGGTATGATCTAGTCCAAGGGGGGTCCATCCCAAAAAATAAACGAAAAAAGGAGGAGCGCGGCGAAAAACACCCAACCTAACAAAGAAGGGAGAGGCTTTGGGGGGCGCCGCAACCGTGTTGAAATTTCCCGGCATGCAAAACAATCCGAAAGGACCTGAAGGGGCGCCGACCAAAAAGGAAAATGAAGGCCAGCCAACGACCCGAAAGCCTCGATGAGGCCCATCGACTGTTCGGAAGCCATACCGTACGGATGGTCAAAAGCCTGTATCAGGCGTACCAGGCCGGATGTCCGCCTTCCAGAAGAAAAAGAACTTTTCAAGAAGGGCTGGGGGGACCCCGGGGGGTAAGTGTGAGGGGAGAAAGTACGAACTTTAAAAGATGGAGAACCTCCGGTCCAAGGGGGCTACCTCTGGGGTACATTCAAAGAAAAAAAAAAAAAAAAAAAAAAAGAACAGCAACAGTTTCACTCAAAAAACCCCTGCCAGGTCTTCCATTACCCTGCTCCGATGAGCCGGCTCAGAGGGTTGAATGCCACATGGTCCTCATAGAATCTGAAACTGAAGATAGGTTGGGACGCTGCATCCCCGCAGAACGCAATTAATGCAAGGGAGCCATGGGAAAGGGGAAATCACTAACCCAAGAAACACGGTCTGAGCCTAGTTAAAGGCCGGCAAGGGAATTCTTGAGGAAGGCCCTGTTCCAAAGCTCAAATGTAGGAGCAGGGAAATCCAGGGGGACCTTGGAAAGAACTGCCCCGTAGACCAGCTCAATGGTGCAAAAAAAAACCTTTTTTGGGCAAATCGAAAAGCGTAACACGAAAAACCGCTGCAAAGGCGAAAGAGAAAAAAAGGAAAAGCAGCCCGACTAAGGGGTCACGATAACTCCATGAACGGCCAGGGGACCACCCAGCCGGAGAGCCCGATTGACGAGATGGAGCCCAAAGGAAACGAGAATGAACCGTTGGATGACCAACGGAAGCAACGGCGGGAGGGATTTCCACGACATCAACAGACATTAAGCATGAAACCGAAGGGGACATCCCGAAGAAAAGCGTTTTATGAGAGGAAAGGAATTCATCATGAAAAAAAAACACGACGACAAAACAAAAAACCAAGAGGAAAAAGGAAGCCTTTGAATTCTGGGGGACGGTCCCAAAAAAACTGAGCTCGGTACGAAGAACCGGCATAGATGAAAAGAAACTGGGGATAGTGAGGCACTGAAAGAAGACCCCCTGAAAAAGGGAATCACCTGCAAGCTACTACTGGGGGGAGCCGTCCGGTAAAGGGGGGGCCTGCGGTTTCTTCCAATTCCAGGGAAACGTGGCACAGGTGAACGACACTCCCCAAAAAAGACCAGGCGAAAGAAAGCCTTGGGTCAACAGGACAGTAACATGTATAAACGCAGACTTGTCCAAAAACCCTGGGTGGAAAGGGAGTTCCAAATTCGGAAAAAACTGAAAAAGACCTGAACGTTCAAAGGTTTTGGCTCGTGAAAAGCTCTTGATCCACGGAAAAGAAGTGTAAATAGGAGATTGGGGTAAGAGGAGGAGAGGTATATGGTGGTGCGGGGATTGTGGGGGTTGGTGGGGAGGAGAGGGGGGGCACGGGTGGGGGTGGGGCGGGGGGGGGGAGGTGGTTTGGGGGATGAATTGGAGGATGGGGGGGGAGGGGGGGGGGGGTGTGGGGGGGGGGGGGGGGGAGGGTCGAGTAGGTGGGGTGGGGGTTTGGGGGGGGGGGGGGAGGGGGGGGGGAGGGGGGGGGGGGGGGGGGGGGGGGGGGGGGGGGGGGGGGGGGGAAAGGGGGGGGGGGGGTGGGTGGGGGGGGGAGGGGGGGGGTGGGGGGGGGGGGGGGGACAAGAAACGACCAGGACTTTAAACAAAGAAGCCTTCCTTGGAGGTCCGAAAACAAAGGGTCCGAGTGGCTACCCTCAATCGTGGAAACAGCATGGGGGGAACTTTTTGGAAGGGGAAACGCTCCTTTCAGGGGAGGGTGGGGGAGAACACTCGTCAAAGAGGACCGAAAGCCAAAAAAAAGATCTTTCCTTTCAGGGGGAAGAAGAAAAAGATGCCTGAGACGCTAAACAGACTAAGTGGGCGGCCGCCGGGGGGAAGTCCTCCATAGGAACCGCAAAAACTGGGGGGCGGGGGGCCGCGACGCATGTTGTGAGGATGGGTCCGGGAGGGGCAAGTAAATCCGGGGGAAGAAAAAAAAACCTTGGGGAGGGCAAGGAACAAAACCGCAAGGGTGCGAAAAAAGTGAACAGGGCCTTTCCAAAAAGAAGAAGGGATATTTGCGGTGGAAGACGCCGAAACTCGGGGGTTCGCGAATTTGTTAGGATAGCCCGGGGACAAAGTCGTAAACTGGTGGAAGGGCGAATGCAGAAAAGGGCTGCCTGGTGGAAAAGCAACTTTCCAAAAGATCCGGGAGGGGGGGGGGTAGGGGAAAATCTTGCTAATGATGAGAATATAGAAGCCCTCGAGAAAAGGAAGAAGGTCTACAGAAAAAAGAAGGGGAGGAGGATGGGGAAAAAGAGGAAGAAAAGGATGGAGGATGAGCGAGGGCAGGGGATAGAACAGAAAAAGGTTTGTAAAAGCAAGGGGGAAGAAGGTACACCACATTAAAAAGAGATCTGGACAGTGCTGGGGTCCATGGTACTATTGAAGGATACCTCAAGCACCAGTTACAAAGGTTCCTTTCAAGATCATAACCAATTCAAAAAAAAAGAAAAACCTAGTTTGGGGAGGGAGGGGGGAAAATCTCTAAAGGAAACAACATCGCAACGTAGGCCCCTGGTCTGGGAAAAGAGGGAAAGTTTCAATATTTCAAGACGGTTGACCAAGGAAAAAAACCGTGAGAGGGGGCGGTCAGTTTCCGTGAATCAAAAAAATTACGTGAAAAAACCAGAGGGGACCGGGCTTCGAGCGGGGGAAAGCAGGATGAAAGGAGGAATGAATCCCCGAGCCGCTATACTGGAAACAAGCGGTTGATTTGATCGGACAAATCTTTTTCTCTTGGAACAGGAAAAAGTAAGGAAGAAGACACTAAGGACAGGGGGGCGGTTTTCGTCTGAAGGAAAAGAGTGTTAACCGAAGATGAAAAAAAGAATCAGGACGGAACGTTCCGGAAAATCAAGCTGGGGAGGGGAAGGGGGAATGAGGGTAGCCCCCTCATGGGTTGCAGGAAAAGAACCTGGGAAAGGGGGAAAGGGGGCGTTGGACATCAAAATTCCTGGAGTGAGCGTGGAGGGGCCGAGCGGGGGGGAAAATACGATCCAAAAACCGAAGTGAAAAAGATTGAGGGGAAGGGAGCGAGGAACGGCAAAAGAAAAAAAAAAAAGTTCGGTAACAAAATCTGTTGAGGAAAAGAGGCGATACACTTGTGGGAAAACGGATGGGAACCGGGAAAGAGAAAAGTGCGGGGACCCTGCCGGGGAAAAGGGGGGGGGGGAACGTCCCCGGGGTGGGCCAAGAAATTAAACGGGGGCAGGTTAATAAACCGAAGGGGGTCCCAAAAGATGGACCAGGACGGATCACAAAAAAATTAGCGTTGAAAAAGGCGTTTGGAAAGATGGGGAATGATTTCTTCAGGGGGAAGGGTAAATGGATCAACGAGATCTCTGAAAAGGACTTAACGAGATTTTGAAAAACGCAAGGTGAGCGGTTAACAGAAAGGAAGCGAATCACTAAGGACTGCTGTGGGGGGGTTTGTCGATAAAACAGGGGCGAGAAGAATCATAGAACAACAAAAAGAGGGAATCGGAATCGTGGAGACTACGGGACAAACCGCCGGTTAAGTGAAAAAAAAGAAAAAAGAAAGCAGGCTTCCGGGGGGGGTCCAGGAGGGGGGAAAGACCGAGGACATCTGGAACTTAAGAAAAGCATCTTGATCCTCTGGGGACGTATGTGAAAAACTTACTCCATGGGGGGGGGTCAGGAACCCTGGCCAAGGCCAGGGGAAAAGGTTATAAGAAACGGCGCTGGGTACAATCGGTGGGGGGAAAAAAAGGGTAAAGATGTGGAATCGAGGGGGGGGGAGAAAGGGTGCTTTTTGAAGTGTCAGGGGGGAAATTCGCAATCCAAAGACCGCGGATCCAGGACGTGTGGAGAAAGAAAAGGACCGGCCTCAATAGAGAAGGGGAAGGGGAAAAGGGAAGAGCGAAAACAAAAAAGGTAGGGAAGGGGTGAAGGTCTCCTGGAGGAAAGGATGGCAAATGCATTATTATGGCACAGGGAGATGAGGGGCATCAAGGCCCGAACAGCCCGTTTCAGGCGCTCGGGAGATTGTGAGAAAGCACCACAAAAGAGCCTGAAAGGTAATCAAGTTCTGCAAGCGTTGGAAGGGGAAGGGGCCACCATCTGGAGAAAATCAAGACCCCAGGAAGTTGCTACTGCCGGGACGGGGAAAGGAAGGGGAAGAAACCACAAAAAGAACTTTCTGAAAACACGTTGGGCTTCGGTCAAAAAAATCGTTGGGGGGAGGGGGTGAGACTTCAAACGGGTTCAAAACCCAAATTCCAAAAAGAAAACCCCCAAGCGGACCAATCCGGAAGAGGGATGTCTTGAAAGGAAAAAGGAAACAACCAACCCAACCGAGAATCGCGGGGCTTGGGAAGTCCTTCGGTCAAAAAAGGGGGGAGAAAAAGGCAGGTTTTGGGGAAAGAGAGGGCAATCGGGGGAAAGAACCCCAAATTTTGGGAGCGGAAAGCTCATGGGAAAATCAAAGAGGTTGCTGGCGGTAAAAACCCAACGCCAAGCTAATGGGGATTTGGCGGAAAGGGCGTCTCCGTGTGCTTTGGGGGGCAGGAAAAAATGGTGAATAAAGAACCGGAGGGGACCGGATGAAGGGGAGAGCTTTTTCCCGTTACCGAAGTGGAGGGGGGGAACCTGGGGGGGTGAACTCGACTGGAAAAAAAGGAAGGTCCCCCCGGGAAAAGAAACAGAGGTTAGGTTAATTGAGGGGAAAGACTAGAAACGAAAAAATCACAAAACGAGTGAGAAAACAAACAACAACAACTGAAAGAGAGAGATAATGGGGGGGAAGTCGGAGAGGGAGTAAAGAGCAATTCACCCCGTAAGGGGGAAACCGCAGAAAATAAGGGGGGGGGGCCCGGGGGATTTGAAAAAAGGACCCATAAAGGGGAAAAGCTCCTCTACGGGGTAAAAACGGATCTTGAGGAAGAAGTCGCATCAGGGGAAATAAAAGCGAAAGGGGGGTAGCCGCGGCGAAAAAAACAGAACCAGGCCCAAAAGTATTTACTCCTGGGAAAAGGGTGGGGGACGGGGCATGCCCCCACGAATGAAGAAGAAGAAAAATGCAGGAGACAAGTCGCCGAAACGACCCAGGGGAAACAAAAAACGTAAACAGAAGCACAGGGAAACGTCCCCAAGCCAGTTTGACGGGAAAAAAATCCAAGACAAAAGGATTTTCGCAAGAAGACTTAGAGTCGCAAAGGTCGCCGGCAATAAGACACAGAGGGACCAAGGATGGCCGACGAAGGTCAAGAGTATAAAAGGAGGAAAAACGGGAAGTGCTTCAATGAAAAGTAAAAACCGTTCCAAGGGAGGTAGACAATCGGCGGCGGCAAAAGGAAGAAAAAAATCATTGGCCAAGAACTCCACACGGGGCCAACCGAAACAGCTTAGGAAAAACCGACCCGATCCAGGGGGGGGATGATCACAAGCCCAAAGAAGAAAAGCTTCAGGGTTCGGAGATGTGAAGAGAAAAGAATCACGAACGCCATAATGTCCTGAGAGGAAAGGAAGCGGGGAAATCAAAAAAAAGAGACCAACTGGGACGCCTCTTCACGGAAAAAAGGACGGGGGAGAAAGTTGAGCAAACGCGAAATAGAAGTAATCCAGAGGGAAGGGAAAGACGAAAGGAAAGTCACAAAAAATAGGGAAACCTTTGATGTCCAAGAAGACAGAGTCGTGGAAAAACGCCGTGCGCAAAGGGGCGCAATCAGCGACACGATGTAGGGGATACCACGGTAAGGAGGTGAAAATAAAGACTAAAAAAAACCTCCAGAAAAAAATTGACCGACAGAGTGAGACACGGGGAAGGACCGTGGGGACAACGTCCCCGAAGGAAAAGATAAAATGGATGAAAACACTACCTGTAAAGGAGGCGGAAAGTCAGGGGAGCAAAGAGGACAAAAACACCTTTGGTATTCCAAACAAAAAGTCCAGGAGAACGTTTCGATCCGACAAAAGACCACCCCAAGGAAGAAGGGGTTCGGAGGGGGGGGACCTTCCTGGGAAGAACAACCAAACCACTTGAGGGGAAGTCGTCTTGTGGGGAAAGGGGATTCCCTCCATGAAGGTTGAAAATAAAAAAGTTCCACTGAAAAACAAGTTAAACACCCGAAGACAGGCCCTTCAACGAAATAACGGGGGGATCCGAAAAGACGGCTGGCTTTTTGGCCTTGGGAAAAAGAAAAAACCCTGGTTTTCCAGGGGAAGGGGGCACAGTTCCAAAGGGAAACGCCCAAAAAAACTCACCAACAGGGGGAAAAATCCGGTCCCAAAAAAGAAGAAACAAGGTATCGAAAAAAACGTGTTACAACGAAGGGAAGGGTTTTTTCGTTTGGAACACGGAAGAAAGAAAAAGGCTGAGGGGCTTTTCGTCTTTGGAGAAAACACACGGATCTGACAGGGGACGTAACAGGGGGAAGGGAACTCTCACGACCAGGGAATGTTGGGGGGGGGATCAAGGAAGGACGTGAGGGGAAGGACAACCCCGTATTTGAAGGGAAAACAAGACAACCTCAAGAATCTTACGCAGAAAAGGGAAGAAAAGTTTCCTGTTCACGGAAAAAGGGGGAAAAAGAGGGAAGGTGGAGCAAAAGAACTACGAACCGCAGGAAAAGGGGGAGGGCATCCTCACAAAAAGGAAATGGAGTGTTAAAGGGGAAGGGGAGCCCGGATGAAAAATCACAAACATCTAAAGTGGAGGGAGCTGGGGATTAACACGGCAAGGGGGGGACGAATCCTCGACTCAATGGGGAAAAAAGAAGGGTCCTGGAAAAGGGAAGTGGAAAGGCACATTGGAAGGCTTGGAACCGATGAAAAAATCCGAAAAAAAAAAAACCTTTTGGGGCAGGAGGACCAGGGGCTCCCGGAGACTGGAGGAAATTAGAGATTAAGCGGTTTTTATGCTTCGAAAAAAAAGAAAAAAAGGGGACTTGAAAGAAGAAAGGGGAAAAAGCCCGTACTGGGGGGGGGGGGGGATATGGCAGGCGATTGGTGCAGAAGGGGGCCGACAGCACCGGTGAAAGAAAAGGTGTCCTGGTCAGGGGGGAACGTTCTTGTACAGGAGGGAAAGATGTGCGGGCGTATATAAAAAAGGAGACAGAAATCCTCTCTGAAAAAGGAATGAGGTGAAAAGAGATTTCTGATAGCGAGGAAGAAGAGAGAAAAAGAAACGCATTGTCGAAGGGACGACCAAAAGGGGCCCAGGAATATATTAGAAAAGGGGGGACTGGACCGGGGATGCCAACAAAGAGCCCTTGATCATGCGGGGAAAAAGGAAAGAAAGTTGAAAAGGTGACAGACAGGAAACGGCGGTCTTTATTAAAGAAGCCAAAAAAAAAAGCCCCAAACCAAAAAAAAAAAAAAAAAAAAAAAGTTTCCAAAAACGGGAAATCTCTAAAAAGACAAGAAATCACGGAACGGGTCCAATAAAATTCATGGCGGGGTCAAGGACGGCAATCTTAAGAAAGGGGCACCAGGCAAAAGTAAAGGGGAACTTTTCTTCAGGGTCCGGGGAAGCCCATGACCAGGGAAACAAACCATGGGGGAAGGAGGTTGCACGCAATTAAAAGAATGACAAGGGGGGAACAGCGCAAGAGAAAACTTTAGATGTGAAGGGGGAAAAAAGAAAAATTTTCCCAGGGAATGAAAGGAAGAGAGAAAAAAACACTTTGGGGGGGATCCGGTCTCCTGAAGGGAGTCAAAAAAAAGATGTGCCGCCACTAAAAGAAGGGAGATTGGAGGAAGTTCCGGACAGAAGGGAGAAGTCAGTAGATGAGGTCCAAAAACAGAAAGAGGTTCGACGGGAAAATTCCACCTGAAAAGGAGGGAAAAAAAGGGGGAAGCTTTCACGGAAAAGGGGGCCGTGCCAAGAAAGAAACCAAAAATACGAGAAGGAAAAAAGAAGAAAGGTTAACACGCCGAATTAGGGGGGGGGTCCGGAGAGCAAAAAAAAAAAAAAGGGTCAGGGAGAGGGGGAAAAAAGGAGGAGATAAAAACCAGGGGGAGCCTTAGAGGGGGAAAAAAAGGTCAAAACAAAAGTCAGCTGCGTTTAGCCAGAAAAGCCTGGGATGGGGAGAGGCGTTTTAACGTGGAAGAAAAATGGTGGTGGCAATGTTAAGGGAACAGGGAAAGGAAGGAACCAAGGGAAAAAAAATGACCGAGCGTTGCAGGGGGGGGAACGGGAAGCAACGTAAGTATCTTTTGGGACAGGGGGGGTATCGAAGGGGGGGGGTAGAGATTCATTGGATGGAAGAAACTCGTAGGGAATCTGAAGGGGGAGCGAAGTCGTAAAGGGAAAAAGACACAGTGGGGGAGACCCAGAAAGGGGAAAAGGAGAATAAATAAAGGAACTGATGGGAAGGGCGATCTAAGCCTGGGAAGCCGGGAAGAAGGATGGAAAGATCTTTAAAAAACGGAGGTCTTCGGGAAGCGAAAAAGAAGGTTAAGGCACCCAAAGCCGAGGCTTGCGTCCTTGTGAAAAAAAAAAAAAAATCAAAAGGTTTACAGAGGGTGGCGGTAGAGGGGCGTCCAGATCGAGAGCCGCTGGGGTGGGGGGAAGAAAAAAAGTATTGGGGAACATACTGGTAGAGAAAAACAGGAAGTCGGCGACGGGGGAATGGAGGGGGTCGTAAGGGGTGTTGGCCGTTTACGGACGATCTGGACATAAGGGATTTGGACAATGAAAGAGGGGGGATCTGTCTTAAAAGGGGGTCAGGCAAATCACAGGCACCGGACAGATTACATTGATCGGTGGCGGAAAGAGCCGGCAGAAATCATGGGAAAAAGGGAAAAAATGGAAGATCTAACTAAAGACCAGTCCACAGGTTTGGCAGGAAAGGGAGTTCCACCTCTCAGGGGAAGAAAATCGATGTCAATGAAGGGGGTTCTATGAGGTGGAAGACGGACCTATCCGAAAAAAAGGTTTCTAGACACTTGCAAGGGAGAACCCCAAAAGACGGGCTCAAAAAAAGAAAGCCTAGGAAGAGGGGGTGGGGGCAGCGGGAAGGGGGGGGAGGGACAAAAAGCAAACCCCGGGAACAGATTGTCACTAAAAAGGGAAAAAGAGAAGTAAGGGCCAGCAAAAGTCCAGTGGGGGAGGGAAGAGGCCCCCTCGCTACACAGGGGGGAAAGGACGTCCGGGGGAAAAAGAGGTTTGGGGAGTAGGGGGGGGAAAAAAGCTTTAACGCAGGAGAATCCGCAAGGCAAAAAAAGAAAGAAGACGGGAAAGGGGGAACATGCCGATGGGGGGGGAGGAACCTGGAAAAAACGAAAGAAAAACAAGTCTCTGATAGCGGGGACAAAAAAAGTAAGGAGGGACCGTGGCCTTTTGTTAAGTGAGGGAGGGGGGTAAACACGGGCGCAGACAAAGCATTTGTTAGCTTTCTCTCATAACAGGGGGGAATGAAGGGAAATAAGGAGACACTACAACTCAAACGAGGATCAATTGGCTTTGGGAATGGGTGCGAGGCAGAAAAAGGGGGTATGCAGATGGGTAGATACAGAGGGGCGATAATATGAAGGAAGAAAATATCGAGAACACCCGTCCGTGAATGAAGGGGAAAATGGTGGGAAAAAGACACTTAAAAGTGAGCCGAGAATACCCAATTAAAAGACAGGGGGGGGGACGGGGGGGGGGTGCATTGGAGCAGGGAGCCTACCA
>Ga0179591_1337421_pt1 | contig 10699 bp, 7 predicted proteins | sample CZOMad2_1_08_16f_FD_182891 | JGI IMG/M metagenome (GOLD analysis project Ga0179591, IMG submission 182891) | Vadose zone soil fungal communities from Angelo Coast Range Reserve, California, USA - CZOMad2_1_08_16fungal (PacBio error correction) | ecosystem: Environmental > Terrestrial > Soil >...
TGGAAAGATCTCGATAAGAACAAGCGGGTCCGGGTGCTTGGAATCAGACTAATGGTAGCCTTTCTTAGTCCTCATAACAAGTGTGTGGTTCCGTCTAAGTGACCGCGAAGACCTTTGGCGCCACTGCCGTTTCGTAAAGCTACTTTGGCAAGGCAATCTTGGAGGCCCTAGAGCCCTACTTCATAGAATTTTGTTTCCCCATCTACTGAAATGTCCGATTGCGTCGGCTTGTTCCTGCAGTCCAAAGGACAAAGAGCGGTAGACTTAAACAGCTATGGAACTGAGCATTTAAGTTAAAAAAGGGGCGCGACTAAAAAGGAGGTCTAAAATCAAGCGACACGGGAAAAGGGGAGTGACTTTTAAAAGTTATTCTCGGGCAGGAGGATTTAATGTCTGGCTCAGTCAGAGACATCTCAGAATGGGTGTTGACCCAAGTGAGGTCCCTTACTGGAAGGTTAAGGGAATCGGAAGGTAGGAAGTGCGAATACACTTTATCTATCTCCAGTAAAAAAAGTCCGGATTTGGTGGAGCGGACTTTCCTCTCAAAAGGTCAAGTGTCGGAGGTCAAATTAGCCGAGGAGTTGAACTCTTATGGATGCAGAAATCAACCAGAGTGGGGGATGATTCCGCGAGTTCTTCTACAATGATCATAGTAAGAGGGGATTGGGAGGATTAAATGTCAAAGCTCGCCAAGGAAGGAAGAAAAAATGTCTCCGAGGGACGAAAAGGAGAGAGGTTGTCTTCGCGGAGAACGACGGAATGGGGTGGTGCGAGGAAGGCCTAGTAAAGTCTACATCTTAGGGAACGCAGAAGCCTCTAAGACGGAAGCCGGGTCAGGCGAGGACCACCCCTATGCGGTCGGGTAGACGTCGAGAGCGATGTCGTCTCAACTCTCACTCAAATCAAAACAAAACGCGCTGGGGAAGGGGGAGCATCGGGAAAGAAAAAGGTTTGGAAGTAATCCAGAACTCGTACTAAACCGAGGCGTGCCGGTCTCAAATGAAAAAAAAGTCCTGTGCCGGAAAAAGGAAAAATGAAGAAGGAGGGATAGAGACTTATGGTGGCCTTTCAAGGAGGCGTGAACACGGGGGGAAGAAAGAGCAAACACATAAAGAAAAGGGGGGCAGAACCTAGCTATCATTGGCGCCTAACACGCTGGTCCTCAATGGTAACAGTTTCCTGTCGAAGGGGGAGGAAGATCTTTCCATAAAATCCGGATGCCTGGTAGGGAGAAGGGAGGGTTATTCAAGGGGCAAGAGGTAGCTTCACGAAATAAGGAACCCGACACCAGACCTATTCCAGAGAACGGACAAGTTCCTCGTAACCAAGGGAATGGTGGAGTACCGCCAAACCGTCATTGAGAAGGTGAGAGTTCTGCCACAGAGTAACGGGTTCGTGCAGCGAACGGGAAAAAGGGGGTAAACATTTTCTTTGTCGATAAGGTCTTTAAGAAAATAGGGCGATTCGAAGGGAACACTGTGCGCGGAGGAGGAAACGTAGGATGGTTCGCAATCAACAGCAAACGGAGAAAAAGGGGTAATAGAGATTACACCCATTACTGCACAAAACTCGCAGGTCCTGCAAAATGGAGGATGGGAAAAGGAATAAACGTGTGCTGAAACTGTCGGGCTTGACGGGAGGCCGGAGAGACTACGCGGAATTAGATCAGGGGGGAGTGCTTGGCCTTAGCGTAAGGTAGGTGAGAAACGGAGGAGGGCAACTTCCCTTCCTAATGATTAAAGGGGAAACAAAGTAGAACGAGTCCGATGAGGGGGCCCAATTATCGCCCATAGGAAGTCAGCCTTAATGGTCCCTGGGGGAAAAGTAGGCCGGGGAAAAAGTCTGAAAAGGCTAGGAGCCCATGCGTGAGAGGAAAGAGGGGGAAAGCCGAAGTGAATGACGCAAGGTTTAACTCTCATATACAGGAGTGACTTAACTACCGAGAAAGGGCGGCCGAGGAGCCGGGGAGACACCGACTGTCAGACGCTTCGCGCTCTAGGAGACAGTGCTGGGGAGCTAAAGAGAGGAGCCTGCAAAAAACCAAACAAAAGGGGATAGACGCGCGTGTACTCCTGCGGGGGGGAGTGGCCGCTCAAGTAGGTACCTGAAGAAAAAAAAGAAATGAGGAGCCAGGAAAGAAAAAAAAAATGACAGCAGTTGAAAAAAAAGCGGGGGGGAGGCAAGAAACTACTAGGAGAAGGGAGGGTCGCGCGATTCATGGCGGAAAGCCATAAGCCTTTCCAGGGGGGGAAGGAGGGAAAGATAGAGGGGCAGAGAGGGGACCGACCAGAGTACCGGGCCCGTTCGTTTTATCTCTCTCACAGAATGAAAAAAAGAGATAAAAACACACTGCCGACAGGGACCCGGTCAAGAGGGCGGCACAAAATACGACTCATATAGTGTAAAGAAGTTAATTGTATCACAGGCCGGAAGAGGGAGGAAATACATGGATCCCCTTCCTTCTTCTTCGGAAAATTCTGGAAAGGGCCTGGGTTAAGGCCGCCGCAATTCGATGGACGGGGCGAAGGGCCAACGTTAACGACTTTCGAAAGCAACTGACCACCTTCCACTTAACGGCGGGGAGAGGCAAAGGGCAGGGGGCTACGATCGACAGCACTTAATCGGTCATCGCTAATAATTAAAGAAAGGAACGCAGGCCGGTGGGGATATAACGCGCAAGGCCCAAAAAACTAGACGTTTCACATATACTTAGAATGGAAACGTGAGCAAGTTCAATAGAGGATTGTGACAATCAGAAAAACAATGCGTGCTAGACTGCCGGCAGCACCTTGTCCTAAGAGGAACACGCCTACGGTAAAACGGCAAGAAGCGAAAAGGAGTCCGAAGCGTGGGGGGGCGACTTGGGGGCCGCATCGGACTCGTGTAATCACATCGGTAGGGTGAATTGGGGAAAGAGCAATGCGGCCATGGGACGAGGGCCATCCGCGGGAGAAAACCTCGAAGAAAAAGCAACTAGTCAATCAACTGCGGGATAGCCAGACTAGGAGTCGCTCCTACGAAGTCATCCTCAAGCCCAGGGAACGAAGGAGCCAAAGAGGCGCTGGGAGAAACAGGGAGAAGCATCGGTTTTCCTTCCTTGGGGAACGGCTATGGAAAATGGCGAAAGTTTGGGCTTCTCTGTAGCAAAAAGATAGGAGAAAAGGGGGGACCCTGTCCGTCTCAGCGCACGACTGGGGAATACGAAAGGATAGACACCCCACTTTTAACATTTCTGTCCCCGTGGAAAGGGGAAATAAAGTTACAGCGCGGCCAGAAAACCTAGAAAAAAAAGGGCGGGGGCGTCGGGGAAATGGGGCCCACAAACACCAAAAAAAAAAAAAACAAAAAAAAAACACAAATACAACCTGGGGGGCACATCGAAATTTGTCCATAAAGGCTCGAGGGAAGTTTCTTTCGTATGGGGAAAGCGTCTCAGCTAAAACCTAAGCCAGAAAGGGAAAGGAAATAAAAGGTATCAGGCGCTGACATTAACCGCTGCCCTAAATGGAAGGAAAGGAACAGGGGTCAAGGAACCTGTCCCAGCGTGGGGCTGGAGCGCCACTTCGTCTGGCGCCAACCGTGGCTTGGTTTAAACTCCGGATCAAAAAGTTGAGGATGGGGACACACCTCCCAAAAGGACGGCGATCACAATCCGCGTGGCCGATTCAGGCATTCCCTAATGCGACGAAGGGGGGGGGGCCAAGAATCGGGCAAACGACGCGCTACCCATGCTGGATGAGAGGCAGGAAAGGGGAAACAAAATGGGGGCCGTCTGCATGTCCGTTTAGATATACACAGGGCTCATCTCTGACCCAGCAAGAGGGGGGGGGAAAACCTGCCAAGTAAAAAAGACTGAACGTCGAGAACGTCAGGGCGCAAAGTAGAAAGGGGGAGTCCCACTGCCGCGAAACCCAATAAAGAGACATAAAAAAAAAATCTCGACGAAAAATCTCTGACCGGATCTGGAACCGGCCTAACGGAGACCGCCGTAGAAGGGTCAACTGCGGGAGGGGACCCGTGGCACCAAAGATGAAAAAGCTGGACCACTAAGATGGGGGGAAATTAAGTGTTCGCAAAAAAAAAACTGGCGAGAACACGCAGGGGGATGTGATAAAATACGACGAGTTCATAAAGCAGAAAAAAAAGGGATAGCCTGAAATACCGAGGGAACTTTGCGGGCAAACTTACCCAAGACCGGAAGGGGGGGGAAGGACATAAAAAGGACGGGGCAGATAAAAGAAAAGAAGAAGTCCAAAACGAGTCGATTGACAACAAAGTAAAGACTAGATACCTGGGCAAACTCCATTTCTGACACGGCCCACCTGCAGGAAAGGGGGGGTCTGCTGGATAAAAAGCAATAGGAAAAACCGAGGAGGGAAACCTCACCGACCTTCAGAAAATAATCCCTTCCGGGGAGCTGAGAAATAAAAGGGGGGAGGGAGGTTCTCGTCCATGCGTAAAAAATTCAAGACCGCCTTTCAGTATAGGAAGAAAAGCTAAAGAGTAGTTGATGGGCAGGGGACGGAGGGACCCCGACAAAGGAAGGTATAGGGCGCTAACTCGCCTTTGGGACAAAAATCGGATGACCGGAGGCCAGAGGAGGGAAAGGAGGGCTTTGCCAAAAAGCGATCTTGCCAGGACATGCTCACCTGGTGCAGGAGAAATAGAAAGAGGGGGAAAAGCCATGGAAAGAGGGAGTTTAAAATCCCGTTACAACGAGACATCCACAAAACTGTCCCAGAACGTGAAGGGAAAGGACACAACGGCGTGGCAAAGACGCGGACGAGAACGTCACGGTTAGCGCAGGAAAAGGGGGACCATGGGGGCAAACCCTACCGGTCTATGGGGGAGGAAAAAGAAAAACCGAGTCTTTAGCATTCAAAAATTGGGAGAGGTATACTATGACCATAAGCACTTGCGGGAGACAGAGGATCGAGAGCAGCCAAATCTCCCAAGTTGATCGGGGAACAAAGGGGATACCGCCCGCTGAATAACCCAGCAGGGACTCGGCGTTGGAAAGCCTGTGAAACTTGGGCGTGTACCAGGAGGAAAAGACGGAGCGATAGAGCCGGTCCCCTAGAGCGAGTAAGGGTCAACACCTACGGGATCCAAAGATCAACTTCTGCCTATCCTTCAGAGAGGACCGAGCCGGGAGAAAAGAGACATCAAATCTCGGAAAAGGCCAGGCTACCGGGAGAGGTATCGAAAAGTCACAGGAAAGGCTGGCCAAAAGAGAAAGACGGTCCTTTTTGCCATTGAGGGGGGGGGGGGGTGGGGGGGGAGGGGAGGGGGGGGGGGGATAGGGGGGGGTGGGGGGGGGGGGGGGGGGGGTGGGGTTGGGGGGGGGGGGGGTGGGGCGGGGGGGGGGGGGGGGGGGGGGGTGTTATATTCGACAATCCACCGCAAAACTTTTGAAAAAACCCTTACACCCCGGAACCATTGGAGATCTTGAAAAGGAGGAAGCGGTTCAGGTCTCCTTCTCGAGTCATACTCCCCGAAAGGACCAGGAGGGAAGAAGGAGTATCTCGACTACCTCGTTGTTCACGATCAGACCCCATCCAGTAATCCCTAAATTCGACAACCGCTTTTTATGGCTTCGTACATCTAAATGGGAGATTTAGAGATTTTGGACCTGAACTGAGGACCAAAAAGTACCAAGGAAATGCCGGCCATTCCCGGCATCGCGGGATGGCTAGCAGACGGGAAAAAGGAAACCTGTCACAGTAAACGTACGACAGCAGACGAGAAGCACTAGCTGGCCAGGACCTTTCTCAAGAGGGCCATCAGAATGGGGAAGAGAGAGGGAGTTTCCCTCTGAGAAACACGTTTGCAAGCGTCGACAGATCGGGGGAAGAACTCGCAAAGGCCCTGGAAGACTACAACCAAGGCGCAGGGATGGGCGGAAGAAGGGGGGAACTGCACGCTGACTACGTTTCAATCTGGTCAGTCTTCGATTAGGATCTTAAAACAACATAACCTTTTGTCTTGACAGGCAAGTCGCGGACGAAGACGGAGTTTCCAAAAACTTGATCAAAGGTCTTAAGTATCACTAGGGACCATAGGGAAGCGGGGGCTTCTTGGGGCCTTCACAGGAGGGACACGGCTTGATAAGACGGGCTCGGGGTCAGGTCGTGCGGAGTCCTCATCCAAGGGAACCGGAGGGCCGATCCGCACTAGGAGCGTGCGGAACGTGAATTATCGGGCTCGTCAGGGGTCGTCCGGGAAGGGGGGGGGGGAAAGTATGTCATCTCACATGATACTTCAGGAGGGAAAGGACGGAGTGACCCAGGGGGTAACTTTAACACCTTGTTCTTTGGCGTTAAAATCTTTAATTTAACTTGAGACGTAGTTGGAGAAAGGGTATCTCCTTCTGCCATAGTACAATGGGTCCATGCAAGACACCAAAAAGTTGAGCAACCACTGTTCCGTCGCCCACGAAGGGGGAATCAAAGCTATAAACAATAAAGCGTTTGGCTGGGGCCTGGACCAACACTTTTCCCAGAAGGAAAGTTAAACAAACTGTCTATCGGTTGCCAGAACGAGGGTGGCTGCAAAGGAACGAGGGGAGAAAGGAAGGCTCGACCGTTACTCGCAATCACAAAATGATTCTAATCGAGAAGGGAACCGGGAAGCGTCCCTCCGTAAAAGAGACATGCCGCTCGATGCTCCGAAAAAACCCACGGCGGAGGAGACACTGGGCTCTATAACTATGGTAAAACTCTTGTCCTAAAAAGGGGGCCTGAGGGCATTTCAGCAGGAAGAAGGGGAGAGTACCTTACATCTGTCGCTTTGCTCGGTACACCCTGTCCTAGACCTGAAAGAGACACTTTCTGACAGCAACTCGCTGGACCTGGACAAGGAGTAGGGGACAATCTTAACCAGGCGAAACAGTACTGTCCGCGACACCCGGGAGGATTGTTTTAGACGCTTCGATGCGGAAGGTGGGGAAAGCCAGGTCATAACCCTGACCAAGGAATAGAGAACTTGAGAGGCTTATGGGGGGCGGACTCAACTCTCATAACCCGGATCAAGACGATAGAGAAACGAAAAGGTGTAATCACCATTGTATCAAGCCCTTAGATTACAGAAGCCGGATCTCAAGGGAGGCAAGAAAGAAGGCTCACCCGGACACGGAGAACAAGAAAAAACTATCATACCGCTGGCCCGAAAAAGCCGCCAAGGGGGAGGCAGAGGCCAGTAAGTGGTCCCTTTTACTTAAAAATACGCCACGCCGGACGGGAGGAAAACAGATTATACATACATGATTTCCTGACGGCCACCACGTCTAGGAACGTGCAGGTGTCCCGGTTTTTCTTTGCACGAACGCTGCACGTTGCAAACGAAAGGGAGAGGGAAGATTGGGGCTGTCCGGGGCCAAAAAAGGACCCTCACTCGCGCCGGCAGGATACCGCCGCGACCGGGGAAGGACGACTCCATCGTCTTACCAAGTCTGACGACGGTCCGCAAAAAGAGGGAATCGATCTGGACGGCGACTGAGGAAAAAACTATAGCGCAGGGGGAAGGTGTAACTGTACATCGAGGGGGGAAGGAACAAGGCCATCGAGCTCCAGATTTACTCGCTCACGGGCAGATAGGGGAGGGCCAGGAAAGGTAAGTGATTGTTTATAAAAGGGTTCACGCATGAAAGAAAGGGAAAAACCACTGGAAAAAACCACGCCGTTCAGGTAGGTGGGGGGGGCAGCAGCCCCGGGCCAGCGGGATAATGCCGCACTATACCTCCGCGCAGAAGAGGGTAAAAAAAATCAAGAAACAGCTGGGAAGGATTAGTGAAGTGAGGGGGATGGAAGGTTACCCGAGGTCGCGCATGGACGCGTTATTCCTCCGGTAAGTTCCTTTGGGAGTAAAAAAGGAAGAGAGGGAAAGGGAGGAAGGAAAGCTTGAACACGGAATGCCGCGCCAAGGTGATCAGCGAGGCGTTTGAGCTGTTGGGGCTGTAAAGATGGGGAAAGGAAAAAACAGCCATTCCCAGAGTATTGTAAAACAGCGGCACAGGAGTATTGCTCGAATCCTAGAGCAGTACAGTTCCCTCCCATTTCGTAGCAGGCCGGGGTAGAGGATGATTGCTTCAGGTAATTAATCGTCGCGGCAGGAGAAGGACGATGTGATAATGTATCCGGAGGGGTAACCGTACAAAGAAGAATAGGTACCTAAGGGGTTCTAGCCCCTATGGTTTAGAGATATCTTTTTCTCCCATGGAAAAGGAACGGAGGAAACGATCTAGACTCATGGTAATTAAGGGCCGGGCATCACCTGTCTTAATTCCATTGTATGGGCCGGGAGACTAGAGAAAGGATGAGAACGGAAGCCTTTGTGAACTTCTAACTTAATGTCCTAGGATACGACTTAACCATGAAGTGAGGGGAGAGGACCCGTAAGGGAATACAGGGGATAGGAACAGATTGAGGAGGTGAAAGAGTAAATGGCCCCTCAAGGGGTCCCGAAAAAAGGTCAATGCCGGGGAGTGTGGTAGGTAATCGGGAGGTGTCTGGCACAGCAGATTCCTTTTCTTTTAACGGACCTGCAGATAAAGTGGATACCCTCACGCCCCATTTCGCAAGCTAGAGTGGCCATTAATCCCGCAGAACAAGGGATTAAGAAGGTGGGTCAACCAGGCTACGTGCGGAGCTCGATTAGAGTAGTCGGGGGGCTAAGAATGACCATCACTAGGACGTCTAGGAAGTCAAAATGGCTTCATTTCGTGATGTACGAAGGGGAGAGTAAAAGGGTAAAGAAGAGGGGGGGATAAGCGAACCAAGGGGGCCTATGGCTTGGACAGTAGTTATATTGCGCGGTCGGTGACAGAATGCTGGGCATAAGAAGAGGATCATCATCCTTTACACATTGGGAGTAGAGAATTGGCAAGGAGATCAAACGAGTTGAATCAGCAAGAGTTCGATATTTTCCCACTGGGTGGGGGGGGGCTATTCTTCAATAAATCGGCCAAAGTAAGGGAGGGGGTAACTAAACGTCATGTAGTTTAGCCATGGAGGGATCAAGCATAAGAGCGGGGACTCGAAAAAAGGGATGAACAAAGCCAAGAATTGGGATTAGTCTTGGGCGAGAAACAACTCTCGAAATCCCTTTGCAGTGTCTTTGGCAGTGGAAAAGGGGGCACACGCACCAGCAGTGGAACGAGAAGGGCGAAGAACTGCTCTTTTTGGTCGAGCGGAGACGCCGCGAAAACGGGGGCGAATGGTGGAGCGGCCGGGTCCTCTTAAATATACTGACAAAGGCTGACTTAAAGGCGTCGCCGGGTTAGGGAGATTGAACACTACATGGCATGGGGTCCCGACGTCCGACGATTCGTATAGAGACAGGAAGAAGGCAAACAGGCACCAAAGCAGGGGGGGGGAATCTAGCAGTAGTAACCCCAAAAAATGGGAAGAAGATAGACGAAGTAAAGAAACGGAGAGGGACACACTGGTCGGCATCAAACGAAGGCACGGAGAAGAGCCACCAGGATATGACAACGACTTTTTACGTTGTCAGGTGTGACAAGAATGAAATGATCCATTATGCACAACAAACGACCCACTTCGACATGGGTGGACTGCAGAGCACGAGGGCCTAATTGGCGTTTCCATGGGAGGAGGGGCGTGGGCACAGCGTGCATGCAGAGAAGTGATACAGTAGCTCACTTTCGGAAGTAGGGACTCTTGTAAGAGGGGAACGAGGTCTACGTACTACCAGACAGGGTAAAGAGAGAGACGGGACAATTTCATACGAGGAAGCACAAAATTCCAGTTGACCGAAGGAAACCAAGGGAAGATCCCTGAATTCAGATTTTCTCTTCCTCTATATAATGGTAGCTGACAGTGGACAAAGTTAGGTGTTAGAATAGGGAGGGGGACACCCGAGGGTATCGACTTAAGGAAAAAACTTTGGGATAAATGCTAATAGGCCCTTGGGGGGTAGAGAGCAGCACACTGTAACAATTTCTAGGCGACGAGGTAACCAAGGAAGGTCTCTCACTGTCTGCATCACTTCATAAGCGAGTGGGAGGGCGTTCGTGACGGGTCCGGTTATAAGGTATAATTAAGCAGAGAGACGCGCTAGATGAGCCTTCAGGAAGGGAGTACTCGGTCCGGCTGGAAAACTTGCACTCGTCAACTGACGAATTGGAGAGTAACAAGGGAAAACAAACCAAACTATGATTTCCAAAGGAAATGGGGCTTTCCCCAATTAGAGCCTCGAGGGAAGGAAAGGAAGGATGCCGGCAGTTTTGGGAGAAAAAAACTTCATTGGGATACGTTCCTTCAAATGAGGAGGACAGAAAAGAGCAGGAGTGCGGCAAGATTCACAATCCAGAGCTGGATTAATGGCAAGTATACGTAAAGGGAAAGGTCGCACGGATCAGATTTTCCAATGACGAGGAAGAGACAAAAAAGGAAGGAGGGGGAAGAATAAAGGCGAGCGAGCAGAGATCGGGTCAGTTCTGTCGGAAAAAATGATCCTGCCCGCCTCGTACCACCGGGGACGAAATGGGACAGGATTGAGTGTACAAAATGAAACGTAAATTCCTCACCCTCAATCGAAAAGCGGCCCGGAAAAAGTAAGGGAAGAGGGAGGAAAGACGAAGAAGAAATAAGAATTAGGCGCGAAGGTACAGTAAGGAGACATATCCAAAGCCCGGTACAGATAGTGCTGCGGAAGAAAGATCGGACCGGGCCCTGGAGTA
>Ga0179591_1340868_pt1 | contig 10699 bp, 14 predicted proteins | sample CZOMad2_1_08_16f_FD_182891 | JGI IMG/M metagenome (GOLD analysis project Ga0179591, IMG submission 182891) | Vadose zone soil fungal communities from Angelo Coast Range Reserve, California, USA - CZOMad2_1_08_16fungal (PacBio error correction) | ecosystem: Environmental > Terrestrial > Soil >...
CAACGGGTGAGTAATCAGGGGGAGGAAGGGGAAGGGGGGAGGGGGCTGTCAAGATAACTTCTGCTATTACCTGAGCGTGACTGGGGGGGGGAACTTTTAGGGGAAAAAGGAAGAAGGGAGAGGTACATCTTGACTTTTAATTCTAAACCTTTGTTTCAAACGTTGCACGGGGGGGAAAAAAAAAAGAAAGAAGAAAATCGCGGTCTCCTTGCCCGGCTTCTCTGTCACCTCCGCCTCTGGATTATTCAAAAGCAAAAAAAAGAGGGGAGAAGGGGAGGGAAGGGACACCGGACTTTTTCTAATGTCGATCTCCGCGCAAGCAGGGAGAAAAAAAAGGGGGGGGAAGGAAGGCTGAGACTTATCCCATCTTACAGTTCTCCCAGATCCAGTTAACTCCGGAAAAGGGGGGGGGGGGGGGGGGAAGGGGAATCGCGTCGTCTTTTTCTTGCTTCAAATCGGCGGGACGAGTGGGTATGCAAAAGGGAAAGGAAGAGAATGCTGTTTCATCTGAGCGTTGTCCGCCTGGACCCAGCCTCTGAAGCGTACAATTAAAAAAAAGAGGGGAAGAAAGGAAGGGGAATGCAACTCTTGGCTTTCTGCCGCAAGTCTCCGTGTGGAAAAAGGGAAGGAAAAGCTTCACCGGTGTTGCTCCGGGCCCTCATGGTCGTACAAACTCCAAGGAGAAAAAAAGAGACCAGCACGCTCTATTCGTTGGGCGGGACGGTGGGAAAGGGAAGAGAAAAACGGCGGCGACAACCTGTTGTCCTTTGTCGGCGAACGGTGACTTTAAAAGGAGGAAGGGGACGAAGGAAAGACCGACGTCGTTACTTTGTGTTCCCAACAACCCGTCGGGGGAAAAAGGGAAGGCGTTGCTTTTCCTTCACAACGTCCCACCAAAGGGAAAAAAAGTGGGTGAATTACTCTTTTGTTCTGTACGGTGGGAAGGGGGGGAGTCAATATACCTTCGGCGATGAAAGCGTGAAAAGGAGAAAAAGGTCGTTTCACCTCTCGCGTCGAGGCAAAGGGGGGGGAAAAAAGAGGGGTCCACTTTCACTTTTTCCAACGGGTCCTGGCAAATGGGGGGAAGAAGTCCACCAACTTCTCTTTCTCCTGCCTGCGAAGCGGGGGGGAAAAGAAAGAAAGGGGGGGGAGGGAGGATAGAACTTTCTTCCATCTCGTACGGGGCGATGTCGATCTCCAAAGCAGGTGAGAGGGGAAAAAAAAGAGGGAGGGGAAAAAACCGGTTATCTCCTGACGGCTGATACGTCTCCGCAGCGATCAGGGGGGGAAAAAAAGAGGGGGGGTGCAGTGGTCGCGTCTTTCGTTCCTTATGCAAAGCAGCGGGCAGAATGGGTTCAGGGGGAAAGGAGGAAGAAAGAGCTGATTGCTTTTCAAAGCGGAGCGGGGCGCAAGAGGAGAGGGAAACAACTCCGTTTCTCTGGTAGGGCCGGGAAGGAGGGGGGGAGGGGGGGGATAAGGAAAGCACCATCTCTTCCCTCATAATTGCCTGTCCCGTATTCGGTCACTGGAAAGGGGAGAAGGGCATCATGTCTTACTTCACCTCCACTTCCGCAGTTGTCAGGAAAAAAGGGGGGGAAGTTTCATCATCTCTTCATATTCGATCGGCGGGAATTTGAAAAGAAAAGGGGAGACAGACAACTTCTTCTATTACCTGAGCATGACAGAAAAGGGGCCGTTCACGTTCAAAGCAGAGAAAAAAGGGGGAGAAGGCCCCATAACGCTCAGCTCCAACGGCGAACTTCAAGGGAGGAAGAGAGGAAATATCAGCATCTCCTGCGCAGAACATTACGACAAAAAAGGGAAAAAGGGGAGAAGGGGGGGGAGAGTGGGGCCTAACTGGGCGGCCTTATCCGATTGGCCCGATGTCGATCGCAGCGATGGTGGAGAGGAAAAGAAGGGGGGGGAGAGATCCGGACCGCCGATACCTTTCCGCGACCAAGCCTCGCAGGGAAGGAGAAAGGATCGGCCCGGCGGTGCGTTTTCAGAGCGGCGGGCAGAATTAATCCTTCGGAAGGAAAGAAGGCAGCCCTAGCTTATGTCTTTTCTTTGCGGAACGCGGGCAACTGAAAGAAAGAGAAGAAGCGCGAGGCTGTCGTGTCTGCAACACCATCGCGTTCCTGCAAAGCGTCAGGAACTGAGAGAGAAAGGAAGGGAAAAAAGGGAGAACTGCACGCCTTTTTGCAGTAACTCTATGGTGTTGCCGAAAAAGACAAGAAGAAAAAAGGGGGGAAAAGGGTTCCAGTTGCCCGCGTTCCCGCACGAAACATCATCAGCTCGGGGCTGCGGGTCCAGGAGGGAGAGGGAGGAAGGAGAAAGACGCTCTGCACCTCACCGCAAGGGACGGAAAAGGAAGAGAAAGGAGGGGAGATTGGTCTCTTTCATAGGTTCTCGTGGTCAAGGAGGGGAGGGGGGGAGAGCAGTGCCGATCCCATCTGCTATTATATCGAAATCGGGCCATCGGATAGAAGAAAAAGGGGGAAGTCGTCAACCTGGTCGTCGTTAATGTCTCGCGCAGGAGATGGGGAGATATTGAGAAAAGGAAAAGGGGGAAGGGGGGGGGAAGCCGTTTTATATTGAGCATTGGAGAAGGGGGAGGGCCCGTAAGTGCCATCTTGCTGTTTAACAAGAAAAAGGGAGAGTCATGCTAAGGAGGGGGGGGGGGGAAAGGGGGAACCAAGGTCCCGTAAACCCTTACACTGGTCCCGCCGATAGAAGTGACGAGAAGAAAAGGGGGGGGAAAAGGCGCCACGACCATTTTTTCGGCCGTGGAGGGGAAAAAGGCCTCCCCCCCCCTCTCGACTGCCGGTTGGGAAAGGGAAAAAGATATCCTTTACATTCCCTTCTTCTGGAACGAGATGGGGGGGAGAAAAAGAGGGATGAGCTCCGTCCTCCATCTCCCCTATTTTGTACCGTAGTCCTAAAGAGGGAAAGAAGGAAGAGAAATGGAAAAAAGCAGCTCCTTTCTTCCGAAATTCCATTATTAACAGCCAGGCATAGGCATGAGGAAAAGAAAAAAAAAGGAACCTCCGACGTGCTTCCTATTTCACCTGGGATCTGGGAGAAAGATCAGGGAGAGATAGAAAGGAAGGATATCACCTTTTTTCCTCGTCCGACCGTGCCAAGAAAGAAAGAGGAGAAAAAAAAGAAAATGGCCGTCCAGTTTCGAGCCAGCCCGCCATCGGCCGGTTGGGGCAGAGGGGGGGGAAAGGGGGCGAGCCATTCAGGATACCGCGACGTTGGGAAAAAAAGGGGGAAAGTGCACTCTGCCCCGACTGTTTGTTCCCCACCGTCACGCTGTACGCCGCCCCGAAGGGAGAGAAGGGGAACGACCCGTTCGCGGTCCCAGACAGAGGAGGGAAGCACCACCGTCCGCGGACAGCCCGTAAAACGTCAAAAAAGGGAAAAAAAAAAAGGGGGGCTCATTATACCTCTACTTTGGGTGACGTTGGAAAAAAAAAGGGGGGAAGGACGCCCCGACGGGTTTTCCCCCACCTCACTCCCGTAGGGCGACAGGGGGAGAAGGGGGAAAAGAACCGTTCTCCTACACTACAGTTTTTCGCCGAGGAAGAAAGGGAGCCCGTCCACCTTCCCTCCCACCTAATAGAGCAGTGATGTAGCGGGGGGAAGGGGGGAGGGGGAGGGGGGGGGGACGTCTCCAATTATCCCTTCTTCACCACCTTTGAGCTGGTTCAGGGGAGGGGGAAAAAAGATATCTTTCTTCCTACCCTCCACGAGGTAAGAGAGGAAGAAAAGCCCCTGAATTTTTGCTCGGCTCCGATCTGTGGTCCAGGACGAAAAAAAAGAGGGGAGGACAAGTAGTACATCCCTCATAACCACTCTCCCTCTATTTTGCAGCCGTCAAACGCCTGCGAAGAAGAAAAGGGAGAGGGAGTAAAAGGGATATGGTAAGAACTTACTCTTTATACTTCCTCATCCGTCCGGATATCACCGGGGTCGCGCGGGAAGGAAAGAACGAGGGGGAAAAGAAGGGGGGGGGCCGTCCAGCGGCTCCGATCTCTCCTTGGCCCGTTAATTCATCAAGGTATTGTGAAAAGAGGGAAAAGAGAAGGGGGGGGGGTGACGTCTTCCTATCCTATCTTTCCCTACCCGTTGGACACCGTCAAAGTCGGAAAAAGAAGAAAAGGAGGCCGCGACTTCGCGAATTGTTAACGACCCGTTCGCGGTCACGACTCATTTCGAGGAAAGGAAAAAAAAGGGAAAGGGGGAACAAAGGACCCCTCCCGCCCACCGAGACTTTCACCACGTATCGAGAGAAAAAGAAAAGGGGGGGGGGAGTGGTCGGGCGTGTGTCCGGTCTTGTCCGGCGGTGGTGCTAAATAACGTGAGGAGGGGGAGGGGGAAAAAGGGGAGACGGGTCGTTCAACCTTCTCTGACTTCCCACGCTGGGAAAAGGGGAAGGAAAAAAGGGGGGAAGACTTTTCAGCTTTTTCCAACGGGTCGGGCAAGATCGCGGAGGTTCGCGAAGGAGAGGGAGGGGGGGGGGGAGAAGGACCGGCTATCTCTTTCCCTCCGCCTCTGATGACTTCAAAGGACCAAGGCGGAGAAGGAGAAAGGGGGAGGATCTCCTCGCATTCATTTGATCTGCACGGTCTTCGAGACCACTGATATCAGAGGGAAGGAGGAGAGGAGAAAAAGATCCATGTTACCTCTATCTCCTCTTACCTGGGGCAGTGAGAGGAAAAAAGAGGAAAAAAAAGAGGGGGGAGGCCGTGGCTGTACTACTTTAATTTCGGCGTCCGGAAGCTGAGCTTTCAGGAAAAAAAAAGAGCGGCGCCTCGTTACAATTCCGGGGCGCTGGCGGACGGGACGAAAAAAGAGAAAAGGTGCAGAACCGGCGTCAGTCGATGTCGGTGACCGACACCAGCTTCAGAAAAAAAAGAAGAAAAGGGGGAAGGCAACTCCACGGTCCGACAACTGGTCAGAGGGAGAAACACGCTCTATTCGGTGGGCTTTACTTTGGGTCCGGGGGAAGGAAAAGGGGGGGGGGGGGCTGAAAGGACAACGGCTTCTACACCTGTTCCTTGTCGGCAACGGGTCAGGGGGAAAAGGAGGAGGGGGGGAAGAAGAAAAGCCCTACCGTTGAAGGGGGGGGGAAAAAACCTTCTTTTCATACCTGCACGTGTAAAAAGAGGAGGGGGGGAAGAGGGAACCACTTCTCTTTCTCCTGCGCCAACTGGGGTGAAGGAAGGGGAAGGGGGGAAGGGTCTTTCCCTTGACGGTGGAGAAAAGGAATGATCTTTACCGCGAACGTTTAGGGAAAGGAGAGGGGAAAGAGGGGCCGGCTTACAGCTTTACGTTGGGACCAACAAGGAGGAGGAAAAGAGGAGGGACCGCGTCACCAACGTCTCTGTCTCCTTCCTGGCTAGCCGGGCACTAAAAAAGAGGAAAGGAAGGAAAAGGGGGGGGGCCATTGTCTTCTTTCTTAACTTTACTGCCATCGCGGACGGGGCGGGGAAAAGAAGAAGAAAAAAGGTGATATCCTGACGTCTTATACTTATCCCGCGATCAGTTCTCCGTCATGTGAAAGAGGGAGGGGGGGAAGGGGGGAGGCGGCGTCTGTCCTTTTCACAATCATCTGGCAGAATGCCTATGCCGGGAGGGGGGAGGGAAGAGGAGCTGGTCTCCTTTACCCTCTTTGTTCCGGCCTCGTACAAGGGGGGGAGAGGGGGGGAGGAAGGAAGGAAAGTGAGGCTTTTTTCTACCTTCATCACCATCTCGTGAACAGAAGAGGGGGGAAAACAGCTTCACCTCGTTGCCTCCTTTCATCATTGGCCGTACGGAACTCAAAAGGGGGAAAGAGGGGTCCTTCTTCATCATCTCTTCATATTCGATCGCGGGAAAGGGGGAAGCTCGGACCTTCGGTTGCCTAATTACAACGAGAAAGGAAGAAAAAAGGAGGGAACTTTCCTTTACTTTCCAACAGCAAGCTGGCATCCGGAAAAGGAAAAAAAGGAAAAGGAACTGCTCACTCTCGCACTTCTTCCGGCAGACAAGGGAGGAAGAAGGAAGAAAAAAATATCGCCATCTCCCCTTCTCGAACATGACACGAACAGAGGAGGGAAGGGGAGAGGGGGGGCCGAACTGGGGCGCCGTATCCGCTTTCCCGTATTGTCTATCTCCTCGCATATGGTCCTTCACGGGAAGAAAAAGAAGGGGAAAGGGGGGCCGAGACCAGAGAAAAAGGGGAGGGGGGAAAAATTCTACCCATCTGACGGCTCTGCCAGTGTAATCTGCAGAGTTGCGAAGGGAAAGGAAAAACGGCATGTACTCCTTTCACTAAACGGGAGGGGAACGCGGCATCTGTAACCACTGGGCACTACAAACAGCGGGGGCTAGGGCCGCTCGGGAAGGAGGAAAAGAGGCTGGTCTTTGGTCGTCACCCCATCGCGTTCCTGCAAAAAAGGGAAGAAGGGGGAAGGGGAAAGAGATCCGTTTGCACCCTTTTTGCGGAACGCGAAGGGGGGGGTTTTGTGAAAAGGAGAACGGGGGGGAAGGGCAAGCTGTTGTAGGTGCCCGCTTGTTCCATTTTCCCTCTTTCCGAAAGAAAAAGAGAAGAGGAGGGAAGGGGGAGGAATTCTGGCCCGCCGCTCTTCACCCGCACCGGGGCCTGGCAAGAAAAAAAAAGAAGAGGGGGGGAGAGGGGAACCCTCTACCTTTCTATTCTTTTTCTCTGGCAAGAGGTCTGAGGGGAAGAAAAGGGAGAAGAAAAAGGGAAAGCACCATCTGCGAGGGATATTCGTACATCTGTCCATCGGATACGGCCGCCAGTCTGCCCCAAGAGAAAGGGGGGGGGAAGAGGCCAGAAAAGGGCTTCTTCGTAATTTTGCGCGCAGGAGATGGAGGAAAAGGGGGGAAGAGGCCACGTTGCCTGAGCCGTGGAAGATTGGATCAGGGAGGGAAAAGGGGGAGAAGGGGATGCACCGTCACTTTTTACTTCGTGCCGGAGGCCAGCGGGGAAAGGGGAGGGAAGGTCATTCTCGTTCCTCGCCCGCCGTTGTCCCTGGAAAAGGGGGAAAGGGGAGGGGAAGGACACGGTCCCTCCTATCTAATATTGACGCGATGACGGCAAAAAAAAACCGGACCCATTTGTCGGCCGTGTGGAGGGAAAGGAAAGAAAGGGCGCGCCGCCTTTTTGAATCTTTTGTCAGTGACCGTAGAATGGGAAGAAAGGGGAAACCATCCCAGCTTGCTTCCCTTCCTCCATCGCACCGTATTTGGAAAAAGGGGGGAAAGGGAGACCCCGCTCCGCTTTAACATCTCAGCTCCGGGCGCCGAAGTCATAGTAAAAGAAAAAAAAAAAAAAAAAGGAGGGGAGAAAAATGACCTCCCGAACCTTGCGTCGCTTTCACCTGGATCTGGGGAACTGATCGCTGGGAAATCTAGAAAGGGGGGGGTCGAGGGGAAGAACGTGCCGATCCCTTCTTCTATTATATTACATCGCCCCGTCCGAGATGGGGGGGGGAAAGAGGGGGGGAAAGAAAGGGAGTTCCCGAGCTAGCCTGCAGTATACCTCTACTTTGTGACTCTGAACCTACGTGGAAAAAAAGGGGGGAAAAGGGGGAAGGAGGAACCGACGGGTTTTCCCCACCTTCACTCTGTACGCCGCCCCTCTGAAAGGAAGAAAAAGGGCGGTCACCTCATTTCATCTCCGCCGTTTTCTTTTCAGGAAAGGGAAAAGAAAACGTCGAAAAAAAAAAAAAAAAAAAAGGAGGAGAAGCTTACTTTGGTGACTTGGCCGACAAGATCGTGAAAGGGGGGGGAAGGGAGAACCGACGGGTTGGTCCCCACCGTCACGCCGTAGGGCTTGCCCGGAGGCAAAAAAAAAAAAGGAAGTTGCGCCGCCGTTGTCCTGCAGCACCACCGCCCTCGGAAGGAAAGGGAAGGAAAAAGGGAAGAGAGTGCTGTTCGCTTTCCCCGAACAGGTGGGGGGAAAGGAAAAGGGGGGGGGAAAAGAGACCCCGTGAAGCTGTGTCGTAACCGCCATTCCGCTGCACGAAGGTCTGAAAAAGGGAAGACCGCCACGATTTTCAGCTGCGTCCCGGGCCGCCCAGCGGAAAAAAAAAAAGGAAAAAAGAAGATTGAACACAATCAGCCCGGACTTCCGAAATTCCAGGGAGTACAGCCCGGCATAAAGTCCCGAAGAAAAAACTCCCCTCCGCGCGATCGCACTGCCCCCCGGGAAAAAAAAAAGGGAGAGGGAAAAAGGGCCGGATTCACCGGTGGTCGCGCCTACTTTGGCCGATCACCTGCTGCAGGAGATCGACATAAAGCCTAGATGGACGGGAAAAAAAGAAGGGGGAGGTTGAAGTCCATCAGAGTCGGAGGTGCCCGAGCTACCGGGCAGTAAACGGGGGGAGGGAAAAAAAGGGGGACACCGTGCACGTCTGCCCCACCGGGTTCTCCTTCACCGTCACGCTGTACGCCGCCCAGGATGCCAGCGAAGGGAAAAGAGCGGGAAGGAGAGAAGTTCAATCGCCGCCGTTATCTGCATCACCACCGTCCCGGACAGCCCGGACAACGTCCCGCCCACAGGGAGAAGAAAAGAAGAAAAGAGAAAGGAAGGAAAGGGGTGAAGTACTCGGTGGCGCGGACGGTGTCCTTGGCTGTCCGGACGGTGTAGCAGAAAGAGGAAAAGGGAGAAAACGGTTCTTTCCCCTTCGCGACGACGGTCGCGGGAAGAACGGTGATGGCGAACCCTGTGGGGCATACTGCACGGTTCCAACGGGTCGACGATCGGCGAGGGAAGAAAGGGGAGAGGGGAGACTGCCCGGCTAGCTGGGCACCTCCGCCTCTTATGACTCCACTCACCGGGACAGGAAAAGGAAAAAAGGGGGAAGGAGGGACTCGCAGCATGTGATCGGCACTTTCGGCGCGACACCGGTGATACTAGTACGGCGAAAAAAAAAAAAGGGAAAAGAGCAAGGGGAAATCGGACGCCTCTGCCGGTGGGCAGTGTGCCGGGGGAGAAAAGAAAGGGGGGAAGGGCTGTACTCTGGAATTCGTTCATTCCTGAGTCTGATCTGGGAACAAGCGAAAGAAAAGGGGGGGAGAGGGAGACAATTCACGGTTCTCTTTCTTCCGGTACTCAAGCTGGCAACTCGTGCGGTCGGAAAGAAGGAAAAAGGAGGGGGAAAAAAACCATCTTCACCGGTGGTGTCTCCTGGCCTCATGGCTACTGGCAAATCCACGAAAAAAGGAAAAAGAGAACCACATCGCTCTATTTCTGTGGGCGGGAGGTGGAAAAAAAGAAAAAAAGGAAAACATGTCCGTGTCGCGAACGGGTCGTTCAATTCGTCCACGGGGAAGAGGGGAAAAGACTACGGCGTGACGGTGGTGACCAACCCTCGGGGCAAGACTCAACGGGGGGAAAAAGAAAAGGAGGCACCAACTTCGCGGTCTCCTGCGCAACGTGTGGACTCTGGGGGGGAAAGAGGAGGTCCGGGACGGTTTGTGCTGCAAGATACGGAGAAGAAGGGGGGGAGTCACCTCGCGACTGTCGCTGGCAGAGTTCGGAGGGGAAAAGGGGGGGGGGGGGGGGGGACTCAACCCTTCTGGCTACTTGCCCGGTGTCCAACGGTCAGGAAAAAAAAAAGGAAGGGGTCTCCTGCCTTGGCTAGCTCGCACAGGAGGGAAAAGGGCCGATTTCTTTCTGTTCTCGAACTGGAAAAAAAAAAAGAAAGAAGGGATCGGCACGGTCGGCTCTACCACCGGTGATATCCGGACGGCCTGAGTAAGGCATCGATCAAGGGGGAAGGGGGAAAAAGTCGGGGGAAAACTTCGGGAGGTCCTTTTTCGCGCGGCGGTCAGGGGAAGAAAGGAAGGGGGGGAGGGAATACTTGAATTTCGGCATCCCTTATCGATGCTGTTAAGGCGGGAGAGAAAAGCTTTGGCGGCTCTTACAACTCCGTGCAGGGAGGAATGTTTGTCTACCGGCAGCACAAGCTTAAAAAGGGGGGAGGGGAAGGGAAGGAGGTCACTTACACCCATCTTCACCGCGGCGCGGGGGAAAAAGGGAAAAGAAAGGCCGACAACTGGTCCGGTTGCAGCGGTGTCCGGCGAAGGGGGAGAGGAGAGAGGAGGACCTTTTCCGTGCTTTCTCGCGAACAGGGGGAGAAGGGGAAACGTCTTCTATGCCTATCATGACCGCTAACTTGCCCGTTTCAAGGAGAGGGAACCGTCACTAAAGGGGGAAGAAGGGAGAATGCCATCCATAACTGCTCAATCTCGCAACTGCTCGGAGAAAAAGTGGGAAGAGCGGGCCATAAAAGGGGAAAAAGAAAAAAGACCGTTTTCTTACTACTCAACCGGGCAGGAAAGAGGGGGGAGGAAGTATCCGATGTCCCCTATTTCGATTCGAGCATCATGGGAAGGGGGGGGGGAGGGGGGAGAAACGACGTCTATATCTCTTACTCCTATACCTATGGCCAGCTACCAATCAAGAAAAAAGAGAAAAAAAAGTCGTCCATTTGATCTGCCTCTTTCGGTGCAGAGCGGCGGTATGTCCTAAGGAGGAAGGGAAACGGCCAGCCCCGAGCTGCATTCTTTTCTTGCGTGACGCGGGCAAATGGAAAAAAAGGAAGAGGGAAAAGGGAAGAAGAGGAGGGGCTGGTCGTGGTCGTCAACCCCATCGCGTTCCTGCAAAACGAGAGGGAAAAGG
>Ga0179591_1360025_pt1 | contig 10699 bp, 8 predicted proteins | sample CZOMad2_1_08_16f_FD_182891 | JGI IMG/M metagenome (GOLD analysis project Ga0179591, IMG submission 182891) | Vadose zone soil fungal communities from Angelo Coast Range Reserve, California, USA - CZOMad2_1_08_16fungal (PacBio error correction) | ecosystem: Environmental > Terrestrial > Soil >...
CATTTGAGCGGTTACTCCCAGGAGGGTCGTGGGTGGGGGGGGAAAAGGCTAACCAGCTAAAAACCCTCAATAGGGTAGGGGAGCGCTTCCCGGGGCTTCTTGAACGTCGATAAATGAAGGAAAATGAATTAGATTTGGTGGGGGGGATTGGAAAATGTCGCGTGAACTCCACCAGGTCATGCCCAGGCGTGTCAAGGGGGGCTATCGGGGGCCTTTCAGAAGGCAAAGGAAGGGGTATCAACAAACTAAAAAGGGACCTTTCTTGCAATCATCCCTGGAAGAGGTGTTTCAATCCCAGCCCGTTGGGGCCGGGGGAGAAAACCCGAAGCAAGTAAGGGCCCGCCCCCTCAAGGCACGAACCGGATCTCCCGCGCGCTCCCCGAATGCGCGGGGGGCTCGTGGGAAGAGGGGTCACGTGGGCAGGGACGGCAAAAGGAAAAAGCGTCTTTCGTCGTCAAAAAAACAACGCCCCACCGCTCCAGGAGGGGGAGTTTCTAGGAAAGCCGGGGGAGTTTTTGGGGAAGGGGGACGATCACAAAGGCGCAGGCCGGCTCACTTTCGGGGAGACGGCGGGAGATGAAGCGATGTAAGCGCACCGCGGTCCTGCCCGGCCATCAGACTTTTGTTCTTTTCTGCGGGAAGGGAGGAAGGGCGCGCAGGTAGTCGAAGGTTAGCAAGAGCTTGCAAAAGGCGGGGCAGGAAGGATCGTAGAGAGGAATGGGGAAGTACAGAGTGGGGTGGGTACTTGGCGAAACATAGGTTGGCTTAACCTTGGGAAGTATACACTCGGGAACAAGCCTCGGGCGAAGGCAATCGGGGAGGCGGCCGTTTTGCCGAAATTGAGAGCCGTGCTGGGACAGTTACAAAAAAGCGGGGGGGGGGGGGGGGGGGGGGGGGGGGGGGCGTCTCCCGGGGGAAACCACAACTCCTACAGCTGGGCGAGCGACGTCGAGAGTCGTAGACTTGTCGGGAAAGGGAGGAGGGGCCCTTCCTAGACGACTGTAAGGGGGTCGATGGGAAGGAGTGTGTAAGATACAGCCTTAAGGGGAACTCCAGGGGAGATTTGGAAAGGCGGGGGGTGGCTAATAGCCGAGAAGTAGGGGAAAGTCCTGGCCAGCGCTCGTCAAAAGGGGGGCCGGTCTCGTAGTTAAAGACCCGCCTTTAATCGATTAAGGACGGGAGGTCAAACGTACACGGCAAGTCTTGAAAACTCCTTGTTGGCGGAGTCGAGGGGAAACGAGAACGTTGGAGAAAAAGGCAGGCCGAAAGGTGGGGGGGTTCTGCATGCGTGTGCAGGGGGGGGTGGGATGTTCCCGGGTGCGATGAGGGGGGGGGTCGGTCTCGTGTCGGCGGTAGGACGCAGGGGCAGCCCCCTGTGTAGATGTGAAAAGGGAGCCCGGAGGGGGTAAAAAGGAGTGGCCCGTGATGGGTTAGGAAATGGGGCAGTAGATCTTCGGGCTTCCTCTGCGAGGCACAGGAGCTTTCAGTGAGACGTTTGTAGGGGATAGACATAGGAGGGAAGACATCACGGGCTTGAGGGTTCCACACAGATTGTGGAGAAAAGCTCACGGTGGAGTTTTGAGGTACATATACAAGGTAACTTGCTGGGATAAAAGGAAAACTTCGCAAAGATCAGCCGTGTTCTCAGGAAGATGGTAAAAGGTCGTCCAGCAAATTTAGGGAGGGGTATAAGAAAAGTTCATACCGAAATTCTAGGGGGGACCTTGAGGGTTTCGGCAGTGGGGGAAGATTTTTGGCAGGGGCGTGCAGAGGGCCTTGGCGGTGGCCACTGGTGACGGAGTAAAGTCCCCCACAGATCAAACCGGAAAAAGGGCGACAACGGCAAGGATGTCGAGAAAAACTATAGCGTAAAAAACGTTCAAAAAAAAGTGGGGGGAATCACTAATGTATCGACACGAAAGAAAACCTCTGCATCCGCACGAAAACGCATCAAAGGGGAAGGTATCCGGGAAGTGCCGGGGTAGATACGCTGACCTCATATCAGGGGTGTTCAGAAATTGATTTTGGATGTTAAGAAATCAAAAATCCTTCCAGTCCTTCGGGACCGTAAAAGATTGGGGAAGGTTACCTTCTGCGAATACTCACAGGCCAATCCCACGAAAGGGGGGCAACAGAAAGAAGGGGTTATTCATAAAAATCTGGAATAGCTTCCAAGGACCCCAAAAAAAAAAAAGAACGAAGAACAAGGACGTCTCTGTGGGAGTGCGAAAAGTCATCCGGAATCTCAAGAAGAGCAGAAATGGGGGGTGGGTATTGGAAGATGACTTCCGGGGGGACGGGCCGCCCAACAGCAAAGGGACTAACGTCGGCCCATTGACAACCGACTTTAGAGGATACTACCGAAAAAGGGCGTCAAAGAAGTTGGCTCTGGGAGAAAGGGCCTGTTCCGACGCCGAGGTCCGGGAGGGCGAAAAAGTGGTTGTTTTGCTTCTGGGTGGGCCCATCCTCAAACACCGCCAAACAGGAGGAAAAATATGAGGGGGGAAACTAATACTAAAAACACACCTCTATCTCCCACCTCATCCTTCTGTTAAAAGTATTGAAATGAAAGGAAACGCAACAGTCTGGGACCTTATTTCCCCTTCACTCTCCCGTTGAAAAGCCGACTTCAGGGGAATAGGAATAAGGTGGGACGTAACCGGAAGACTTTAAAAAGACCAACGTCGCTCATCTATAGATTCCTGGCCCGCGGGACAACGGAAAAAAAAGGCCGCGCAGGTCTGGTTACTTCACTGGCTCTGGACAGGCCCTCGGAAGAGGCTTGACAGAACAATGGGGAAAGTGGAGGACCGCGGGACCTATAGCGACAAAATGTCACCGAAGCCGAAAACGACTGGCAAGAAAAGGGCCTAGAAGGAGGGCACCGTCCACTCAACAATCAACGAAGACAAGAGGGGAAACTAGGTAAGGTACTCAAGATCCTACTGCACCGCCAAGCTAACTTCTAGGGAACTGTTGTGAATGAGGTGACGCAAAAAAAGGGATTCGGGGTCTGGGAGGGACTGGAAAAAAAGCCATTGCAAGTAAACCTACACACGGGTCGATTGGGAAAAGGAAAAACAGAAAAAATTGGGAACTGCACGGGTGGGGGTGCCTCCCTGGCTCCTTCGGAGGAAAGTGACAAAAAAGGAGCTGAGCCACTGTTCACTCAAAGTCCCCACAAGAGGAAAAAGAAAAGAATGAACAAGGCCCTGAAGGGCGTAAAGAAGACGACGCTGGGCATTCACCAGCGCAAGGACGAAACCACGCCGAGGGCGGCGAAAAAGGGAATCATGGGGAGAAAGTTCATGTTACATCGCCCAAGCCCCTAAAGAATTCGAAATGTGCAAAATCCAGCCAGGGGTTAAATGGAGAAAAAAACGGTAACGAACTACAGGCAGAGCATGGTGCACCCCGAACAGTGAGAAGAGAACCTGCCCATACCACACCCATAAGAGTTAAGGAACCCAGGGGTCAACACACCAAATACCGGACACCGAGCTACAGGGCCGCAGGACGGACCAACGCCAAAACTGGTCATCGGCCCCTGGGGGAGGAAACGTAAGTGAACCCGAAGAACGGAACCACTGAGGCCCAAAAATAGACCCAAGCAAAAGTCCTCTGAAGCAACCGCCCTATAGTTGTACTAAAACTGAATAAAAACGGCCAAACCTCCACGGAATAAAGAGGGTCTTACGAGACCGAACCTTCGGAGCGAGATGGAAGCGCGAAAGACAGACCAAGGGGGGGGATCGTCTACCACGCGCCAAGACCTGGAAAGGGAAAAAACCGCAAGACTTCCAAGAGACGCCGGCCAAAGCAACCACTACTAAAAAAGACACGGACACGGACTCACAAAAACCAACAGAAACAAAAAACAAACAGGAGAAAAAAGAAAAAACCAAGAAAGAAAACAACCCCTACCCCGTCCTACTACCATCAGAGGACCGCCCTTAGTCACCGATGAAGCTTAGAAGGATGGTTCTCCCGGGGGTTCTACCATCCATCCCTCCGGCGTAAGGTCCGGGACTCCACAGAGGCCTGTAAGAGGGCTTACAATGAGTCTCCCGTTGAACCGAGATTGGGAATAAATCCCCGGACTTCCAGTCCTCTAACTACGAGATCCAAAGGGGAACCGGGAAAAGGGTTCTCTGAAATGAAAGCCCGGAGTAAGATTCCCCGCAGAACGGGCGCTGGGCCTAAAGTCTCTATAAACGGAAACAAAGAATAAAGAGGGGGTTGTATTCGCCATCCGAGAAAATAAGAAAGGGCCTGCGCTACTGTTGGGGAAAAATTCTCAACGCCCTACCGGCCGAGGTGGAGAATCAAAAAAAAATCGGGGGGCGGCGTGGGGTTGGGAAAACGAACGCGGACGCCACCTCTCCCGACCTCTTCCAAAAGCCTCGAAGAAGAGTATGGAAAAAAGGGAGGACCGTGTGTGTGGCCACTGAATGGGTTTCTCTGAACTAGGGGGCAAACGGGCAGGGAAGACACAAGCGGGGTAGGGAGGGGTCACAAGAGAAAAAGATGCCCAGGGGTTTCGAAAATAGACAGTGCGGCTCTGAAAGGCCACGAGAAACCATCTTGAAAGCAAAGGGTGTGCACTTTGGGAACTGACCTGGCTCAAAGAAATCGCACAAAAGTACATGCAGTCTAATTTCAAGGAAGCTATCGAGGACGCGATGAGGGTACCAGACCTCCAAAAGAATTGTTGAAGTTCGCTCGAACGAGGATGCCCCGAAATCAAAAAGAGCACACTTACACGGGTTTCTAAGCAAAGGGAAACCTGGTGAGAGAGTTGGGGGGGGCGAAAAACCATCAAGAAGAAAGCGACGACTGTTCGACGCCTGGGAGTAAATTCGAGGGGTCTTCTGCGGGAGGGAGGACTGGCGGGAGCGAAAAGGACAGGGAAGGGGGCACTAACCACGCGAGAAAAACCGGCAAGGTCAACTTTTCAAGGAGCATAAGTGACCTAGTATTCGTAAGAAGTGGTTAAAAAAGACGTGTGGGGCCATGGTCCTGCGTGGCAGGTGGATTCCTCGATTTGAAATCCCTCCAACCGGCCCGGCACACGGGAGAACCCTAACAGGGCGGAGGAAGCGGCACTGCACTGGGGGGAAAAAGGAGAAGCATCACGGCCTGAAAGGATATTCAAAAGGCTCGCCGTTCAGTCAGGTTGAGAAGAGGAAAACAATTAGGCAGAAGGTCTGTTTTCCAGGAGGGGGATTCCCGAAAAAAAAGCTCTCAAACAACAACGGGGGTGAAAAGGGAGGAAATAAGAAAGAGGGCGAGGCCGCAGAAATCCCTGGTTCCAAAAAAGGAACCACAAAAAATTGGACGGTGAAAGTTCAAAAGAAAAAAAAGACAAAGGGACACCTAAAAGCCAGAGTCAAGAATCTCCTTAAAAAGGGAGGAAGAAATGGAAGGGGAAACTTCCAAAAATTCAGTGCAACGACGGCCTCAGTCCAGAAAAGAAGTGTCTAAGGGCCGTGTGGGCCGGGGAATGACTTACAAAACAACCATGAATTTTATTCCATTGAGAAAAAACCAGGGTTTTAAAAACACGGAGTAGACAAACTCGACCCATACGACGCCTCGAGGAAGAAAGGGATCTCCTACTTGAGACTTGACCGGGAAAACGAGGGGTTTGCAGAGATCACGTTAAAGAGATGCCGATGTGGAAAAAACGAAGCACGAAGGCAAAATGTCCCAGACGTAATCGTGAATGAGTCCCGGAGAAGCCAGTCGTTGACTGGAGAGAGAGTGAGTGGCAACCAATCACGAACAAGGAAAACCAAAAAGTTAAAAACCAAAGTCACAAAGGGTAATTGTACGGGGATAAAGTTTTTGTATGGGAAGAAAGATCTTGTTCACAAGTGGCCCCTGGGGAGGTCCCAAAATTATATTCTTGGGAGTCGGGAGAAACTAAGCGGGGGGGCTCGAAAAAACGGTTCTTGGCAGTCGAGAGAAATGAGAATGAATTTAAAATTTTGGAAGATGAGGAATGGGCTGAGGGGAAACGGGACGCCCTTGGGAGACCGATCGAAAAAATGGGCCAATCTGAGACGAGGAAGAAATGATGGTATAAAAACCAAGTCCTGGAAGAAAGAGCCCCTTGGGGGGGACTCCCGGTGAATTGGGGAATGTGAGAACATAAAAAAGAAGTGGGGGGGGGGGAACAAACCAATCACTTCCACGAATTACAGCGCAAGAACTTAAATGGAAGGGATCTGAGGGAAGTCCTGGGCACGGGGCAAAAGGCGTCCCGAGCGCGGTCTCTTCTGAAAAAAAGACCGAAAAGGGTGTCTTGCTAACCGGGGGAGGAGAACGAGTCAAAAAAAGAACCGGCCTCCCCAGGATCACGGCGGGGGGTGAGGCGGGGGAGCGCACCGAAGGGAAGGCACCGACCTCGGGAGGGGGGGAATCAGCGGCAAAAAAAGGTACAGTCGGAAAGGGAGAATGACGGCTTTGGCCAGAGGCAGGAGGAGAGAAGAGGACTTGTAGTCATGTAGTCTACATCCAGAAGGAAGGGGCACCGGACCTCGATCAAGAGGAAAAAATACTTGACGAGTGTAGTAAGCGCAGTGTGAAGAACCGATATTTATAGACCGTGCTGGTCAGGGGAAAGGACCCTTGAGAAGGACTTCCAGACTAAGTGCAATCTTGCCGGTGGAGGAAAGCTTGAAATAGAACGTAGTGGAAAAATTGGAAAGGGGGCGCTTGGAACGATGTGGAAGTAAGGGGAGTCGGGTCGTAATCCCCGGAGTGCGCCCGCTTCACTCACTTGTCGAAATTCCAGCGCTAGCCAGGGGCCGTCTATAGGAGACCCGACTTAATGAGGAGGGAACCGAGGGGGAAAAGTGAACATTCAATGGTCAAACCGTAACCAACCGGACCTGTGCCGGACGTTGAGGGTACGGACGGCGGTTAGGGGGAGGCCCCAAACACCGAGGGGGGTGGGGGGGGAGGGAGTGTGCCGGCTGGGGCAAACATTTGCCAGACAGGTGTTTCAGGACCGCGTGTCGAAGGGATAGGGCGTAGCGCAGACAGGTAGGATTGTAAAGGTAAAGGGAAGGGTTGGGTGGTTAGAAAAAAAACAGATTCGAGGCTGCTTCGGTGGAGGAAAAGGATACTGCAGTATTCTACGGGGGGGGGATGGTAAAGGAGAAGAGGGCTTTGCACACCGGGGAATTGGAACACTATCCGGGGTCGAGAATCGCGGGAGGGACTTTTTAAACATCCCGGAACTGAGGCTCCACAAGAGACGGCACCGTAAGTAATCGTGACTTAAGGGGTCCGCTTGGGATCCATCGCATGTCCAGAGAGATCAACTTTCAGAACGGGAAAGTCACGCGTGTACCCGGCGGGGGAAAGAATGAAAAAAAAATGTTTCGTCAAAGCTCCGGGGGTGGGTGGTGGGGACCGGTCGAAAAGAGGAGGAGCCCCGACAAAATAGACCTTGGAAAAGTTCGAACAGGCCATGGGGCGTGACTCTCAGGGAGGTGAAAGGATACTGACGGCCTCCGTGGAGGGATCAACAAATCGGGAGCCGAACTCCCGTTCCACCATGAAAGACGGAGGGACCGGGAGGAATGAACTTCGCGAAAGGGTCCTAAATGATGTCCCCAAGGAGTAGGGGGGGGGGAGGGTGAATAAAAAGGGCAAGAGGTTCTAAAATAAAGGGTAAAGATGGGGGCATAAGAACGCCGCGAATCGGTAAAAAGTAAAAAAGAAACCAAAAAAAATGAAAATCAAATAATGGAGGCAATCACGACGAGGCTCAGAAACCGAGAAATAACATCGAAAACATAGAGGCGAATAGGGAAATCTCCATCAACGACGAAGACTGGGGGAGGTATATAATCACGGGGGGAACCCTTACCTAATGGCACGGCCTAGGGGGGACACCGTTGGAAAGTCAACGCAGTAACTGCTTGTCCAAAGAAAAACAAAATAACAAGCTCACACTGGCCAGGAAAAAGGACTCCGTCTAACCGAGTTGATTTGGGGGGGCGCGGGGCGGGTGGGGGGGGGCGAGAGGTGGAACATCTCGAACAAAACCAAAGAAAGGAAAAAGAGAGTGTCCATACTCACCCCAGCACCAGCGTATCTAAACGCAAACGAAAATAGAGGCGAAATAGGCCCTGAGAAGCGCGGGTCTTAAGGGAGGGGAGAAGCCGTCCGAATCGGGGGACTGTGAACATAAACGAAGGACGCCCGGCGTGTCAAGAAGGCTTAGGAATAAAACTAAAATCCCAAAATCCCCTTCGCGAGGGGGGAAGGATTCCCTATGAAAGGCAACCAAGAACCCGCTGTTTGAACTTCGGGAAGTATGGTTGAACCTCGCAGAGAGGGGGTCTGGAATAACAGGAAGGTGGAATAAATAAAGGGTGGACAAGGACGTGCAGCGCGACGGCGGAAATGAACGGGATATCAGTCACGGGACGCCGTAAAGGAAACGTCGGAAAACAATCCAAAAAAAAACCTACATGGAAAAGCGACGAGTTAGCAGCGTAGGCAGGTACAGAACTCAAAGGAATCTGAGCGTTGGATGTGGCGCAGGGGAGGGGGAAGGGGGGTGGGAACCCTCTCAAAGCCAATGACTGAGGAGGCCGGGGGGGTTTCGAAAGACCAGACGGGGTCGAACACAAGAGATGCGAAAGAAACGCCCGTGCAGTTTAAAAAAAGAACAATGAGCAACGCCGCACAGGGAAACCATCTGAATCCTCCCTGACACGGGGAGGCGACTTCCAAAAGGTGGCCTGAAGTGGAGAATGGGACTCCTCAAATGCAATGCATGACCTGAAACAGCGGAAAGGGGAAAGAAAAAAGATGACAGGACGGAATCGCTGTTTAGAAAATCCGCGAGCTCGCCCACAAGAGCACCTACCTCGAGCTCTACCATCGGGGGCAAAAAAGGGGGGGCCATCGCACTCCACCAGCAAAAGGAACTACTCAAGAATGAAAGGTGCGAAAAAGATCAGTACGAGTCGAAACTGCAAATACGCACAGAGGGGGAAAATGGTCGAAAGCCGACGGCTCCCTCAGAAACTCTTTGAGAAAGCAGACGGATCTAGGCGGGACAAAGGGAAAAGACCTAAGGCACCCTGCAAATGCACCCTCCGAACACCACAAAAAATTGGGGAACCGAAGTCGACACGTCCTCGAAGCAACGCCCCGCCAGGGAGTGGTTACAACTTATGAAGAACGGAAGTAAGGAAGCCTAATAAGTAAAACGAAGGACCCACGTCATCCGGGATGGAAGAGACTGAAGAAACCTCGGGAGATCTGCCCAAACGCTGGGGAATGACTAAACTGTAAAACCAGTCTAAAGCACTCAACCCTAAAAAGGACTAAGGGAGCCGGCACCAGGATACCAAGACCAATAAGACGTTACACACCCAAAGAGAAGGGAAAAAAAGCACCGTCCAACTCTTAGTTCGAACATATTAGAAGCCCAACGTCGAGAATATAGTCGGCAAGGGGAAGTATAACCAAATAACGGAGCCAAATCCGGGGAAGGGGTTCGAAAAAAGGGTGAAGCTCAAAAAAAAATTTCTCTCTCACCGACTTAAAACTCTCTACTAGGTGACAGGAAAGGACCTTGGAGGGTCGAAGACACCGAGAATACAAAGCGCCGGGTTGTGGGGGTTTGTTGTGTTGGTTGGGTTCCGGGGAAGAAACTCAGGCTTAAAAACATTGAGAGACGGGGAAAACCGAGGGGGGTTATCCCGCTTGGGAAAAGGGGAAGGAAGGTATGGAGCGGTGAAGCCACTCAACCCCAAGGGTCAGAAAACAAAACTCTGGACGGGGAAAGGCCTCCGAGACAGGAGGTACGCCCTCGAACAAACTGAACCCGGGGCGTCCTCGCAAGAAGAGCGCAGAGGGATAGAAGGAGTTGAAGTTATACGTCCAAGGATGTTGTGGGGGGGGGGGGGGTTTTCAGAAAAAAAAACTCGGACAACGAAAAGGTCCAGGGCCAGAAGGAAGTTCCCTTGGTAGGGGGGGGATACCCCATTGTGAGTATGGGGACCTAAGGAAATAATTGACAGATCGGGGAAAGGTGCTTGGGGGGCACGGCGAAAGCCCCTTCACCGATAAAAAAAAGAGCATGTCAAATTGACTAGGAAGAAAGAAGTCAAAGATAGGTGAGGCCCGCAACCCGCCATTGAGGGAACAGCTCAAGGCAAACTGTCAACAGATGCGAAATAAAAAACGAAACAAGACCACTTAAAAAGACGTTTTCTTCAACTCAAACGGGCAGGAGGAGTTGGGAAGGGGACAAAAGAAAAAGAGAACTCGGAAAAAAAGGACTGGATTAGTCAAGGACCCAAAAACTTCAAGAGGGCTGTCAGTTTCTCGGAGGGCAAAGCGCAAGTCAGAAGGGAGCCTACATCCGAAAAAGAGAAGAGTGAAAGTCGTTTCTCACAAAATGGGGGGAAAAAAAGAGCCCGTATGAGTGGGGGCGAACTCTACGGGGAGTGGAAAAAAAACGGCGACCGAAGTGTGGGGTAAATATCCTCCAGTAGAAAAGGAGAAAAACCAGGAAACTCCGGAGGAAAGGAAGAAGCCGAGGGGGAGAAAAAAGAATGCGGCCGGGCGCCGGAGATACACGGAAAATCGGCGAGAGAGTAAGTCAATGTGGTCGCGACCAGAAGTGGGAGGGAAGGGGAAAAAACGGCCCATCGGGACCGCCCAG
>Ga0179591_1389706_pt1 | contig 10699 bp, 10 predicted proteins | sample CZOMad2_1_08_16f_FD_182891 | JGI IMG/M metagenome (GOLD analysis project Ga0179591, IMG submission 182891) | Vadose zone soil fungal communities from Angelo Coast Range Reserve, California, USA - CZOMad2_1_08_16fungal (PacBio error correction) | ecosystem: Environmental > Terrestrial > Soil >...
GGGGGGGGTAAGACGAAGGGCGGTGTGAAGGGTCTAAACGTTCAGGACGTCCGGAGCAGAGTTCGCCTTCCCGTCACTAGGAATCCTGACAAGTCGGGAAAAGGAGGCGGCCGCTGTAGGGAAGTAAGGAGCATGGCTACGAATGTCACGATCCAGCAGAACGAAATCAAAAGGGGGGGGGACGTTCACCAAAAAAAAATTGAGGCGGCCCCGGCCGTTCGCATAAAAAAATATCTCGAAAACCAAAAAACCCAAAGGGGCACGGCAGTTAGACAGAAATGTTATTGCGGTCCGGGCGCGGAAAAGCGCGCAGAGAAAAAAATCCGGGGAAGCTCAGGAACATCGATAGGAGTAATTCACAAATTTCCTTCTCGTTAAAAAAAAACTCGGAAAAAAGCCAGGGGAAAAGAAGAAAACATGGATTCCTTCATGGCGTCCCACCAAGACGCGCGGAAGCCGTCAAGGCGGCAGTGAGGGAGACGGGCAGTTCGAGCGAGACGTCAAAAGAGCGTTCCAACCAGTACGCACGAGCTAAATCATCGGCAGGTGGGGCTTTGGGAAAAAGTTAAGAAGAAATTCGCTTGACTGAGGAGGGTCAGGAACGGGAAACGAGTGGGGAGGTGCGAGGAAATAAAATTCGTTTACTGCGCGCTCCCCTTCTCACAGGGGAGAGCAAAACTCACAAAAGATGGAAGAACATGAATCAGCAAAGCACTGGGTCCGAGGGAAAAGAAAGAAAAAGGCGTGGCGTACTCCCCCGCACTCTAAGTAACTGAGGAGCAGCGACGGCTAAATGAAGAGAAATTCCAGAAGGAAAGGTCAAAAAGGCAGACGGGCCGAAGAAAGTGATTGAAAAAAAGGAATGCACCCTAGTGGGTGCTCTCGCACTTGTTTCCTGGAAAATACGGCAAATCCCTGAAAACGCGGGGAAGGGGGTTCGAGAGATTCCGAAAGGCGGCACGTCGCATTCGAACTTCTTCGAAGAAAAAAAAGGGGGCAACCATCCGGGGACAGAAGTCCAAAGAAGGAATGGACAAAAAAAAAAAATTGTGCAAAATGTCGGATCAGCAGTGGACAGCCGACCCGCGTCTAAAGGTTCATCGCGGCGAAATCCGAGGATGGTGGGCGAGCAGGTGGAAGGGGGGGGAAAACTTCAGGAAGGGTAACGCACATGGGACCATCTTTCACTAGAAAACGCTGTATGCAGCCGACGATGAGATCACAGCGTACGCCAAGGAAAAAGCGACGAAGGGAACAGAGGCCGCAATCCAAAAAATACATGCAGGTGGAACCGTCACCGCTGCAAAAGCATACTGAGAGATCCACAGGGGGGAAGAACGAAGAATAAGAAAGAAATCAGCGTGCAGGAAAGCAGGATGGAAACTAGTCATTGGGTGAGTCCGGCACCGGACCGCGAAGGCAAAGTCACAGGGGTTGCAAAGAAGTGGGGGACTAGGAAGAAAGATGGCATTCGACGGCAGATACGAAAAAGAATTGCACAAATTCAAGCCGTGCGGCATTACATGGGGAAGAGCCAGCATGTGAATCGGGGGAGAGAGCCAAGCCGCTAGAAGGAACAGGCCGCGCATCAGTATCGGGGACGACCAAGAAGGCAAGTCTGATTATGCGCGCTTTGAGGTCAAGAAGACTATAGTCGTAAAAAGAAGAGGAAAATCCAACCGGAGAGAAAGAGAGAGGAGGTGCTACGAAGGGGCCGTCCGATCGTAGAAGCTTGAGAAAAGCCTAAAACTGCCAGTCAGAAATAGGTACGTGCGCTGAGGGGGGGGCGTTACTCACACGGGGCCGGATGGTGGGACCGATCTAACTGATGGGAAAGGGGGGTGCGAGTCCATGACGAAGGAACGCCAGAAGGTGTACGAAATTCGTTATTTCCCTTCTCCGGAAATACCGGCACGCTATGTTCGCGAGCGCCAATAACCAAGCGGGGAAGGGAGCAAGGAATGTGAACCTTGGAGGAAGTAGAAACCACCATGAGCAGCTTTAATCCGCGAATAGTTTGTAAAGCGACTGAATGGCGTTAAAAGAAGTATATGGCAGAGCATCGTGGAGGTGAAAGGCACGTCATGTAAGATGGGTGGCTTGGAAGGACTGAAGATGTTGAGCAGCGTAAGCGAGCTGCCCTTGGACACGCTGGAGAGCCATCGTCGGGTCAATAGAGTTGAAGAAAGACCGAGGAAAACGGAAGTAACAAAAACGGCAACCTTCATCAACAGACCCAGGAAGTTGGGTCCACGAGAGGAAAGCAATGAAAAAGGAACGAGCGAAAACACAGAAACTTAAAAAAAAGGCTTAGCCGACACATTCCGTGAAACGCCCGAACGGCGGGAAAAGTTTGAACGATGCGGAAGGAAAGGAGCCGATGGTTAAAAAGGGGTGGAGCTGAAGTTACGCGAAGAAAAAGGCGGCGATTTATCGAGTCGGGGGCGATCGCGGAAGGACAAACGAGGGGGAAGAAAATTTCAAATCGGGCCACACACTGAAAAACCCTGCAGCCGTGGCGAAGTGCCGCCACGAAATGAGGTGGGCCTTCAAAGGCAGAAACTGCAAAAAAACTTGGAGAGCCTGAAGTGTGAAAAGTGAGGGAAATCGCCGCGTCAGCTTCTCAGCAGGTCGGGAGTGTCGGGGCGTACGGAGATCAAAAAAAAATGTCAAGGATTGGACAAACTTGAAAGGCAGTAATGTGAGGGAAGGGGTCTCATTTTCTCGGGTTTTAGATGATTTCAGTGAGACGAAGCGCGAAAGTAAAGAAGGCATGGAAAATCGCCCAACACTGGAAAGACGGAAAAGGTTGAAACATCGCTCACGATAGCGATGCTTTGCAAATCGCCGCCCTAGGCAAAAAGAAGGAAACCACATCGAGGTCGTGCGAAAAATGGGGAGGCACGCAGTTTCACGAAGGAATACAAGAAAAGAAGGCGTAAAATCCCAATTGAAACTTTCTGATGTGTCTGATGAGGAAGAGTCAGGTGGTATACCTAAACTGCAGGGCGTAATTTTTTCCCTGGCCTTCGGGGTAACGTCGCCGTGTATCAGGGGGGAGGGAAAGATGCTCCACTGAAGCTTGAACAATTTTGAAGGCATCATCAAGGAAAGTTTCTTTGGGAGAAAGTGCTGGGAAAAAAAGTGAGCCCGTACCGAGATAATAGTACTCGACGGAAGAAAAATCAAGAAAAAGATAAAAAAGGCAGGTTTCGTGCGTGGGAAAAGAGATATTGGTTATGCAGGCGGATCGGGGGGACCAAAGGGAATTTAGTTGGGGAAGAAGAGAAGTCAAAACGTGATGTAGGAACGGAGCGGGCAGTCCGGGAGCATCTGCTCCAACGTCATCAGGTTCACCATAAAAAAGCAGAAGTGAAGCAAAGCCGAAAAAGTGCTCGAAATCTACGATCGGAGAGAAATGGCTCCGGCGAAATGGTAAAACCATCAGATAAATACCGGTAACCTGCCGCAGCATGGTCTCAGAAAAAAAAAATAGGAGGAGAAGAGAGATGACTTAGAACGACAGTTTTTCAGTTTCCTATCCCGGTTTTAACGTTCCGGAGCCATGGTTCGCAAGGACTATATTAGGATGGAGAACTTGCGGCAAAGCTATGCAATCGAAAGGGGAAATTATGGCAAGGATCAGATTCTCAGTGCACGATTCCAGCACTACAGCACGGCCGGACGTCGTGAATTGGAAAAGAAAAAAACTGCACAAGGAGGAACAAGGAAGGTTAACATCACAAAGCGAAGTCGAAACACGCCCACCTGAGGTCTCGAAGACTGTTGAAAAAAGGTGTACGCGGGAGGGTCTTGCCTAGTCCTGGGCGGTGCGACAGCCGCCAATGGGGGGAGAGAGGGTAAGAGAGGAGGGAGAGGGCTGGGGAGGGAGAAGGGGAGGGTGGGGGGGAAGGGGGGGGAGTGACTCAAGTCCAATAAAAGAATGGGATCCTAGAAAGGGTTAAAAAGAATACGAACCTACTTTCAAAAAAAAAGCCTACAAATGTCCACTTCTCAGACACCCTAATTAGGAGCGCCTGAAACAGAAGAGATTGAGAGTGGGAGGAACCTCCCAAGACGCTCTAATAGTCAGGTAAGGAAAGGGAAGCTACGGGGAAAGGATCTCAAGCATGACAAAGAAAGCGCGAAGAACCATTACACGCGCGAAAAAAGTCCGTGTGCTGAGAGGGGGTAGGGGGTTCCAATTGACTAGGATGATAAAAAGGGCTAGGGACGAGGACGAGAGTCCAAGAGGGAAGAAGCCTCGAAATAAAGAAATCAGGAAGGAAAAAAAACCTAAAAAAAACAATGATAAGCATCAGCACCTCGTCCAACTGCCGTTCACGGACAAGGGCAATACAAACGTTAAGGGGAGTAACGAAAGAAGAAAAGGAAGAGAAGTCAAGGAAGCACTATGCCAAACACATAATGTACGAACGAATTCTACGATGCAGGCCCCTTCAAGGGCTTGCTGAAGGGGAGAACATACGAACGGAACTTGGGGACTAGACAAATAGAAGTAGGAAAAACGCTTTCTTACGAGCGAAAACTTCCACGACGAGGAGGAAATCAGCTTCGAGAGAGGGGGAAAGGGGGGAAAGTTCGGAAAAAAAAAAAGGAACATTCCGGGAAGTTCAATTACGAGGACAAAAAAAACGACGGAGTAGTTTCACTAGTCGGCGCAGTCGCAGTACAGCCTGCCAGTACTGGTCAAGGGGGGAGGAAAATGTGGAGATAGGGACTTCAATTGCGTTGATGGGGTGAAGGTGTGGGTCACCGGCGCGCATGATTGGCACAAGAGGGGGGAATTAAACTGGGGCCAACGGGGGCGAGAGGGCGCAAAAAAGAAGGAAAAACGTCAATTCTTCTCACATCGCATTCCAACAGAGCCCACCCCGTACATAAAGGAAAAAAGTTGAATACTGGCTACTCCCAGTGGCGACACGATCAGAAGGACGTTCGCGAGTTCACAAATATCGAAAATGGAAAGAGATTCTCACAAGTCATGGGTAGTCGAAAAGGGGGGAAAACCGAAATCACCGAAAATAAGCATACAAGTGGTTCCTAAGCAGAAAAGTGGTATTCGCAGGAAATACTAAACCGGGGGGGAATGGACATACTTCAAAGAAGGTCTGCAAATCCCAGCAGGATGGGTCGGTCCCACAAAAAGAAAAAAAGTAAGAAACCGAAGGGCCTCGCTCGGAGTCGTTCTCACCACGAAGGCAAGGGCTATCGCGATGGGGGTCGGAAAAATACTACGAGACGAAAGGAGTATCAAAGCACAAAAATGAAGAGGAAAGAGTAGACGAAACTGTACGTCCTATCTTATCCCGAAGGCTCCTCGCAAAGCGGGAAGGAGCAGCTTCCGTCTTGGGGACAGGAAGAGAAGATTGCAAATGGGGGAAGGTGGGGTAGGTTTACCCATGTTGGGTACCGCTCCACCGATGGTTAGCACAGAGGGGGACAGACTTAAGGGTTCCATGGAAAAGAGAGACCTTTAAGGTGAATAGGGGGTTCGTATTTCAAGCAAGGGTCGAATACAGAAAGATATTGGGAAAAAGCACATACCACAAGGGAACGGCAAAAAACAGAAAGGGGGGCGATGTTGAATTAAGGGGCCGGTGGCCGGATCAACCCCATGACTTTAGCAGCAGTTGTTGAACCAAGACGTCGCATAGGAAATTTGCCGTACCAGATACGTAGAATGAGCCACGCGGGGAGAGCGAGAAGAGGGCAATAGGAAATGGGACAGTAAGTGGGCCAAGTAATTCATGTGAGCCACCTTGCGTCGAGCGTGCCATTGCTCCAATTAGAAAAAGGGATTCAATTAAAAATAACCGAGTAAGGCGCTCTTAAACACCTTCACCCCGGAACGCCGGAAAAAGGGGAGCCACGATCAGGGAAAAAAAAGAAGGATTTCAGGGGACCAACAGCCTTACGGGAAAAAGGTCAGACGGCACAAGTCCTGAAACCCATCCTAGGGACTCTGGCCAAAAGAACTTCGGAATAAGGGAAAATGGGGTTGAGTAGCACTAAAGGGGAGAAATCCAGAAGCTGCCCGATTAAGCGAAAAATTTCGAGCTCAAAATGACAGCACGCGGGACCAGAAACAGGTAGGGAAAAGGGTCAAAAGAGGGGGGAAAACAAAGCCACCAGGACTTCCAACGAAATTCAGAACCAGTCGTCGACTTCGTAAGTGACCCTTGCAGGGGAAATACGAAGTCAAGGGAAAAAAGGGGGGAGGTAATATCATCTGCTCAGGGGAAGCGGGTCTGGGAAGGTAAAAATGGGTGGGCAGTTCGACGGAACGGGGGCGGGTACGGAAGGGTTGGAAGGATCATTGGGGAAGGAATGAGCATGAATCTTCATGGAGTGGCAGTCGCGAGTAACGTCAGGGATGAAGGTCCCGAGCTGAAAAAAGTCCCTCGCCCAGGACCACGCAATGCACACTAAGGACGATGAGGGCACATCGCCTCCATAGGGAAAGCGAAAAAAAAAAAGATGATTGCAGGCTGCAAAAAACTTCGTGTCAACCTCATGCCGGGCGGAGACCCCCGCCATGCGCGACTGAAAAGGAAGAAAGGGAGGGGCGAGGAAAAGATTGGGAGCAAAACTAAGAGGCAATCTCAGGGTGACTTCGCGTCGGTGGCAGGGGGCTCAGAATCGCGTTTGAGGCGAAAATCGATGCGGATTTCGCGGACATCGGAAGGACAAGGGCCCTCAAGGGGGAGGTGGCTAAAAAAAAACAGGAGCCCCGGAAACCTCATAGGAAAACATGTCCTCGCCGGAAAAACCTTCCGTGAAACCGAGAAAATCAAGGGCGTGGGGTTGGGAAGGGCTCCTATGGTGATTGATCCTAAACTGGCGTGAGGGGGCAGAGGGGGGGTTTCCAGGGGAGACCACTATCCGGGCGTGGAGGGAGCGGAAATCGTGCACTTTAAGGTATGCCCTTGACCGTCAATCTTGGCACGCGCCTAATCCAAAGTTGGGAAAAAAACCAGGAAAGGGGGCACAAAATGGGGAAGGAGCACACATGGGCTCCGAACCTTGAAACGGGAGGAGGGAGCAATAGCCACCGAAAACAGGGAGGAAAGCTCTCCTAACGGAGGGGGGAACGGAAAGAAAGTAGTTCAGAGGAGAAAGGGGTTCACTTGCCGAGCCAGGGAAGTTCGCCTGCCAGATCGTCGAGGTCATCCTGGAAGGGAGGAACGGGCAGAAAACGCGCGGAAAAGACAGCTATATCAAGTTCAATAAAAAAATAAAGAACGCCCTGCGGGGTCGATTTAAACCGCAAACTGGAACAGGAGGCCCCGATCGCGGACATCAAAACATAATAAGGAAAGCCACCAAACCCTAGGTCTCGGTCGGTTGTCACGGGTTTATTCGGGAGACATGTGCTTCCTATGCGGGTCATCTCAGGGGGGGGGGAAAAACGCAAATGAGAAAAGGAAAGGGTGTGACCTGCGATGAAATAGCCGATTTCCTAGTCCTCAACGCGATACTGCGCAAAGGACAACAAAAAAGGGAGAAACGGAAAAAGTTGCCTAGGGCTAAAAAGAGGAAGGCAGGATACACGTCAAGTAGGGCCGTGAAGTGACAAAAAAGGTGCGGCCCAAGTCCGGAAACGGGAAAGGAGGAGAAACAGGAAGCAACGCTCGATCATCGCGGTCGTCGACTGGTGACAGGGGAAAGTAGGCGGAAAAGACAAGTGAAAAAAAGGGGAAAGTCGAGGGACTAGGGGGGATGGCGAGGGAGGCCTACTGATGTTAACGCAATAGGGAAAGGGAAAAATCAGCGAAAAAAAAAAAGCCCAAATGGAAAAAATCGCCCACTGCGGTTAAAAAAAAAGCGACAGGTCAAACTAGTTAAAATCAAGCCCGCCCTCTCTCACCTGAAGGAGAAGTCTGCGATAAATAAGGGAGGAAAAAAAGTAGTGAAGGGAACTCTACAGAGAAAAAAAAGGCCTCGGCGGAAGACAGTGGGCGTCGCGGACATCTTGTGAATGGAAACGAAGGAAAGAAAAGTCGGAAAGGAGGGATGGAGTGTTCGGGCCCCGAAGAAGCCTGTACAGGCTTCGCGTTTCTTCGGAATAAAAAAATGGACAACCGAAGGGGGGACATTCGGAAGAAGTGAAGAGGAGGTGGCAATTCCCGAAAGAAGGGAAATGAGCGGCGCGTCGAAGGACAGCAAGGACCCGTCTATGGGGGAAATCGGGGGGGGGGAGAAATCAGAGAAGGTGTGGACCAAAAAACAAAAAAAAAAAGATGGTGGAAGGGTTTTAACCGCGCTCGGATGGCATCACTTAAAAACTTCGGGGGAAAAAAACGATTGGAGGGCGAAATTAAGTACGTCAAGGTGCTCACCAGAGCATTCCGCAAGCCCCCCGAACAGAGTGAAAAGTTACAAATCGGCTAAGAAAAGCGTGTGACACGTAGCCGACGGTTACTAGTCGCCGCCGCGGGGGCCCAATCTTCAAGGGGGAAAGCGCGAAGGAATGGTGAAGAAAAACCGGAAAAGCCTACCTCTGGAGGGAGATAGGAGGTAGCCTGCTATAAAAAAAAAAGAAAAAAAAACAAAAAAAAAAAAAAAAAAGAAAAAAAAAAAAAAAACAAAAGGAAAGAGCGCCGTCGACGTCTACGGAAATACGAAAAAAGGGGGAATGGCACAATCGAAACAGCCTTGTCCATGGCATCCGCAGCTTGCGACGGGGAGATCGGCACACCATCCTTCACGGGGGAGACCTAAATCGGTCCTCATCATTATCGTCGACACGGAATTGAAAAGAGAAAAAAGCGGGGGGAACGCCTCAGCTGACCATGATAGCACCTCAAAAAAAACAAAACAACGTAGGGGGAGGAAAATCTACGATATAGGCTACGAACTTGTCCGAGCGTACCCGCGTGCGAAGCGACAAAGAAAAAAAAAAAAAAGGACTTAAGGAAGGGGGGTCGCGCCGGAGTATACTGAAAAAACAGGGAAAAGGCGGGACCGTCTATCCTATGTTAGCACAGAGGAGGGCGGGGGGCCTCAATTAAAAACACGGAAAACCAAGGATGTTGTTCGGTTCCCGGGAGCCGTCGATACCGGAAAGGGATTTTCCCGCGTCGCCAAACAGAAAAAAAAAAAAAGTCCAGGAGAGGGAGGGCTAGGGTTTGAAGGAAGGACAGGTGCTCGAGCAACCCCATGGAGGGAAGCATATTTCCATCAGCGATAGGGGCCCGGGAAGAACCGAGAATGTCAGACGCGGGTAGCTCCAAAAGAGGGGCACGGTGAATTTCAACACTCTCATGGAAGGGGTGGGGCTTGCAGGGGAGGAAGTTGCAAACCGGAACTGTGCGTCACGCGGAATCGCATCCGTCTGATACAAGCGTGGTCAATTACCGGACGATTTGCAAGAAAGGCGAAGCAAAACCAGGAACCAGTAAGGACGACACCATCATCGTATTCCGCGATTAAAACATAGACGCGGGCCTTGACGGGTCAAAAAGCTAACTACAAGCACCCCAGGAAAAAGGGTTGGAAAAAAAATCAGATGACTTCTGACGGGGACGTGCACGCTGCCGATGGTTGAAGGTTTTAGATGAGAAAAGAGGAGAAAAAGAGAAAGGAATCTGGAACTCAAGAAGGAAGGAAGAAAGACCGACATGGTAGCCGTAGTTGCCAGGGGGCAAAGCAGAGGCTGAAGAGAAAACGACTCTGGGCCTTCACGAAGAGAAATAAGGGACTGCACCCTTCGACTTCGTAGAACGGACTTGCCCTGTGAAACGCCGGCAAAGAAGGGGGCGAAAGGGGGAAAGGTATATACATTAGGTCGTTAAGTGCGTGGGGGGGTATCGGGAAAGGGTCTATGTATTGGACTTGGTCGCCGGAACGGCAGGCAAGGTGCGTGAAGGGATGAAAAGGGGGGGGGGGATTTACTCGGGGCAGTGAAATTTCAAGTTAGGGGGGCTATTAAAGGAAAAGCATCAATTTCCTCCGAACCCCTCCCCGATAAAACTCAAAAAGAAAAGCAAGAAGTATCTGATCTAAAAGGCCACTCTTCACGACGACCACACGCCCGATGAGATTCGCGCGTGCGAGAATGGGGGTGTAAAGGAGAACGCAGGGAAAAACATGAGACCTGAAAAAAGGACATACGTCAGAAAGAAGTACCTTCGGCGTACTTCTCTCGTCCCTTGGTGTGCCGAAATCGGGGGGAAAGGGCAAGAGAGTAGGGGGGAGCCAAACGTCGAAAGAAAGGTGTGGCTGTCCGTGGGAAGATTATTCCGAGGAAATGATGCTGATTTAAAAAGAGGGGAAGAGAGGTTAAAATCGCTCATATCTTGCTCGATTGCGCAAAAAAAAAAGCAGCCGGAAAAGCAACATGTCCTTTCGACGATAAACCTCCGTTGAGAAACGATCTAGACCAGTGTTGGGACGGGGGGGGGGGAGTGTGGGACGATTCGAAACAGGAGCCGAACAGTTTGACATGTGGGCTTTGTTAAAACCACGACCGTTCCGGCGGGATGGTAGGTTCGCGGAGTCTTGCTACGGAGGGCAGCATTAGAAGAAGGGGAAAAGTGGGGACAGGAAACACTCCCGAACTTTTGAAACAGAAGAAACTGTGCCGGGCTCAACAAAATCGGGAGCGAAATGGAAGGGGGAGAAGGGGGGAAGTCCAGGAGGGGAACCGGATAAACCTGGTGAAGGCAAAAATTCC
>Ga0179591_1275567_pt1 | contig 10698 bp, 12 predicted proteins | sample CZOMad2_1_08_16f_FD_182891 | JGI IMG/M metagenome (GOLD analysis project Ga0179591, IMG submission 182891) | Vadose zone soil fungal communities from Angelo Coast Range Reserve, California, USA - CZOMad2_1_08_16fungal (PacBio error correction) | ecosystem: Environmental > Terrestrial > Soil >...
ACTGGAATCTTCCCTCTCTGGCGCTCAATAATAGGAAGAAACCGGAACTGGAATTCCGAAAGGACGGAACGCGCAAGAGGGCGGAGGGGTGTTCGACCTCTCGGGGCGCCACCAAGGCGGGCAGCTGCAGAACAGAGTACAAGGCGGACGGACAAACAGTCCGGACAAAAACAAAAGTACAAAAAAACATGGCACGCTTGGAAACGTCCGAAGAACACGCGAGCGAACTCAAGAACGAGCGTCATAAGGGGAGGGTTGGAAAACAATCTCCTGAACAGGGCGAAGAATTCCTATGTCATTGCGGAAAGACATGAGTAACGTGCCGAGAAGCGTTCAGTAAAACCAGAAGGATTAAGCTCCTTAGAGGAATTCTTGGCCTAAGGGAAATAAACAGGCATCCTGCAAATAAACCAGGGCATCTCACGCTGCCCTGTGAAAGCAGCGGAAGTGCGTGGAGGGATTGGCCCGGTCACGGCGATGAGTTCACTGACCAACGAACGAACTCGGAAGACGCAAAACTCCGAGGCCGAAAAGCAAATGAGCGCGGCTGAATCTGGATAGGGATCTTTACGGAACAAAGCTTTCTGCGGAGGGAGGTGCTCGGGACCTTCTCGTGTCAGGCGAGAAAGGGCGTTCAAACGTGCAGGGCGGAGTGCGGCGGAAAGGATGGAGGGCAGGTCGCCCAGTTATATCTGGGCAAAACGATAAGGGACGGGACCGTCAAGGCTTAAGGAGGGAGGATACCCAAGAATGCTGAATGAAGGAAGACACGCTGCAGGGGAGATTCTAGGGATCACTCAAACCCAAAACCAGATCGAAGGAACGGTAGAGTCCATCGGAATAAAAGGAAACTAAGCAAAAAAGGCCTAACGGCTAACGAACAAAGTTAACAGCAATCTTGACCCCTGGAGGCTCGAGGGATCAATCTGCCGACTCAGCAAATCACCGCTCCTCGCCCGCGAAGAGTCAGGAGGAAAAAGAACCTAAGGAACGAAGAAGACAAGAAGTCGTCCCTCAGGGTAGAAAACAGAAGCCGTGAAAAGTTACCAATATCGCTGCAGAGGAAGTATGTAAATGCAAGCTTCGACCAGCATGAACAGCCAGAGCAGGGTAAAGCTTGGGGTGCCTCCGTCACAAGGGGACTCGGGACATAAATCCCTCATACAGTAGTTCAGAGACTAACAGTCCTTTATCGGCACAGAAGGACAAGAGTCAAGCCAAAATACCACAATGCGCCGATTGAAACGGTTAGATACAGCAGGTTGGAACCTCCGGGGGTGTGTGGGTGTGGGTGGAGGATACCTCAGCCGACTCCAAAAAGAAAGTCTCTACGCTCTTTCTCAAGGGGAAACCGGAGTTGAGGGACCGCAAAAAAAGCAGAAGACGGGTAATCAAATTCTCGAGACTTCTGCTCAAAAATTCCAAGGGCGGGGAGATAGCATTTCAGGCAATGGCGCGAGGTTGCTCAGGCGTGAGCAAAAACATTATGCTGGTATCGATCGAGGTGGTCGGAAGGGTCAGTCTGTAATCATCCAGTGAGAGCCCTAGAAAACAGAGTCAAAAGACGCGCCGCGGAAGCTTTATCATCTTCTTCTACATCTTTAGGAAAAAGAAGCACACCCAAGAAATTTGGTGTAGTGCAAATCTCTAAAAAAAACAACAACGGAATAAATGAAAGACGCCAAAAAAGGGGAGGAGGCAAGGCTAGTCTTCTACTCACCTCGACAACAGAAGAAACCTCGTCCTCAGACGGAGAGACGCAGCCTAGGAGCGGGGCGAGCAAGTGGGGTTCGGTCCAGAAACAAAACTAAACCATTCCGGGAAAACAGGACTCAAGAGTCTAAACGACAAGTGGAGAAAAAACGGACGGAAGAAGGGAAAAAGTCATTTCCTTGGTCTCAGCAGGAACAACCCTTCGGGGAAGATAGGGAATACGGGGAGGATACGAGCTTGAAAGTGCACGTTGGTGGGAGATAAAAAACGAGTCGTCATTTAAATTCCAGGACGCAAGACTCGAGTAGGGAGGAGGTCTTGTAGGAGCGGCCGGAGGAGAACCAGGACCGTAAAGGCTACCTTAAATTTCAGAAAAGCGGACAACGTTGTGTCACTGGCCGAGGGGGATTTCGGGCTGGGCGGGGGGAAGGGTACTCAACTTTGGAGTCAGGGCCGGGGCTCGAGGGCCCTTGATCGGGTACTTTCTCAAACCTAAGGATGCCTGTTTAGAAGGGAGGAACAAAGGATCCGATCCTTTAGCATGATGATTGCGAAAAACGGAAACTACTTTAACTAGAAAGTAAAGATTGTACAATTTAATACGTCTTTAAGGATCTCCTATGGGGGGGAGAAAGTAAGGGATGTGAGCAAAGGGAGGGAAGTCTTAAATCAGCAGTTTAACGTCAGTCGAAAACGCGCAGGATTGAATGAAACTTTAGCATCTGCTCTCAAGGAGCAAGTGCGTGAAGTTTTTGTCTAAAAAAAGCTGAGAGGTTATCGACCTTAGAGGGGCGACAGGGACGGGGAAAAGCTCCACAGGCCTTCAAAACTAGAATCTATCCAGGTGATGGTAATATTAAAAGCGATACGTCTCTAGCGTGGCTTACTATTCCATCGTGGAAGAAAAACAGCAGCATATGCAAACTGAGCTCCCGTATCAGAAAGGGCACGGTAAAAATATTCCGGGTGAAAGAAATAACAGTAGGGGACTACATGAAAGCCACATCATCTTGCTAACGCGGGGGGAGGTGGGGGCGAGTCCACGGTGGACAGCCGCGTGCGGAGGATGGGGTCTAACGTGTGGCGGCGGTAGTGGAGAGAAGGGTTGAACGGGGTGGTCGCGGGGGGGTGAGGAGCAGGGGACAATGAGTCAAAGATCAACCACCAGCGCATGACATTAGCGCCGTCTGGTGAGAGGCAAGCGGGTGGCAAAGATTCTGGGTGGGGGGTGCAAAAATCTGATAGGGGAATTCTCCGGTAGTAAAGCAGTAGATTGTCCCGCTTGCGTGATACGTCTGTTCGAGAAGAGGGACTATACGAGACCGGTCCCCCAAGACACGCCACGAGCAGAATGCTTGAACAACTGTACAGAAGGACCATCGGAGAAATGGTGACGTATCGGGGAATCAGTCCCAAGAAGTTCTTCAAAGAGAGGATGTCCGAAAGAGGTGAATTCGTAGCTCTCGTCAAAGGCAAACATCATGTCGGGGCGACCTCCCGCGGGGAGGAATACCTAAATAAATGCTAGCAAGGTTTTGAAAGCGATGTACTTCCAGGAAGCTTCTTCCGCAGGGAGACGCTCGCGGAGGGGGACCAGAGTTCTGTCTCTTTCCCATCACTGGTGGTACGTTGGTTGGTTGGAAACGACGGTGGTGTAATCCGGGCCGCAAACCGGGGGGGGAGACTCCAAGCGTTTAAGGTAGAAGGAAAAGAAGGGGAAGTCGACAGCATAACGTCACGGTAGGGAGCAGGGAGCATATTAAGTATGACATTATCGAGAAGGGGAAAGTAGGGACGCGAACGCATGGGGACATGAGAGATGGTAAAGCGGCAAACATAAAAAAACCACGGAGGAGAGGAACTATAAACTCTCAGAGGAGTGTGCGCGCAATATACGTCGAATCACCGAACTTCAAAGGACAAGAAGAGGAGAAGGCAAAAAAAATCCAGTCGAGACCGCTTGGGTGAGAAGAAAATTGTGCTCAAAAATGTCTCAGTTTTCCAGACAACAAGAGGGGGGCAGGGACCGAAGGAAACCACCGTCGTCACAACACACGTAAACCAAAAAGGCAAAAGAGAACCGATGGGAACAGCAAAAGCTTACGAGCGAAGGAAGAAGGTAAAGCGAGTTGCAAAAACACAATAGCGCAACGCCGGGCGAAGCCTGAAAGGGAGGAGAAAGAGGGAGACAACAAACATTCTACACGCTCTTCAAAAACAGGAGGAAAAAGATTCCTTACGCATCCTGTGGACCTGAAGAAACACGAAAGGGGACCGGACCGCAACCCAGGTAAATCTAAAGATACAGGGGTCAACCAGGCTTGACGAGTCTTTTGAGCGGAAGAGAGAGGGGCACGAACTAAAAAAAGCGGAACTAGAGTAAACGAGAAACGAAAAGTCTAAAAGCTGGTTTAAGCATCTGGCAAAGTAGATCTGGAAACCCTGCCTTCTTCGGAGGAGAGGTGAGAAGGTCCCTCCAGATGTCCGGGGCAACCGTGCAAAGAAATAGTGCACGGGCGCAGAAATGCTGAAGTTGACGGATACTTCGGGGTCATGACAACACACATCGGTTCTTCAAACCTCCGTTTTCGGGGGGGAACAGGCGGAGGAGTAACTATATCCGGGGCAATGATGGAGGTGGAAAAGCAAATGGGCAGCTGAACTGCTCTCGGGCGAGGCGAGAAGGTCTAACCCTGATCGCAGCGAAGGTGGTAGGAGGAAGGCGGGAGAGGTAAGCCCTCTAAAAAAGGCCACCAAGGCACGGGGTCGCAAGGTCCAAGTTCACTGCGACCAAGATTCGACTGAAAACTCGAAACTTCAAAGGAGATCCGCGAGAAAAGGAACAGCGAACGGCAGAGGTCCGCAATCAAAACGTTCCCCGAACAGAAAATCCCGGACGTGACTCAGTCTTGGCAACCGTTCCAAGGGGACCTCTACAGGTCCATAAAGGGGATAGGGGCCAAGGGGGAAGCCAACGAGCCACAATAGCTACAGGATCGAGAACGTTGTTGCTAAATAACCAGGGAGGCTGAGTAGCCCGTCCCATCCCGGACATCGAAGCGCATATAAATACACCGGGATCCACCAGCATGCCCTCACCGACCTTCCACTGCCACCGCCAGCTTCTGCAGGGGAACATCGCTTTCAGGCCGGGATTTTTTTTGGGTTTTGGTGGTTGGGGTGTTTGTGGGGTGTTTTGTTTAGGGGTGTTTGTCTGGGTTGGTGGGGGGATTTGTTGGGGGGGGATCTCCTCTTCCTCTCCCCCTGTACCTCAACAACTAGGACTGCGGCGAAAAGGTCTGGGGACTTTTAGGAAACCCAAAGAAGAAGAAACGAAGCAATCCGGGACCTATTCAGAAAAGGAAAGGCGGGGGATAGTGCCTCGGGCCGCGGGAGTATGTTAGGAGCACGCTTATAAAGGTGGGGTACATTATCTGCTAGGAGGTGGAAGACGCTTGAGTGTGTTACGTGCTCGAAGACTACGTCCTCGAAGCTTCGACGGCTGCAGGAGGGGTGGGACTTAGGCAGAAGGAGAACGAAGAGGGTTCATACAGCAGTTGGTGGAGGGCAATCACACAGGAGGGGTAAAAAGAGATTGGCAAAAAAAACTTGCGTTAGGGTTAGGCTCTTATTGGAGAAGAAAGAGGGAACTCAAAGCGCCCACCGGCTGGCAAAACGTTCGACGGTCAAAGAAGGAACAGGAAGACGTTTTCCGCAAGCAAAACAAACCAGGAACACCTCTCCTATCTTCGACAGAATGACAAAAAAACGCTGCTCAGACCGCAAGGCCTCCGAAAGGATACTGATAGAGAGCACCCCACTCGTTAAGGGAGAGGAAGAAGGAGAGAACGAAGCTTCATTCTTCATCAGTGGTGGCGAGAAACGAAACGAGGTTCGGAACCGCAAAAACTCTATTCTACGTCTCAGTTGATGCAGGGCCCGAGGAAAGACAACCAAAAACGCGAGCGAAAGGTTCAAGGCGAAGTGAAGGGGTGACCCCGGAGGGAGAGGTGGAATGACAGTCTTGCGGGAAAGGGGGTTCAACAGAACTAGGCGGAGGAAGGGGCCGGGGATGCGTTCTGCCAACGAAAGAAAGAGTTGGCTACGGAAACCAAGTGGAGAGCCTGACGAATTCATTCCGAAATCCAGACTGAAATAGGAAATGGAACGTAGAGGAAAAGGGTAGCGAAGCGAAAAAGGCGAAAAGAGAGGGGAAGTGGACTGAAGGGGGAAGAGCTGGTCGTAACTAACTTTCTTCATCGGGATTTAGATCATCGCCGATTGGAACTGACGGAGGATACGGCGAGCCTCGGTGTCGCATATCACAGGGAGGGAACTTCCGGGGCTAACGCGAAAAGGAGGGCCAATTTTACTCTTTTTAGTGTTATTGAGGAAAGATGGCGAAAAGGGGAAGCCATACCCCCGGCTTCAAACTGCGTCTGCTGAGGCTGTCAAAGGGGGGTAGTTATCCCTCTCCTGCTCATAGGGGAAGTACGCGTCAAAGAGGGGGGATTCAACAACTCAAAGTCTCCAAGATCATCAAAGGGAAGAAAAATCCAGGCCACTAACCCGGCGGGGTTTCCCGAGTATGAAAGGATGTGTGAGAGAATGAACGCCAAGGACAGGAGACGCCGCCATCCTAAACGTCCCAGGCTGGCGAGGGGAAACCGATAACGACGGTGCCGCCTAAATCAGCAAGGCCATCCCAATGTACCGGGAAAGACATGCTGGGAGGGAACGAGCACAGAAAAAAAACGCTGCGCTTAAAACGCAATCCCGGGAAGCTTTATCCTGATGAATGGCAGAAGTCTGACTGCTTATTCGGGGGGACGGGAAACTCAGCAGACACTCCATCCTTACAACTGAGGGGAGAAAAGGTGTCGGAGGGAGAGGGACCCTAGGGTTGAACGTAGATGGAAAATGGGTCCTTTCGAGGTGGGACCTGCGTGAAACTGGCGAGAGGGAAGGGCAGGGGGACATCCGCGGGGGGAATTCGAGCCTCTCTAACCTTGGCACGGAACAAAAGCACAGGCAGGCTGGGAAGCCCGCTGACATCTCATAAGGGCCGCAAAAATCTCAATTTGGAAAAAAAGGAGGGTAATTCTCCCGCCGCAATTTCGACGCAGAGAGTCGAAAAGATAGTACCAGAGGGGAGCTCAGCCGAGAAATTTAAATGTTTGGGGGGAAGACATGGTCTCAGGATAGGCCCGGTCACGGTGGAGGCACGACGCGGCCCCACATCCCGGTCGGCGAGTTCTACCAAAAGCAAGATCTTTCCGAAGGATTCTTCCCAGAAGGAGAGGAAGGCGAGAAAAGTGATGATCGACGTAACTACGTCTGGATACCGGAGTTGATCCACGGATGAACCTCGATGGGCTAATAATCCCAACAACAAAAGGTAGGAGAATCTCTCGGCCAAGAGGAAACGCTAAAAAAGAGGCGGTCAGCTTCTCGAATAAAGGAAGACTGAAAATCGCGAAGACGGGCGCTAAGCCTCTTGCCGTGAGGGGCTGGTGGGAGGGGGAACTCTTTGTGAAAGACGCAATTTGCGGCCAGGGTTTCAAGACTTCCCGCAGGACGAATACAAAAAAGAACCACACTAAAAACAAAAAGGAATTGCACCATCGCCCTTGACTCAACTACTAAGGGAGACTGCAAAGTAGCGCCTGAGAAGGTATCTATTAAAACACAAAGCTCTCAATTACTTCTACCACTCCCTGGAAAGGGAGGTAGGGGGAAGAAACGGATTTAACCTTCACGATAGGAGGCCGAATGAAAAAGCAGATGAAACATCTGAGCAAGTACGGGGAAACACTCGAGGATGGACGACCTGCGGCTTAAAAAAAAAGGCAAGAAAGAAAGAGAAAAGGGGTAAAGGCGTTCTTGCTGGCGATGAAGAACTCAAAACAGGGGGAAGCCCACAAAGAACTGGAATGGCGATTACTAAGACCAACGCGGACGAAAAATTATAAGCTCGCGGGTGAGGAAGATCATAGGAGGTGAAGATAGGGACACGAACCAAGCAACTAAGCACTTAATCCTAAATAGAGTGTGCTAAAAAAAGTGTATGGAAAAGTATCACGGCGTGCAACGCGAAGCCTCTTCTGGCTTTTCGTCATAAGGAATTGGGCGGGAATGAGATACAAACACGGATTTGGGAAGTTCCAAAAGTTCGTACCAGCGTCTCGGCACGCTGATTGATCCTGGGATGCAGTTCTTTTTATCCCTCGGGAAGAGTGAAGGACAAACGCGGCGATAGGGTCTCATTGGACGACCAATGAGAGATTTAAATGGGGAAAGGAAATTCGAAGCGTACGCCAAGAATTACGCAGGGGCCAAAGCAAGACCTTTTTCAAACATACCAAGGGCAACATCGTAGATTCAGAAACTGCTCGCGGTACGCCTAATTCAAAAAAATAGAAGCGAATACGAACGACAGAGTAAGCAGAGGAGCAAGGAAAGGAAACATCAAAACAACTCGCCAAAAAGACTAAACCGACGGTTACAAAAAGTCACAGTGTCACAAATTCTGACGGCCTGCTCTATTGGAAGGGAGGGAAGAAAAGCCCACGCAAAAAGTAATCTAATAATGGGGTTTGGGCATCTTCGCTTCCCTGACGTAGGTCAGAACGAATGACCCAACCACAAGGCAAAGTAAGAGCCCGAGAGAGAATGAGCAAAGCCAAATAGCCATCCACATAAGAAGCAAAAAAGCAAGTACTTAATGCGCTCGGGAGAAGTGTCCGGTGGGGGTTTGGGGTGGGTGGGGGTTGTTTGGGGGTTGGGGGGTGTGTGGGTTTTGGTTTGGGGTGGGGATCAAAATCTACAGACCAAAATTCCGAAAAAAAAACTCGGCAGGCATTTTCAACACGAAGGACTACCGTTCCAGAAAAAGAGACGAAAAGAACGGGAAGAAATTCTAGAGCCTTACCAATCAAGCGCAAAATAAGCGGGGGACAGGGAGCGGGTCTAGGGTTCAGTGGAGGAGAAAGGGTGGGGAAGGAGGTCGCCGAGCGGTTGCCCCACCTGGGACGGGGGGGATGGAGGAAGAAAAACTAAGTGGAAGAAAACGCCTTAACGGTCTTAAAACCTGACCGGTCTGAGGCCGCGGTGGAAGGGAGGAGAGGGGAAGCGTGATGCATCACACGCGGAAAGTTTGGTGTAGGTAGCAATAAAAAACAAAGGTAAGAAAGAGATAGAGTGACCCACAACTGGCGGCGTTTGCTCTTCGGAAGAAATCGAATAAAAAGATAAAACGCGACCAAGCAGGGAAGCGAGGGACGCCAGGAATGCGGGCGGCAGGCGTTTCTTATCATCAACACGAAATTCTGAAAGAACACAAGTCCGTCGGCACCCTGCCTTAACAACGCTGGCAGTCGAAACAAGATCGGGACAAGGGCAGAAAGACTTAGCCAAAAAAGCAACGGAGGGAAAAGTCATAATACGGGAAACGATGGGAGGACCAAGTAGGAGGGTCTGCCTCGTTGGTGACTTAACTACGCGTTTGCGAAAGGGCGGCAACGGAGGAGTTGAACGTTTACATGTCTGGTCGGGGGCGAGTGGGAGGAAAAAAAAAGAGCAGAGAAAAGTTTTCAATATAAAGATTTGGACTGGACAGGAGGAAAGGGTCATGTTCTTCGGGTGGGCATTCCGGAGGAAACGGCGGCGGAAGACCTTGCAAGTTAGTAGTTTTAGGCAAAACGCAGTGGCGAACTGCCGGATGAACAGATCGATAAGAGAGGAGGAGGGGGCATCCAGAAGTAGCGTACAACGGAATAAGCTCTCTAACGCCTCTTATCCAAAGGGGGAACAGAAAGGATGTACGTTCCGTGAGCAGAAGGGGCGTAACAGCCGAGAAAAAAGAGCTTGAAGAGGGGAAGAGAGCCCGGTGTAAAATCGGCGACTCAGCGAAACGTCGTAATCCTAAAAAGGAGTGAACGGGGGGCCGGTTGAAGAAACCTAGCGGCTGTGGGAAGGTAAAGGGACAGGAGACCATCTACGGGACAACTAAAAAGGCTCCAACAAAGATCGATCAAACCAAAAGGGGGGGTAATCATGAGCAGCCCCCAGCTTCGCCAGCGGGGAGAAAGGAGAAAAAGGATTGACAAAACCGCCAGCAAGCTTAAACATATAAAGCATCTCCGGCAAAGGAAAAATCGGCGAGGGAACTAATAAACGTGTTAGTAGAAGCCACGCCAATCCGTAGAAAACACATCCTCCGTTTACCTCCGAGATGCCGACGGAGAAGGCCACGACTGTGGTCATCAGGAAATAGAAGAAATTAAAGCACAGGGAGGAACGCATGTACCTTCTCTCCATTTATCACGAATATCCGACGGGAAAGGGGTTGAAAAAAGTTCTTCAGGACTGCACAGATAGTGCTGGAAAGTCGGCAAGAGAATTATCTAAAAGGGGGCAATATGATTGGCGAAAGAGGGGACAGACTCAGGAGCAGCAACATCGCCACAAGAAAGTTTCGGATTTGGACACCGGTTTAGCTATTGGAAAAAAACAAAGTGTTGGAAGTCAAGCAGGAGCGAAAAGGGTGGGGGGGGTCGCGTCTTATTTCCCTAACTGGCGCAGACAGGGGAATACCCACTGGGAAATCCTCGGTGAGGGGAGTGCGAAGATTAGAAAAAACGGCACACATCAAGTTCTTCAGACCCAGAGGGAGTCGGTAGCAGAGAAGCGGAAAGTTTTGGCCAATTCAGATGGGAGTCTACGGCAAAAAAAGAAAAAAGTCAACGCGGGAGCTACGTCTTTCAGGCGGCGGTTCTTTCTGCAGGGCCATCATGGTGGGGGTATTTGGGTTTAAAAAGTGTGAATCGGGAAGGCGCCCGGTCAGCTTTTGCTAACCTTCGACCTGGAAGGTCACAGGGAAAGAAGCATTCGAACATAAAAAGCGCAGGGTCAAAAAAGATGTCCGAAGGGGATCGGAAGGAGTCAAGGATTCCTTCTCTTGATGCGAACGCGAGGTGGCGAGAT
>Ga0179591_1286176_pt1 | contig 10698 bp, 9 predicted proteins | sample CZOMad2_1_08_16f_FD_182891 | JGI IMG/M metagenome (GOLD analysis project Ga0179591, IMG submission 182891) | Vadose zone soil fungal communities from Angelo Coast Range Reserve, California, USA - CZOMad2_1_08_16fungal (PacBio error correction) | ecosystem: Environmental > Terrestrial > Soil >...
ACAAGCAGGAAACAACCGGGATGCTGCAGCGGTTCAGCCTCGACTCTCTTACAATGTCGGGGGGTGGACGGGTTCCACATGTGGACTTTAGAGCAAAAAGGAAGGGACTAAAATCGCGAAAAAAAAAAATGCTGAACGGAAACATTAAAAACTATCTACTCAGTAGGCCCGCAGTACCCCGGTCTTCCAAGTTCCCAAAGTAGACGTGAGTGGAATCCCCTGATGCTTTCTCCACCTCCATCAAATTCGAAAAGGATGAGAAACAACCTGTGGTGGTGGAGGGTGGGGGGGGGGGGTCGAGTAGTGAAATGGGGAGGGGGGGGGGGAGTGGAGGGGTATGTCGTGGGGGGGGGAGGTGGAGGGGGGGGGGGGGGGAGGGGGATAGGGGGGGGAGGGGAAAGATTTAGGGGAGTTCGGAAACGTCTGCTATTGCCGGGCTTTGACTGGTCCGCTAAGAAGTCATTAATCTTCAGATCCCGGGGTTCTCGAAAAGGGGGAACATCAAAGGCAGGAGGAATCCAGGGGAAAACGCGTCGCTATGCAAATCACTACAGAAGTGCCCCGGGTTCGCCTCTGATGGAAGACAACTCGCAGGAGGAGTAGAAATTAACACCGTAATCGGGTGTTAAATCTTGGCAAGCTTCATAAAATTGGAACCCTTTGACGATCTTAAGCAACGAGCGAGAGTCCCCCGGCTCGACCCCGAGAGCGGGGTCAGAAGGACATCGAGGCGTGAGCGAAAGGGGGGGCACAGGGAGAAGATGAAGCAGTAGGGCGGAATTACTGAGAAAAGGTAGACCTGTGGTCGAGCAGTCGCCGGGGATTCGAGCAGGTGAAGGGAGGCATCATCCGTTAATAGTCGAAAAAAAAGGGAGAGGATGAAAAACGAAAGAACAGTTTAATAATCTGGAAAAACTACACTCGAATCGACTTCAAGAAGAGAGACGCTAGGAGTGACAAAAACCGACGGAAGGGATGAAGATAGAAAGACTTTTACGAAAGGGGCGAATCTACTACAGAGGAAGAACCGTAATAATCGACGGGGATGATAATAAGGCAGACACTTGAAACACGTCGTGCTGACGGAGGCGTCTTGCAGTCAGGGACTGGGGAGAGTAAAAGTACAAACCGCATGCCGGGAATCTCTTCAGTTCTGTGCGGACATGGTGTTGCACGTCCTGATCGTGGTTTTTAAAGTAAAAGAATCGTTTGACCTGGCTCGGAAGTAGACAGTACGCATAATAAATAGGCTCCGTGATGGCAGGAAGGGTTTCAGGAGTTTGGGCGGAACAGACCTAGGAAAAAATCGAGACAAGGAACCCTCCCTCACGATAAAACGTCGAAGAGGAAGAGTCGGGGGCTCCGAAGCGGCCAGGTCGGGCGCACTCGCCACGAAAAGAAAGAGTGGTACGAAATCTCACAATGTATTGAAGAAAGTGGCCTAATCCAAACAAGGGGGATCTGTCTAACGAATCACCTTCACAACGAGCGACACCCGCGGAATACAAACTAGGGACAAAGTTCGACCTCATTAAAGAAACCCGGGACTGCAGGAGTCGAAATGCAAAGGAAAATCCAAGAAGGGGCGTAAGACATGCGATTAGAACCTTGAACAACCATACAGTGGCAGCCGAGAGAAGGACGGCTGCCATGGACTAAACCGTACCCAAACTGGAGGCAAGACAAATGTCTTAGGTAGGCCTGCCGGCCTTCTACCACGAATGAGCCCCAGGAGAGCACCAAGACACAATCTGGGCGGGGCTGGGAAAAAACGCCTCTGGAGTCACTCTGACCAAGTCTGCGACTTCGACAGGCCGCACGGTGATGTCATGCTCACACTGAAAAGTTACCATTAGTGACTGATAAAGTCTACTTCATCTCAGGAAACCGGGGGGAGGGTGCAGACATGCAAAGGGAGATAAGAACCGGGAATTCGGGAGGAGGTATCAATTACTCCGGGTACGCAAAGATCAGGACAGCAAACTCATCAGAGCGGCACCCTGACGAAAAGTAGTGGGTATCCACTCGGTGGAAAAAGCGGGAGTGTAAAATACACAAGGCCGCGGCACAAAAAAGCTCGACCGGCTTTTGCGATTCACACACAAAAAACCCACCTCAAAAGACCCACCTGCAATATCGACCGAGGTCGGGGAAGCTACAGCCGGCTAGAACCCACCAAGCCTGATTGTGGGAGCAAGAAAGGAGATCGTCAATGTCTGTGCTCGCACCACCGCGACCCGGGGAGTTAGGATATGAGGAGTCAGCTACCATCAAAAGACGACCGTATCGCGTTAACTACCGATCTGTTGGACGAAAAAGGGAAACCGCAGGCGGCCCCTGCTGGATCTCGATCAAAAACAACCTTATTAGGAAAGAGAGGGGAACATCATGGGGACAAGCCTAATTCTTAATCGGGCTCCAACAAGAGAGCGAGGATCCTAGGGTGGGATGATTGTCGCTGAAGGAAAAGAAAGGCCAGCATAGGAGGGGGTTGGCTCCCTAGCTTGTGATGGCGCCGGTTATCGATACCACAAGAACTTCGCGGTGGGGGGGGAGATGGAGGCGTCCTGATGATGAACCCAAAGGGTCGCAAATGGCAGGTGGGGGGATGAGACGAGAAAACAAGCTAAGGGGGGAACTCTGCCCGCCGGGGGGTTTGCGCAAAGTTCATAACACGACTCGCAACCGCGGTACAACTAGGGTATCCGAACTCGATGAAAGCATTGTGCGCATGATCGTTTAGGGTTCTGGCATCCGAGGAGTCGCCAAGACGGGCGCCTCGAAAAAGAAGGGGTACTCTGATAGAGGACGTTTGTCGATCAAGCGCGCGGCGAAGAGCCGCAACGTGGAGGGAACAAACGCGGTCGGCAGGAGAAGGGAAAAGGGGGGGAAAATCGAAAGACGTCATCCTTATCAATAGACTTTTGGGGCGACGATAAGACATTGAGCGGGGAGGGGAAATTCGGGCTCGTGGTGTGGTCTTTCTTGACACAATGTGTACGGAAGCCCCTTGGTCTGGGAGAGTCCGGGGTGGTGGCGGGATGCGGAGGCCAGAGAAAAAAACGATCTCCGACGGGTCCGGTGCCGTCGCATGGACTGTCGTGCCGTCCCTGATTGGAGTGGACAGTATTGAGGAAAATCAAAGGGGGGAAGTCGGGTTGTTGAGGAGTCGACGACTTCTTGAACGAGCATCCGCGTTTGGAAGAGCTTGGTGGGCGGAAGGGGGGGGGAAAAGGTGAGACAAAAATCGGTTGGGATTGAAGGGAATGGACAAGTAAATCGGGGGATATTTCGCCATAAGGAATCGTCGGAAATAATGGCGAAAGTTCGGCGGGGGGAAGAAAACGAACCAGGAAGGGCGAGTAGAAGGGACGAATTCTGTACTCGCGCAATCTTGCTTGCGGGACCCAATCAGTCGAACACCCAGACAGGAAAGCGATCTGGGACGTCCAACTGCTCCGGACAAGAAAATCACAAGGACAGCCTCGCAGAAAAAACACCGGTAGAGGGGACGGATCACAACAGGGTAAATCTGCAGAAAAAAAAGAAGAACATTGAAAATGAACTGGGTTGTGAGGTAACCGTTGTCTTCGGGCCATCTATTGGGGCTCCGCCTTTCTGCCTCGGCAAATATATAGAGCTAAATACAGCTTCTGGGTCACTGAAGTGTCGGCATTAGTAGGAGGGGAAGATCATCTCCTTCCTTAATCAGGTAGTCTATTATCTGCCCACCCTTGATGACTATCTTAAGAATGGCAATTCTTTTTCTTTTCGTGTCCGCTGGAAGCTGATAGGAGCTAGAGATCCTTGGCAATGCGGGGGGGTTGGGCTGTGTTGTCATCTTCTTCCAAGGGGATACGGTAAAAGATCAAGAGGGGCCAATGAGATTGCCTTGCAGGTTCATGCAGAAGATCCAAACGTGGCAGAAGGCTGAAAAACGGTTCGAACAGGTGACGTAAGGTCCGCCCGATGGGGATGCAGGTACAAAAGTGTCAAGCGGGGGTGCGGCTTCAAACACCAAGGAAATCAGGGAATTAGCATCTCGACGGTTTCTCGAAGAGGAAAAGGTCGTGGGCGAGATCGCTACCGGTTGACAAAGACGACGAGGAGACCAGAGACCCGAGGAACTAAACGAGAAACCGGTGTTGTGTGTCTAGATACTCATGTCGACGGTGGAGAAGAGAGAGCTTGAAAACCGCGGGGTAGGCTGTCACACGCTACGCAGTTGGAAGAGGGCTACGGAAAGGGGAAGGGTTGGCGAAACAGTTTAAGGCGGCAACGTTCTAAATACTCGCATTCAGAGTCAGGCGAAGGAACTACTTAACAAATTCGCTTCACACACCAACCAAGCGGAAGGGTTGGATACCCGCCGTCACCTCAAGGAGCAATGGTCTTGGGGCAGGTACTTGTCGATCTATCAGGGAAAGGAAGACTAAAAAGATAGGGCAAGGGAAGGACTGTGTGATGCGCGACTAGGAAAAGGGATGGTACCGGAAAGACCGTCAGAATGTTTGGGTCACGGATCTAATTACCGAACATGAGCAGGAACGAAAGGAGAGAGTCACGTAACACGACCTTCTACTTCTGGGTCTTACCGAGGGAAGAGCTCAAGTATGCGGAATGTTTGCACCTCTCGAGCAACAAAAAAGGAAGGATATGGTTGCACAACCTCAGACATAAGACCCATTTCTCACGGCGGGCGGGAGAGGAGACGAGCGAAAGGTCGTGGACGACGCTGTAAAGAAGATCCTAAATACGCAGTGCATTTGATTAAGAATAAAAAAAAAATGCTGCGGGATGCTGCCACTGCAGAAAGACGACGCGATAGCACGCCTCAGGCCCCTGCGTCATCATGACCCGAGGTGGTTGGGAGTATTTGTCAAGATCCAAAGGCCTGATTAGGTCTCAAAACTACAGAACTTCCCGGAGGGGCAAGGGGCTGAAGACAAACATAGGATAGGGGGGGGGTAAGAAAGGTTAGTGGCTGGGGGGTGTCCGGTCAGCGATAGACGGATGATATAGGGTTTAAAAAGGGCGTTTTTCGACCAAAATCAAGAAGAAATAGGAACCTATAGCGGGGTGAGGAACCGAAAATGGAAACTCGACTGAAAGCGGACTGAGGAAAAAAGGGCGGGAGGCTTCAACATTAACAACAGGGGGGGGGGGGGGGGGGGGGGGGGGGGGGGGGGGGGGGGGGGGGGGGGGGGGGGGGGGGGGGGGGGGGGGGGGGGGGGGGGGGGGGGGGGGGTGGGGGGGGGGGGGGGGGGGTGTTGGTGGGGGGGGGGGGGGGGGGGGGGGGGGGGGGGGGGGGGGGGGGGGGGGGGGTGGGGGGGGGGGGAGGGGGGGGGGGGGGGGGGGGGGGGGTGGTGGGGGGGGGGGTGGGGGGGGGGGGGGGGGGGGGGGGGGGGGGTGGGGGGGGGGGGGGGGGGGGGGGGGGGGGGGGGGGGGGGGGGGGGGGGGGGGGGGGGGGCGAGTTTGTTCTTCCTCCAGGATCTGATACTAAGGGGGCCTTTCTTCGGGATTCACACTCAGCTCTCTACTCTTAAACAGATCGTAAACCTATACTATCTGGCCAGTGAGCTAATCGGTTATGCCGGCTCTATTCGGGATCTTTGAAGGAGACTGGAGTAGAGGGTAATGATAACAAAGGGTCGGAAAATTTTTATATCGCAATTCCTTAATTGCATCTCCGTGCCAAGAGAACTCGTGATCGGGAGAGAGGAAAAAATGGTTATCCTCTTGGAATAGAGATACAAAAGAAAACATCCAGCGACGAACGTCGAGGAAACGGGCCATCTGACTAAAAGGAGGATGGACGCAGGGGAAGAAGTTCACGCAGTTTCGCATCGACGGTATTAATAGCTCTGCTCGTCACCTCATAAGGACTCACGGGTGAAATCACGAGAGGTCGGCGCGAAGGAGAAGGAAGCACGTTTCTGCGGAATGATCAAGGCAAACCATGACATTGGGGAATTATCTGGTGGGGGAAGGGGGGGATGTAAAAAGGTTGCTGAGAAAGGCCATGATCGGGTGGGGAGGCTCTGTGCGTAACTTGGGGAGTGCGTAGAAAGAGCAGACGGAAAAAAGGGCTCGGTGAAAGGAATGAGGGTTGAGGTAGGGTGGGGGATGAAAGTGCAGACCTCCTAATCAAATTCGCGACAGGAGAGGAAGGGAGTGATCGGGAAAAGAAAAAAGAACGCAGACGAGGACGTCGGCACACTCAGGAATAACTAAAGCTCTTTTCAAAAGATCCGCTATTGTCTTCGGGGAGTAACGGAAGGTCAAATCCAAAAGGGAGAAAACGGCTGACGGAAGAGCACGGAAAAAGAAAAAAACAAGAGAGGGAAACCGATGGCGCATATCCAGCAGGTTGGACAGAGAGAGGACAAGACAACAAGAAGAAAGCCGAGGAAAAAAAGAAGGTTCAGGGACAAAAGCAGGGAAAATGCGATGCTACACGGAAGTGACGTAAAAGGAAGAGACGAGATAAAAGAAAAGCTATCTGGGACAATGAAAAGGCAACCCGGGCAATGACAAGGCTTGAATTACGCAGTAGGAGTCCCCACAAGAAAAAAAAAACAAACGAAAAAAAAAAACCTCAAGAAAACACAAAAAGACACCACGCACAACGGAGGGGGGGGTCGCATGAGAATGTGATCCGAAGGGGGGTCACGAACAAAGGGGGTAGGACTGTTGGGTCATAAGTAAATTTTGGCGCGTCGGAATTCTTCTGGGTCTGTCTCAACGGCCGCACGTCAGTATGTAAAGCTCAACAAGCGGTTAGAGGCGTAAAACTTAAGGGGACGCGTCAAGGTCGCTCGAGGCCTGAGTCTATAGGCGCTTGTCATGAGCAGGAAACAACGCAGGGAAAGGCGGAGGATTCGTGGGGGTCCTAGGAGAAATCGGGAGACTCCTAGTATGAAGATTGGACAACATCAAATCCTCTAACTTCACACTTGCGAAGACGAGTAGAAGGGACAAGTAGGAACCTTCAGGGAGAGGGGGATTATGAAAAGTCCTGGGTGCCCTTCCTTGTCATCTCGGAACTGATAGAAGGCTGGAGCGGAGAAAAATTCCAGCTCGCTACAAAAGAGAAAGGACTCTCATCGACTCTACGCAAAAAAGAAGACTAGTGTTGGGAATGCGAGAGAGTAAGAGGCAAAGGCTGGGAGCTGAAAAACACCGGCGACTATGAGAAGTCTATAACCATGAACTACCATCTAACTTCATAATGGATTTCTCAAAGGGAATATTGCCGAAGAAATTTCATGCCGGAGCGGGCAAAATGATGGTCAGAACAAAGGGATGAGGAGGGGAGAAATAGAAAGAACATCAAGGGGCAAGCACGCCGCTTAAAGGGTTATTAGGGGGAAAAGAAACTAGAGTCGAACCTTTATTACTCTATTTTCTCTGGGAAAAGATTCCTCCACAAAGGGGGATTTCGAGTGTGTGCAGATCAAAGAAGGGGATACTCCGTGCTCATCCAAGATCAGGATTTGGGGGAGTCGGGGGAACAAGTCTGGGGGTGAGTGAAAAAATAAATGGGGCCTCTGGATTGGGATTTGGGGTATCGGGAAGAAAAAAATGGAAAAGCTTGTGGCCAACGAAAAAAGGGCCCGCCTTGAGGGTGCTGCCTTGAGAAAAAGAACTGGGGTAACGTCAGGGGGCCGGTGAGACTCAGAAGGGTTTACCATATTATTTATGGGGCTAAAGAATGGATAGGCATGAGTCTCCTACGGCTCCTTCACCTGAAGACGCTCTCGCCGGGTGGAGTCTTCTTCACCGGTGATATAGAGATCGCGGGGGGAGGGGACGACGAGGACCAAGGAAGTACGAAGGTAAAGGGGAGACACAATCTTCCAGTTTATTCTGTTCAGCATTAGAGAAGTTGGGAGAATAAGGGACATTGACGGCTGACGTTGAGAGCCTTGTTCTTTTGGCAAGGGGCTCTTACGGAGCACATAGACACGAGAAAGCCCTTGGTCTTGAAGAAAACCGGGGGACCCTTTATTTGTTCCACGCATCGAAGGGACATGGGGGGGGAGGAAATGTCATTAACCGGAATTTTTCCTGTTCACAAAGAGGAAGGGGGAAGTTCCCGTCAGGAGTAGCCTGAATTTCATGACTCTGCGATCATCGGGGTGTTGATGGGGGAGGAATCGAGGAAAGAACGACGCTGCTTGTAGAGGAAAAGAGAGGTGTAAATCGCGCTTGTTTTTAGGCCGGGTTGAAAGGGGGGGAAATGGGGGTCAGGCAGCACAGAATAGGTGGTGGAAGAAACAAATTTCCCTCTAGTGGGGACTCTGGGGGTGGAGCCAAGCTTGGTTCTGATGAAGGGGGCTGAAGACGGAAGACGTGGAACTTCTTGGGATGAAACCGGACACGGCGACTGAATCTCCGTGTGGTAGAGAGGGGAGGGGATCTGATATAGGTTCTTGGCCAGACTCAACACCCCTATAAACAATGGAAGAATGGGATGTTTAGTGTAGAGAAGATCATGGAAGAAGTCACTACAACAGGAAACCACCGTGTTAAATGGGGGGGGCCGGAAGCACACGTCACGCATAAAAAAAACTCACCTTCCGGACCGGGTTTTCACGTGGCTTCTTGTCAAGGGGGGAAATACGGGTCAGCTTAGGCAGGAAAAAAGAATACGAAGAGAAAGACTGGATTGAAGTGGAACTTAATATTATCGTACTATCACTGTATTAAGGGTAAGGTATTCCTCAACGGTATTCAGAGGACAAGGGAGGTACGGACTTGATCTCTGGCACCTAAGATTTCGGTGGTCAGTTGTAGAAAAATAGGAAACGAAGCAGCGGAAGAAAAGAAAAAAGGGGAAAGTGGCGTTTTTTTCAGAAAAACTTCAAGACACTCGTACGCCGGGGTAAGCCAGAAAAAGGGGGCGCGTTACTGCAGGGGAGGAAAACCTGGAAGTGGCATCAGAAGCGATGGGCGAATGCGTCTGACCACATGTCAGAAAGGGATAATTAGGAAGCCCGAGGGAAGGAAGAATAGCTCCCTTTCCGCGCGTGGGAAATAAAATCTCTATTGAATAACAGAATAGGCTGGGGTCTAGGATCGGGGGAGCGAGGCTCGATTGGAAAGACTAAGCTAGCACCTGGGCCAATCAGGATAAAGGAGCAAAGGAGAAGACATAGAAAAGGGGTTGTTAGTTGGTCTCCCTCCGAAGGTCAGCGGTACTAATCCAGCCTCTGACCGAAGGGTCATGATTGGAGGGGTCTCCTCCTCGGCTGCCGTTTCCGGGAGGGCGGAAGTAAGGTAGGGTGACCACAGTTGAGGGGGGAAGAACGGGAACTACCTCTCAGAAGTAAAAGTCACCAGGGAGGTTTAAACGGGATAGGGGAGAGAGGACGGTGGATTAGCCCTCCCTACAGGGGGACCCCGAGGTTCGGGGGGGAGGGGAACAGCAGGAAGTGTCGGATCGGAAAAGGCAAAATCACCCATATAGTATAATTTGAAAACGGGGTCCATTCTTCGTATAGTTCTCTGCGGTTTAAGAAAATCCAAAGCAAAATTGGGGCGCGATTGCTACTAAATAACGTAGAGATAATACAAATCAGAGCGGAAAACAAAATCGTCCACGACCTGGACGGGAGAGCTTGGACGGGTAAAGGCTTGGGCAGGGCTCCAGTGTAATGAGATGGGGTGTTCCACGTATCTTCTCCCCCCCCCGAGAAGGAAAGTAGGGAGGAAACAAGAGATAAGAGTGAGAAACCAATTAAGAAAAAATAAAAGGAAGGAGACCAGGTCTACTCTACTCGAGGGAACCAGTGGGAGTTGGGGGTGTTCAGATCGAGTAGGGGACCGAGGATTTTAGGGTAAATCGCGAAAAAAAAGAGAAAAGGAGGGGGTTCACCGTAAGCAATCGAGATACGAAGGTCCGCCGCAAGTAAACAAAGCCTGCCCCGACCATACGATTTTTTTGATATTTCTTATACGATGGGGCCACTGAGTAGGGGCAAAAACCTGGATTCACTCCTTGATGTTTCGAGTGGGGGTGGAGATCGAACAGGGGAACCGCTTTCACCGGGGAGGCCGGTGTCCCTGGAGCTTTAAGTATTGACAGTGGGGATACTGGATCTGTGCGTCTGGCGTCAGTGTCGTGACGCTGTGTAGATGCGAATCGTTAGTTTGGGTGGGGTCCCCTGCGTCCTGCGGGCTTAGGGCCTATTTAAAGACCACTTCCGGCTGGAGGGACACCCATCAAAGAGGTTCGGGGTCAGACTCGTCTGAGATAAAATCGGAAACTTCGGAATCCCCCTTTAGCCCTATGTTTTTTCGGCCATTGGATAGAGGGGACGAGAATGGGATCAACATGTTTCATAAAGTTCAAGCCGGTTCGTCGCATGTACATTCTCTAAACCAGAGGACTACTTTCTCAGATCTCTCTCTGTGAACTGGCCGAGTCCCTCGACGCAAGGGTCATTTCATCATCGGCTTATTAAGTAACTTCTAACTGTTGACTAATGAGGGAAAATGGTGGCTATGCGATGTAAGCCGAATGGCAGCTCACATGGCCGGGAACGAGGACCGCAGTGAGCGGTGACCTGGTAAGATCAACACGAAGACTCTGGAAAAAGAACAAAAGCGACGCTGGGGAAAGATAGCTGTGATAGGTCCATCTTCACTACGGGAGGAGTGGGGAACAAGCAGGAAGTCGAAAATGCTCATCGG
>Ga0179591_1338713_pt1 | contig 10698 bp, 16 predicted proteins | sample CZOMad2_1_08_16f_FD_182891 | JGI IMG/M metagenome (GOLD analysis project Ga0179591, IMG submission 182891) | Vadose zone soil fungal communities from Angelo Coast Range Reserve, California, USA - CZOMad2_1_08_16fungal (PacBio error correction) | ecosystem: Environmental > Terrestrial > Soil >...
CTGGCCGACCTTTCTCAGGAAGAAGAGAAGGGGGAGTTCCTCCTTCGTTTCGCAGGGATTTTCTAAAGGCAAAAGAAAGGGGGGGGGGGAGGAGAAGAGGTGGGAGGTGCATTAGTCTAAAAGCTGAAGGGTGTATCCCCGGGACTCTCGTAGGAAAACATACCGGGAAATCCAAGAAAAGAGGGGGAGAAAAAAGGTCTAGGGAAGGGTGAGGGATCATAAACCTTAGTACTCTTGGTATGCTCGAGAGGATCAAGCTTACTATCCTTCCTCAGGATCATAAGAAAAAGGGGGGGGAGGGTTTGAGTCAACGAAGAAGGGGAAGTCAATTACATGGAGGGGTCGATAACGGAGGGTCTGGCGTGTATATGCAGAAAGGCGGCGCGGGTTCTGTCCCTCAGTTTGGCATATATGCTCGTGAAGAATTACCAAGTGGGTCATCGGGGGATCATCGAAAAAGAATCACCTCAAGGGGTGAGCGGCCTACTCCTGAAATTCATGTCGTCAGGGAGAGGCGTTGGGAATCTGGAGGACGGCGAGGGAAAGAAAAGAACAAAGTCTGGCCGTCAGCGAAAAGGAGACGCGGAAAACGCTCTTTCTCTTTCAGAGGGAAAAATAAGGAGCGGGGGGAAAATTCTGGCCAAACCTTTGCTGTTGGTTAAAGGAAAGGGTCAGTCTCTCCCGTGAACATGGCAAGGGCCATGTGGCGCATGAATGGGGGGAAAGAGGGTAATCGGACCGAGGCCTATGGACTTTCTGGATCGATGCTGAAGAAAATCACCTTTGGGTCTTGCCTCTCTGCCCTTGATGTCCTGGGCTTGAATCGAAAGGGGGAGGGACAGGACCTAGATCTGAAATAGGTCAGTATACGCCCTAGGGTGAGAGAGGCTGCAGCCGCCCTGAAGAGTCTTCGGAAAAAGAAAGAAAGAGCTAGGAACAGCTTACATCCAAAGAAAACACGCTTGAGCCGGGAACACCGCGGTCGGCAAAAAGTAGCGCTGGAAAAGAAAAGAAACTGCAAACCGTCTTGGCCTCCGAGAACGGTTTGCCCTTAGGGCAGGCACCCGTTTCTCGACGATAGCGCAAAGGTCTCGGATGCGGAGGACCGATCGAGGGGAGAAGAAGGAGTTCCGCGCATCTGCCCTATGACCCGTCGGGTGGTCGCAAATAGGGTGATGATCCGCTTGCCTCGATATCAAAAGGAGGGGAAAGACGGAAAGAATCCCCAAGAAGAGCAGGCGCACCGGAGAAAAGGACGGGGGTTTTTTCCAAGAAAAAAATAACGACAAAATGCACAGCGCAGGAAAAAAAAAGAACCGGGCGATCAGATTCAAAGCAAAAAATCAGCGGGCGGTGGGGGCGGGGGAAAAAACAAATTCTTGGAGTAAGAAACGGGTGCTCAACAAAAAGTGGGGGAGCAGCTTGTCCTTGATCACTAGCTGGGCAGGTTCGCCTCAACTGGAGACAGCAGGACATTAACGAAGCTCTCAAACGGGATAGAGATTCGGGCTGGACCTGATAACGTGAGCGGCTACCTGAACCATCAATAAAGGACAAGCAGTGACAAATCGTGGGGAAGAAGTAACGAGCAGCCCACAAGGACTGCTTAAGTCAAAAGGTGAGGGGGAGGACCTGTTCTTAAAGTAAAAGTCGACTCCGCCATCTTTGAAAACCGGCGGCGGATGAGGAGATGCATTTTGGAACGACAGTGTTCGACCGGTCTTTCGGCAAACGATCGCATCCGGGGGCGACAAAGCGCGCGATCAGGCAAGGAAGGAGAAGGAGCACCTCCTGAGACACCACTTAAGCATCTCGATCAAAAGATCAGGCGCATATATAATGACCTCAGAAACCTGCTCGGCAGGGCGACCAGGGCGTGGAAAAAATGAACCACAGCAAAGAGGAACTAAAGACGGGGGATAAAGATTTCAAAGGCATACTACGATGCGCTTCAGAACGGGAACAAGAGGAAGAGCGAGTTGAACGCGGGAGGTCAGACTTATGTCGTGTGACTTGAAGGAAAAAGAAGCATAACCGAAGAGAAAAGAGCTGCTGCGAATCGAAACGACAAGAGCAGGGAAGGCGGGAGAGGTGCCAGCGCCCCGATACCTGCCCGGCGCCTGCCTAGGGTAAGGGGGGGCGGGGATCTAAAGGTTAAACGAAAAAAAACTGGGCAAAGAGGAGGCAAGAACCAACAGGGAAAGGTGCTCGAGTGAAAAAAAGATCTATCTCACCGAGACTGCGATATTAAAAGAGGAGCGAAACGCTGACCACCCAGCGCCACCAGTAAGGAGTCATGTGCAACTTTTCCCACGCGAGCCGCGAGGAACCCGGCGCACCCGACACTCGGGGTAATGCAGTAGAAGCGGCTACACGTCGAATCTAGAGCAACGTACCGCCAAGCAAAGCAGTCTCATCTAAGAGGTGGAAAAAAATGCAAGATCAGGTCAAAACAGGGGCTACTCCGGAGAATTGGGGCTGTGTAGTGGTCTAATCTGAAAAAACGTCGATGGGGGCTTTGTCTAAGCTCGATAAAGAAAACGGGTCAAGGAAACAGCAGCGGGCCCGCGTGCCAGAGCCTGCGTTGAGTGGTATCTATCGGGAGAAAACTTGAACTCAGTGGGAGGTCTGTGCAGCCGGTCAGGGGGAGAAAGTAATGAGAACCCATTCCTGGGAAGTCAGGCCGTCTCGTAAAAAAGAGAACTTGCTCAGCTAGAGAAGAGCATCGCCGGTGTCGTCTGCTGCGAGTAAAGGATTAAACCTTAGGGAAAAAGACAAAGGTCCCCTTGGAGCTGAGACAACGAAAAATGAGACTCGCAAGGGGGAGATGCTTTCGCAGTAAAAGGGCGAACTGCAGGTTAACTCCGAAGAGCGCAGAAGAGAGACGAACTTCGCGCAAACAGTCACGGGAGGAGTCTTCGACATGAGAGGTTGCACAAAAGAAGGAAAAGGTAAAGAAAGGGTGTTTAGTGCGAAGAGCTGTCTGCCCTCGGACAGCCAGTCAACTATCAACTAGAAGGCTCGCTTCTTTATCCGCAGGGTCTCGCTGAAAAGTCGGTCTATGGGGGTCGTTTTTTGGAAGAAAGGTATCATGCGGGACCTGAACCTTCAATTTTACGTGATAGGGGAAACGGAGTAAATACACTTGGTTTTCCACTCCGTTCATACCTCTAAAAAAGGGTATTAGAAAGTGATACCGCCAAAGGAAGGTTAACAAAGACAAAAGGAGTGCACGCCGTCTCTATAAAAAGGGAAGTTACTCCTGATCAGCCCCCACGGGCCCATGGACAGGCAGTGGAAGGCGCGGAACATGGGGGAGGAGGGGGAGCCTGAAACCACATGAGGAGGAGGGAAGGGGGCTACTTGGGCGTGGGGACTCGGAATGGGCAAGGTCCGAAGAAAAACAGGCAAAGGAGGAAGAAAAAGGGAGGAGAGATTCTCACAGGCTAGAACTGAGAGAGGAAGGAGGGGGAGAGAGAATGAGACGGGATGAGGCTCTTGGGAGTGGAGAGGGAAGGAATTTCCTGCTATAGGACAAACCGCCGGCTAACACATCTACGTGACAGGGTGACAGGGGGGGAGAAAAGAAAGGGGCAAGCAAGGACATTCGGGTGTAGGAACTATTTCGATAGCAGGGGGGGGAAAGCTAGAGTGAGAGGCCGGAAGGGGGGGGTCCGCTGGAGATGGAATTCGGAAGCAGGGGAGATGAAACGAATACAGTCAAGGGGAATCCTAACTTCGGGAGGAAAGTAAAGGAGACCTGAATATTTCAGAGGAATTTAACTAACCTGGGTCAAAGATGTCTGGTAGAGGGAATAAGAGGAAAGAGCTGCATAGAGGATGGGTGTCCCGAAAGGGTTATTGTCTGGTCCCATCAGGGAAGTGGGGGTTGTTTTGGACGGCTCAATCAAGAGAATCGAGAACTCTGGGCGCCCAGTAAGAAAAGGGGATTAAAGGGGGTTGATTTCTATTGGGGGTTGAAATCCTAAGCTGCCAGAAAATACCGCTCGGTCAGCTGGGAGAGAGGCGGAGGGGGAGTAGTCTGACTGGTTGGCTCCCCGTACTGGTAAGGAGAAGGGAGCACGACTGGGGAACCTATCGAGGGGTTCTCCGGGGAAGAGGAAGAGGAAGGGTGAAAAAGGGAAAAGTCATGAACTCTCGTATTTTAAGCGGGGGATTCCGAGGGAACTGGCATCGCAAGGGGGGGGAGCGTACATGGAGTGAATCGGAAAAGAGGAAGGAACCGAGGAGTGTCTGGAAACTTTGTTAAAGTCCGAGGGGGGGGAGGGGATCGAAAACGGTTTGGAGATCACCTAGGGGGAAAGATCGAGCTTGGGGGGAAAAAAAAAATAAAAGGGCAATAGTCGGGAAGGGATCAGGGGTGAGTTTAACCTCAGGAGGGAAGATTTAGAGGGAAAGGGAATCACAGAAGGTTAATAGTTCTGGCGATCCGAAAAGAGGAAGGGAAGAGCAACTAAAAGGAAAAAAATTACCTGAGCGAACCGAAGAAGGAAGTTTGCAAAGTAACACTGATTGGAATCAAGGAGAGGACGAGAAGTATAAAAGAAGAGAGAAACTATATCACGACGAAGGTGGGGGAAAGAAGGGAAGGTAAGAAGTACAATGGGAGGAGATATGAGAAGCAAGGCTAGTGCGGAAAAAGACGAAGGAAAGAGTAATGGAGAAGGAGGACTTTCCTTACCCAAGGGTCCCTCTAATCGTAAAGTTGCGGGGGGGAAGGAGCTTGGTCAGGGAAAAAGGGGCTATTGAAAAGCATCCTGGCACCTGTGGAGTGGGGCGAAGGAAATCACAAGGAAGGAAAGGCTGGAAAAGAATAAAAACCAGGGGGGGGGTAACCACTCGAGGGGTGAACAAGGAAATCGCAAAATCAGGAAGGACTAAATTAAAGCAGTGGTTTATGAAAATTAAAAAAAAGTCGAGGGGAATTGAGGTGACACCCTGGGCGAAGCGACGGATTCACGATGGAGTCCGGGGGAGATTTTCGCGAGGCGTCCTAAATGAAAAGGGGTTGGGGACGCACTATCGCGCGTCGGTCGGCCGAGCAATGGGAAAAGGGGGAAGGGAGGGAGACAGGAGCAGAACAAAGGATGGGAAGTGAAAAATAGGAAAGAAGGCTTCCTTATATCCTGGGTGGGGGGAGGAAGGGAAAGTAGAGGAGTCAAGGGGGCAATCAGGGCTAAAAAAAAAAGTCAGTGAGTCATCAGATAAAAAATATACACGTAAACGAGGAAGAAAAAGGAGAATCTTAAAAAAGGGTTCGTTTTCCGAGTGGGGCTGAGGAGACAAGAGTTTGATATAGAAACGGAGGGAAAGAAGGAGAGATGAGAAAAGTTCGTAGGGGGTTAGATGTCTTCTTGAAAAAAAAGGGGTCTCAGGGATTGGAAAAATCGATACTGCAGCATGGGTTTTAGGTAAAAAAGAGAGAGGAAAATGAGTAGGGAAGGGAGAAGAGAATGGATTCACCTCTACTCCCTAACGTTGGGGAGTCGGGTAAGAAATGTCTGGGAGAGTGCGGAGAAAGAAGGATAAACTTCTACATAGAATAGGGGGAAAAATTCGGGAGTTATCCAGGAGCGAATTTTCTAGAGTGAACATGGATGGACTGAGGGAGCCGTAATTTCAAGGATCCTCGGAGGAAGACAAAAGCCGATGAGCTAAGAGGACAGGAGGAGAGACGAATGGGAAAATTTATTAATCTCTGGAGGGAGGTGGGGAGACTTGGGGGGGGAGGTGAGGAAGTGGCCGAGAAAGACAATAAAGAGGAGAAAAAGGGGAGTCTGGACAGATCTACACTAGAGAGTTCTCGGTGTAAAGAAGAAACAGAGTACAGGCAAAAGCGGGGCAAGCTATCTGGGGGAAGTGTCCTATCCAATCAAGGGAAAGAAAGTTGGACAACCGAGGAAGAAAGGAAAAAAAGCGTACGTCTTTGAAAAGGAGAACTAAGACTCTGTCTGAGGAAAGGGAAAGAGGAAGAGAGAAAGATAGTCACTCGCTATGAGATATGTTAACAGGGGGGAAAAAGGAGTCAGGAAAGGAACTCGTCTAGGAAAAAAATAGGAAACCCGTAAAACTAAATGGTGGTCCTACATCGGATACACAAGGGAGGAAAAGGTAGATCTCGTAAATTAGTAAATAAATACTATCCTAGGCATGCTGGATAAGAGAGCAGAGGGTGAATTGGTGATTTCTAATCAAGACAGGGACCGAAAAAGGAGTCGCTCTAAATGGAAGGACCCGTCCTATTTCTTTAGAATCTTGAAGAGGGAGAGACTGTACTCGAAGGAAGGAACAAATTAGGTTGAAGGGGAAGAAAAACAGGGGGGGGGGGAAGGAACATTCGTCATGCCAAATCGGAAGAAAGCCGATATGGGAAAGGGAGTGGGGAGGGGGGGCGGTGAGGAGTCGCGAAGAAGATGGCCAGAGAGGGGAAAAAAAAGTAATAAGAAGGTACTGCAGGGCCGGTAAGGGGGGGGGAAATTTGCTCATAGATTCGAATGGAGAAAGAGAACTCGAAGGGTCGGTTCGCTATCAATCCAGCGTCAGAACGTTGAAGGTAGGTAGTAGGTTATCATACTAAAACTGAAAGGAAGAGCTGTTGGCGAAAGGAAAAGGAAATGTTTTCATTCTCACGAGTTCAAAAGGAGGGTGACTAAAACGACCCTCGAAGAAAAGAGAGAAAGGAACAAGAAGGGGAGGGTAGTCCTGCGGCTATTCTACCAAAAGGAAGGGGACGGGGAGTGGGGGGTGGCGGGATAGGGACGATTACGAGGAAAAACAGCCATTTACTAACTCAAGGAAGAGGTGAGGCGGCGCTGCGGAGAGCGCCGTTTGAGAGGACAGGGAGGTCGGGAAAGGGTTTCATGGGGTCGTTGTGGTGATCAGAAGGAAACAGTAAAAGTGTCAGAAACAAAAGAGGGGAACGAAGGGGGGGGGGTTTGTTTTAAACTCACTTCGGACTCTCCAAAGTAAAGAAAAAAGGAAGTACAAGCTAAGAAAAAGGGGAGGGGGGGGGTAAAAAAAAAAAAAAGTGTTCCCGAGGGGAAATGAGACTACCCAAAGGGAAGAGGGCAATAAATCAATTCACAACCAGGCAAAAGGGCAGATCCTGGTAAGAGCGAAAGGAGAGGGGGGGGGATCCAGGGAGAAGAGAGAAGAAACTATAGGGGGGAGATAAGTGTTCGTTATTTTTGAGAGGAAGGGAAATAGGGACCGCCAGCCGAATCAGGCTCAAAGTGGGGACAGAGAGGGGTCACAACACGATCTAACTTTTGAGAGAGAGAAGGACTGGAGAAGTTTATCTGGTGGTGTCGTAGGGGAGAGGGTAGATTAGAGGTCTATAGGACTAACGTCTCCAAAAGAAAGGGGAGCAAGGTTAAGGTTGTGCGCTTCCCACGAGAAATGGAAACCGGGAAAGTTTTGGGGCGAACAGACGGGAGAGGAATGGTCATAAGATCAAGAACATCGAAAGAAGGAATGTAGGATTACTGAAGATGAAAAAGGCAAATATCTCGAGGGATAATAAACCGGGAAAGGGGAGGTGATGCAATTCTGATTTAACCTTAGAAGAGGGAAAAGCAAAAAATCTCAAAAGGGACGGACTTGTGTTAATAGGAATTAAGGGACCTAGGATGGTGGACAACTACGTGGGGAGAGAATTTCAGGAATACCTTGTAGATCGTCTAGAGGATACAACCTCTAGAAAGGGGGAGAAATTGCACTAAAGAATGAAGAGGGCAAGGGGATGAGAGGGAGTTCTCAGCTGTGTTTCACTCATCATAAGGAGATCTGGGAGAGTCGTACGAGGGGCGGGTCGAGGAGAATTGCCTAAGGTCTAAAAAAGAAGGAAAGGGGGGGATTAAACTGTTCTCCTATTTCCTTTGTGAAGGGTGACGGGTGGAAAGGGTTAATGACGCAAGGGAATCGAGGGATAAAATTCAAAAAAGAGGGGGTAGGCTGGGGTTGGGGAAGGAGGGTTATCTGATGTCCTCATTCCTAGTCGATATGAAAACGAGGAAACCTCGGGGGGATGGCCGGGGAGAGGGGGGCAAATTTTCATTTTACGAAAGGGGAAAGACCCAAAGAGAGGGGTACAAAAGCAGGGGGGAAAACGAAAAAGACAGATCGGGGGGGTCAGAGGGGATAATCTCATTCTCTCTTTCTCTGAGGATAGATACTAGCATGGGAAAAAAGGAGTCAGAAAAACAGCCTGGAGTACAATAAAGAAGGACGAGATGTGTCCATAAGGGAAGGGGGTTTTCATTCGTTTACTCGGCGCTAGAGAAGGGAGGGAGGGGACGAAAACCAACGGAGGGGGGGGGTATGAAAGACGACTGTTGTTTCCCTTCTTCAGTCCAGGGAACAAACTGGTGAGAAAAGAACGAAAATTATCAGGAGCGGGTGGATAAAACGCCAGAGAAAGATAGATGGAGAAAGAATCGAGGGGAGGTGGGGAAAGAAAAGGCTGCAAGAAGAGCAAAGTAGGTAGGCAGTGGAAGATGACTAAGGGAGAGGTATCCGTGGGGATCAGAATTGGGGCTGAAAAAAGGAATCCGGAAGGTCAGGGGTTTCGCGCAAAGTCGGGTGGGGACAAGGCCGAGGAAGCGGAGTCAAAAAAGGACATCTCTCTGTTTAGAAGGGGACGAGAGAAGAAGGGAAGGAAGCTAAGACAGGCAGGTCTTGAAAAGTGGGAGAAGACCTGCGGCAGGAAGCGAGTCCACTGGGAGGACTGGCTTGATAGCTTGGCAAGTGTTTCTGGGAAGTGGGATTGGGCAGGGGAGAAGGGAGTGGGATGGTCTCTTATAAAAGTTGATCATGTGGAGACGGAACGAGCAGCTGAAAGGACAACAACTAAGAAATCAGGAGGGAGAAGAATTAGAACCGGGTATCAAGGGGTAAGGGGCTAAATGGAAAAAACATGGACTTGAAAAACAGTGGAGACCAGGGTAGGTGAGCGCAGAAGAGTCAGAAACAATTCTCTACCGGGATAAGGAGGGAAGGAGACAGGAAGCTATGGTTCTTTCTATAAAGGAGGAGACGCACGCGGGAATGAGGGAGGAGAGGGGATTCTATTAGGAGGGGGAGTTTGCAGAAGTGAAAAAACCCTAGTAGCTATAACTCGGGAAATAGAAAGGGTTGTCTGCCAACCAAATGGAGAAAGAGATTGAGGGAGAAGGCAAGAGAATCCTGATTACACTGGGAGGGGGCTGGCGAAGGAAGCAAGGGGATATATTATCAGAGATAAGCCCAAGAATACGGAAAGTGCGAGGGGGAGAGTAACAGGTCTTTAAGGGAAGGTCCTTAAAATTTCATCACTTAGAAGAAAGAAAAACTTGGAGGTATCTCTTGAGAGGGAGAGAGAGAACTCTCTTAAAAAAGTCAAAGGAGGAGGGGCGTGGCTCGGGTGGGTTAGGGTAAATCCAGTTTAATAGAAGGAAATGAACGGACTGGAAATAAGAGAAAAAGGGGGAAAAGGGACCAAGTACGTCGGGCAAAAAAAAGCGCAAAAGTCGAGTTGAAAAAAGGAACAGAGTAAAGACCCTCGAGGGAAGAGGAGAGCTTGGGCGCGGGAAGAGACAATACTTCAACCAAGTAAGGGATGGGCACTAGAAGCAAGGAAAAAATAGGGATAGGGGTAGAAGAGAGAAAGGAAAAGATGAGCCGGTCATATCACCCATCTAAGGGGGGTGTTAAATGGTACCGATAGGAGTCCGTGCCTCGGGCAGCAAAAAGGAAAAGAAGAGTCAAGGAAAAGGATTGTTGCCGAATTCGAAAGGGAGGAGTGATATGACTTCAGCGGAAGGAAGGAGAAAAAAGGAGGAGAGAAGGAGAGGGGAGGGCTCGATCAGAGGGGGAATTGATTGGAGTCCACTCTTCTAGAAAGGGAATCTGGGAGCCAATGAGAGGGGCTCAGTCCTTTCCATGGGAGGAGTGAGAGGGAGATGAGTGTTAGAGAGAAAAAAAAAAGAAGGATACCTTAGGCCGCACTGCCATAGGACCAATTTCGGAAAAAAAAGAGAGTTTGCATAACGGATAGGCAAAGAAAAGTTAACAAGGGAGGGTGTAGTGAATTCATACTAAGTTTAGAGAAAACCCGGGGGAACGGGGAAGGAGTAATCTTCATTCAAAGGCAGCATCAGACAAGTCGGAAAGAAGACTTGGGCTTGGAGATCGATAAGGGGCTTCTCTAGAGGGAAAAAGGAGAGACCCGGAGGAAGGAAACAAAAAAAAAAATGGGTGGGGGAAAGATGGTAGTGTAGGTATAAGTTTCCCCGAACGGAAGAGGTGGGGCGGACTATTGAATACAAGATGAAGAAAAGTCAGCTTCAAAGCTCGAGAAAACAGAGAAAATGGTCAAAAAAAGCCAAAAAGGGGGCCGCGGTAGGAGTCAGGGCACATATGACGAAGGAGATTGCAAAAAAAAGGGCTCTGCCGAGGGGGGGAGGTTTTGGGAAAGGGCGTAGCGGTCTGCAGAAGACTAAAGCTAGCCAGTACAAGAGTGAACAAAAAGAAAGTATAGCGATGTAGGAGCTCATGGAGAAGGGGCAGCCTAGACGGTGAGAGGGTAAAAACGGCGAGCTTGGACGGGGTGTACTGGTTCAGCGTGATCAGGGAGGGAAGTCAGTGAGTTCGGGATGCCAGTACAACTCCGTTGTTTTTTCTCCAAAAGTGTTCGCAGGA
>Ga0179591_1372005_pt1 | contig 10698 bp, 12 predicted proteins | sample CZOMad2_1_08_16f_FD_182891 | JGI IMG/M metagenome (GOLD analysis project Ga0179591, IMG submission 182891) | Vadose zone soil fungal communities from Angelo Coast Range Reserve, California, USA - CZOMad2_1_08_16fungal (PacBio error correction) | ecosystem: Environmental > Terrestrial > Soil >...
GAAAAAATGCCGTCCTCAGCTGAGCGAGAAAACTCGTGCAGGGAAGTCGCCCGAAAAATAAGCCGGGGGATCTTTTCTGAACAGAGAATAGCTCAAAGGGGACAGGTGCTTCCCTAACTAAACACAAACGCAAAAAAAAAAAAAAAAAAAAACCAAAAAAAAAACCGCGAAAAAAACAAAAAAAGGAAGGCTCAATTGCGAAGAGAGGGTCTCCGCTGAAAGGAATCGGGTCAAACCAATCTATGTTCTTGAGAAATGTTTAGCAGTGTGAGAAAGGGTATTTACAAATAAAGTAATAAGAAGGGAAATTTACGCTGGCAATTTGGGAGTCCTGGAGGAATTATTATCCGGGGGCCGTCGTGAAAACATAATCTCAAGAGCGAATCGAAGGGGGGGGGGGGGATATCCGCGTCAATGTGCAATAGGGGTCAAAAAATCCTGGAAAGAGAAGGGACAGCGTCGAATAAACACATAATCGGAGATTTAAGACCCAAGTATGATAAAGGGAGGAAAGGGCGGCTCGGGGTATTTTCGGGGGGGCGAAATTAAGGGGGAGGGCTCTTTGAATACAGGAGATGAAGTGAGGCGAACAAAGGGTATCTTTTGGAAAAGGGGGCAGAGACCCTGACAGTTTGGATGGAGGGGGGGGGTGCGCGTGGCCTCTGAAGAGGGGATGTTATCATTTGTTAAGGGGGAGATTAAAAACAGGAAAAAACGGAACTAATGGAGACAACGAGAATAAAATGTGTGAGGCAGTCGAATTCTAAAAGGTTCACCTGGCCTTTAAAGCTAAAGGCTATTTCTTTTGTCACAGTGGACTAGTGCTACTACTTGGCTCGGACAGCGTATGGAAGGAGAAATTGAACGGCGTAAAAAAGAGGAATGTTAGACCGTGAAAAGTGAAGAAAAGTAGGAAGAGTCAGAACACGGTGAAAGGGCTTGCCCGGAGGTAAGCACGTTTTGCGCTTGAAAAAAAAGGAGAAGGTTTTGGGGGGATTGGGGAGGGAATCAATCCGGGGTTTGGAGAGTCTAAGGAGAAACTCACTAAGGAGGCAAGAATCTTTTGGGGGGAAGAAAAAGTCAGAAACAATAATTGGTTTATACTTGTTGCAAGAGGGGGGCCTCGCGGGGCGCTGAACAAATCCCCAGAAACTTGAAGGGTAAGGGCGGCCAAATCGGTGAGGGAAAAAGGGGTGGAATAAAAGCCATGGGCCGACTGTCCGTGAGGTGGAAAAGGAAAAAGACGGTTTCTCTTTTTAACTTGGTTAAAGATGTTATAAGAAAAAGAAGGGGGGGGGTCCTACTTAAGGGGGAAGGAGGGCTAGACTCAGGACTGATGGGGATTCTTCATCAAAGAAAGGAAAAAAGTCAAAAGAGAATAACCTGAAGACGCGCCGAGATCTTATCAATCAGAGGGGGAGAAAGCACGTCAAAGAAGAAAGCGCGAGTGCAGAAGAAACTTTCCAATCAAAAAGAGGGGATTCTCAATCAGACTTTAATCTCATCGAAAGATAGGATATTCTTTAGAGAGGAAAGAAAAAGGTTAATTCATGGCGGGGAAGGGTCATCCTGAGAAGATAAAAAGGTAGGGTACTCAACCTCTTTCAAAAAAACAGGGCAGATCTGAGCGCAAATATAACTTCATATTGTAGGAGGAGCTCTCTCTTCAGAAAATTGCCAGTGCTCCTCCAATGAAAAAGTAGGAATGACTTAGAAATCAGAATGGGAGGAGGGCTTTCTTCGTGGAAATGCGAGGAAAAGGTCTACCGAAAAGTCACAATATAAACTAGAAAAGAAAAAACGCACGGGAAAAGGAATCTTAAACTGGGGAATGCCTTTACGCATTATTATAAAGGGGATGCCTCCAAGGCTGAAAAGTGGGAAAGTGTTTTGAAACAGGGAAAGGAAGTTCTACATGAATCGGAACTTGGGAGGGGGAAAAGGGTAAGACCCCAATCGGAAAAAAAATGAACATGTTGGCGCTGGCGAAGAGGGGTTTCTTTTCCTCTTGTTGAGGTTTGCTCGGAACCCTGTTAGACCATGCCTCCGTGTTAGGGGGGTGGGAGGTGGTTCGAGAAGGGGGGAACATCAGTGGTGAGGCAGACTCTCTCAAACAAAAAAAAAAAAAAGGGAGAATTGAGGTAACAAGAGAGGGGAAGAAGCGCAACAGGCAGCCAAAAAAACGAACACAGGGGAAAAAAGAAGCATTGAAAGAACCGTTACAAACCACTAATACCAAGCGGCCAAAAAAGAACAAAAAGCATTAAAAAACAGGAGAGAGAACATTTTTTGAGTTTAGACCTTCAAGGGACGTTACAAGTAAAATCCGCAAAGGCGGATGTCCTAAAACGAGGGAAAAATACTTTTAAAAAGGGGAGAAAAATCCCGTCCGTGCTTGCGAAGGCTCGTGGCAAGAAAAAACGGCATCCAGAAGGGGTAAGGAGGTATCTAGACACGGGGGTTTTTTACCGTGCGAAACCGCGGATCGTTTACAGGGGACTTGTGAGTTAGGGAAGGAACGCCATTTACACGAAGCCACCCTCTCCAAAGGGAAGAGAATAAGAGGATCTTTGTGCAGGGAGGGGGAAGTATGGCCAGTCGGAAGCATAGCTGACAGAAAAGAGGCAAAAAATCTTCGATCGGTCTGCTCCGGAATGTGAAAGAGTTAGTTCGAGAGAACAAGGTGGAGGGGGTCAGGCTTGGCCAAATAGGGGGAAAAACAGACTTACCCTGTGGGACGCTATAAGACACAGAAAGAAAGGTTCGAGGAGATCGTGAGGCTTATCGATAAGAAGTTGGCAGTGGGTGACCACAAAGTCTGGCACGCAGATTATCTTCTCAGAAGTTCTACATGGGGGTTGCGGCCAAAGGGCTGATAAGATAGAAGAGCGCGGAGAGGTTCTTACTCAGGGAAAAGGGAGAGGCGTGATGACGAAGAATCAAGGGAAACTGGGGGAGGAGAAGAGACGAAATAATAGGTCGGGGGGGACAACCTGATGTTCTTATCCCCAGAAGACCCCCGTTAAAAGAAAGGAAAAATCCGGAAGGGGGGCCAAAGGGTCCACAATCACTGTGAAGGAAACCACACTGACTTTTACGTCCAAGAAAGTCCTAACTCTTTGGAAGAGGAGAAATGACAGCGGGGGGGGAATTGCGACAATCAATGAGTACTTAATTGAGGGGAAACCATACCCCCTCGAGGGAAGTGTGTTCTTCAAGGCAACAAAATATCGGGAAAGGGCTGAGTAGGGTGGATTCAATTATTCAAGAAGTAAAAAAGAGTGGCGAAATACCACCCCAAAAAAGGCCCTTTAATTCTAAAAAGGGGGGTAAATCCTGTGCAAAAAGAAGGTTTTGGGGGGAAAGAGATTTTTCTGAAGAAAAGGGAAAAAAGGTCTAACAGGAAGAGGTGCGGGAAAATGGCAATTTCAAAATGGAGGAGAAGGATGGGGACCGAAGAAAGCACTAGGCCAAGGAAAAACACGAAATAGCCATTTAGAGGGGGGGGGGGAGTCCAGGTTGGGACAAGGGAGAAAGAAGTTAAGCAAACATCATCTGAATGAATTGGGGGAGAAACGTTCGAGGTGGATCAGGTTTCAGGGGAAAGCCAAACAAGATAAGAGGAAATACCAGATTCCCTCTGCACCAATGAACAAATAATAGGGAAAAGACTCGCCCCCTCGAAATCTCCAACGAGCCCCCAACGTTTAGAAAGCCAAAGGAAGGAGGAGAACTACAGCAGACCTTAAGGAAAAACAAGCAAAGAGAGGCCAAAAGTATCATTGGCTTTGGTGTAAAGTCTCAGGGAGGTGTTTCCACAGATAATTGCCCGGCCCTCAGGAAGAGGGCCAGGGTGGTTAAAAATCCAGGGAGGGGGCAATCTATTATAGGAATCCATGGAGGGAGTCTCATAGAGCTTGGAATTATGGGGGGTGGGGGGGGGGGAAAGAAGGACCAGGAGAGGGAGAAAAAAACTCTGAGGAAGCCCAAAGCGCCAAAAGCGCAACGGATGGACTAGGGGGAATACACTGTTACTACCTCCTACCGAGGGGACTCGAAAAAAAGGAAAGGGGTTTACAAACGATTCAAGAAAAAAAGAAAAGTATCCCCCAGAGAAGACTCACTGCGACCTGGTAAATCTACGTGTGAGGAATCAAACTGACAGAAGAGATCTCTGGCAGGAGCAGAAAGATCAACCAGGGATGGTTCGTTCACTAACATTGGACGCGTTCCGGATGGGAAAAGAAGATTATGAAGGGGGGGAAAGTTTTATGCAGAGAGAACAACAAACTTGAAGTATGGAAAAAACAAAAGGAGAGAGATAAAATTTAACCATTCATCAGTGATCTGGGGAAGAAACCAATGCGGCTCATTTTTAGCAAAAAAGAAAACACGGAGCTTTTAGAGGAAAGAACGCGGGCATATTCGGGGAAGGGGGAGTCAGACCCCAAAGGAGAGGAAAGGGGGGTCTAAGGAGTTCGAATGGTGTCTCCTTCTAGTGGGCTGGGGAAAATCTATTTATTAGATGCACGGGTCTTAACGTTGGGGGAGCCACTCGAGGAAAAGAATGGGAGGTAGCTGGCGAAACTCTTTGGGCGTAAAGTTTTCTCGTGATTTGCGCTTTATCCGTCCCGTAGGAAAAAAAGATTGACAGAAAGGGGAAAATATGAGATCTGGATATCATAGAAGGAAAAAGATCTTCAAAACCTCTGGCCATAGAAAGGCACTAGCTTAAAAAAGAAGAAAAAGAAGCGAGAATTTACAGGAAAAAGAAATGATAGGAATCTCGCAGGGTAGGGGGGAAGGGGCTATAAGGATGGTGTAGGAGAGGTAGGTAAGCGGGCAGGCTAATAGTTGGGGGAGCGTTGAGACATTGGAGAGGGGACGAGATACTGGGAAAAGTGTCTTGTCAAGGGGGGAAAATCTTTAGAGAGGGAGAGGGGGACAGTGGGGTGGGGATGGGGGGCGGGGGAAAAGCGAAGGAAAATGAGGATACTATGTTGAAAATTCAATTAGATAGGAGAAAATTTCACAGGGACGTGTCCTAATAAAAGTCTATTGAGGGGGGGGGAAAAAATGTCCTAGTTCTAAATGTCTTGAGGGGGAAAAGAGGAGAAGGAGATTGAATGATCGAGGAAAAAGATTGTCCTGTTGAAAAGTGAAGGATTGTGGAAAAAAGGTTTCGACACAAAACATGTAATTGCGGAAGGGGAGTAGACGTTTTGGCGGGAAAGGGCGCGCCTGTTTGGGGGGAGGGTATGTTGATTAAAGAAGACGGGGGGAGCTGCCTAATTAGAGAAGACTACTCAAAGTAAAGAGGAGGTGGGGGTCCTAAGCCGGCCAGCACAAGCGCCAATAGGGGTTATAAGGGGGGGTGTTGTTTTTGGGGGGGAAAGCACCGTCCGTCAAGAGTGAGGTCAGCACGCAAAGAGGGGAGTTACAAGCGGACAAACGTGAAATTTCTTGTAAAGAAAGAAGAGGTGGCGAACTTGAAATTGGGGGGGAATGGGAAAGGGAAGGGGAAAGAAAAAGGGGAATTCTACGTGGAAAAAAAAAAAAGGGGCCTCCGATGTCGAAAAGTTCATCCCTACGAAGAAAAAGAGGCATTTTCGGAGAAAAGGAAAAAAGGATTATCGTCAGAAGAAGAAAACGCTCATGAGTAAATACCCTTCCAAACTTAATCTTAAAAAGGCCGCAACCCATGTCGGGAACTTGGCAATAAGAGGGGGAGAAGCCGCAAACCACTGGGAACAAGACAAGCTTTCATCTGAGAGAAAGACTTAAAGAAAATCCTCATAAAAGATCGATGAAGTGACTGGATAGTCGTAATCAAAAGAAAGCGGGGAGAAACGATGAAAAGCCTGAGAAAATTTGTATAGGGAAAACTCTGGTCACAGGAAAAAACGGAAAAAGTATCTTTAGAAGGAAGGGAGCAGCTATCGTCTAGAGAGGGGGAAAATAGGAGAAGACAAATTCAAATCTTGGAAGAGGGAATTAGAGTCCTTTGCGAGGGCTGTTTGTGCTGAGGGAAGGGCGGCCTAAGTCAGAAAAAAAGGCCAAATGTACAAGAGAAGAGGGTTTTCCAGGGGAAAGGAACGTTCTGGAGATACAAGAGGAAAAGGCGTTATGCCGGTTAAAGAAGGAGAAGCGAAACTGCATGGCCGCAAGGGAATTTGTAGCCTGGGGGGGAACAGGATTCAGGGAACTTTTCTGACATCCCTGGGTGTCCCGAGGGGAAAGGAACTTCACTTTTAGAAGGGGGGGAAATGCTCATGGAGGAGGTGAGTTTTTTGGAGGGGGGTGCGGGGGGGTGGAGATTTAGGGCTTCCGTCCGCTGGGGAGGGGTAAAAATGCCTTCCTTTTCTCGTGGGGGAGATTCGGGTGCGGACTGGGGGTAATGGGCGCATATCGACAACAGCCAACGTAGAGTATGGAAGAAGATGCCGCCCAGACGCAAAGGAAGACCAAAAATAGAACCACCGAGACAAAAGGAGGCTGTAACAAACTAAAAAAAAAGACTAAATACCGAGCGCAAAAGAAACCAATCTTAAAAGAAAAAAACACGATGAGGGAGAACGTGCCGGGGGTACAATCTTAAAAAAAAGGGATGTCCTCAAGGCGGCGAAGGAAGAGGTTCAAAGGCTACGGAAAGAGGGGGGGAAGCCACAGAAGTTTGGGAAGCTGTAAATGCATAAATAAGTTTTGAGGGGGAATCATCACGGGTTTGGACCGTTCAGACCGCGTAGAGGGAAAATGGGTGAAGGAGGAAAAAAAAAAATTCGGTCTCCAATTGCCAGGAAAGACCTCGCAAATACGCTAAAGTAAGGAAGTTGCGAAAGGATGGCCAGGGGTCTCCTCGCAAAGAGCTTCCGGAAAAGATTAAAAGTCGGTTGGGAGGAAGAAGATCTTCTCAAGGAGGGGAAAGTTTCGTCGAAGAAAAATTCGGGAACATAAAAATCGTTTCACAGCGAAGTCCCCTTGGGGGAGGGGACGCGATAAAGAACTCAAGAGGAGGTCGATGATATAGGGAATCGGCGGATGGGAAAGAATGAAGATAAGACTTGGGGAGTGACGGTGGCGGGGAGTGAGCAAAGAGGGTCGAGGAGGATTCAAGTTCTACATGGGTTGAAATCCATCAGGAGGGAGAAGGAGGAGAGCGAGGTCGGAAAGGGGGGGGTAGGGTACTCATGATCGTTTCAGGAGGGGAGAGAAGTCAACTTCTGAGGGCCTAGCGTTATAGTCGGCAAACTTAGGGGGTCGTATCAGATGGGCTTTCCATAAACCGGGGAAAAAGGAAAAAAATGTCCTTTCATCACCATCATTTGGAAAAAAGGAAAAAAGTCACGTGACGGTAGAAAAAAAAATGATACTTTTCTTTACTTTAAAAGAAATGGAGAGGGTGTCCGCGAGAAAACCATGAACATCGGGGGGAGGGAAAAGCTACTCGCTCGTACCGAAAAAATAAACCCATCTATTAGTGTTTTGGTGCTTCACGGAAGCCAAAAATCGGAGGGGGCTGCGTATGAAAAAAGTTAGTCAAGGGAGAAAAAAACCGGATTTAATTAATAACTAAAAAAAAAAAAACCCAAAACCGGAAGAGGGAAGCGCGCCGCGGCGTAACAAGGGCAACGACCGGTTTTGGGTCAAAAGATAATACTTTTTGAGGCTGTGCAATCAAGGAAAGGGAAGGTAAACAGGACTATGGTGAATTGGGCAAAGGCAGGAAGAAAAGAGAATTACTCCTGTGTACGAAGACGAGAGCAAACTAGGCAATTGTGTGAAATAGGGGGCAGGTATCGAGGAAAGGCCCAGGTGAAAAAGTTAGAAGTAGAATTGAGCATTCTTATTCTGGGATAGGGGGGTTCTAGATCGGACGCTTGAACTCAGGGAAGCGCAAAAAAAAAAAAAATGATGACAAAAAGCGCACCTAATTCCAAAAAACCCATGTCACGACAAATACTCTCCTCCACCCTCTAAAAGTGTGGGAAACAAGAGACACCCAGGGAGAGACATTCATATAGGGGAAGAAAAACTATACATAAACATACGGAGCCAAACGAAATCCTCTACGAAGAAGTTTACATCTTTGAAAGGGGATTTAAATGTAAGGGAAGAGATGAAAAGGGGGGGTCAGGCAGTTATAGTGCCCAGGCAGAATGGAACGGAGGGTGGAAAGGCCATGGGGCAATAGATGGGGGAGCCATCAATTCTGATCTCAAAGGAGAGGGGATAAGGGGTGGGGGAAAAGGAAAAAGGACCAGGATAAGACGCCAAAGAAGAGGAAAAAAGGGCCCAGGCAAAACCATCTCAAAAGCAAGTCGATTACGAAGGGAAATACACTTGTGAGAGTCCGCCCGGCCCCAGGGAAAATGGGTTTGTGGGGAACACTAGAAGTGATCCAGCCAGAACCGTATGAAAAGGAGCGACGTTTGGGGCTTGAGTGAAGAGAAGAAGAGCAAACGGAAGGGAATGTCCATAAAATGATCAAAAAGTGTTTTGCTTAGAAAAAAAGGAAGCTTGTTTCCAGGAGGGGGGAGATCAATGGAATGAAAGGTTAATTTAGAAAATCACCAACCCCAACCAGGTATGGGAGGATGGGGAGAGAGATACAATGAAAAAGTCATCAGAGGGGAAGAGGTAAAATCAATGAAACAAAGGACCTGGTTGGTCAGAAGTAAAGTCTGTGTCGAGGTGGAACCTAAAAGAGAAGCTTGGTGAGTCAAGCCTCAACAACAACAGCGCTGAAGGGCTCCTAGGGATTCTCCAGGCTCAACTCTAGTGGAGATCAACCAATCTATTAGGTGAAGAACCATTTGAGGGAGGGGGGGGAGGGGTATGGTCAAAATGGTACTCGAAAAGGAAGGGGGACTGGGGCGCGTTAAAGGGAAAAGTTCGCGGAAATTTGAAAGTTATCCGGGGGAAGAGGCCACCATAATTCTCAAAGCTATTCATAAATGGAAGGAGGCATCAGGGGGAAACTGTCATGATGCAAAAAAACATGGGGCCATCTCCTTCTTGAAGTTAAAAAGGCATGAAACACATAATAGAGAGTTGCCCCAAGGAGGAATTCCGCGAGAGAGGTCATTGAGGGGGACGGGAAGTATGTGGGGTAGGGGAGTACATCTCTTGAGGAGAGCTCAAAACTATTGGGGGAGCCGGGGAGGAATGGATAGGGGCGAGAATGACAGAGTATTTTAGGTCAATGGTTTAGAGGGGAAGTGGATAGAGGAATGGTATCATTGGTGTGCTTGCGAGAAAAACTAGAATAGAAAAAAAAGAGGAGACTATCGCATAGAAGGGTGGGAGGAGGGGTTCACAGGTTCAAAGGAATGTCCCTAAGAGGCTAAAAGGTTGTCAAAAAGGCCTATTGCTCACGGTGGTCTTCGACAGCAGAGGGGGGAAGAGGTGAAAGCATGAGGAAAAAAAAGAAAAAGAAGTCCTGTTACAAGGGGGGAAACGTGTATTGGGAAGAAACAGAATCTTTTCGACAAAAAAAAGGGTCTTTTTAGGAACGATTGAGCATTTTGAAAAAAGAGGCCGCGGTTTTTGGGGGGAGGGTAGTTAGTAGCAATAAGGTGGGGACTCTGCGAATTACGACTGTCCCACTCAAGCAAAGGAGCGTCCGCTTTGGTGGGGAAGGAGCCTGCAGCACAAAAAGAACAATAGAGGGTTTAGAAGGGGGAAAGCCGTCACGCGCGTGCGCTTGGAGCAGCCAAGCTGGGAATGGTACGGCGGTGGGGGGGTGGGGGGGGCCCCAAAGCGTAGGAATTTCTTGGAAGAAAAAGTCAGAAGTGGGGAACCGCCCAAGTGATGTAAAGGACAAACGTACGGGGGAAGGAAAAGTCGGCAGATTGGGTTAAAGGGGGCCGCCGTGGCTAAGAACCATCAGGGGGAACCGAATATACCGCGGGAGCAGTTTCTTGAGAAAAGAGGAGATTATTCCGTCATCAAAAAGGGAACATGAGGAAACAAAGAAATCCGCTCGCTCGGGGAGATTGGCAGCCGCTGAAGAAAAACAGGAAGGGTGAAGGAAGAGAGCGCGAGTTACCTCCGTTGCCCAAGCCAAAGGGAGGGAAAGCCTCATCCTAAGGAAGGGTCTCATCTGAAAAGAGAGAGAAAGTTGACGTTGTAGCGGGATCCCAGCCAAAGGGGGGGTAGTCAGGATTAAACAATGAACATCCGAAAAGGTGTATCGCCGAAAGAAAAAAGGGTTCACATTCAAAAAAAGGGCAGATCGATCGTAAAGATACTGAGATTGTGAGGAAGATCTCGATAGGAGAAGCCATCCTAGCCGCACAAGGGACAAGATCTTCCTCGGAATTATGACAAAATGCTTTTCGATGGCTTCCGAAAGTCTACCGCCAAAAAAAATGTACAAAGGAAAGGAAAAAACTTGATGATAGAAAAAGGAACTTCTGGATTCCTTTACAAGAAAGATCGCAAAAGGGGAGGAAGGGAAAAACGTGCGGGGAATTGGGGAACTTTTTAAAAACAGATTCCAGAGGGCAATTTAGACATCAAAAAGGGCGTGCCCGCGTGAAAACACCCGTCATTGGAGGGAACAATGTTGCGAAAGGGAGAGGAAACTTTTGTTTGTCTTGTGGTCCGCTTTGAATTTAGGGGGGGAGGGAGAACTTTTCTTCGCGACTCGTTGGGTCGCGGGTGGGGATGGGCCTGGGCGATCTGGTCGGGGGGAAG
>Ga0179591_1131864_pt1 | contig 10697 bp, 8 predicted proteins | sample CZOMad2_1_08_16f_FD_182891 | JGI IMG/M metagenome (GOLD analysis project Ga0179591, IMG submission 182891) | Vadose zone soil fungal communities from Angelo Coast Range Reserve, California, USA - CZOMad2_1_08_16fungal (PacBio error correction) | ecosystem: Environmental > Terrestrial > Soil >...
CACAATTGTGAAAACCGCATTCTCGTCTCCATTGAGAATAGATTCTAGACAAGGGGGGGGGGGAGGGCCGCCCTCTCAAGTCGTGCTTCTACCAGAACAGTTAGGACGAGAATCAGAAAAATTCATTTTTGGAACGATCGATGCGTAGACTGACCCAAAGCTTACCTTCTGGCAGTGTAGACAAAGAGGGGAGAAAAGGGTGGGGAACAAGGTAAGGACTCAACTGAGAACTGGACTATCGGGCGAAAGAACCCAGGGGGGGCTCGAGCTCGCCACCTCCAGGTCTTACGCAGAAAAGAAAGAAAAGGACTGTAGATCACACAGGCGAAAGGCAAAACAAGACGCGCCTACAATCGGCATCATTGCAAAATACAGGACCGGGGGGGGAACGCCCTATCATCGATAATCGCGGCAAAAAAACTAGTTTTTTCCTGGTATGAGGGGTGAAAGCAGAAACGGGTCAGAGGACAAGAATGCCCCCAGTCCGCCGTATGAGTCGCGAGAATCAGCCGCAAAGGACTGGAGGTGTACTACAACGCTTGAATTGGTCTTCATTAGGATGGACGAGGAGAGACAAGAAAAAGACGAAAATCCAGATATAGATGACACGTTGTCCCGCAACGGGGAGGAAAAGGGGACTGGAATTGATTATTTCGGGGTGAGCGGTGTCGTAGGACCGTTCAAGATGAGATTTGTGGGGAAAGAGGGTCATTTCCTAGATCGAGACCGCGGGTCCAGGGAAGAAACGATAAAGGGGCAGAATGAGGCATTCAACCTGCGACTTTACGAGACGAAGAGGCTGGACAGTGTAAATGTCTCGCAGAGAGGGAGAACGGGAGGCCTGAGGAGCTTCGTCTCGCTCCTGGAAGGGAGGAAAAAATCTCCCTACAATCTAGGATTGGGGGGAGGGGAGCAACAAAAGGGAAAGAAACTTGAAGCTCCCTTGCGGGTGTACAGGGTGATAAAAAGGACAGCCACGGGGAAGACAAAAGAGGACACTTCCTTACGGGCGGAGAATTTCCAGACGCCCAGGCCTCCGTCTGATCGCGCGGTCTTACGGAAAGAGCTCTGAGCTTACTCCCCATGAACAAGAGGAAGGAGCAACGCCCTGGTCTAGGCGACAGGATAAAACCACCAGGGCGCTCAGCGCGGTCCGCTGGCGTGGGAGAGAGGGTCATGCAAAGGAAGAGGCAATGACAGATAAAAATCATCACAAAGCATGAAGCCTCTCAACCACAAAGTCCTCCTCACGATGAAAGGCAAAAAAAAAGGATCAAAACACACCCCTGAAAGGCGCCGCAAACCAATAAAAAAGATCAGTTGGAGAGAAGATAACACCATACCCAGGCCTTTCGATCTTGGCAATCATACTATGAAGAGGAAAAAAACCAGCCAGAAAAGAAAAACAATTTCCGGGCTCCAGAAGGAGGGCCGCCTGAGAACCGTAAACAACCTAAGAAGCACCTTCCCTCACCGGGTCACGGACATTCAGGCAAGTAGACGCTGCCGATAAAAAAAGGCCTCCAAGGACACCCCGCGACAAAAAACTGAAGACACCACTACCGCTTCACACAAAAAAATTAAACGTAACGGAGGGGACAGCAAACCGCCACAGTCTCCGCCATCAAACACATCGTAATCTTACGGCAACAGAGAAGGGACAAAGAAGTAGACTGTCCAGGGACTGACCAGAATCTCATCACGAAGAAGCAAAGTGGAATCCTCAACGAATGTTCCTCCAACCCCGACATGTACTCCATCAAAACCTGGCCGACCGCGGCCAACCAACAATAGAAGGGGGAGAAAAGGGGAGGTTTGTACTCGATGTCGTGGCCGACATGAAAAGTGTGTCAGGTACGGTTCGAACAAGTGGAGTAAAGAGGTTTCAGGACAGCTTCCCAAAAACCCATCATAGGGCGGATGAACTGTTAAAGCTCCCATGGGGGGAAGAAGGATCCGCCAGGGGAAGGAATTCCGTGTCCAGCTAGCGAGACTGCTGACCAAAAAAACACAGAAGCACGGACAAAGACGCCGACAACCGAACATGCGGTTCACAGTCATTGGATCCCCCGTCCCAAACGAAGAGGGAAATAACCAAGAGAAGGGAAGTCCCGAACTCCAGCTACATGAGGGCAGAAGGGGGCAAGGGGACTAGGAGAGACATATAAGAAGCGGAGGGCGTCGCAAAAAACGCAGGGGCGACAGGGGAATCTCCCCTGCATCTTGCGCTAATGGGGGGCAAATCTTCAAGTAAGGAAAACATGGCAAAGGCCACGATCACTCAGAGAAGAGGGCCTGACTCCCAAAACCGGCACGTCTTGAGGGGCGATGGGGGCTCTGCGGCATACCAAAGACGTCCTCCCCGAGAATGCTCAGAGGAAGGAAAAAGAGCTGCTGAAAGACCACGGTCAAACGGGGGGACACGAGTTCAACCCAAACAGCTGACGGGAAAGAAGAACGGGCATCCTACAAAGGAGAGTTAAACCGAAGGAATACAACCCCGCGGCCGACACTGCCGGAAACCGGCCACGTAGGGCGCCCCCGCGGACAAAAAGCGGGAAACGCACCGCACGCCAGCCGGATATCCAAAGATGGGCTAATTCACCTCCTTGTCCCTCCCTCGCCCTCCATTCTTTTTCCCCTGGCGGTGGGGCCTCGACGTTATGCCCGCAATCCGGGGTGCGCTCAGGCCCACTCCGGAGGGGCCAGGTGTGAGCCGTTCCTTACCGTCTGCCGGGGACCTCAAGATCCTCGCTTCGTCCCGAGCCATTTATCGTGGATAGGCTCTTACAAGGAAAGAATATACGAGATCACAACAAAAACGAGTAAGAGATCAGTTCTATCGGGCGATCCGAACGAAAGGCTGGTGATCTCGTGAGGAGGAAAAAAAGGAAGGTCAGGTAAGTTCTTGTAGGCCCATTTCCGGTTATAAGGAGGGCGGTGCCCAAGGGAAGAAAGGGGAGGGCTGGGACCAAAGGGTGCATCCGCATCGTTTCCGGCAGGATCCGCCAGAGTAGGAGAGGACTGCAATAGGAAGGACCACTTCATGTGGGTGCCATAGCACGAGTCAAACGGCCTTACGGTGAAAATGGAAAGCCCTACTCTTTACGAATACAGATCATCAGCAGTGAGGCCGACGTGGAATTGGACGACCATCGCCATCAAAGCCATCAAAGTGACCTGTGCCGAGTTACCTCAGAGAGGGAGAGGAGATGGGGCGTGCAAGGGTCATTGTAGGAGCGTTCCAAGTACGTCCCTTCTAGCCCTGAAAAAAAAAGGCGCACACGTGGGGCATCCGCTCCGGGGCATGCTATGCAAGCGCCAGCTAGGAAAAAGATCGAGCTATTTCGGGAACGTCATTAAAGAAACGCGTCAGCTGGGCGGTCTCACATTTAGTTGTTGGGGAAGAAAACCAGACTGGTGAAACAGGAGCAGGCGGCTGGGAGGAAATCAGGGAGGGAGAACGGGTTGTCACAGTAAACTCGCTCAATGCGGGCACTTCCATATACGTAAAGGGGCAGGTTCACAACCCATGAGGTATTGAAAAAAGGGCAGAGGGCAAGGGGGAGGGGTGTGTAGTCGGTAACCTATGCTAAGTCCTCCTCACTGTTTCGACCCAAAAAGAGTCCAAAAAAGGGAATCAAAAAACGAGGAAACCGCGAACCCTACGTTAGGGGTGACAGGGGGGGGGATGTCCTTTGGGGGGGGCGTTCGGCCGTGGGCTGGTATTCCCTGTCGTTTGTGAGGGACAATTTGAAGGAAGAGAAAAATTGGTGCAGCGTTTATGGGACAGACGGGAGGTAGGTCAGGGACCAGAGCAGGAAGGCGGTTACAGGCTTGGGGAAAAACGTCCGATGAAGGTGGGGGGTGGAGGAGCCACTGTGGCGAGGCTCCAACAAACGTTGATGACCGTGGCGGGTACTTTGACGGAAGGGACGGGGGGGGCGGCGGGACTGGTCTCCTGGGAGGCCTTTGAAGAAGAGGGGGGGGCGCCGCTTGGGAACCGTCGGCTGGATTTGACACTTGTGAGGGAAGGTAGAGGTGAGTAAGGTGTCGCGATGCTCAGCAGGGGGACAAAAGGTTCAAGTGTAAGGGGCTTTGAACAGGTTGCGCGTTAGACATTTCTGAATCTGGGCGGGGAAAGGGGGAGGGGACAGAACCCTGAATGGGGGTTATCCCCGGCTAAGAATGAGTCACAGGGGGTGGGAGGGTGAAGGACGGGAAAAAGGTCATGGTCGGCTGATCCCTTACGGAAAAGAATCTAGGTCGCTTAAGGGGTCGAGAAAAAAAAACAGGCTGGTGCGTATCATGGTCTAAACAAATTTACGAAGAAGGTAAACGCAATCATACAAAAGGACGCTTTAATACAAAATGCCCGTCTTCGAAGGACGATTTTGGAGGGACGCCAGAGAAGAGGAGGGAACGCAGCAATCTATCGAAGTGCGTGGGAATAAAGGGAAGAAGTAGAAGCCGGGCTCATGGTTGATCATCCTTGAAACTGCACGATGGACTAACCTGTAAAACCAAGCAAAGTCCGGGTAAGAATGGGCGTGACTGGTTTCTCTCCCAATCATCGGATAGGGAAGTAGAGGTGGGAAAGTGGGTTGGTCAGAACGTCCCTCAAGAACAAAAAAGAGATGACGCCCTTAAGCAGACCAGAATAACAGAAAAGCGCCAGAGGGACCCTCGGAAGAAATTTCGTGTTAAGCCGCGATCAAACGCAAGGGGGGCCGAGCTTAACCGTATAAAAGATCAAATCCACACGCGGGCTAGCGACGAGACATGACGATAAACTTTGGCTAACAGAGACGAACGGCATCGACAAGCTCACATCAACAATATGCCGTCCAAGGGGGTATTCGGGAAGGGGGCGGGGGAAAAAAACAGACGAATCTCGGATTGTACCAGCGACCACGAAGCGATTTGAGACCCGAAAGAGTCCCCTAAGAGAAGAAAAAGAAAGCGAGTACCCAATCAACTCGGAGCAGAGGTAATCGGCGTAAAAGTTTGGAAATTTCTCGACGATCTTTGTCCTGTTTTGATTGAGAAAAAGTAGACAAAAAAAAAAGGGTACCCGATATATCAGTAGAAATGATTCCAAGTCGTAGAAAGAGAGAAAAAGGGCCATTTTCTAATCTGTCTCAGCGGGGAATTTCATGACGGTGATGATAACAGGATAAAAGTTTTCTATTACTGTTGAGTGAAAAAGGTTAGGAAGTGTCTAAACCTATGTGCCCTAGCGATACTTCAAGGATACAGGGGCGGGGTGTAGCTTTTGGCAACCGTCCTCCTAAGAGTCGCGGGGAAAAAGGGGAAAACCGGCAACCTTTAAAGGGGGGGGTGTTCATTATAAACAAAACAACTCTAGACGTTCAATAAAAAAGGAAAGGTCTGATCCATCGTCCTAACGGGAGAAAAGTCCGTTATAGTGGGAGAGGCCAAGAGGGTTTCTATCGAAATCTGGCGACTTTCGAAACGAGAAGGGAGGCTGATGAGAAAAAAACAGTCTTGTCAATCGGAGAGCTCAAAAAAAAGGATGAAAAGAGAGATACCGGGCTGGTGATCCTCGGAGCACAGGGAATGAGAAGGCAATCTATGCGATCACCTATTGGAGGGGAATGCCAGGAACTAAACGGGATCACAAGTCGGCAGGAAGGGAAAAGGAAAATCTGGTAAAACGATCTCTCTTGATTCGACCACAAAGACTGAAAAGCGACAAGCTAAGCTCGGGAAGTTCGGCGTAAACCGTACAACACGACCAGAATACTAAAAGACTAGAGCAAAAGAAGTCTCTACACGAGACAAGAAAAGATGCCAAAACACTCATAGAAACTCATCCACTGCAAATGAGAAGAAACAAAGACCTTCAAGAGGCTCACGATAGCAAATACGGGGGAAGTAGAAGAAGTCCGAGAGGAGACGCGGGGACCTCCTATCCGATTCGCTCAAAGGTCCAGCAACGCAATGTTTCCGGGAGACGGCGCCGAGAAAACAGAGGCGGCTAGAAATGCAACAAACAGTCCCTCCGTCTGACCGCGAGAATCAGAGCAAATGGCTGGGGATAGCGGCGTGGTGATGAGATGATGGGTTGTCCACTAGAGCGCGAAAGCAGGGAAGAGGGGGGAGAACAATCGAAATAGAGGAGACAGTGCCGACCCGTATAATCCCGGGAAAAAAGATGGCGGAGGTTCGGGGATAGGTGTCGATGAAGTACGCTGCTATGAGTCAAAAGCATGGGGGCCTCGCAGCTCTCCCCTACAAAACGTGAGTAAAAGGAAACGGATCAGGTTCCCCATCGGCATCAACCTGTCGACGTGGGGAGCTGAGAAAAAAAGAGGTCAAAAGGGAAGAGGACATGGGGCCCGTGCTTATAAGAGGGATCTGCAGGCCATTAGGGGGGGCGGGAAAAACAGAAGCGACAGAAGCCAATCGATGGATTTGTGGCGATCACCAGTGAAAAACAGGGGGACCGCGGAGGGGGGGAGTATGATATCAAATTTCACGTCAAATCAAAAAGGCCTCCGACAGAATCCCGAGAAAGAAAGAACCGTCTATAAGACGTGCTGGCCGGTCAAGATATGTATCCGAACAAGAAATGTACTCTTTCGTGTACTAGGACCAGAAATGAAAAAAGAAGAGGAGAATCATTACAGCGCTCTAGGAGCGGCCGCTTTGGGCGGGATCGAGAAAAAGAAGAGGCACTTCCAGGGAAAAGAAAAAGCCCGCACCAGAATGGAAGCAAAGAGAACAAAAAGAACCGGCCACGAGGAAAGAAGCCGACGGGACAGCCACAACCAAGAAAGACTGAAAAGAAAACCTCCCCCAGCTAGAATTGTTATTAGCCGTATAACAACCACCCATGGAAGGGCGAGCGGTCACAGCAAATGAAATACCTATACCATACCTCGCCAATCCAAGGACCGCAGGGACGGGACACATTCCCTGAGGGAACAGCCTTCTCACCGAAAAAGACACAACGCCCCGTACACTGCCAGCACGGTAAAAACGAAACACCAACAAGAAACGGCCAAGGAAAGCCCTTGCATCAAGGTCAAAACCAAAAAAAACTCCGAGTCCGCCACCTAAAATAAGAGGGGGGGACCGGATGTCAAGCCAATCAGGAAAATCGGAAGCATGCCACAAGGAAAAGAGGACGGAAAAACTCCAGGTAACCCGCGGGTCTGTCAGACTGTCAAAAAGAGACTCGTCATCAAATAAGTTCACTGAGAGGAAAACTGAAACCTCACAAGACATTCCTAACCAAAGAAACACATTGCAGACCGAATGTGACAAACAAAGGAATACAAAGAGGAAAACCTAACTTGTATGGTTGAGGAGGTGTCAAAGAAGTCGGGAGAACACTCACAGGTTTTCAGGGGGGGTAATGTTCCGAAACACAGCGAGCAGTACCGAAGTTTAGAACCGCGGAACAACAAACGCAAGACAAAAAATGAACTGGTTAAAAACTCCGGATTGGGTCAAGGGAAGAGAACCGAAAAAGGGAAACGAGAGGTTTCGGGCCCGCAGTACTCTAGAGGGAGAAAACCACGCATTCACCTACACTTAACAAGCCGAAGAAGAGGAAAAGCATGGAGCCTGCCACACCTAACTGGAGAACTACCCAGCCACGCGGTAAGAAAAAGAGCCCAAGAAATACGAACGCTCAGAGGTTTCTCAGCAGAGGTACTCGGCTATTCATAAAGGAAGGAGACGGACGGCTCCCACGTCTACCTCTATCGCCCCGGAGGGATGGCGCGTGGCCACGGAATCGTGAAGAAAACGTCAAAGAAACTGAGCCATCGAAAGACTAAGAGAAAACAAAGTCTTAGTCGTGCGTGCTTTTCTGGGAGACGATACAGACCACGCAAAAAAAATCTCTCTGGTATCAAAAGGGAGTCAGTCGGAAAGGCCGCAATTCAGGCAGCACGGGTTGAGGGGGACTGGCAAAAAACTGAAAAAAAAGGGGTCCCCGGGCGTCATCGCCTCTCTGTAAAGAAAAAAATTCCTGAAAAATTGGAGAAAGGACAAGACTTTCACTAACTGAACCGTTCCTAGTGTCACCGTCCTACGTAAAAAAAAAGAAAAAGGTGGGGCCACAAAAAAGTCAAAAGGGACGGGCCTCAGTCCAGCGCCGATATCAACCGTTGAAGAAAAGCAAAACAGAAAAAAAAAAGAGAAAAAAAAGATGGTATGATGACACTAGGGAAGAGTCGCGAGGCTAGACGCGGGGAGAACGGAGGTGACGTAGCAGAAATAGAGTAAAAGCGGGTAGGCACCCTTTCCGGGTTGGATCATGCGTCGGTGAAAAAGCAAGGACAGGACAAGGGAGGCATACTCCACCTTGGCAGCCGAAACGGAGGAGGAGGAAAGTACTTACGAGAAAAGGCCTTGGGGGGACAGAACTCGGCCAGGCTGCTGAGGGTCCTTTTCAAACCTCGTCGGAAATTAGGGCACAGAAGAAGAGGGAAAATCAGGACCCGCCATATACCGCAAAAAAAGGAAAAGCACGCGTACTCAGAACGAGCGGAGGGGGGGTTGCCAAAAAACAAATTGGGAAGGGGGAAGATACGCGTGCCACGTCGTCCATCGCAACTCAAGAACTCAAGAGCCACGGGGGACCCGAACGATCCGACTGGACGTGAGAATCGCAGAGTACCTATGGAGAGACCTCAGTGGCAGCGAGGGAAGGGGAAGACGGGCTAAGCGGGCTCTGGCTTGAGCCAGTTAGGTGGGTGTTAATCGGATCCAGAAAAAAGAAAGGGCTGGGGGCAGACGTGGTCCGGAAGGGCCGGGGTCAGCCGGAGAGGGAGTCACTAACCAAGGAAGGAAGGGGATATTCAACGGAAGGACACCAAATGGATTTAAAACAGTCAGCTGAAAGCAGGAAGTGGAAGCGGTCTGGAAAACCGTCGGGCTACCTAATAGGGGGTCGGGACCCAGCAAAAGCAAAAAGGGGGACCACAAGACATCGGAGCACCGAGCACCTACGTGGGTCCACTGTGATGGAGAAGGGGGGAAACGATTTGGCGGCCGTGGTGTGGATGTATAAAGGCGTTGGTGAAAGTTACGGAGGACTCACAGAAGGGGATTACGAGATGGTCAGAAAGGGATCAGGGGGGGGACGCGGGGGTGGGAAACTGAGGGGGAAACGGGCCGGACCGAGGGTGGTGGAGGGCGGACGCTTGCTTAGCTGAAAAAACGTTCGATGCGAGGAGAAAACGGGTGTCGGGGCCGGGATCGCCCGGGGTGCGGGACTTGCCGTGTCGGTGGGGCGAACGCTCAAAGAACGCAGAAGTGACCTTTCTTTAAGGTGCTCGTGGTTAGCACGGGAGGTCAAAGGGGGAACGGAGCACAGGCAGTGTCAGGTTCGGTGGCTTTTCGGTCCGTAGATCAAGGACCACTGAAAAGGACTGGAAAAAATTGCCCTGGATGGGTTAGCCTCTAATAAATAACTAAAATGGGACAGTCAGCAGGGTCATGGGTACGGCTTGGAGACTGGAGGGAATCTGATCCTCTGAGGAGAAGGAGAGGTTGGTGGCCAGGGGCGGCGATGGTGCGGACTGGTAATCTGGAAGTGAAGCTCGGGGTCTATTCTGATAAGAAAAGAAAGCGTAGATAGCGGAGTTCCTCCTATAAAGAATTCGGGAGGAAGGAACTAAGGGTCTGGGGGGACCAGCCAGCAAATGAAGAAACTGCATCACGGATATCGACCTTTCAGAAAAAAGGGCTGGAGGACAGATGGGGGGACTCGCCGGCACGTCAAAAGAAAGGAACCACGTAAACAAGGGCGGAGTTGGGGACCTGTATCAGCCAAAAATCACGTAAAAGTAAAAGGGCGGGGAGTTGGTCAACAGAACAAGTCCGCTAGAAGACATAGACCGATCTCAACAAAGACAAAAGCGGAAAAGCGAGAATTTACCCCGTCGCCGTAAGATTTCGGGGGGAAAATCAGAAAAAGGGCAAAGGAGGGAAACCTGGGAACGCTCCTCCTGAAAACCGGGGGAGACTGCGCTAGTTCCAAGAAAAGGGAAGAGAACAGCACGAAAAAACGGGACATCAGACACGGGGGCTCAACGAACCTCACCAATAGTCTTCCCCGTAAATTCGGTTAAAAAAGAGAAGAGAAAGAGAAAACCAAAACCAGGAGTGCGCTTGGAACGCTCAATTCGTCACCACCAAGAAGACCGCCCCCTCAAGCGCGAGGAGGGGGAAAAGCAAAAGGGCGAGCGATGAAGATCAAAACGGCGGAAGGGGGGGGGGGGGGGGGGCATGTCCTCAGAGAGTAGGTGGGATGAACCAAGTGAGACCAACGAAAACCCCGCGGGGCCCTAAGAAAAAGGCGGCCCACTCTGGAAAGTCACTGTCCATGAGAAGATTTGGCATCAGGCCCAGCTTGAAGAAAGGGTATCCTTACAGCGTAAGGTTTTTCTAGGGGACGGGGATTGTCAGAAGGTAAAGGGGGAGAGGGAGAGGGGCTCGAGCAGATCAGGTCAGAACAAGGGGCTTGGGGACGGGGTCAAATCTCAGTGGAAAAAGCGATCAGGAAAACGGCAAGCCTGTCAGCTTTGTGAAAGAACAAAAAGTCGTCCAAAAAACATTGGGCGGAGCGAAGGTTCCGACTTGGCCCGAACAAGGAGGGGGAGGCAATCCCAAGTGCTATCTAATAGAGGACCTAGAATCTACTTCGGAGAAAGAGG
>Ga0179591_1279892_pt1 | contig 10697 bp, 11 predicted proteins | sample CZOMad2_1_08_16f_FD_182891 | JGI IMG/M metagenome (GOLD analysis project Ga0179591, IMG submission 182891) | Vadose zone soil fungal communities from Angelo Coast Range Reserve, California, USA - CZOMad2_1_08_16fungal (PacBio error correction) | ecosystem: Environmental > Terrestrial > Soil >...
CTAACTACGTAGAAAGTCGAGAGCAAGAAACCAAAAGGAATTTCTCTCTATTAAAAGAGGAAGAGAAGGGGACTGATTTGGCGACATAAGAGAAAAGGCATCAATACTGTAGGGCTTCCTAAACTACTCTTTTCGGGAGTTTAAACAGGGGCTCGCGGGGACGGTGTCAATCGCTCGCCTGGACCGATCTCTCCTGTTATTTCAGGACTACATCCACAAACTGGGGAAAGAGAAAACATGAGTAAATAGAAAGGAAATGGGTTTATACGGAGGTCTTTCACTCGACAGGAACGGGATAGGCGACGGAGAAGTCATTACTAGACTCTCTTAATGTGGACGGAAGAGGGGAAGGGGACTTTAAGAAAAGGGGTTTCGATGACCAACTACGACGATATCGCTAGCGTGACACAGTTTGTGTCCGATCGAGACAGTGTTTGCCTAAGGCTGCAACAGTTGCAGGGGGAGGGGGGGACAGAAAGAGCGGGGGACGGAAAAGAGTGAAAGGCACTTGCCTTGGAGGCCATCAATTTTTTCCGGGTGGGATTGTGGAAGGGACGGCAGGAACAACAAGAGTAATTACTTTCAAACACGGGGTAGAGGGAGAAGGAACCGGACACCCCAAATGGAGGCCCGGAACGCGGTAGTGAACAGCAAAGCTTAGTACGCTTTGGAACTCTTGGGGGGTGGAAAAAGAATGAAGTGGCGAAAGGCGCATGCTCTCGCGGACAAGTTCTTCAAGCCTGTCGCGGGAGAGCACATCCGCTTTTCTCTCAACTCTCATTACTAAACAGGGGGAATTTTAGATGTCCTCTTCTTCAATTGCTTTTTCTGCATCGCAGGAGCCCGTCCACGTGGATATGGCAAATCGGTCTATAAAGTATTCCTTCTTGTCTACCTGGGAGAAGGAAGACAGGGGGAAAGAAGAGAGGCTGAAGAGAGAAGTTTAGTGATAACCTTGTCTACAGTAACGGGTCTAACCTGGCAAAATTGGCGGCGACACGGCGAAGGTCCTTAGAATCTTCAGAGCCTTGGTGGGAAGGATCTGCGGGGAAACTCAGAAAGTCAGTGGGGGGGAATCACTCCTTACAGCGCGCCCCTCGGAGAAGAACTCGACCCGCCTGAGGTAGCGGTCTTACAAGAAATGAAGGGGCAGCTGTGCCAGACATACATCAACTTGGAGGAGCAACGCCTACTAAGAGGAATTGGAAGATCGACTTTCAGGGTATCCCTGCTGCGAGGGAAGAAAGAAGTTGACGCGTACAAGGGGTCTTGAAAACTTTCTAGAAAGGACTTCGATCAAGCAAGACATCCATGAAAATACACAAGTTAGGTAGGTGTCCTTCCGACCAACTGAGGGGCCGGCCTGGTCTCTATCGTGCCTTCTGCTCCAAAACCAAAAGAAAATGAGAAATGCGCGGAGGAAAACAGGAAGAGAGTTGTATCTTTCACCATAAGAGCCGGTACAGCCAAAAAACAAACACCCTCGATTTTTAGATCTTGGGGCACTATTGAAGAGACTGCCATAGTATTTGAACTTAGGGAAAACAGGGGGGGAGGGGAAGCCAAGGGAAAGGGGAACTTTAGGGGAAAGACAGGGGCAGCAAATTGGAACCCAGCTCCGGAAAAGCTTGGGAAGCGGGCTATCTGGTATTCATCCAAGCAGTACAAAAGGGGAGGCCCGCCTGGGGGTGAACAAGTTTGAGAACACAAACAACAGAAGCCTCCTTTTGCTATAACATCCTAATCCGCGCGGCACAAACATTAAGTGATAAGTAAGATCTATACCTATAGAGGCATTCTACAGCACTTACTACGGGATCAAGAAAGGGCATTCAAAATTTCAACTCTTCCCAGCCATTCCCTTGCCGACGCACGCCGGAAACTTGCCGAACATTCGGAAAACTACGATGTGGCGGATCAAACAAAGAAACCTATCCAGAGGATTGAAAGGAACGTGGTCAGGGTGGGAGTTCTATCACAATTGCTAATACCGAGGAAAGAGATTCCGTAGATCTATGGGTATCGCTGGTCAGACGGACAGGAAGTAACAGGTTATGAAAGGCATGATTTGAGCGATAAGTAAGGAGAAGAATGACGTCAACTCAATTATCACAGGGGGAAGACTCGTGAGAAAAAAGACAAATCCTCAAGAATGGGGCATGAAAGAAGCAATCGAGGGAGAAATCCCGAGGGATCTGGTTGTTCCCAGAGGTACTTCGTTTACGCCTAATAGAACGGAACAGGGGAAAAAAGCCAGGGCAGGGCAAGTTGATGCAATTCCGGAAACGACGACGTCCCATCGAAGCGCTGGCCACTGCAAGAAAAAAGATCACAATCTGGGAAAAGACATCAGGGAAGCCCTACGGAGGACAAGCGTAGTGAGGGGCAGCATAGGATTAGGGAGGGGTCACGGACAAAGGAGAATTATTCTATTAAAGAAGTATCGACCCTGGAAAACAAGGCGATTACTAAACGCCACAAAGAAGGGGTGCGGTCACAGTCACTCCAACCAAGAGAGCTGTGTAAGACAAGAAAATCCAAACTATCCAGGAGTGTCGGAAAGGAAGGGGGGGGGATGACAAAACCTCTAATAGAAAGGCGCCCTGCGCAGATCCTAATGAAAGGCACGCGACTCTGGAGGTGCTACTTGCCTGATATTACTTTCTACAATGGAAATAAAACCTTGTCGATGGAGAATTTGGGCTCACCCACTCATCTTTGTCGGTTGTCCCCGCACGAGCTGCGAATTACCTGGGGAACGAATTCGTGGGAGAGGGGGGTACTCCCCTTATACACTAAGCCAGCCGGTCACCAAGTGGAAAGAGATTGAAAAGCTTGCAAGCGGATTCCCTAATCTTGGGCAATAAAGGCGAAGAAACTTCACTTGTTGGAGTGGCTTCTACACTCCTCACATAGGTGTTCAGACAGGAGTGATTCTATGCAAAGCAGAGTTACTAACACGAGAGTTAAAATGCCAGCTTAAAATCAGTCAAAAAAAGCAGGGACTACTTAGAAAATCTGAGAAACATCATAAATTCAATCACTATCCATGATCTTCTCGAAGGAAAAAAAAATCAAAATCCCTAAAAAGGGAAAAACAAGGAGAAAAAGGGTATGAATGGATACGCGGTGGGAGGTCTATCGGGGGGGTTTTTCCTTGAGATCTCAGTGCTCTTGGTCTTTGCATCGGCTGGGGTAAAACGGGCGATTCTCAGTAAGTGGAGGGGTCAAGCTTTTATTGTTGGGCAATAAGAGGTTAGTCCCTTCTCGGTGCATAGACCTCCGAGCCCCTAGATTCATCAACTGCAGTACGAGTTCGAAAAGAATAGAGCCACAGTGACGGAGGTACGCAGGGACGCTGGTGGCTGGAAGCGGGAAAGTCCGTTAAGAGCACACTCACCGTGGACAGCTTCGTGCTTGAGGGTGAGAAGGGACGACCGCGAATTCCCCGCATAAAGGTAATTCGCAGCGGGGGCGGCCACCGACGAACGAGGTGGGGGTAAACCGTTCGGCACGTAGTGCAAAAGTGGAAAGGTAACCCAGGAGAGCACGGCCACCTGTCATTCAAAAGGTCGAAAAGGGGGTAAGGAAAGTACACGTGAGAGGGAAAAACTCTATAGGGTTGTCCCATCCCATTCCTTCCTAGACATACTGGAGGTTTGGTCGTTGCGGCCTGGACAAATCAAAATTCGGGGGGGGAGGGCAAGCCGACCACACCTTATGGCCAGACGTTTTTTGCAGTTCGGATGGTCAGCCTGAAGTGTCGTACATCAGGACGACTCACTAATCAGAAAAACATAAAAAAAAAAAGAATGGCTGTGCCCACAAAAAATAAAGCCGCCAGTCAAGACCGACGGGAAAAGGGGGGGCGAGGCTGAGGACCTTATTTTCTCCACTGGGATTCGTCTGAGTCGATGTCCACCCGCAAACGTACCACGCGTCTTCCTGATCCGGGAAGGATGTTCTCTGGGCACTTCAACGCGAGGGGTTGTCTGGCATGGAAAAATTATTACGTCTTTCGTACATTCTTCGGGCAGAAACGATCAAGACGGGGAGGATACCTCGCTGTTAGATCGTAGAATGTGGGAAAGAGTCAAAAAATCGCTTCTGCCTGCAAAGTGCTAAGAAGACAGGACCCTTCCGAACTCGATAGAATAAATCCTGGAACTGTTCATGTTAAGTGGGACAGGAAACCTCGGTAGCACCTTCTATAAAGAGAAAGGAAGAAGGAAGAGCTTTGCCCCCCCCCCACCCAACCAAACCAACCAAACAAACCCACCCCCAACCCCCCCCAACCCCAACACACCCACCACCCACAACCCTCCCCCAAGCCCCCCGCAGCACACCCCGCACAACACCCCCCCCCCCACACACCCCCCCCCCCCCAGCCCCGCCCCCCCAACACAAACCAAACGCCCCCACTTACCCCGCCCCAAGCCCCCCCCCCCGGCCGCCCCCCCCCCCACCCCAGGCCCCCACGTCCCGCCCCCCCCAACACACCCCCCTCCCCCTAAACCTCGATCTCGCCAATTGGCCGCACCGAAAATTGAAAAAAGAACAGCTGGGACAAAGGTATATAGGGGAGGGGGGGGAAGGACTCGGAAAAACCTCCTTTGGTCAAAAGGAAGGTGAAAGGCTTTGAGCGCTGTCGTAGCAGTGAAAGTGAATATCCACGCTGCAAGTCTCTAAACGGGCGTCACCTGGGAAGAGAGCTTGAGAAATTTGCGGTATAGCATTCGAACAGAGGAGGTGTGGTTCATCTCGGTTAGGGAGTTCTCGCAAAGGAGATTGTTCTGGACGTCTAACGAGGCCACGTCCAGATTGACATAAAAAATCGCAAGGCGTTCAAAAACTTAAATTGCAGCAAGGGGCCAAAAGTTTGCTGCCCCGGAGGGATTAGATAAACCCGGCTACTTTCGCGTGCAGCCAACTCCGTTTCCACCGAGCCAGACTTCGTCGAAATCTTTGACTTATCCCGGCCAGCGAAAAGAAGTGGGGTTAGATCTATTCGAATGCGACGCAAAGGAGGGGGGGTAAGGGTCCAGCGACAGAGGCGATTTGGTGTTTGGATCAGCGTTCCAAACCGCATCCCTGGGGTGTCCGGCAGGCACGGAAAACAGTGGTATTGGTTAAGAGGGTCGGCATTGATCGTTAATCAGGGTGAGGTGGAACGAGGCTGTCCATCATTAAAGGAAGACCCTCGCGGAAAACGAAGAGGGCACTCTAATCGAAGTCGCCGCTTAGCCTTGGATGCAAGGAAAATGCTAAAGAAACCGGTCTGTGGACAACAGAGGAAAGAAAGATCGGGGGCAGCAACTTCAAGGAGGGAAACAAAGAACGGGAGGGGCGATTGCTTCTGCCTAACGAGGGGAGGCTCTTTGCGACGTATCACCCTCATCTGCTGATGCAAGGGCGACCGGAAACATGTACGAATAAGTACCTTCAAGAAGGTCTCTAAAAAAAGTGGGAAAGGGTGTAGAGGACCAGGAAGCAGCCCCGTAACAAAAAAAAGGGGTTAAAAAAAAACAAAAAAAAAAAAACAATAAAAAAAAAAAAAAAAAAAAGGAACTATTTAGGTCAGGAAGCCTCAGATGGACGGTCCGATTCTAAGGAGAAAATCAAGTGAACCACAAACCCCCCCCCCCCCCCCCACCCCCCCCCCACCCGCCCAACCCCCCCCCCACCCCCCACCCTAAGGTCTTATAAAAAAAGAGATTTTTCAGCATGTAAAGGACAAAAGGGAAGGGAAGAATTCTGGTACAAGAAACTTCAATCCCTTTAACTATCCATTAACTAAACATTCATCTGAGGCGAAAACGGGGGGAGTTCATCTAGACCATAATAAAAAGTGTTAATTACAAGTCGGCGAAGTCACATCTAGATCAACTTCATGCTTTCCCAAGAGTGTCCAGTCTTACTCAGAGATCGAACTGACTCAATTCAAGCTGAATGGGAGAAAGAAAAAGGGAGACCTTTTCTGACATGGGGACCTGAGTGCGAGGTTGGGAAAATCCATACGGACAGAAAAAGTTAAACTTGGGCAGCAAACATGAATGCGGAATCGCGGATAAAAGAGTTCCTGAGGGAAGAACACAGGGGGAAAGAAAGTCAGGGCGGCACCAAGGACTTAAAGATAAAAAAGGTGGATCGTGAAGAGAAAAATTTTTCCGTCACGGAGGAAAGCGATAATCGTAAGTTCACGTTTCCGGGAGGAACTGCAATAACCAGGGTTAGGTGATTCGTCTGGTAAACACTCGCAAGGGAGGGTGATCGAATAAGAGGCACGACGCGGGGCAGGAGTGGGGAATTTCTCACTAAGAAGAGCCGGCTAGTTCCCTCATGTGATCGCTGGCAACGCGTGGGCTCTAACCAGGAAATTGGGGGGAAAACCAATCTATTACCAACTGAAACGGGGGCGCCAAAAAAGGGAGATTGAGAAAACTTTGGCCCCAAACTAGGTATGGTCTTACAGACTACTAAAAAGGGGACTAATTGGGGCAGCTCCTAGAAATCAAAAATAAGTGCGAGGGGGACAGGGGGCAACATCCTTGGGGGGGGGGGGCTTCAAGGACTGCCTTCCTGTAGTCTCAACCACAACAACGAGGTGGAAAAGATCTACTACGGACGTCTTCAAAATTTAAGGGGCATGAAGACGAAAAGGAAGGGGGAGGGCTTCAGTGCTTCGCGCCAAGAGAAGACAGTTTCCTTATTAGCCTGAACAAGGGGAGGGCAAAGTTCGTAACACGGGGCTCGGGGATCGGATAAGAGTAGGAGCAAGGTGGGGGGGGGGGAACCAAGAATTGGGAGAGCGGCAGGTGGGAGAAAATTCCCCCTCAGACAAAAACTTTCAATAGCAAATAGGCCGCTCCCTGGGTGGAGATGCATGGCGATAAAAAAAAAAAGAGAAACAAAAAAAATATCTCATCAAGTGAAAGACATGATCTAGCCGCTCTCATCACTTGCTTACAATAATTAATCGCTTCGCAGAGAAAAAGACGACATTATCTCGAAGCAGGGTCGAAACATTTTTTGGGGGGTGAAGGCTCAAACCTTATCTAAGAAAGGGTGGGGGTTCCTCACATTCAGCTGGACGGATAGTGCATCAGCTCGATCGGAACGGCCGGGAGCTCCTCACTGCATGGGGCTGGAAAGCAAGTTTTATTCCGTGGGGTGGGGCGGGGAGGAAGGGCTAAGAGGGAAGCTCCAAGGACGATAAAATGTCACACGGTTTCGCCGGGCTATTCTCACCGCCCAGTTCAACGTACAAAGACTCGGAGGGAGTACAGGACTGTTAAGGGGGGGGGGGGTGGCCTCTTACTGATCGATAAGCGCCGAAAGCCTGAGCGAAAGTAAATCCATCAGGGATATTCGTTCTGTCACAAGCTCTCGGGGGTCTTAAATGTGGGGATGGGAGCTTTCCAGGGGGCTGGACGTCCTTAAGTTGCTTTTGCTTGAAGATAAGTCTTTCCCTGGCCCCGGTGGCATAGGGGATAAAAGCTCTTCTCGGAAAAGAAGAGTCCTGTCGCTCTCTGACAGCGGAGGCCGTTTTCGCATAGAGGGATAGGGATTCGGACGTTGACGACGAAGAGCCCTTAAAAGGGGGGGGAGGCTACACGTCTAAAAAGGTAGGAGGACAAATCTTTCTAACCCGTTTTAGAGGGTCTGCATTTCTCTAAGCTGCGGAGGGATGACGCTCCGTCCAGCTCAACCCTAAAGGATCAAACAACCTTTGGGGCTGTAAAACCTTATGGGGCATGGAAGGCAGAGGAGGGGGGGACCCCAAGACATACAAACTTGGGGCTTGAGCAGAGAGAGCCGCTGCAGCAAGGGCGAAAGGGCGACTCTCAAAAAAAAAAAAAAAAAAAAAAAAAAATATGAAAGAGAACTTCGTTTGACGCGGGGCGTCCATTGAAGCGGTCCAGACAATATCAAACCGGACCTCTTAAAATAAGGGGTGGAGTATGGGGGGCCTCACGTAACCAACAAAGGGAGGGCCAGGTCTTCGGAGAGCCAGGCTGCTCCACACCATAGAGGCTGTAACACTTCAACAAGCTTTGTCGTGAGTAAGAGGAGAGAGAAGTACAACCCGCGGGGGAAGTGGGAACTTGGGGAATGGGGGGGGGGGAAAATTTCCTAGGAAGTATGGCTCTGCGGGGGAAAACGGAGTTGGCGCAAAAGGCCTTGAGTGATCACGGGGCAAAAGGTGGGGGAAAAACGGAGAAAGGGCTTGGAAAAAAGCTGAGGAAAAGGGAGGGGGGGAAGGGCCACTACACTCCGTGGTCGGAAAGCGGGGGGGGGAAAGCCATCAGAGACCATAACCATCCATCCTTTTGCCATCCATGCCCACCCAGGGGCTGTTATCAGTGCTATAAATGGAGATGACATTCTAAAGAAAGGGGACTCATTCTAGAAAGAAACGGAAAGAAGTCGGTTGGGGGGCAAACATGCCCTACGGCCGACGCAAATCGCAGGCTTTCTCCCATTAATTAAGGGATGGGCAAGGTAGGAAGGAGGACAAAGGCCGCGACCATAACGATGTACGCTGTCACAGTGGGAAGGTTTATTAATCGGCCCATTGCCGAAAGCTGCAAGCTCCGTACATCGCGCTACTGACTTGCACGAGAGTAATGTGAGGAACAGTTTTGAATGGGAAATTGGGGGAGGAAAATCTATTTCCGGTCTGGAATTAATACTTCTCCGCCGACCGATTGACGAGCGGACAATCTCACGATTCAGATGGGAGCAGGGGTACAATGGGGGTTCTTATCCGTCTTTTTTTGGTGCCCTACGAAGAGTACGCAATGACTGAACAAAGGCGTCGGGTCAAAGTGGGAAAAACCTACTTCAAAGATCAAGAGCGAAAGAAAGTCAAACCGAGGAGGAAAAACGGGCAAATCGGAGACCGACGAACTTCAAAAAAGCGAATAACAAGAGGACCTGCAAAGCGCCAAGCAACGCCCTTCGGATGCCTGGCGTGAGGCGTGGCAAGAAAGAAGGGTGGTCTCCTATGGTTTAAATGTAAGATGGGAAACGTGGACTGTAAGAACACAGGAACCCTTAATACAAAAGGCCAACGGGCCCTCCGGTGGGGGCGGGTCGGCGGCAAGCCAAACGAAGAGGACGCATTTAAAAAAAATAACTCAAAAGATAAAAATAATCCAGATGGAGGGAAAAAAGTATTGTGTTGGGGAACACAAACACCCGAAGCGCTTAATACTGAAACCGAAGCGAACCTCTTACTTCGTACTTGCCTGGAGGCTCGCAAACCTTGTCGCGATTGTAAGGGGGGATGAATGACCAACCGAAAAGTCGGGGGGAATCGTTGGCCCCGAACGAGCTGCGAATTACCTTTGGAAAAAAAACTGCTGTGAGTTCAAGCGGGTGAAAGACACCTTCAAACGTCAAGATGCCTGGCGGATGAAGGCAGCACCAAATGTAGAACGAGAAGAAAAAGACACTGTTTGGCTTCAGAGAGGTCCGAACTCGGGAAAAGAAGGGGGGCAGACTCTAGGCGGATCGGGGCGAAGGCCCCACCGGAGCAGGGAAGAAAAAAAAACAATCCGCGATGTGGAAGACCTTATAATCAAAAAAAAAAACTCCAGAATGCCAATAAAGAAGAATGAAAGCGAAAAAAAGGGGCAAACTTCCCCAACGGCAGCACCAGCGAGCTAGATCTCGACCCCACGTATGAGAGAAGATGTTAGGGGCGAGACTTTGGAGGTTGGGGAAGTGTCGACCGATCAGGATCGGGGGAGTGGCATTCAGGAGGGTCTAGGGGGGAGGATTCTCATACGCGACTGGGTTCCGCATTTGGTTGTTTCTCAGAGGGTTCGTCCCCTCGGCGGTGCTACAGGAACTCCTCGAGTAGTTCCAACAAGGGAAAGGGACGAGTTGCGTAATCAGAAGGAGAAGTCCAACGGCAGTCTTTACTTAGGGGCGTTGCGGCGAAGCGCGCAAGCGGCCGGGCCGTCCATACAGCATGAAGTTAAGGAGGGTGAAAGGAGGGGAAAGGCTAACAACGAGGAAGGACCAGGCATTTGGGAGGCAAAGGTACTGCTTTTCTCTGGCCGAAGTCGCCCCGCTGTTTCCACCTTTACTTAATCGCACAATTGGAAGAAAGCTCACTCAAAGAAAGTGAAGCAGCAGAGCTTGATACTAAAGGAGTTACCTCTGCGCGCAGAACAAGTGTTGTCATAAACCCATCAGTCCGAAGACAGAAGGGAGTTAGTTGGGAGCGGGGGGGCGGTGAGGGTGGGTACAAAGGGGCTCTTTCAGTTGCGTGCCGCGACCCCCAGAACCGGGGAAGAGGTTGGACAGGGGGTAACTGAAAGGGGGAAAAGAAGGAGTACATTAGTTCAGGGAATCTCCTCATTATCACGTCAGGCGATCCATCCGAAGAATTGCTCCCAACCTCAGAACTCAAAGCCGACCTAGGGTCGGAAAGGGGGGATGGGGCTCAGCTGGTTTTCGACCCTTATGGGGGTTCTGTTAATCAGGCCTAGCACTACATGTGATTCTTAAGAGGAGTATCCTTGTAGGTAGGGGGGTGCATCAAAAACGAACCTTCCTCCAGCTTTTGAGGGCCTACATATTACGATATACAATTCAACAACCAAAAGATCAAGGAGTATTCTCACAGGAGAGTGCTTCGGAGTAAGCGATCGTGAGATTTAGATTCGTCAAATCGCGTCGGCCTG
>Ga0179591_1362678_pt1 | contig 10697 bp, 10 predicted proteins | sample CZOMad2_1_08_16f_FD_182891 | JGI IMG/M metagenome (GOLD analysis project Ga0179591, IMG submission 182891) | Vadose zone soil fungal communities from Angelo Coast Range Reserve, California, USA - CZOMad2_1_08_16fungal (PacBio error correction) | ecosystem: Environmental > Terrestrial > Soil >...
TAAAATGTGAGGGCAATTCAAGAAACAACTGGAAAAGAGCCCAATGGACCAGAGCCTGTATCTCTATGCGATAAAAAAAAGAAGACGAATCGTCGGTCCAAGAGCCCATAAGAGGTGACGCGGCGAGGGGGGTTCAAGGGGAAGACACCAAGTTGAGGTGGGGAATACCTTGCGCTTCGGATTACCGGGGGGGGGGGTGTTTGGGTAAAGGGGTATTTCAAAAGGATGGGGAGGGAAACAACCGGAGGTTTGGGAACTCTTCAAGCCACTCCATTCGACTAACAGTATCACTTCATTCAAAAAGTCCACATAATGTTTCAATAAAAAAAAAGATCTTCTGAGAAAAGATTTGACTGGGTTCATGAGAAACCGAAGCCGGAAAGCAGGAAGGAAAGGGAAGAGTGAATCGCGAAACCCTTTCCTGCCATAGTGCAAAATAGCTATTGAATGGACCCAGGGGAAAAAAGGGGGAGGAGCAAACTAGCGAAATCATTTCCCCAGGATCATAATAGCGGGGGAGTTCCGAAGGGTCATCAGGGGAGGAGTACTTGATGCCGCGGGTTAGGGAAAGATCACCACAAGAGGTATCTAAGGGAAGGAAAGTTTTCAAAACACCGAGGGAAGACAGCACAAAATTTAATAGGTAATTGGAAAAAAGTCAGAGACTGCCTCTTGCCTAAGGGAGACTTCCCCAAGACGGTAGGGGGAGAACTGGTAGATCATCCGGGGGGTTGACAATTTCTTCCAGCCTCCCGCGAGACAAAGAAATCATGCTGGAAGGATATGATTCGGATCCCTTCCCCAATTAACGAGTTTCCAGTTACTTCTCTGAAACTCTTTGAAGTCGCGGATCATCGGAAGGGGGAAAAAAAAAAAGTAGGAGGGGGGAAAAAAATGTTCGGCCTCAGCTCGGGGTCGGTACAGATCGTAAGAATCGGGGAAAGAGAAATAGTCGTCCTTGAAAGGCTCCCTTTCCCAAGTTAAACGCATGATCGGGGGCACTAAGAAAGAGGCTGAATTTCATCGGGGTCAAGAATCTTGGGAAGACTTTTGAGCAGAAAAAAACCTAAGACGCCCATCATTAAGAGCTGTTCAAGTCCAGGACGCAGGGAATCTCGGGGTGAATAAAAAAAAAGGGTGGTCTGGAGCTGTGATCTCATTCAGGTGACAACTATTACCCCTCAAAAAAAGGATACGGAGCATTCCACTAAGACGATCTCTTCAGAGGCGCGAGGTCAAAGAAGAGGTGGGTCGTTCAAGGAAAAAAAGAAGGATGTTAAAAGGGAAGAAAAAAACGACTCTAGGATAGATGTGGTAATAGTTTACGCTAAGAGAAGGGGTAAAGAAAAAAAAATTGGGACGAATCTTAAAGGGGTATCTGCGGGAGCCCAGGAGTTAAAGGAAGGGTACTTTAGACCGGAGGGGGGTGAGAGTCTGAGTAGAGACCGACTCTCTAACCTGCGGGGGAAGAGTTTAAGGCAAGTGTCTTTATCTTATTCATCAAGGAGGTACGGGGGGGAACTGGCCAAGAGGTCGGTTGGGAGGTCGTCAAATTAGCATTCGAACCTGGGGGGTGAAGGGGTCGTATCCGGTGAATAGTAACGGGGAGAGGTCGGAAAGGGGGAAAATTCGGGGGCCACAGAGTACTGAACCAAAGAAAAGAGGTCGTGTAGGGTCGTTGAACCGGGAGTACGCAATTGTGCAAAAGGTACGAGAAAAAAAAAAAGTCTGGAATTGAGAACCGGGGAAAGAACCTTCTCACGGGAAAGGGGGGGTACAAAGGTGATAAAGGAACTGCAGAGTTTCAGAAGCGATCTTCTCAATGGGCAGGAGCCGAGGGAGGACTCAAAAAAAAAAATTCTAACTAGGGGATGGTACTGGCCCGAACCCGCCCCTAGGGGAAAGGCGTCCCCAGGCTCCTGCCTCTTTTGGACTGGATGTTTAGCGAGGCGCTTGCACGGGTAGGACGGGAAGGTCGAAAAAAAGGGGAAAAAAAGATTACTGATTGCAAGAGTGATGTTATCGTAGGGGGGGGGGGAACACTCCGAAAGAGGGCCTGACATTAGGGCCGACGATTGAGGAGCGGAGTAACAAGAAAGTTAGGGGCAGTCAAGGTCGTAGATGGAAAAATAAAAGGCCGGGGAGAACTCAAGGAAAAAAAAAAAACCTTGGAAGGAGGAGAAAAGAACTTCGGTTCAACGTGGACGCGGTTTGACTGGGGGGAGAGAGAGCGTTGCAAAGGGGGGGAAACGGCGACAAGAACGGGGGTCGTCCTAACGAACTATAGGTGGAAATGATGTGGGGGAGAATCGATTTCGAGGAGAAAGGATGAATGTAGGGCTTCAAGAGCTAAGCGCGCGATTTACCTGAAAGGTAGGACGGGGTCCCCCGGAGGAAAGGGGTTAATACGACGGCTTAGGGAGTTTCTTGGATAGTAAAGGAACTATCGTGTGCAGAAGTGGGGCTCGGGAGTAAAAAAAATCCCGAGAAAAAAAAAGGAACAATCCCCGTCTTACCAGAGAGGCGAGTATGGGGGGGGGAACAAAATCGTTTGAGGGGGGAGTTGCAAAATTGTAAGGCGTCGCTCAACTGAAAGCCGGCTCTTGACGAGCAAAAGGCACCAGAAAGTTTATCAGATAAAAAGGGGTCCGACTCCAACAACAAAGGAAGGCCATATATATTAAACCCTTTTCCGCAGCTGCCTCGGGGGAGAAGAGTGCCGCAAGGCGTTTGCATCTGAAAGGGACCTACCCATTGGGGGGAGTAAGTCATGGCAAGAGAAAGGAACAAAACAAGAAACCATAAGAAAAAAGGACTGGATTTGCACGGAAAAGCGACAGCCTACTCGTCTTATCTATCTAAGTGCTAAAAAAGGAAAAAAGGGGATAACCGGGAAAGAATATGCACTAGAAGAAAAGGGGCTAACTTCTAGGATCTACTGAAACAACAGGAAGGGAAGCTTCCTGAAACGGGCCAATAACGCTTCAAGAATTTATCTCCCATTCCCCTCAGAACGGAGGAGAAGGGAGAACCCTCGATTCACGCCAGATCGTTCGTTAGACCTAAAAAACTGGTTAAGGGAACAGTTTGAATCAAAAGGGGAAGGGGACAACAAAAAGAAAAATCAAAATCGACCACTGTCATGAAAAAAAGCCTCATGGACTCGAGTGATTGCGCTCATCATTAACGGCCGTTCTGACAGCAAGAAGGAAAAAGCTCCAATGGGAAAAAAAAAAAAACAGTTCGGGCAGGTTCGTATCGACAGGAAAGGAAGGCGTGGGGAAGATCACCTAACTCGGGACCGAAGAAAGTAAAATCGCGGAAGACACGGTCAATTTGAGCCAAAAAGGACCCTGGGAAAAAAAGGAAGGAAAATCCAAGGAAGGCCGAAGCTCCTGGTCGCGAAGACGGGGCTTTTAAAGTGAAAAAAGATGCGGGGGAGGAAGAACGTAGAAGGAACAGAAGGGGGGGGAGGACCTTCCCGAGGACCTGCCCCTAATCACTAAGAAGTCGCAAATTTACAAAGATAGTAACGAGGGGCCCAACCACTCAGAGACGTGTTAGAGACCAGAGACAACTACCGAAAAAAAGGTGTATTCTTCAAGATGGAAAACGTACATGGGCTAAAAGAAGACCAAAACCGCCAAGACCAGAAAAAGGGAAATAACATGGAAAAGGGGAAAGTCTCAGTAACCGCGACGTCGTCAAAAGGGAGAAGTTCGACCAGCCCACTCCTGCCAGACATGCGACGGAAAATTTTAACGAGGGAGTAAATATAAGGTAACACCGAGCCTGAAGGAGAACAAAAAACAAAGAAAAAAGGAAAAGAATCTGTCGGGAACGCATTGGACTTGGCACCCCGGGAAGGTCCCCAAATGAGTAGCGACCGCATAAGTCTACTTAAAAACCCCTTAACTTATCAATAATAGCCGTGTCCGGAAAAGGGGAAAAGTCTGAGGAAGGAAAAAAATGGCCAGCTCTTTCCCTAATCGCTTCACGATCCCCACGAAAGAGGGAATCCGCTCAAGAAGACGTTGCTGAGGCCTAACCAGCCGACGAGAAAAAGGGAGCTAACGAACCCTCTCACGCCGATTGGAAGAAGGTCCAGGTTATGGGGTATCAGGTAAAGGAGGGCGGAAAACCAGGAAAACGATGAGGCCGCTAAGACGGCCCGTCAAAACACGGCCTCATAGGGGAAGGAGAAAGGGAGAAAAGGTGCCCGGCCGGCCTGGAAGGGAACCGCTTGGGGAGCTGCTTAGAACCTTAAAAAAGTCTTAATTCTAGTGTTTGCACAACGACTGGAAGGAGGGGAACTAAAAAACCGAGAAGTTCTCGAGCCAACCAATGGACGTTAAACAGAAGGGCAAGTTTGAGAGAAGACATCGACGGATCTTACAGTCTCTAGTCGTAAGGGAAAGGAGATGTACCGGCAGGCTTCCCTGTTCAGCAACAAGATCGATAAAAAACCTGAAAAAAAAGGGTTTACCGAGGAAAGTTGAAGAGGAAGGAAAACGAACGGTTAAAGGAACGAGGGGGAATGAAAAAAAATCATCAAAAAGTTAATCGCGATTTGTCGCCGTCCTCCGGGAGGGGGAGGCCCGGGAGAACAAAAACCTGTCAAAACCTAGAAGGCTTTGAAGGAACAAAAGTCGGAAAAAGAAGACGAAAAGAAAAAAAGGAAGAGGAAGGCACAGGGGACGGATCTCACTGTGAAAGGGGTTAGTCGAGAACGGGTCTCCGCTCTCAAGACCGGACCGGAAAACAGGGTGCCAAAAAAAAAGTGGGACCTGAGACCCTCATGCATTTGGTGAAGCAGACCGAAACCCTCCCAGGTCATCACTTCCTACGGGGGGAGGGATCAGCGCCAAGGGGGAGCCCACTGGGCTCTTCGTCAAATAAGGGAAAGAATGGAAGTCAGGAAGAAAAAAAAAAAGAAAGACACCAGGGAATATTTAATGAAAGAAGAAGGGGGACCCTAGGGGGAAAGGAGATGAGTGGGTGGGAAATGGAAGGATTCCCATTTGAATGAAGGCCCCGGCATGAGGGAAATGTCATCAAAAAAGAAAAGAAGCCGCAAGAACGCTTACAAGAATCGGCTAGGAGTACAAATTAAAAACTGGACGGATCGGTCGTCGATGAGGATGTGATTGGACACCCGGACGCAAAAGAACCCCAAACGAAAAGGACCTCACCAAGCTCGGGGGAAAAACGGTCCGAAGAAAATCCGGGCGATCAGACCTCCGCAGGCCCTCCTGGGATTCGAGTTACCCGAGGAGGAGAGGGGCGGAAAAGGAAAAAAAGGACGATAAAAATGGCTGTTCGACACAGACCGCCATCCAGGTGGAGGGGAAAGAACCTTTACAAGAAAAATCTCAAGAAGAGGATGAAAAGCAGAAAGAAGGCCTTTTACTTGGAGGCCTGCCGGGACCTCAACTGGATGGGCGGTCAAAAAAAAAGAGCACTGGAGGGAAAAAAGAGAAAAGAGGAATACGAAGAAAAGAGCGTCCTATCCTCAGAAGTAAGGACGATAGGAGCCAAGGCGTTTCGGCCTCGCTCTTGAAATGTGAGGTAAAAAAAAGTCGTGTAAGGGGGAAACTCTGAAAAAAAGGGAACCCCAGTCGAAAAAAACGGATCACTTCATGAAGGGGGAGAAGGGGTTTCAAAAGAAGGGATAAGGGCGCTGGAATTGGGGAAGTCCTTATGCTGAGCAGCCGTCCTTCGCATTCAAGGGCCAAAAAAGAAGCCTAGAGGGGAAAAAAAAAAACCGGGACTAACCATACTGCACTCTGATATTCATCAGGGAAGGAAAAGGGGACCTGGGGCTGTTCTAGGCAACGACTCCGCAATCATTGGCCCCAAGAGCCGAAGAGCATTGGGTGGGAAAAGGGGCAAGATCAAAAGGGGGGGGGAGCGCATTATAGTATTGAGGGAAAAGGGAAGGGTGAGGAAAGAGGGGATGAGACGAAGGCCACCGTGGGGGTGGCAAACACCATGCCTGTCAGAGTTAGAAGATTCGGAGCAAAGGATAGAGCCAGAAAACCTGCCATGGTGCTCGCCTCTTTCCGGTCGAAAGAATGCCCAGAAAACTTGTGGAAAGTCGGCAAAGGGGGGGTCGGGGGGGGTGGACGCACGGGCGGCCATGCCCTCAAAGGCTACAAAAGAAAAATGTTATAATAGATGCCCAGTTCCGTGAACCCTGGGAGAACCAGGAGACTTGAGAGTGAACTCTTCAGGGAGGGCTGAAAATCGTAGTTTAGAAAGCGGCGAGAAAAAGGGGGGGCGGCAACTGACTGGAGGGGGTAACAGATCGGGGTTAAATCACAAACTGATCCTTAGATCGGCCTGGCGAAGAGGAAAATCTGCCCATGATCTGGGGCGTCAAAGGTCGAAATCGGTTCAAAAAGAAAGTTCAGAGGGTCAATCGGGGGGGTTTGGTGGAAAAAGCTCGGATTGGGCAACGAATTAATCCCGAAAGACAGCTTGAAAAAATCCATGCCTAGAACTAAGAGGTGGGGCAATCGAATGAAACGCCTGTGGAAGGGGGAAAAAAACTATGGCGGGAAGCAGGAGGCTTCAGCGGGAATTGAAGGGAAAAAGCCCGGACTATACAAATCCTCGGACATTCGAAAGGGGATAGAGGAGAGGCATCGTAAGAAACGAGTGTGGCGAAAAAAGGAAAGTGAGAACGCAATAGGGTTGCAACTTCAGCAAACGGACAGCGCGAGCGAGAGGGCTAAGAAGGGGAGTGTGAAGTCTATCGAAGGAGAATAAAAAGACAATCGAAAGGAAAGGGAAAGCAGCGGGGGATATGCTGACGAAAGGGCGAGTCTTTAAGAGTTGTCCTGGGTTGAGTCGAAAAGTGGAAAGGGGGAGGGGATAAGATCGGCGTGTTACTGAAAAAAAACCCGGGGCAAAGCCAGGGAAAGGAATTGAGCTGGTCAAAGGACGGTCGTTTGGGAACTTGACGTGTCATCATTAGGCAGCGGGTGACAAAAGTTCCTAAATAGACGAGACAATGTCAGCCGTCTGTCGCTGGCTTGATCCGGGGAAGGTCGACGCGGATGAGACTTGAAAGGTACATTCTGCCAGGTGTGGAGGGACCCCCAATCGTAAAGGAAGGGGAAAAGGTACAGGAGTAGGGGGGGGCCAGGGGGAGAAAGACCTATGAAGAGAAAATCGAAGGGGTGGCGAACTTGACAAGAAAAAAGAAAAACTTCCTCCTGAGGTGGTGGACCAAAGGATGAAAGGAAGGGAGGGGGTCCACGGTAACGCGGGGCATGAGCAAGCGGGACAGAAAGGACGCTTCAAGAAAAAAGCGCAATCCGGGACTGGAGAGAACGCCCGATTGGAGAGAAAGGGAAAGGATCCCTTGAAAAACGACTGAGGAGAGGAAGGGGGTCAGGGTAGCCGGGCCTGGTTTGCAAGAACTTTGAAGCAGGGGGGGAAAGGGTTGGGGGATCGTCTTGACGCCTCATAGTCTTAGTCGCTGCGAACTCCGGAAGGACTAAAAGGTCGTCTGAAGGGAAAAGGGAAAAAAACGGGCGCGCTGTCAGAAAGAAGGGTGAAGACGACTCTTATCGCAGGAACGCACTTAAAGGAAGGAAAATCGCCGGAAGGGTGCAGCGGTTTTTGGAGGTGGGGTCGCGATCTTGGCGGTCAATCATCGGGCAGGGGGGGGAAGGGAAAAGGAGGACAAAACGGGAAAGAAAAGGTAGTGGAAGGGAGTTCCTGGAGGATCCGTTCGGAGGGCATGACCTTTCTCGCTAATCGTTTATGGGGCAAAGAAGGTTCGGTCGCCCGTGGTTGGGGAACCTGACTCGCCGGAGAAAATGGATTATTGCATGAAAGGAAAAGCAGAAAAGGGTGTGGTCAGGAAACGGGAGTCGTCCGAGGTCGGAGGCTTTGCCGCCATCCACGGGGAGGACAGTCAGCTTCAGGAAGGAAGGGGAGCCTTGCGCGGGGGGTTCGGATAGAGGGCGCTTGAGGGGGGGAGCTCAAGTGGGTCGACCGCGATTTGCCGAGCAAACCGCACCTTAGGAGGATCAAGAGAAAAAAAAATCTCCATAACAACAGAAAAGAGAAGATATACCCTGGCCGCCAAATCGAAGAAAAAACGCAGAGGGCGGTTGCAAAAAAGACTCCGGTCCGACCCAGTGGGTGAAGACCGCCGGAAAGAGCAAGCAAGAGATAAAAAGAACTTTGGAAAAAGATTGTGACCCTTGGGGGGGCAAAGCGCAAAACCGGATTCGGTAGTTTACTCACGAGCCAGGAGAAACAAACAAGTGTCACGGGAATCAAAAAAAGCGGAAAAGAGGAAGTTCTAGCGAACCCGTGCATGTCAGGAAACTGACGGGGTACCACGAGATGAAATAACGCTTCAAAGAAGTTAGCTCCCAACTCCTCAGAAAAGGAAGAGAAGCAAAAGAAAAAAAGGGAGAAAAAAGGGAGTTTCGTAAAAACTTAGGGTCGCCGTTCAACTAACCCCTGCAAAAAGATCGCGGAGAAAACCGCTGCAGCCGTTAACAGGGGCAGCCTATGCCCAGGGGACAGGGATGGGGGGGAAAGTCGGAGGGGAAAAAAAGATGAAAGCGGGAACGAAGGCTCCAATGTATTTTCAAGAAAGAAGGACACGAGGAAAAAGGGGGGAAGAGTCAGCGAGGGAAGGACCTGAGTCGGGGGGGGGAAGACTATCACCTCCATCTGCACCGAAGAAAGTAAACCTAGATTCGGTGAAAAACGAACCGACCCCGACAAAGCGTCGACACCTCCAAGGAAAAAGCATTAAGGGAAAAGGAAGCAGGAAAAAAGGAAGTTATTCTTGAAATGCCATAGCGGATGATATAGGAAAAAGGAAAGAGAAAAGAAAGGCTCAAGTAACTGCGACAATCGCGGGAGAAACTCCTTCCGGGGAAAGGGGGGAGGGGAGAAGGAAGCTGTCCCCAAAAAGGGATAATTTCTTTCATTCCCGGTTCGACAGGCCAGAAAAAGTTGGGAAATAAACATCGGCATACGAGAAGGGATCGAAATGACCTAAAAGGAAATTCCTAAGAGATGGAGGGAGTACATCACCATCGAAAAGTCCCCCTCAAGGATAAAAAAACAGGAGGAAAGTAATCTTCACCCGCGACGCACAAAGACCAAAGGGTTAGATGACTTTTACGACTGTAAACGAGTCACACAGGCCTCATAAAAAAGGAAAAAAAAAGTCAAGTACCCATCAATAATCCCTTCACCTTAAGTCAGAAAAGGGGGGGAAAAGGTTCAGGTATAGGGCGACTAAGAGACTAGAGCACCTAAGGGTAGAAAGTAAACCCTTCAAAAAAAGAATCGACCGAAAAAGAAAATATTCCCTTAGATCACGTTAACCCCATGGGAGGGGAGGGGGGAATCTCGGGATAGGGCATTTCACTCTCATCCGCCGGAGCTGTTCGCTCGGAAAGAAATGTAGAAGAAAAAAAAAGACTACGCCTTGGGGGGGAAAGAAAGCGGCTTATGACCCTCGGAAAAAAAAATGTGAAAAGGGGATGAAAGGTGATTTGTAAAAGGTCTTGCGTTTGAAATGGGGCCAGATCTCCAACGAAGGAAAAAATGCAAGAAAAAAAAACAGAAGTTGACTAGTATTCCAATAATTGAGCTTCCAAGACGGCCGGGAGACAGGAAGGGCTAAAGGCAGGTGAAATTCCAAGCGATGGTTTGCAACAAGAATGGAACCGAGACTTGAAAAAAAAAAAAAACGATGTAGGGAAAAGGAAAACCTATATGACTGACCCGAGGTAGTCAGAACTCGCTTCATTCTAGGAGAGGGGGACGATCTCTAGCTTCCCTGGGGAAACACCGTATGGAGGGAGACAGCACGAAACAAATTTTAAAAGGAATCGAAAAAAAAAAAGCCCTTAACTGGAGAGCTCATGTGTCCTTAATGGAAAAGGCATAAGAAAGCAAGGTAGCCGTCCTCAAGGGAAGTCATTGCCGCCCTTGCGAAAAAAACACTTTTCCGAGGCCGAGAAAAACAAGTACGGCAAAAGAGATCTCCAGCGGGGCGTCACGTTGGACCGGATACCTCGAGGGGTTCTACTTACTTTGCTCCTCTACTTTCCTACCTGACACGGTCTGGGTGCCAAACAGGGAAGGGCCTTAGATATTCAACGCAGATGGGGGGAAGACTGGCCGCCCGAACCCTTTAAAAGAAGGAGAAGGATGAAGAGAAGCTTCAGGGGGAGGGAACACACTTCTCTTTGGGGCTTACGGCTCATTGGGGATTTGTAGAAAAAAGGATTGCTCAAAGAAAAAAGAATCTTTAGATGAATATCGAATGCCGATGGTAAAACGAACCGGAAAGCGCCTGGAAGCAGAGCGCTGAGGGGTCAGACATTGGAAAGAAAAAAAAAGGGGCCACTAAAGAGCGAGAAATAGCGCCTTAATTACAAAAGGAGAAGGCTTAGGACGGGCAGGCGTGCATTGACTGGGAACGGCCTCTCTACGTAGTGCCCCAGTCCAACCGAACTAAGGGGGGAAAAAAAAAAATGAATCCCTATCCGGAGTAAACTGTTTCCAAACGTTCAAGGGTCACCATGGGGTAAGTCGGACGTCTTCAACAACCTTCATGGGAGAGGCAGATTCGGGCAAGAAGTCGAGGAAAAGCAAGTGTGCCTGGTTCATCACGAATCCATCAGAGGGGAAGGCATTCCTTAACAGTG
>Ga0179591_1264342_pt1 | contig 10696 bp, 7 predicted proteins | sample CZOMad2_1_08_16f_FD_182891 | JGI IMG/M metagenome (GOLD analysis project Ga0179591, IMG submission 182891) | Vadose zone soil fungal communities from Angelo Coast Range Reserve, California, USA - CZOMad2_1_08_16fungal (PacBio error correction) | ecosystem: Environmental > Terrestrial > Soil >...
TCGAAAGCGATGTTAACCGACGTGAAGGTAGCAGGAGACCGGGTCTCTCAGTAGGAACTTTTTCTTCTAAAAACAGATGGACTTGCAGACCAGACCTACCTCTGGGAAAAGATAGGGTCTCTCCAGTCAGGGGAAAAGGGAGGGGGGGGGTCACTCCACGTCTTTCCACACGAGCGCACCGTCATCTTACTGGCCTCCGGCCCAAACAGAACCCGAACTAAAGCGAATGATCTGAAGTAGCATCACGGGAAAAAGGGAGGGATGCCTCACGCTGGGACGATTACGCAGAATTACAAAAACCTATTTCGAATTGGCACGTGTCGTCACGGAGATATTCCGGCGAGAGGGTCAATTTAAGGGGGGAAAGCCGCCGGAGAGAAAAGGCTACAGGGAACTTTCCCGAATTCTCTCTGAAGGAAGTCTATGTCGGAAGTTTCTCTTTCCCTTAAAGAACTTGGCCTTTTGACGTCTCCCGGTCGCTGGGGGAAGGGGAAATACCAAAAACTCTACCTCTTCTTCGGCAACGGGGTCGGCTTGAGAGGACCTGACTCTCCGGAGGGAGGGGGGGAGCGTGAGGGAATCGACAAGGGCTCAGAAGGGAAAAAGGAACTCAGGGGAAAAAAGACCCGCGGTGTCTGGACGAGACGCTTCGGGGGGTACTGTAGCAAATTTTGGCGAGCAGCGGTTCTAAAAAATATGAAGAGGGAAGGGTCGTCTATTTTTCCCTCTACATGGAACTTCTGTTCTTTCACATCTTTACCAAGGGCACTACCTCGTTGCCTGGAGTCTAAGATGGACTACTTAGGGGATCTATAGAGCTTAGGAAAGAGTTATGGGGAGTGTGAGTGCGATTCTGGGGGGGGGTGAGACATTAAACCCCTAAAAACTTTACCTTACTACCCACAAAATTCCAGAATTTAGAGGTCGGAAAGTTAGGTACTCCTGAAAATCACCGTAGCTGTTATCGAAAAGAAGAAGAAGGGAGCTTGTTCCTCAACAAGGGGGGGGGGCGGGTTCTTCCGCGCGTCCGGTGTTCGGACGCTGCAGGTCGCACTTCCGCGACAAGAAGAAAGGGAGGTTAAGGAGCAGCTACACTGGTGCACGGGTGCGATATGGAAGGAACGGTACGATGTGTTCCACTAGGCGGCTCGCCTGTGCGGAGGTGGGTTTGGAAAAAGGCAGAGGGAAGAAGGGGGGGGGGTCGGAAGAAGGAAAAAGGGGGGCGCAGGTGGAGTCTGGGGGTTGGGCGAATCACCTTCTCGGGAAAGGGCTTCGCGCTGAATAAAAAGTCAGCCCATGGAGGGAAAAAAAGAAGGACTACAGAAAAAATGACGAGAGGAAGAAAAGGAAAGGTTCGACAATGACGAAAAGGCCGACCGCCCACACCAAGTCGGGCGAGCATTTTCGATCCAGGGGAACAATCGCTCTCAACAAAAGAAAGAAAAGAGAAAGGGAAGGAAGAACCGGAAGGGGGGGGGGCGTCTTGCCAAGTTTACCAAAGGCGTCAGCTTCTCAATCCTAGATGAGGGCCACTGTCGAAAAAAGGGAGGAAAGTCTCAGGAGGGAGGGAAGGAGGAGTAGTCGAAGAAAGAGCAGCAGTCCAAAGGCCCCTATCATGTTCGTTCCCAGAACCCCTCCGGAAAACCGGAGGGGAAACCAGAGGGGTAAAGAAAGGGGAGACTTACAAATCCTGCAAAAGATCAGGGAAAACGGAGAGTTAAGTGGAACACCGACGCCGGTCATCACGTTCAAGACGACTTGCCTAAGAAGGGGGAGGAGAAGGGACGAGGGGGGGGGGGGGGGGAACGGCCTTGTCGGGGGAGGGGTACTTCAATCATAAATCGCGCACACCTTTCACTGGAGGCGAAGAACGAAAGGGGCGTTTTGCAGGGCAAGATAGCGCTCCGTCTTAGATGAAGAACGCTGCCTCATAATTCTAACGGGTCACATTAACTAAAGGGGAGTGGGGGATTTGCCTTTGGTTGAGTGCACGGTGAAAAGGGGGAGGGAATGGAATCTTGTGGAGTCCCCGAAGAGCACAAAAGGCAAAAATCATATCTGAGTAGCCGTCCTCGATCACTTTTCATTGAGATATAAGATGAGGAAAGGGGGGGGAGGGCATCGAACTATGGGGGTCCCAGAAAGTTGATTGCTGGACGAACAGCCCTTAGACGACTTAGATGGGGGTGGAAGGGTTGAGGGAAGGTCTAACCAATTCGGGCCAGCCTGGCGGAGAGAACCTCGTTTTCTTTACGAAGTTAACGCCTCCTCTTTCGGGACTGTCTATTTAGGAAAGGGGGGCTTTCGATGAAAAAGCGCCAAAAGACTCTAGTCCGGGAACAAAGTTCCTCCATAACTAATTCGAGAGAAGGGGGCCCTGGAGGGAGGAAGAGACGAAGTGCTCCCGGGGAGAAAAACCTTAAGAACTGTCCTGGAGAGAAAAGAACGAAAAGACTACGGAAGACCTTATCATTTCGAAGGGGAGAAAACAGTTTCTCTCCGGTTTTCTTAGAAAATTCTGTACTAAAGAAAAAAGAAACGTTATGACTGTCCGAGAAGGAACGGCACTAGACATCTGGCTGTCCTTAGAAAGCGGGGGAAGGGTTAGGGGGCTGGGACAAAAAAAGGAACGTCGAGCTTTAGAGCGGGGAGAGGGCTGGAGAGGGGGAAGGGGAGATTGGGAAAAAGTTACTTGGACCACTCGGAGTTTCCCCTAAACCTAGGGGACTAAGAAAACTAAAAGGGGGTGGGAAGGGAGAATCAGTAACCAATTTTCGCTATCTTCTACAAGGTTGTGCTACCTTAAATCTTCCAAGAAACTAGGAAGGGAAGGGGGGGTACACAAATCTAAAAACATAGTTATTGGCTTCGGTGTTCCAAAGGGCGCGGGGCCGAACCAAACTGTGAGTCAAGACGGGCAAAAGGGAGATTCACAGCCTCTTCGAAAGAACCTGAGAACGCCTTCAGTCATTAGGGGGATCGTTATCTCTAAAAAAAAAACAACAAAAGAAACCAGGAGACTTTTAAAAAAAGAACACTGGTCCCGGGGAGGAGAAAATCAAATGAAAACAGAATTAACTAATGTTAACGCGGCACAACGCGGGGGCCAGCTGACCTGAGAGTGGAAAACTGGGGAGAAAGAAGCCTACGACCGAAGTCCGTCTAGGAATCTACCACTGGGAGTGGGAAATTGGGGCCACCCGGGGGGGGTACTTTGAGATCCGTGAAGGGACAGGGAAGGCTTCGGAAAAGCTGCCTTCCAAGAGCAACGGTCCGGGGGGGATGTCTTGAAACGCCGAGAAGCTGGTGGGGAAAAAAGTTGCAACCCGGGAAGCCAGCCGGACGGGGCCTTGGAGAATCTTCACAAATGATCAAGGCTACATACCAGGGACTCAACTGTAAACTAGAAAAGGGAAGAGTGACTTTTCAAAAAATTCGGGGAGGAAAGGTTCTGCAGGGCGTAACTTCACACCAGGGTGATTGCAGTTAACTGTCCAGACAGAAAGAGGAAGCTGTAATTGCCAAGACTGTTGGGTGGGGGGGGGAGGAAGACCAGGGGGGGGGGAAACTTTGGAAAGCCGTCTCGGAGAATCATAAAACCCACGGAGGATTATTCCCAAGTAAGATAAAATTAGCCATATTATTAGGAGAGACCACCAACGGTAAGGCGGGTATCACCCGGAGGGAGTTGGGGGGACCTGTTAAGGCCTCGAGGGGGGGTACTTTGGGGGAGGTATAAAAATGCAGAAGGAAAGGTCCCGAGCGACCTTTGTGGGAGGGACTCAGGGAAGTTGGGACCGGCTTGGTCGGGGCAAGTCACAAGGGATGATAACAAAACCGCAGCAAGGCGGCGAGGAACGAAAAGAAAGCTTGGCCTAAATCGGGAGTAGTACTTAGTAAAGGGAACACTAAACTCTGGAAGAGCCAAGGGAAAAGTGTGTCACAAGAAAGCTCAGGGGAAAAAATCACCTCTGCTGGCTTCATAAGTATGTTCATTCAAATCTTCGGGGAGTTTGGAAAGCACGACGTAAGTCGTGGAAGCCGCTTAGTCCTAAGTGAGTCGGGCAGCTTAACAAAGGGAAATCTTCAAAACAAAGAACCGATCCCTTAGGAAGTGAGGATACTCGAAGACCAAGTGGGAAGGGGGTAAAGTGAAGGGAGTCGGGAGGAGGCGGTGGGGGTGCTAGAGAAAGGGAAACCTCCTGACTGGGGGATGGTCCCGGGAAATAGGAACGGGGTAGAGGTCGGGACGATAACAGGGGTACTGGTAAAGGAATTGCACTTGGGGGAAGGAAAATCACATAAGGTTGGCGAGTTTCAAAAAGGGGGTTTCAGCCCATGCGTGTCGAGGGGGGGGGGGGTGCCGGACTCCACGGAACTCTCTCAGAGAACCTCCGGACTGTCATAGGGGTTAATGAATACCTAAACGGGCAAAACTATTTTCAGAGGAAAGGTCAGTTGACAGATGATGGGGTGGGGGCAGAAAAAGTTTGAACGGGGGAAAAAGGTCATAGAGACGTCCTCCTAAGCATGGAAAAATCTCGCTGAAGCATCTCCTAGAAGAACTTCAAAGAGGGAGAGCACAAGGAGAAAACATCTGGGCTAAGTTTCACATTGGGGGTCGGCAAGGAAGGGGCATCCTCCACACGTAAAGATTAGGGAGCCTACCAAAAGAGGAAGAAACGGTGAATTCAATCGGAATTCTCCTGTAAGGAATAAAAAAGTGGCGTTCTTGGGGAGGCGTCCCTTCAGGGGTACGGGGTATACCACGGAAGAAAAAAAAAATTTAAGGGGGGGGAAAAAGCTCAAGTTAAGAGCGAGCGTACCCAGATGCTGCAACTTGGCGGAGGCTGAAAATGAGCCAGCGCAGGGGGCGTTCATCGACATCAAATAAGGAAGGACACTCGCCTGAGATCGGCAGAGAACGGCGTCCCTAGGGGGGGGAATCTGGAAAACGAAGAAAGAATGTGTTTATAAAGAATTTCTAACACTCAGTAAAAAAGAAAATCGATATCACTAGGATGTACTGAAAGCTACTGCTGAGGGAAAAAGGGCGGGCTGTACTAAGTATACCTGGAATGGGACTTTCGGCAGTAGGGGCAAAGTGATCAGATCGCCTCCGATGGGCTGGCGATGGCAGGGCGGGGGACGGCGGGCAAGGCGCCTCGACTCATCCCCCAACGACGCCAGAACCCCCAGGAAGAAAATTTCAAGGGACCATGTTAGAGGAAAGGTAAAATAGCTGCGGGTATAGAATCGCCGAAGACTTTAAGGATGGAACGGCAAACTCAGTGCTTTTGAGAAGGGTGACTGCCTTGAAATGAGGAGAGGGAAAACAAAGCCGCAGAAGTCGGTCACTCAGAGAATCTACTACCTGTTTTGAAGGGACGTGTCCGATCTGAAAAAAGACTGAGACAGAGACCCAGGGGGGTGAAGATGTAGAGAGAAAAAAATGGACGAAGGGGGAGGGGGTGATAGAAAGGGAGAAGGGGTGTGAGGGAGAGGGATGGCGGGTAGCTTTGATACCAGGAGCATGGGGGGGGTGGGTCGGGGGGATGGTGGGGTAGAGAGTAGCCTTTTCTGGCGGAAGGGGAATCAGGCCTCGGGAGTGCTCAAGGGTTCAGCATCACCGCTCTCCTTGTGAGGGGGGTGCCCGGCGGGTGTACGCACCTCTCTTTGAAGAAAGGCTCCTGAACGGACTACGAAAAAGAAATAAGAACCCAGCCCCGACAAACCCGGCGCTATCTCAAATGACTTCGAAGTTCCTCGCAGAGAGATTGAGAAGATGACTCCAAAAAATGGGGAAACTTTTCAGAAAAAAAGGACCCAAAAAACGGAAAAACTTGCTATCCAAAGGAACAAAAGACCTCAAACTCAACAAAAAAAGTTAAAGAGGTTTGGGGAAAGTATCTAACCTGACCGGGGGGTGGGCTTTCTGAGTTCTAGAAGGATCCGTCGCGAAGGAGGGGGGAAAAACGAGGTTTAAAAGAAAAATCAAAAATGCGGTAGTCTGGGGGGGAGACAAGTTCGACGAAGAGACTGCAAGGAAAGTTGAGACACGAAAAAAAAAAACAAATGTATCAAAGAGGTATGAAAAACAGGATCACTTAGAAAAGAAGGAAGGCCCAAGGGCATCAGAACCGGGTGTGAACCTCGTCGAAGAAGCTCTTACACGAAAAAAAATGTCAAAGTCTGAGATGGGAACCGGGCCGGTTCAAGGGGGCGCTGACAGGGCCCCGGATTAAAGCCGATTTAACGGGAGAAAACCCATCGACCGGGGGGGAGGGGGGGGGGAAGGTTTCCAATGAGGATAATGAAGAGGCGTTCATGACACGCTAGCATGATGGGGTGTCAAAACTCCGAGGTATGCTGTTGCCTGGGGGTATTTCCAAATGGGGAAGGTGGAGGGGTTTCGAATGACGCTACCCTACTAGAACTCAAGATCCATCTCCTGAAGAAAGTGAAAGCGATTCTAAGGGGGAAGTAGAAGAAAAAGACACCACGGAGGGAAAAAATTTTCAAGGAAGGCCCTGCCCAAGAAGAATTGTCTGCAACACCGAACCTCTTAGCAGATGTACTCGAGAGTCGTCGAACTCATTCCCTCCTCGCGCGGCGCTGTTCGGCTACAGTAGGACCGGAGTGACATCGAGGGGGAGCCGCGCGGAGTCCGATGAAAGCTACCCTTCGGTGGGAAGTGGATTAAATAGGATAAGGGGCACACGAGTAAAAGGGGGAAGGCAAGGATTGAGTAGTTTCCAGAGGAATCCTTTTGAGGGGGGGTTTATTTCTGAAAGTTTAGAAACTAAAAAACTAACGGAAAATCGAGGAGGAGCCAGGGGGATAACAGTATCTTTGATGCCGCGGGGGGCAGGGGGGAAGTACTCCATACCGATTTGCCGGAAGTCTCCTGCGATTAGAAGAAGGTGCGAAACTGGAAGGAGAAGTAATGAGAGATAAAAGGGCGGGGGGAGCACAAAACTTGAGAAGGGTTCGACACCTGTCAGGATTCTTTAAGAATCGTAGGAAGGGAAACTATGGGCCTAATCGTGGGCCTATCTATTCACGTGAAACGACTGGCTTATACCGGGCTATAAGCTAGCGAGCTCGGCGGTTAATTCCATCGGAAATCATAAACCAGGAGGGGGGTATCTCGGGTGGGAGACCATTTTGTTAAATTCAGATTCTTAACAAGCCGAAAGTATAACCCGAGAAAACCGGGAATTTCTTAATTGAAAGGAGCTTCCTTTTTGAAAAGAGAGCCTTTGGTCTAAAAGGCCAACCTTTTGGGGAAGAAAGCAATTCTTCAGAAAAGCCTCCTGAAGTAAGTATTTTTTGGGATCGTGATCAAGGAAAAACCCAACAACCGTCTCGACTGAAGAAAAGTATAAATGGAGGAATGGTACAACGGAAAAAGGTAAAGTGGGAGAAAAGCTATTGAAAGGAACACTCTACTGAGAGAGTTTTCGATGGGGGGGGGAAACTTCTACAAGGGTCAACTGCACTGCAAGGCTGAAGTAGGCTAAAGAAAGGGAGAAGACCTGCCGTAGGGAGTCTACAAAAACTCCAGTGTGGGGGGTACTGAGAACCTCGAAAACGGGGAGAAGTTAGGAGAGAGAGTGAGGGAAGTTTGAGAGGATTTCGATAGAGAACATCGGAGAAAAGGGGGAATGGGGAGGATACTCCCGGAAGGTGAAAAATCTGCCAAAGGGCTTCTGCAGAAGGAGTGGCTGCCAGGGTAACATAGTGCAATCTGAGAAATAGCAAAAAAAACTAAAGACGAAAGGGGATGACAAGCTAAGGCTTCGGAAAGTGAGAAGTGAAGGTACCTATTGCAGGAGGATGAGGGACACCCCAGGGGAGGAGACTGCGAAAAAGTCCCTAAAGACAGAAAACGTTTATGGAGGGAATGAGGGCCTCATGGGGTTCGGATTTTCCTAACAAAGGGCCCTTTCTAGAGAGACTATATAGAATCAGTCGAAAAAACTTATTATTAGTAGATAGAGGGAAACTCCATTGTTTCGGAAAGTTCGGATAAGACAGCATTGGGGCCGCGTGATGGCCATTTAAGAGAAAAGTCAAAGGTTTAGGCACTCATGCAAAAGCCGCAAAAAAACGTTCTGACTTACGCTCGGAAACGGCCCGGGTACGTGCAGAAGGAGCCTTGATTTAGAGGCCTTCAAAAGAACATATTAAAGATCCAAATGCCGGATACAGTCGGGAGAAGAACTTGCCTTCTCTGTCTTGAGGAAACTTGCGTTGTAGCAACACGGAAACACGTTGGAGGAGGGGACGGGTGGACAACAAGCAGACACCGGGAGATCTGCCGAAAGAGCCCGCGACGTTTGTTTCTAGGAAAAACAGGAGTCTTGAAGGGGTCAAAGAGAGTAAAAAGTTCGGAAGATCCGCAAGGAAGGAACCAGAAAGGGAAAGTGGGCTCTGTAAAAAGGTAACACCTGAATGGGGGGAAAGGGCAAAAGAAAGATCCGTTCAGGATGTGCGGGACTTCGTAGGAGAGCACAGACCGTGCCGGACAAAAGGGAAACTCAGAGGGGGGAGGAGAAGCGGGGAGCTCAAAAAGAAAAGCTTCCGGCGGCCTCCGGAGGGGGGCCACACGTCGGGGGAAGAGTCAACCAGGTTAAAACGTTAAGGAAAGATATTAGGTGATGAAAGAAAAGAAGGGGGTGTGAGATGGTGAAAAGAAAAATTCTTGGCGATGGGAAAAGCCGTTACTCGCCAGGTCGCCGGAAATTGTAGAGGGGGGGCAACCATACCGGGGAGGGGGAAGATATTGTAGAGAATTGCTGGCGAGGTTGGGTTAAAAGGGGGGATCGAAAGGTTCAGAAGAGGGCCGGAGCGACTCTAAAGAGGGGATCTGAAAGGAGCGAACTTCCGAGAAGTTCAAAGTGGGAGAAAGCTTCGAGAAAAGAAAGAATGGTCTCAGTGGGGGAGAAATTGGCGGAGGCCTGGAAGAAAAACTTCATGGAGGGGAAGACCCGAAGAAAAAACTGAGAAAAGGAGGTGACTGGAAAAAAGGACCGGAAAAGGCTAGTGTCGCAGAAGAAGGTTCGAAAAAAAGGGACCGGATCTACTGTAGTGGAGTAATACGGGGCGTCGGGGAACGTGGTCGGGGAGGAATCAGTCCTGATGCTGGAAGTCGGGGGGACATAGAAAAAAATAGGTCGCAAAGAAGAAGAGATTAAAGGAGGGGGAAAAGGGAAAAAGACCCTCGGTTAGAGCCTGCTTGGAAGGGAAGATTTGTTCTAAAAAAAGAAGATGGCGAAACCATACTACTGAGGAGGAAAAGTCGGGTAGAAGGGTTCCCGTAAAAGGAGGAGTTCCCGGATCTTAAAGAAACAAAAACTCCGTGGAAGGGGGGAGGGCGTCAGAGAAGTGAGAAAAACTGCCCTGGCTGGAACAAAGGAGAAAAAATCTATCGTGTTTCTAGAGGGGGGTAAGGAGGCCAAAACTCTGGGGACATCAAAGAAAAAACCTGTCCGGCACTCGAAGAAAGGTAATACACGAGGGGGGAAGGATTTTTCAAAGACTCAGATCTTAGAGGGGGTCACATTCGAAGGGGATAGAGCGCTTGGGAAAGAGGTCTAGAGGGCTTCCGATTACCTGGGGGCTTACCGGGGGGGGGGAAAGACTCTGTCAAAGAAAGCCTCGGAGGTAAAGAAAAGTCAAAGGGGGTGGATCTCGGAAAGGAGTCTAAAGTGACTATTTGGAAAAACCTAGGATAGACGTTGAGGTATGTTGTGAAAAGGAAAAGAATCGGGGGGTATGAGGTTCGGGAAGGACATTTGCGAAGGTTTACGAGGGGGGGGGGGTCAGCAAAGGAAGGTTTAATACTTCTCTAAGAAATCAAAGAGACCCTTTCGAGAAAAGACTAAGAGAGAAAGAAGGGCCGATTCGCGGAGCTTACGAATAGAAACTCTGGCAAAACGCAAAAAACACCCAAATACTTCTAGGAAAGTCCAAAACATCGACCGAAAAAAGGAGTGGGGAAGGAGAGTTGGAGGATCCTAAGTGGGGTCTGTCGAAGGGAAAACCGCGGACGTCAGACTTCTCAATAATTGAATTCGAAATCAGGTCGTCCATAAGGGAGGTAAGGCGTGCGAAAAAAAAGGGAGACGAACAAAAGCGTCAAAGACGTGCCCTGCAAAAAAAAAAAGAAACACCACCTGAAAGGAGAAAGTTGAGGGGGGAAAAATTAGAGATCCTTCAACCACAAAAAAACAAGAAAGAAAAAGAACTCAACAAGCCTAGTAGGGGAACACATAGGGGAGCTGTCAAGAAGAGAGGAAACGTGACCCAGAAAAAAGGAGATATGAAGCCGAACGTGGGATTGGGGAACGGTATTAAGTCCATAAGTCGCACACGGGAAGGAGTAATAACCCGGAATGTTGTCGGGGGGAAAGCTGATCAAAGATGAGAAGGAGAATTAGCAGATACTTCTGAAGAAAGGAGACCATGGAAAGAACTCGCAACTTGGGGGTTCGGGGGGGAGGGGAAAGGGGAGGGGAATATGAAAGGGTAGGTATGGGAGGAGGCCCTCCAAATAGAGACCCTATCGAAGGGGAAGCTATTCTCGAGCACAACGGGAATTCGCCGTCACAAGATGAAAAAACTTCGGTAAAATCTGGTCACGAGGAATCAAGATTCTCGGACCGAGTCCGAGAGGGCACTCTTAGGTAAG
>Ga0179591_1268342_pt1 | contig 10696 bp, 5 predicted proteins | sample CZOMad2_1_08_16f_FD_182891 | JGI IMG/M metagenome (GOLD analysis project Ga0179591, IMG submission 182891) | Vadose zone soil fungal communities from Angelo Coast Range Reserve, California, USA - CZOMad2_1_08_16fungal (PacBio error correction) | ecosystem: Environmental > Terrestrial > Soil >...
AGGGCGCTCATCAACAAGGGACGTCCTGAGGAAACGCAGCGGGAGGGTCATATTCTGCAGCCGCGACGCTAAAAGAAAGTGAGACGCCATTCAGATGAAACGGACCTGACCACGAGCCCTCAAATAAAGGGATTTTTCAAATTAAAAGGGAACTCGGGAAAGATGTCCGTCGGCATGGGGGTTAGTAAGATGCCAGTAAAAAACCGAGCAAGGCCTTGGAGGGGATGGGGGTTCAACCGCTTGGACTTTTCCACGCTAACACCGCCCGACCGGAGGAAGAATCACGCGCAGTCAGGAGGGGAACTTCTCCACTTTTACGGCGGAAATGGGCTAAGAAAGCCCAACTAGAAAAAGGAGCTGACTTGATAGCTGAAAAACGTTCCATGGAGGCTCTTTATTGAGAGGAAAAACCAGGGGGGTGGGGGGGGGGTGTAGCCACTTTGTTAAGGAGCTTCGAAAAGGAGAGTTATAAATTCTCGAGAAAGGGGCGGTCGTGTAGCCGGGCAGCAGATCTGGCCCGGGGAAAACTTGTTGGTGAAAGAAAAAGCATAATTCGAAAAACCTAAGGAGAGGGATCAAGTGAAGGAACGGCTGAGGGGGCAGTTGGTTTGAAGACGGGGGGACCGCCACAGGGAAGTGGGTCCGCCACAAAAATGATTCCAAGGGGTCTACTACAATAAAATTTTCAGGAAGGAAAGTGCCAATCACTTGAAGTTTATTAGTAGCGGGGCTTGCCCGCCAAGATACTATGTATGGGAGAAAATCTTAAAAGATCAGAGGGAATTTTCGGTGCATCACCTATTGCAGCCGCGGAAACTCCCGGGGGGGAGCTTGACACGCAGTCTTGTCTTCACGGGCAGTGGAACTGCTTCCAGGAAGGCAACAGGGACTAGAAAAAAGGGTCTAAGGGCATAAATACCCGATTTCGTACCCGTCAAGCGGCGATGAAGACGGACAGGGAAAAAAAAAGTGAAGCTGGGACGAACCCTCTTCGCAACTAGGGACCGAAGGAAAGGGCACGCAAAAGGGAGCTGCAAAAAGAAGGGACCTATCCATAAACAATGTGGAAAAAGTCAGGCCGGTTCAGAAGAAGCCCAAGCAAATACAACCTGGAAAACTTGTCCGTCAAGTCCACCAACAGGGGGAGGAAGGTTGAACGAACCAACCTTGTCTGGTCTGCCCAATTGATCTGTGAAAATATAAAAAAAAAGCGCGCAACATTTCTGTTCTTGGAATAATGTCTCAACCAGGGAAGCAAGTCAGGCGCTGATCGGGGCCGGGGTTACCACTGCGCGAACCATTTGAGAGCACTTCAGGTAGCAACAAAAATAGGAAAAGGATCAAACGAGACGTTCAATAAAAGAAAGAGGCTGCAAGGGGGGAAAAAAAATCATTCCCACGCGAATCGCCCCAGATGGTACAAGGGGGGGGTTGGTTGTCAAGCAAATGGAAACCTAATTCAAAGCCTTTCATCGCCACACGCAATAGTTTGCCTGAAGCCTGAAATTAAACGATGGTGATCGCGAATGCAAACTGACAAGTACGGCAGGGTCCACCAAAAACTTCACGATGAATTGTCTGACGGGAAAAAGGGGCGAAAAAAAAATCTGAAATATCAAGGCGGCCTAGGGAGAAACCCCTACATAAAGTCCAAAAAAGGCAGCACGGTAGAAATGGATGAATCACCTCAACGACTATGATGGTACAGGGGCAATAATGATAACCAAAGGGAATGGTGTCTAAACATGTGAAAAGGGGTTTTCGAAAGGAGACGGGGTAAAGAAACCAGGTGGCGAACTGCCTTTCAAAAGGTGAGGGGGAAGCTTCACAAAGAAGTAGTTTGGGGGGGAGATCCAGCCCACGCGGTACGACCGCCTCAAAAACGAGTGGAGAAAACGAAGAGCGGGGAGAAGGTGACAGTTGAATGATTCTTGAAGCGAAAGGTGTCTTGACTGAAGGGGTGCCCTAATATGCCTCGAGAGGGGGTCCCCCTAAAAAAAAAGGGGGGAAGCCGAAAGAGAGAGTGCTCCCCCGGGATCTCGGTAAAAAAAAAAGATCAGGCGGGGGGGTGTTCGCGGACAAGCGCCGAATGCTGAAATGTATGGTTCGACCCAAAAAGTCAAGAACGCAAGTCCTGTCTTCGTAAGGCCGCTAAGGGAGACTCAAGAGGGACCTAATGGAAGGCAGAAGCCGCACATCAAATGTCATGAGTGGATAAAAAAAAACGGTTGGACCAGCAAGCCCAAAGGGGGGTGGTACAAATTAGATAAGCGAGCACGTACCCATGTAGGGTCAAGAACCGCCGAGCAAATATCGGTCTAAGTTAAGGGTAGCGGCATCTCTTCTTAAAGGGAAATACTATGCCAATGGAAGTGAAAACAAAAAGGATGTCCTGAAGGCTGGTAAAGAGCGTACTTAAGGGAAGTGATGGCTGGATCGATTGTGCGAGAAAAGTGGGCGCGCCGAAGTTTAACACATGGCCGTTCATGATAGAAGAAGGGTCAGGAAGAATGAAAATCGCCTCCATGAACAAGAAAGCAACGACGATGAAGGGCTGAAGAATGCGATGGGATAAAGGCAGCGATAGCGTTCCAAGGGGGCAGGAAGAAAAGGCCATGCGATAAACCCCACCGTAGAGGAAAAGAAATATATATGAAAAACCTTCAGCCCGATATTGATAGGGGGATAGGCACTAGTCCTTTAGAGATTCATTCAGGGAGCAGGAGCTGTAAAAATTCGGGAAGGCGGCGAATGGATTAGAAGTGTCCTTGCGTGAGCGGATCCTCAACAAAACATAAAAAAAGGCGCAATCATTAGGAGGGGGCTGCCAATTCTAGGAAGTTCGATCCGTTCCTAAAGTAATTAAACTTCGCTTCGGAAAAAAAATAAGTCCAAGGGAGCGGGGGCAACTTCCAATCAAAGGATCGCTGGACGCGATAGCGTCACCCGAATACAACAGCAGCCTCGGGACGAGGAGGTGACTCCAGGAACGTTGCTCCCGCTGAAGTTCGAGGAACGTGTGAAAAGGGTTGTGAAGGCAAAGGATAAGGGGTTGGATTACCCTGGGAATCGCAAATCTCTTGCGGAGGAGCTTCTACGGGAGATTGAGGGGCCAAGAGCTTAATGCTGAAAACGTCTAAGAAAGAATAACGAAAGACTAAACAAGTCTCATGGGGAAAGGTATAAGACAAAAAAAAAAAAAGGCTTGATTGCGCGCAGCAATACCTTGGTCGCACGAAACTGGCTGTCTATCCCAAAAGGAGTTGTTAAAAAAGGGACTCTCAAGATCGTACCATGTGCGTCACACAGACCAGATAATCCATAACTGGCGGAAGAGGGGAGGAAAGTACAAATGCGGGGGGGCTAAGCTGTGGCTGCATCAACGAAGGGGTCGGAAGGCTAAAAAGAAAAGGAGGTCGACGGCCCAAATTCTTAAAAATTGAGGAGAGAAAATCCCACCCGCGGGGAAGATGGGACGAACCTAGAAAAGAATACCTTTGGGGGAAAGACTTTCCTTAATGAAAAAAATCGGTTGAGGAGCGAAGGGGAAAAAGAGCTTCTGCATGCGCAACAGAGCTAGAGTGGGTTCCTCAGAAGGGCCTTAAAAAGCACTTAAGGATCTTTAGGACAATCGAAGGTGACAGGGCACATGGGACGATACTTTCCGGCAGGGTTGCATCAGGAGCACGAGGCAAACTGCCTCAAGAGGTGAAATAACTTCTTACGCCATGCGTGCGGGAAAAAGGACGCGAACAGGCCCGCCAATTTTTAGGGGGAGGACAGAAGTTTTCCCTTCGGGCGGGGGGCGAACGTCTCATAAAGCAGATGGCAAAAAGTACTAGTACTCTCAGTTCTCCGTGGAATGCATCGTTACGTGCAGGAATTAGGCAAAAATGTATATAATGTTACGGCAACGGTAAACCCCCCAGCATACGACGGGAGGGTCAAGTTCTAACTGACAAAAAGAAAGGGCTGGGCTAGCTATGCAATAACCGCCTAAACATACACCCGTTTTTGCGGGTAAATTGGGGGGGCGGAGACCTGCCCTTAAAATTTTTGAGGAGGACGTAGGAGAAATGGGGGCTTACAGGAACAGGTAGTCGATGGCGCTTTGAAAAAAAACAGGAGAAACGGGGAATGTTTAAGGGGTGAATCTTCCTGATTAGTGGTAACGCAGAACCCCCTTTCCTGGTGCAATCGCGATCGGAAGAAAGATGGGGGGCGCACAACCAGAATTTGGTCATGAACTAAAATGCTGAAGGAACGTGCGGTTAGGACCGGAACGGTTGAAAGGGTATGAGTTCTATCGTCTCAATGTTTGGCAAATTGAGGGGGACGCCGAAACGGAACGGGGGAGAAATAGCCGTAGGGACTTGACTGGGGGGGATTTTAGCGTCCTGGGGCAAAGCCATCGATTAAGGGGGTAAACAAAAGAGATCTAGTGAAGCGTTTCGTCACGAATAATTCAAGGAAAAGGAGGGAACATTTCAGGGGACTGGCAACCCGTGGATCGTCTTACAAAAGGGGCACGGAAAGGTACTCGGGGCGCAACTTCAAAGTATCACAAAGCGGGGAGAGAAGTACAACAAATGGATATCAGGACTGAAGGACTAAAGAAGGCGCAGGGGGGGAGGGTGGCAGAGGGGGGGAAAAAATGCGGCAGTAAAAAAACGTCTGGCGAAAGTGAATTTAGGCAAAGGAAATGACATTGAAAAAAAAGGGACAGAAGGACTCCGATGGCGACAACGAATGACAACACAAAATCAAGGAACAGAGGAGGCAGTCCGAGGTGGAAACTAGAGAGTAATAAATCCGATAGGGAGAATTATTCTCGCCGAGAAAACTGAAATCGCACGGCGGGACTTCTGCGAAAGGGGACGATGTCGACAAGGATGACTGTGGTGGAACCATCGAAGCGTCCACAAGGGGAGAGGGGGGTTAAACACAGTCAAGGGCACGCTATTGACTCACCATACGAAAAATCTGCATTGGTAAAAGTGGGCGAAAAAAGCACAGATCCCGAAAGGCCCCCACGGAGAGGCGGTTTTTTGGAATCGGATAATTCCGAGTCGCGCTGCGATAAAAAAAAAACACTGTTGGAAATAAGAACCGAGTGATTGATACTTGATTCTACAGAGAAGTCTAAAAAACAAACACGTATTATATTAAGTAGAATGGGTACAAAAAAAAAGAGCAACTCTTGGCACCTTTCAAAAAAGGTCAAGATGCGGGGCTCAGTCTGACGCAGACAAAGACCTGCTCAATGACAGAAGAAAAACCTCAGAGCCTGCCAGCCTTTTAAAGACCTCGGGATTGTGGGGTCTCGTGGGGGGAAAAAAGAAACATTAAACTGGAGCCAGGGTTTTAGGAAGTAAAAAAGAAAACACACACCATGGAGGGGCGGGAAGGGGAACGCCTCCAAGAGACCTGTCAGAAAGAACGGGGGGAAATCATAAGAAGTCCAGGAACAGAAGTATCGAGTTTCGGTGCCTGTCGATGAGGTGGAAGAGCGCCGATTTAGCCGTTTATTAGGCTAAGGTCCGGCGGTGAGGTGTTAGAATAGGGAACTTTCTGTGGGGTCAGCGATTGGTATGCTGCTTGGAAATCGAGCGCAGAGCTCAACAAATGGTCTCTCATATTCAGCACTTGCCACGGAGGGGAAGACAATGTGGAGTGAGGACATCGAAGTGGAGAGCAAACCCAGGGGACTGACATAGCTCGCGTGTTTGGGTTGATAGAAAAACCTGTGGGGGAATGAGGACGCGAGCAAGCTGAGACCTGATCTCACATAAGAATCACCTGCCAAGGGGAAAGAAAGGGACGCCGAGCGTGCATTTTCAAAAAAAAAAACCGTTGGGGCACCAGCCAGCAGAAGGGGGGGAACAAGGCGAAGAATAAGCTTGGGGAAGAGTCAATCAGGCGAAACCCCGTCAGAAAAGGGGGGATCTACACTGGAAAGCGGACCTATCCCAGCTTCTAAAGCCTAGAGAAAAATCGCGGAAAAAATAACATTTTCCGACCAGAGTCTCCCCGGTCATCATCTCGAAAGGACGGTCCACAAAAAATGAAGAGTCCTCCCGTTAGAGACATGATAAGGGAAAGCAACATGAGGGTCTGTCGAACCCAGAGTCAAGACAGCATCAAGGCAAACGAGGAGCATTGACTGGCAAGCGGGGAATCAAAGGCTAGAAGACATGCCAAAGAGGCATGTTGGGGAAAAAAGAAAGACAAAAGCCCTAACGCGCCAATGGAAACCTTTAAAAAAAGTGGAGAGGTCATCGAACAAGGTCGGACGAAAACACCTCCAAAAAGAACGTTCAGTGCAGCGGGGTTGAGATCGAGCGCAATGGTCGGGAAGTCACCGGGTCAAACGTTGCCAAAACACCCCAGCAACGTCTTTCAGGAATGGCGCTTACAAAGAAACCCTAAAATTCTCTCACACAGGGGGGTGCGGAATCCCGGCAGAGATCAGAGGTCCTCCCTTCCTCAAGGTGCGAGGGGCGACAGTCTTGCCCCTCGATGTTGGACGGTCCAGAGAATATCACCCAGCAAATTGTGAGCATTGCGTGAAAATAGCAGTTCTCAGGACTGAGGGAGAACAGGGAACCGGTCATAAAATCGTACTACACCTCGCGTCAGGGGAATAAGGTTTGCGACACAAACCTCTTCCCTTCACCTAAATCCCGAACTGACACCGTGAAAAACGGGCAGGTCACGTGTCTGTCGAAAAAAATCCTTCGAAATGGCACGGGGGGCCAGGGGGGGCATCCGGCTGCAAGGCAGAACATCGCAGAGGGCGGACCTTGTGGCCTCTTCCTACGCAGGCGAACAGCGGATAGGGTAAGTCGAACTAAAGGTTTTTAAATCGCCCCAAAAAAGGGATGCTAAGGAAAGAGAGGGACACGGGGGGAAAATGGATACGAAAACGGAACACAAGGGGGGAAAACGGAAGAATGTGTTTCTGCGTAAGGGGCTCCCTAGAACAGCCCCTCAGGGATGAGGACCCCACTAAGGGGCAGGGTCCGGACACTGGGAGGCGAAAGCTTAGGGGATGGGAATTTTGGCTATTCTGCAAGGGGTTTATAAGGAAGAGAGGGACGAGGGGTGTCCCCTAGCTCCCAAAGTCGGAACGGGGTAGAAAAAGGAAAAATGGGGCCCCAGTATCGAAATGCATAAAGAAATAGAAAACTAGACTGTTCCTCCCTTAGAGGCTCCCGGGTTGGAAGGTAGGTCGACCCAGGGACTGGGGGTTCAAGAGGGCATAAGATTCAGAGCACTTTAAAAGAGATGGCCAAACCGAAAGAAAAATCGGGAAAAGATAACATAGCGCATCGGGAAGTCAGGAAAATATTTTCTCTAAGCAAAACAAGATGGGGGGAACTCCAGAAAAAAAAAACATTTACACCGGAGATGAAAAAAGAAAACGTTTATGGTGTCTTCAAGCAATCGCCTGAAATTCATGGCTCCGGGTTGCTGTATTTAAGGCCGCGTCTTCGCTCAACTTGTCAGATGGCCTCAGTATTGGGTTGCAAGCTTAAGGAGAGAAAGGGAAGACTTATTGGGTGTGATAAATCTGCAAATGGAGTTCTAAGGGAAAAAAGGCCGATCAATATCTCACAGTCAACAAAGGGTTTGGAAACATCACCGAAAAGTGGGTTCCTAGGTGAAGGATCTCAATTAAAGAAGGAGAGCCTGACGGTGAATTGCTCGAAGATTATCGGTGCAGAAAGTAGAGAGGGGTGGAGATTGGCGAGGCAAAAGTCAGCGCAATCAACGGCAGGGGGGAAAAGCATGCTAATCAAAACAAAAGGAGAGCGAGAGGGGGAACATGCCTCTTGCGAGAGTTCTCTTGACGTTTAAAAAAATCGCATTTCGGAGCAAAGGAAAAACAAGAAGTGCATGGAGATGGAAGGGAAGGATTCTCTTTAGCTTCAGCAGAAAGGGCTAACCATCGGCCAAGTGAGAACACGATGAGGTCACAACCTCCAGAAAGGCGTTAAAAATAATCTTTCAGCCTGAAAAAAGACAGTGCGGCGGGCTGCATTGACAGATATAAAAAAACCGGAAAAGGAACCAAGCCGAGGCCTGAAAAGGCAGGGGTCTACAGAAGCATGGCTCACAAAAAAGGATCGTACAGATCCTGGTGTCACCCAATTGGGGATTGGGGGAGGTGCCATAACAAGTTGTGTCTGAAACTTGATAAAACTAGGAAGAGCTCTGGGCTGGAGGGTCGGTATCGGGCATGGAAGGTGCTCAAATAAGGAGTTCTACCGACTGATGAATCTGGGGAGATCCTGCCAGAAAAGTGCTCGGGGGGCCGACAATAAGAAAAGGGAGAAGAGGGGAGGGAGGGAACAAACAGGCTAGCGGGGAATCTCTGGAAAAGACCTGTTGCGAAAGAAGTGCCGGTCTTGTACTATCCAATTAAAACGAGTGAAAGACGCGAAGAAATCTGTAACCCAGTCAGAACAAACTCTCAACTAGGCAAATGTCACAAGTTCGCAATAAAAGTCGTCCCTTACAAAACAGGTCGTGGTTTCGGAGGGAAAAGAGCTTTTAGCTAACTGTCGGACTAAGAACATCCAAAATTCTGTGCCGGACATAACACATTGGTTTTCTGGAACCGTTGAAAGTAGTAACCCCCGCTTGGCCCTCCTAGGAGGGACCAATGGGAAATTCTACGGGGGTTGGAAAAGGTTCAATCTCTTCCAACGGGGGGGGACTAATAGGGGGAGGTCGATCCGGCAGCGGTGTGAGCCGGAGGCAAACAAATTGCAGCCTAAACGGTTAAGGTGGCACCGCCAGGGCAACCTGGCGCCAGATCAGGGGAGTGCGCATAAAAGACCGAGCACCTGGGACGGGAAGTCCTGCGGATGGTTGGCAGGTCAGGCGTCGGGGCATTTAGGGTAGGGGAAATGCTCGTATGCCTTATGACTTCAAAAATGTTAGGGGCAGACTGAGGAAGACCTTCGACTAGACCTTTCTTGAAAGACTATGTTGTGAAAACTGCACCTTTTCGGTGGGTCTGAACTGCGTTTGCAAGTCCGCCTCGGGGCCCTGCACGGTAAACTCTTCTCTTCTCCAATTGGGCCTTAATCCTCAATCGTAAGAAGCGGTATGCAAAAAAGGTTGAGGTGTAAGTCGAACGCTCCATGAAAAAAATGAAAGTGCGGAACTGGGGAAAACAAAAGGCGAATAACGGGGGGGGTGAGGCGCTCTATGCAGACCTATCACTATCCAGCAAGGTCGGTGGTGCGTTGAAGTACGGGCTGAAAATTGGAGGTGGGGGTCTTCCACTTGAGGGGAGAAGAAACTGCGCAGAGGGGGCGGGAGAATGTGACGCTTTGGGGAAGCCAGGAAAAAATGGTCGGTATGAAAAGTCGGGAGGAAGGAGGGGGGTTCAGCAAGGGAAACTGGGGCTTGGGGAAGGCGGGGGAAAAGGCTTTGGTTTCGGCACCCTAGGGGTGATGAAGCGTATCAATAGAAAGGTCCAACGAGACTAAGAAGTGCGGGAGACTGTTACTTGTCGTCTTCGGGATATCAATTTTTGTAAAAGAAGTCAGTGGGGCCAAGCTGGGCGCAGAACGGCGAAGAACGAAAGTCAAAATACGGAGGGCTGGAGGTTCTTGAGGATGCCAAAAAACAATTGTTTAAGCCTGGCCCACGCTGCAGAAGGAGTCATAAATACAATGACTCGCGAGACTGGGGGCCGGAAACGGTGGATCACGGGCTGCTGAGAACCGAAAAGGTTGAAAATGGAGTCAAACACCGTGCTCGGAAGGAGACAAAAATCAGGAAAAAGATGTAAGGAGGTGAGGCATCTTCACTGAGGGGAGCAACGATCTGGATCATAAAAGAAGTCGGGCCCACAATACGGGGATTCCATGAAATGAATATTATCGCACAAATTTCTTAAGAAAAGGAGAAAAAAAATTCAATTTGAAATCGGGAAGGATTCACACCAAACAGATTGTCCTCCTGGGAAGGCAAATCCCATCGTAAGGAACGAAAGACTGGCAGGCGAAATCCTTTCGGAGAAAAAAGCAATTAGTCTCAAGAAGCCGCAATCAGGTGAAAATTCTGCGCTGGCCTGAACGAAGTTCCGCGCGGAGAACGAACGCGGAAACGGGTACCAATCGCCCGAAGCGGTGTGTGGAAAAAAAAAGAAATCAACACGTCGAGCAAAATTAAAAAACCTGGCAATTGTGGCTTTGGAAAAAAAAGAGGAAAATCCACGAGGTAAGGCGACGGCTGTCCGGCTTTAGTTGGTTATGGCAGGGGACGCAAAAACGAATTGAAGGACAGAGGGAAGGCCTCTCAGCCCTGACGGTTGTGTGAAGCAGAACAGCGGGGGATCTAAAAGGGACAACATTATCATCGAGAAAAACAAAAGAGAACGTGGAAGAGACTAGGGGGGAGATCATCACGCGGTCAAGAACGGAAATTTCAAAACCATTCAGGGGCGAAGGGGAAGGGAAAAATCTTACAATCCGTCGGCGGGCGGAACAACCGAAAAAAAAAAAGAGTCAACCGAAATTTTTGATTTGTAAAAGGGGAGTAAATCATGTGGAAGTGCCAAGGAAGGAAAACGGGAACCATGGCCAGATGGAGGAGGGGTTCAAAAAAGCTTCACACCGGGAGAGAAATCTAAAAGAAGGGTTGAAAGAAAAAAAAAGGAAAGACAGAATCAGACAGC
>Ga0179591_1353114_pt1 | contig 10696 bp, 23 predicted proteins | sample CZOMad2_1_08_16f_FD_182891 | JGI IMG/M metagenome (GOLD analysis project Ga0179591, IMG submission 182891) | Vadose zone soil fungal communities from Angelo Coast Range Reserve, California, USA - CZOMad2_1_08_16fungal (PacBio error correction) | ecosystem: Environmental > Terrestrial > Soil >...
AAAAGTGTTACCGAACGCTGAACAAAAGAGGGAGCCAAGGTGGGACCGGAAAGGGAAAAAAGGAGGAAAAGAAAAGGTCCATTTTGCTCACTCCATCTGAGAAGGGAGAGGAAAAGTCGCTCTCATGGGAACAAATTCAAGGGGAGATGTGCTAGGAGAAAAAGGAGAAGGGGGGGGGCTAGTTTTTCCCGGACAGAGGAGGAAAGAGAAGGGGGGGGAGAAATGTTTTGCCTTGAAGACAAAAAGAGGAGGAAAATAATATGAAGGAATCAGAGGAGAAGGGAAAAGGGAGGGTTTCTCTCCCTGCAAGAAGGAAGGGGAAAGGGGGAAAGGGGGGAGTTTTCCCTGTAAGGATATCAACATGAGGGAAAAAGGGAAGCCTAGAAAAAGAAAAGCCTGGGGAAAGAAGAAGGAAGGGACGATAACTTTTCGCGCAGTTCCTTAAGGGGGAAGGGAAAAAGAAAATTGCTTGACTAAATGGAAAAGAGGGACGGGGCATAGAACAAGGGGGGGGGAAGAAGGAGGCCGATCATATTCCCTTTAATCTTAGACAAGGAGGGGGAAAGGGGAAAGATGGCTGTCTGGTTCGGGAAGCTCGGGGGGGGGGGGGGGGGGGGGAAGATATTTAGCCTTTTATACGAAAAAGGGATATTCCTAATTCAGAGGGAAGAGGAAACCCGCGGGAAAAGGGGGTGCTTTTTCTATTCTAGAAGGGAGGAAAAGGGGAGAGAAAAAATCTCAAGGAAGGGGAAGAGAGAAAGCAAATCTCCTATTTTGTAAGGGGGGGGGAGAGTGCCAATGCCTGGACAGAAGAATATAGAAGCTTTCTCCGGAAAGAGGGGGAAGGAAGGAGACACCCCGCATCTAAAAAAAAAAAAAATGTCTGAGGTCCCGCAAAAAGAAGAGAGGGGGGGGGGTATTCGCCTATTCTCAGAAGAGGGGGGGGGAGGATTTTCTTTCCCGCTGAAAGGAGGGGGGATTTCCTGATTACTGCCAGGGGGAAAGAGTACACACGTTGCCATAGAGAAAAGAAAAAAGAAAACGGGACAAAAGAGGGGGAGGGGAAGGAGGGTTGTGGTTGTGAAAAAAGGGGGAAAAAAAAAGAAAGAAAAAGGGATACGCCGTTTGACGTCGGCGAGCGGCCCATGGGGGGGGTGAGTCAGGAGGACTGGGGGGGAAAAGAAGGGGGGGGAGGAGTCGTCATTTCTCCTTCTACAGAAAAAAGTCGCCTTCGTCCTCTTCGACGGGTTCGCCCGCCTCCTGTAAAGAAAAAGGGAAAGGAAGGGAAGACACCGGACCGGGGGGAGAAAAAAAAAGAGGAAACTCTCCAATACCGAATTCGACGGTAAACGGGGGGGGGGAAGGAAAAAGGGTGATTGGCCAAGCCCTGGGGAAGAGAACGGGGTTCTGGGGAAGTTCCTCATATTTGGAAAAGGGGGAAAAGGAGGGAGTGAAAGATACCTTCCTATCTCAAGGAGGGGGGGGGGAAGAGGCAGTGATTGATTTACATACGAACCTAAGGCGTTGGGAAAGGGGTGCACAGGGGATGGAAATTGAAAGGAAAAGAGGAAAGGGAGGAGGAGTCTTCTTAAACTTTTCTCTCGGGGGGGAAAAGGGGGGGAAGGGCAGTCTTTTCAGAAAAGAAGAACGCAGCAGGAAGAAAGGGTGGGGGGGGGAAAAAGGAAGAGAAGGAGAGGTAACTTGCTTTCCGCTAGGTGAAGAAGGGAAGGGAGAGGGGGGGGAGAGACGATCCCAACCGTTTACCGAGATCACTGACGAGGAAACGGGTGTAAGATTCTGGGGGCAAGGGAGGGAAAAAAAAGAGTGGTACCTTCAAATATGCTTCAGCGAAAAAAAAGGGGGGGAGGGGGAAGAAAAAAAAGCTAGTCCGCGATCAAATACCAAGGGTAAAATTACAGCAGAAAAACAAAAGAAAGAGACGTGGTCTTGTCCTATCTAACCTTCGAACAAAGGAGGAAAAGGGGGGGGGAAAACCCCTCTCCTATGGCTTAGAACAATTTGTCGACGAAAAGAATGAAGGCTCTCAAAACAAAAGGGGGGGGAAAGGAGGGAGACAATTTTTCTAAAAAAAGAAAGAGGAGTCTTTCCTACAAGCACTGGAGGGGGGGAAGTACGAGGGGTGAAAGGGAAGCCCACTCTCTATTTCTAGAGAAGGGAAAAAAGAAAAGGAAGGCCTTAATTTATTCATCGAAAGGGGGATTTGGAGATGACGAGAGTGAGTATTAACACAATCCTTCCCCATTAAGGGAGGGAGGGGGGGAAGGAAGGAAAAGGAAGGAAAAAAAGGGAGCGCATTTACCTTCTATATCGTATCCAGGAGTCGGCAAAGGGGGGAGAAGGGAAGGTGTGGAAAAGAACCGAAGGGGGGGGGAAAGAAGGAAATAGTCTTAAAATCACTGTCCTCTCCTTCAAGGAGGGGAGGAGGGAAAAAAGAAAGGTGCTCCTCTGCGTTCATTTTTTTAAAAAGGGAAAAGAAAGAAGAAAAAAATGAAATGACGAAGAGTACCCTTTTACGAAGAAGAAAAAGAGAGGAGAGGAAGCAATTTCAACATCCAATTCCTTCCTGTCGAACAATACAACCTAGTGTTACGTTATTGGGAAAAAGAGGGGGGGGGGGGGGGGAGGTTTTAAACTAAAACTATATTTATTAGGAAGGGAGGAGGAAGGGGGAGTCCTCTTTTCCAAAATAAAAGAGGTAAGGGCCGGCGAGGAAAAGGAAAATCCACCTTTTTCCTCCATTGAAAAAAGGGGGAAAAGGGAAAGGATTTATTTGAGGAAGGGGGGAAGTGAGAAAGGAGGAAGGGCGAACATCCTCTTTGTGGAGGCACAAAAGTTCTTGTACCACCCAGGGTCCAAAAACTTGAGGGGGAAAGGGCTCCTTCTCTCAGGAGGGAAGAAAAGGCTTTCTTGCTGTCGACTGGGGCACCAGGAACCAGAGTCAGGGGGGGACATCCTAGCTACCACGGAGAAAAAAAGGGAGGAAGAACATATCTTTATGACTGATGTAGGTCGATGGTTAAGGCCCACAAAAAGAAAAAACTCCCTCGAGCGAGGAAAGGGGGGTTTATCATCTAGGCAAAAACGTCGGGAGGGCACACCTTCGGGAAGAGCTTGCCTCAAAAATCCGAGGGGAGAGTAAAAGAGTCGACTCCGGAAGAAAAGCGACTTCCCGGAGGAAAAAAGGGACAAAGAGGAGAGAAGGGCGGAAGGGGATGGGCTTCCAATCCACCAGACAATGGGGGGGGGGGGGAAAGAGGAGGGGGGTCGAAGGACCCGAGTAGAGCGTCTCCAGAAAAAGAGAGACCTCTCATGGAAGGGAAGAGAAAATGACAGGCTCCTTTGCTTCCTTAAAAAAGGAAGAATGGGGGGCTTTTCTTCATTCGGGAGGAGGAAGTGAAGACACGGCGGGAGGGAGGTCCCCATTTCTCAGCTAATACTTGGGAAAGGAAAAGAGGAGGGCTATAATCGCACAGCAATTGAAGGAAGAAGGGAGGGAGGGCAATTCAGGAGGAGGAAGAAGAGAGTTAAAGAATCCATCCTTCCACCGGAGAAGGGAGGGAAGAAAGGAGGGTCCCTCACCAGCAAGGGAAAGAGAGGAGGGGACAAAAGGTCTCCTTATCAATGGAAAGGAGGAAGAAATTCCGAAGGATTAAAATAAAAAAGAGTACCTTCCCAGAGGAAAGGAAAAAAGAGGGGGAAGCAATTTTGGCGAGAGGGGGTGACGCAGAAGGAGAGGAAAGTCTCTATCTTAAGGAAGAGGGGGGGGATAAAGGGGGACAGGATGGTCCTTTTCTCATATGGAGAAAGGGGAAGGGGGGTGAGGGAAAGAAATCTCTTATCAAATATCGGAGAAAGGAGAGAAAACACCTTATTTCAAAAAGGGGGGGGAAAGCGTCAGGGTAAGAAAAGTGGGGAAAAGAAGAATTCACACCGCTAAAAAAAAGGAAAAAAAAAAAAAAAAAAAACTCGTACGACTAGTAGGTAAAACAGAAAAAAAGAGGACGGATTATGAGGGAGAGGAGAAAAAAAAAGAAAAAGGAATCTTTCCCATATTCTCGAGGGAAAAAGGAGAAGAAGGATTATACCATGACCCTAGTGGAAAGGGGATTGGGGGGGGGGAGAAAATGACTCCGACTCCAAGGGGGAGAAGAGGAAGGGAAACAGGGAAAAAAGGGTGGATACTCCACATTTCAGTCGAAAAAGGGAAAAGAGGGAGGGGAAAGGAGGGAGGTAGAAGGGAGCATAAGTCTTCCCGAGCCGGTCCTGTAAAGAAAAGAGGGGAGGGCAAAACGAGACAAAACATTATTTTGTCTAATGAGAAAGGAGGAAGAGGAATGAACCCATCCACATAATTCTATAAGAAGGGAGGGAGAATACCCCAGGGGGGGAGGGGGAGAGGCAGCTTTTTTTTTGTTTCCGCTAAGAAGAGATGGAGGAGACGTAGTCATCCACCTATCCGGCGAGCAGGGGAATTGAGTAAGGTACGAGAAATCTGTTGGATCTTTCTCGCGTCACCAGAGAAGGGAAGGTCTGTATTAACCGAGAAAAGGGGGGGATTGAGGAGCGGGGAGAAAGGGGGGGTGTCCCCGTTTTATCGGTGTTTGGGGGGAAAAAAAAAAAGAGGAAGAGGAAAGCACTCATCCAGTCACGTACCAGAAAAAGGAATGGAAAGGAGAAAAAAAGGGCAAGAACTTTTTCTGCCCTGCTAGAGGAAGAGAAAAATCTATTTCATTAGAGGAAAAGGAAAGTGATTAAGAAAAATCGGGGGGGGGGCACGCCCGTGCTTTGCCTGTTAACAGTCATCACGATGAAAAAAAAAAAAAAAAAAGGTTATGGAGATAAAGTGAGGGGAGGAAAAAAATTAGGGAGGAAGGTGAGAAAAAAAGGGGAGGAAGGGGCAATTGGCTTCTCGGTGTTTGGAATCGAGAAGGAGGAGGAGTAAAATATATAGATGAAAAAGACAAGGAACAGGAAAAAGGGGGAGGGAACAAGTCACTTCCTTTCCGAAAGGGGGGGGGGGCCGCAGCCTTTCCCTTGAGGGGGAAGACCCTGGGGGGGGTGAAAAAAAAAAAAGGGGAGGAACGGTTCCCGGCCCCTCCCTTTCCTTTCCCCACCAGGAGGGAGGGGAAGAGGAAAGTTCCTTCTATGTATCTAATTGCAAAGGGGGAAAGATAGGGCAGAAAAGAGGAAAAAGTTTCTTTCCTTTTGCCCTACTCATTCGAAGGAAAGAAGGGAGAACCTCGCTTGTCGGAGGGGGGACGTGGGGAGGGGGGGAGAAAAATGGGTGCGTTCTCATGCGCAGAAAAAAAAGGGGAGGAAAGGAGACTTGAGAATCACAAAGGGGAGGGGAGACTAAAAGAAAAAAGGGGGTTCCAGCTAGAAAAGGCGAAAAGGCAAGAGGTGAGAGTAAAGGGAGGGACTTGCCTTGATCGCCGGAGAGGGGAGACTAAGGGGGGAGGAAAACGGTGTCGTTTGATGAGGCTGAACACAACAAAAAAAGGAAGGGGTCATTGCACTTGAGGGGAGGGGAGGGGGGCGCAAAGAGAGCGAGCAGGAAAAGGAGCGGGGGAGAATCCTTTCCTTGTTCATGAAGGGAGAAGCAAAAAAGACGGTTTTTGCGCGGGCGTTAAAAAAAGACATAGGAAGAAAGGGGACGCACTGCGACGCTCATTCCCTCCTCCATTGTACTAATGAACACAAAAAAAGGAGAAGGCTGTGAGTCTCACCTTTTTTCCTGGAACGCTGAAAAAAAAGAAAACTTGGGCGTTGGGGGAAGAGTAAAGGGGGAGGAAAGGGGGATCTCCTCTTGCTCCTTGTCCGCGAGAGGATCGGCAAGATTTGAAGGGAATGGGGGGAGAGATGAGTCCGATACTTCTTCGAGTGGGGTGTAGGGGGTCCCGGAAAAGTAGAACTAGGGGGAGGAGGGGGGGAAGGAAGAAAAGCTCTCTTAATCTATTTCCAAGAGAGGGAGAGGGGAGCCATTTTTTCAATAATTTGGAGAAAAAGGAGTCGGAGAGGAGAGGGGAGGTTAAATGAGGGATCAACATTCTCACCTTAAGATCTCCTGCGAACAAGGAAAAAAGAGGGAAAGGATGAGAGCATTTACTATCACTTCAGGAGAGGAAAAATACAGGTAGAAGGCAAAAAAGGGCCGAAATGCTCAGCTCTTGCATATGGTCATCGGAAAAAGAAAAAAGAGAAAAAGTCTTCGGCGAAGGTCGTCTAGTGAAAAGGGGGGAAGGAAGGATTTCAATTTCTTCGTTCGATCGAGGACAAGAGAAAAGGTGGGAAAACGATTCTCAAGCATGTTGCCGAGCTGGGAGAAAAAACCCCCCCAAAAAACCCCCCAACCCAAAAGAAAAGAGTTCTCTTCCACTTCAAAAAAAGAAGGGGAGTAAAGAATCTCTTTTCTATTCTAGAATGAAAGGAAAAAAACCATTAGGAGGGGGAAAGGGGAAAGAAATCTCACTTTCCTGTCAGAAGAAGCAGCCACGAAAAAATATTTTTCAAGGGGGTCCTTCAGCCAGGGAAGCGCCTTTCCTTGGAAAGGGATTTACGGCTCTTGGAAGGAGACAAGCTCTCATTTTGAGAGAAGATGGGGAGCCCCCCTCCTCGGAAGAAGAAAAACGCTTTCTTTTGGGGGGGGGAATGACCAAGCCTCTCGCGATGTGAAGAGGGAGAAGGGGATTCGTCCTCTGAAGTGGGTGAGCGTCATCTGGCCCCGGGGTCACGTCCTTCGGAAGGGGGATAATTTGCTCGTATAGTTTCAGGATACTCTCTATTCTTTTGGGGAAAGGGAAGGATTACTGCCCTAGGGGGCCGGAACGGGCCTATCGGGAAAAACGTCCAGGTGGGAACTCAAAGGGCTTGGTAATGGTGTGTGGGGGGTAAACCCTGGGGGTCCGCCCCATCGAAAGAAACCTGTCCTCCCTAAATCTGGATAAGAAGAGGTTGTACCTTCGGGAAGAGAGATGGCGGCCCTTTTTCTTCTGTCGCGGGGGGAACGTTTATTTGGGGGCATAAAGTGAGTCAGCGTTTTTTTTTATCTTTCTGGAAGGAAAATTTCTTTCCTTCCGGGAGGAAAAACTTCTCAAGGCATCTGAGCCAGGTCGCCCTCCTCCTTGGAGACACTTTTCTGTTTAAAAGGGTCGACGACAATGGGGGTTTGTTCCCTTTCCTACGAAATGCTCAAAATGGAGGGAGGAGGAAGTGAGAAATCATTTACCACTTCAGAAAGAAAAAAGGGTTAGGAAAGGGTCTTCACCATTTTTATTTTCCAATCCATTGGAGAAGGGGGGAGTATTGTCCTTCCTCATATGGGGGGTGGGGACCATAGGAGAGGAGAAAGGAGACCGTCCGACTCCCTATCTTTTTATTTTAAAAGAAGAAAAAAAGGATTTATTTACAATTTAACTAACAAAAAGGGAGGGGTTCAAGTGAAAGAAGGGGGAGGGGCAATTTGCGTCGCTACGAGAAGAGGGGGGGGAGAAAGGAGATCTCCAAAGGGGTGCTATCAGCTGGGAAAGAACACATTTTATTTTTGTAGGAAGAGAAAAGAAAAAAAGAGGGAACGACGTACATGTCTCTTAAGTGAAGGAAGCTCGGAACTAAATGGGAAAAAAAGGAGAGATGAGCCCAACCGTTTTTACCTACCGAGAGAAAGGGCATACTCTCTTAGAGGGGGGTAAATTTCTCAAAAAAGGGGGGAAGAGAGGAAGATTCATACTACTTTTTCCGGAGGGGGGGGGGGGGAAAGAGAGAAATAAACAAGAAAGATAAATGAAGAAAGGGCGCAGAAAAAATCTTCGCTTGTGTGTCAAAAAGAAAAAAAAGAAAAAGGACGGCCAACTCAGTTGCTTTTCTCCCTACCTCTCCGAGGAGGAAGAACAAGTGGAAATGGTAAGAAAAGAAGGGAAAGGAGGGGAAGAAGATATAATTTTTACATTTTCCACAAAGGGAAAGAGGCCCCTCGGAGCTGTTCGGGCCGAAAAGAAGGGACGTCACGAAGGGAGAATGGTAGGGAAGAGCGAGCTTGCGCGTTTTTTTCTCCGTAGGAAAGAAAAGGATGATCTCTGACTCGCTTGAGATGAAAAAAAAGAAAAAAAGGTTAGGGGGGGGGGGGGGGGGAAGAGGGGAAGGAAAGCATTCTCATCCTGACCCCGCAGGAGAAAAGAAGAGAAGGGAAGGAGAAAAAGGAGAGGGGAAAAAAGGTTGTTGTTCTCATATATGCCAGGAAAAGAGGGTTCCACATGAGGAAAAAAGCAAAAAAAGCGGGGAGAAAGAAGGAGGGTATATTTCCTCTTCTAAAATTAAACTTTTCGAAATGGAGGACCATGGGGTTCTTAACATCAAAAGGAAGACTTCTTCCTAGAGAAGAAAAGTTGGAACGAAAAAAAAGAGTCTTCTAGTATCGAGAAAAAAGGAGGGGAGGACCCATTTACCAACTCCTTCTTGTTCTTAATTGGAAAGAAAGAAGGAGAAGGGGTTATCAGGGGAAGAAAGGTAGGGAGAAAAGGGAAAAAGAAGACATGTTCTTCGAGAAAAAAAAGAGGAAGGCAATTCCTAACCCTGGATTCACAATGGGAAGGGGTAGAACCAGGGGGGAGGAAAAACTCTTTTCCCTTTGAAGGGGGGGAGAAGTTTTCCATATTCGACTCCGCGGAGGGAGGAAAAGGAAGGGGGGAAAAGGGGGGGGAAACAATGGGAAATCCCCTTGAATCTTACAAGAGGAGGAGGAAATTCCTCCATGCAGAAAAGGGGGGAGGGACGGTAGTAAGGGAAAAGGGAAGATCACAATGAAAAGAAAAAAAGAATAATACTACCACTTGGAAGAGAGAAAGTAAGGCGGATACAGGGGATGAGGGAAAAAAAGTTCCACAACCACCACCTCTACAAGGAGGGGCCACTTTTAATTTTTTTATCAAAGAGAAAAAACGGGTAACTAGGAAAGGGAAGGAAAACACGTTGAAAGACAGAGCCTACCGGAAAAGGGAAGTAGTCCTATATCTGCCTAGGAAGGGGATGAATGCCATTCTCCGTATTCTTCTTCCAATCCAAAAGAGGGGGGGTGGGAAAGCAAAAGACGGTTCCATCTTCGAGAAGAAAAAGAAGGGATGAAATGAACCTTCATTACACCATATTCTCTTTTTGAGGGAAGTCGTAGGTCGGAAGAAAGAGGGAAAGGAAAGAATAACTTGGTGTTTTGCTTTTCCTCTTCGCTAAAAGAAAAAAGAAAAATTGACGGACTCCTTCGGTCTGTCGCCTGAGAAAACTGAAGGGGCAGAGGAGAAAAAAGCATCCAGCGCGGCCACCTGCTTTCTAACGGCGTTCAAGAAAAAAAGAGGGGGAAGGCGCTCTACTATCCCTTGACATAAAAGGAGAAAGGGAAAAGTGGAGAAAGAAAGGGAGAAGTAGTCAACCTTTTTCCGAAAAGGGAGAAAGGGAGGGAGGGGAAAGCCAATTTTTGCGCTTGCGGGGAAGAGGAAGGAAAAAAGGGCGCGAGAGGGGAAAGGAAGAAAGGGAAGTGGAGAAAGGCCAGTATTTCCTGTTCCAGAAGAGGGGGGGTGATATCCTCATGGAAAAAAAAAAAAGGGCGGGCGAAGAAAAAAAAGAAGGAAATGATTGAAGGGCGATACACATTATTTCACAATGGATTCCGAGGAAGGGGGAAGAGAGAGGAGAAGGTAAATATATTCGCGAAAAAGGGGGTATTCAAGGAAAAGAAAAAGAAAAGGGAGTAAGACAGACTTTAAACACTATCAACCCCCTAGGAAAGGGGAAGGATGATCCTCAGAGCACAGAAAAGAAAAATCTCTTCAAGAGAAAAGAGGGGGGGGGGGGCCTTCTCATATTCGTATCAAGGACGGAAAGGGAAACAGTTACGCGGAGGACAACGCCACTTGGAGAAAAGTTGGTGGAAAGGAAGGAAAGAACAGATTCATCTCCGACTCGGAAAGGGAAAAGGGAAGGACATTTAACAATTTTTAGACGGGAGGAGGGGTGAAGAATGCGGGAAGGTGCAACTCATCCTTTAGGCCGATGGGAAAAGAAACAAAACAGGATTTGTTGGCGACTCCTCCTTTCTTCCTCCCAAGAAAAGAAAGACATCCCACTACTTTTCGGCGGGAGAGGGGATAACCCCGAGAAAAAAGGGGGAAAATGCGCCCTCTTGTGTTGTGTTTCAAAAAAAAAAGGGAAGGAATGCTTATTGCACCACAATATCCAAGAAATCCAGGGGAAGGGAGGGACGAGAGGGAATAGGGGTGGTATCTTTATCTATGAAAAAAACTTTTGGCAAAAACGTATAAAGAGGACAAGGCTCATGCACTCTTTCCGTTTTTTTCCCGAAGGGGGGGGGGGGAGGTCATGATAGACGCAAAAAGAGAACGAAACAAAGAGAAGGGGACGAGGGGTGAACCATCTACTGGCGGCCGGAAAAGCAAAAAGGGGGGACCGGCCCGGCTAGAACTCTTGACATGGGAAGGAAAAGGGAAGTAGCTCAAGGGGAAGGGACGAGAAGGGGTTTGGCCGGCTCTTTCTTTTCCTGGAACATGTCATAAGGGAGGGAAACAAAATAAGGGTTGAAATATAAACGCAATGATGTTACAAAAAGTGGAAGGAGGAAAGGAAGGGGGGGAAGGAGGGGGGAGCAGGGTCAATTGGCGGCTCGTTTTTA
>Ga0179591_1355056_pt1 | contig 10696 bp, 7 predicted proteins | sample CZOMad2_1_08_16f_FD_182891 | JGI IMG/M metagenome (GOLD analysis project Ga0179591, IMG submission 182891) | Vadose zone soil fungal communities from Angelo Coast Range Reserve, California, USA - CZOMad2_1_08_16fungal (PacBio error correction) | ecosystem: Environmental > Terrestrial > Soil >...
GCAAAGACCCAAAAGTTCGGCGACATTTCGTTTCTCTAACAGTATATTCGTCATCCCAGAAGGATGTGTGGCTCGGGTGGAATCGTAATCAACTGCGCGGACCCGTTGGTGGGAGGTTAAAGATAGAAAAAGGGGCGTCGGGGACGCTACTTCTCTTACGGCAGCTGAAGAAAGGCGACGCGACCCGAGATCGACTGTGGTCCGTTGGTCGCGGCCACTCAAGCAAAACGGCTGCTCCTTGAACGGGTCACCCTCTCGCAGAAACAGTTCAGCCGACGTCGCAAAAAGAAGGGGAGAGGGCATAGCCGAAAGCGAAGCTAACGTAGATTCCTTTCAAAAACTTTTCCCGGCAGTGGAGGGCGGAGAGAGAAAAGATTAAAGAATCTTAACCGACTGGGAACGGCAGCATTTCAACCTCGACTCTTACTGGAGCATGTCGACTCTCGAACCCGTGATTTCAATGTAATAGAAATTCCTGTAGGCTAAAGTTCGCAAAAGTGCTTTCTCCCTCCTAATCATTTTGGGGGCAAAGACAGCAGGCGGGTCGTCAGCGAGTGCGAAAGGGGAGTGGAGTGCACTTGGAAAGCGGAGCAAAAATGAGTCGTTCTCACTTAAACTCTTCGACTATGTAAGCTGAAGCGGGCCAGGGGATGGGAAAATCTTTTTGACCTTCGAAGCCATCTCAAACAGCCTGGACTCAGGAGGCGAGATAACTGGAAAGATGGACGGGGAAAAGAAAATAAAACTCGGGCAGAATTTTATTAGGTGGAAGGGGGAACGGATACGACGTGTCTCGGAACTACTTTCACGGTAGATGTAAGTGAGATTAATGGTCATTGAAGTACCGTATCTTTGGGGAACGCTGTCGAGAAAGGATGAGTGTCATGCGAAAGATACTTCTTAGCACAATGAGCTTTTTCATTGGGCGGAAAAGATACACGATTACCAGCTTCGTTATGTCGGCCTGGAAGGTAGACCCTGGGGAGGCGGAAGGGAGAAGAGCGCCGACAAAAACATAGAGTTTCTCTACAGCGAGCGAAAAAAGGAAGAGAGCAGTTTGAATAGAGCGGTGTAGACAGCCAATCAGCGACCTTCTGTTTAGGGAGTACGGGTCAGAATAAATGAGGCCGCTTGTTGCTTCAGGGGGAAAGGGGGTTCGAAATGAAAGTGAAAAAGCCTTATCGAACAGATAGAAACGCTGGCTCTAGTTGTAGAGGCTACCCACGACAGCTTCGCCTGGACCGGCGAGGGACCTGGACGGGAACGGCTGGGACATCCTGTTAGATGTATTCTTTCGTCATAGCAAGGGAGGTGGAGCACGCAGAACCATTCAATGATTTCTATACAGAACAATCGAAACTTAACAACGACTAACCTTCAGAAGGCAGAGCGCAGATGAGAATCAGCATCCGAATCTTAAGAGATCCTAATTACTCTTTCATGGCTGGAAGCGCGGAGCGCGTCTGTGGTCAGGTAACTTTTAACAGTAGCGAAACTGGTCGTTAAGACGTACAGGAGCGAGGTGTAAGAAGTCACTTAGCGGATTCCTTTCTAAGGGGAGAAAAAAGCATGTTTGCGTAGTTACGGCGTCGGTGTTGATGAACTTAAGCGGCATATTTCTGGACATGCCCTGCCAATACAAAAGGTGAATAAGTCTGATCTTCGAACTTTCACAAAAGGCCCCAGATCTTGATGTCGGTCCGCGCGCGAAGCCGCTTCAGCGACCGCGACTGTTGCATACAGGAAAGAGTAGTCCCAGGAGGGATTCACATGCTACCAAAGATCTAATCCCGTGGTTTCCTCCTCTATAACAAGAAGTAGAAGAAAGTGGGTAGACGAGATCTATCATGTCGCAGGAATAAAGGTGAACTATGTAATGGAACGATTCATCAGGGTGTACGGTCGCAGCTTCCCACACGGCTTTCCACCTCGTAAAAGATTATTCTCACGTCAAAAAAAAAGAATGGAAGACGATAGCTTCGAGATCATCGGAAGGAGATGTGGTGTGGCGCGGGCCAGCCTTGGTCTACTAGGATCCAGGCGTCTGGAATCTGGGACAAACAATTAGGATAGTAAATAATATCCTATTGCATAAAATGGGGCCTCTCATCAATTAAAATGTAGGGGCATCGGAAAGTACCACGTAATTCTCCTCTTGGAATCATATAAAGTCTGCCAGGCTTAGCGAGGAGAAGTGAGAACTCAACTCCCATCTATGTGTCCGCCTGTTGATAAAAGAATCAACCAAAGAGGACAAGATCGAAGCCCAGGGGGAGGAAGAGACTTACGGCCTAATGAGAATGAGCGTCCTACCAACACCTTAAGGCAACAGAGGGAGGCACGGTATGGGTCAGTAGAAACATCCTTTCTTGATATCCCATACGAGGCCTCTCTCTAATCGACATCACCGGGAGCGGGGACCAGCTATATAGCGATTAGAGAGGGCGCATCTAGCGAATCAAAGAGGGTCCGGATGTGCAGAAGATGATTCCTCTATAATCTCTTCAATTCTAGGACTGGGAAGGGATTTTAACTGCCCGAAATCAATTGAAAACACACATCTAGAGGTAGAAACTACAAAAAAGAGGAGCTTGGGCGACCTGTTGGGGGAAAAGGATACTGCACCGACTGGAAGGAAAAATATGAATGTACTGAGAAGTCCTTCGGCTGCCATAAAAAGAGAATATGAATGTTTTTCCCCTCTAAATTGATGACAATCAAAGAGCAAAGCGAGAGATGGGGAGGATGAGATCACTCTTGGTGCGTCGGAACAGAGAAATTCGATCCAGTGCTCTCCCGGAAAGAAGGTTAGGTGAGGGGAGAAGAAAACGTAAACCAGAAAGCTTGAGAGGAAATTGCATGGAGGGCTGGTAAGCGGCCAGAAGGGGAAGATCATGCAATAAGAAAAAAGAAGCCTTTTGAAATTAAGGTTCCCTTCCGACGCTGTAGAAGCCTTAATAGAACAGGAAAGACTTGGAGTGGGATATGAAGCCCGCGATACGATCATCGTTTGGAGGTCGCATGGCTCAGGTCTAAAAAGATCGATTCTCCGCCCTAAACTCTTAATTCTCCTCATAGAAGGCCTGGGGAAGTTAAAGTCAAACGCAGAACAAGAACGAACGGATGCGGCAAGGGGTCGAGTGGCTCTTTGACAAAACGACGGTCAGTCGCGGTTTCATTTGATCGGGACCGGGGGTAGAGCGAATTAAAGATCGTAGCCAGACGATCCTGCGGGAACGTGTCAACCAGGAAGCTCCAGAACCTTTTTCAAAGATCAGGAAGGGGAAGAACAAAAAGACAAAAATAAGTTTGTACAATCTAAGCGATGTCAAATGACCAAAAGCTCAGGCGAAACCCCCGAAAATCGGAGATGAAAGGAATATATCCTGATGAATATAAAGGGGCACTCGTACTAGCTATTCTGACAGCTCAGATTAAAGAGGAATAAGTTAAGTTCTCCGGTTCAACAGACTCCTCATAGCATCAGAAGTTTAAGCTGTCTAGAGGTCCCAACGAAATCGTTAGAAGATGTCCGTCTCCTATCCAGGATCCTGTAGTGATAGGAACTACGGGAAGATTGAAATCTTCCTAAATATCCTCACGGGCAAAAAGATCGTCTGCTCGTGAGATAGCACGCTGCTTGGTCAACTTCTTGGGGAGAATGAAAGAACCCGATCGATCAATGGGACCTGAACGCCTGATTCAGGGGAAAATGATGTATTAGCAAATTTGGAAAACTAAATAGCAAAAGAAGCTGGGAAATTGAGGAAATCGACATTCGGTCTACTTGATACTCAATATCACGCGCAAACGTCCTAATTGTTTGGGGCGCCAGCTATGGTCATATAGTCTTGTACCCTTCCTTCGAGGCCCCTCGAGGACCAATTCCGTAGTATGGGGAGGCATCTTCTTTAAGGGGCTCAAGATAGTAAGCCCGGCTGGCGCTGTCGAGAATCGGTTCGTTTGCCGGAAAGATCGCAGTAAGAGCGTACCCTTTCCCCCCCTCACACGGGCCAACTAGCGTGGTTTCTTGAGTTCCTCGAGAAGGGAACGCTTGCGCAGCGTCTACAGTCTGTCTGTAGCCTGAGCATCGTCACTGCACTAATACTGCTCGGGGTCGCGTCCGTCCTGACTCAAGCGCTCTTATGAAGAAAGCACTCGAACGTGGCAGCCGACCAAAAGTACTAGGGTTCCACACAAGATTTAGTCAAAGAAAAAATCCTTCCATTCGGAGGGAATAATATTGAAATCACACGTGAGGAGAATGCGCCATCATGTAAGAGATAGCTTTGTGATCTCCCACACCCTTATGTTAGGGAGATATTTACTGTCGTCAACGCCACAATGTCGATAAGCTCATGAGATTCTAGACTAACAGTGGATTCAATATTAATTCACATAAAAAAACTGAGGCCGGGGAGAGGAAAAATCTTGTGTGACCGCTTCAATCATGAAGTTCTCTAAAAAGTTTCTTTAGGTTCAGCAGTCAGTTCAGGGTACGGGCAGGAAGAAAGAAAGGAGAGTTTCTTCCTACGTATCAGAAATGACTCGACCCGGTGTGGAGAGAGAGAAAAGTTAAAGGAGTTCGCGGCCCTCTCTGAAAAGGGCGCGGTAAGGAAATTAATGAGTCGGAAAGCAGACTGTGGGGCGAGTGAACAAGGTGTCCCGAGCACGCACTCCGACCGCTAAGCGAGATGACCCACCGGTGTTTTCTGGGAAGGTATCCTCTAAGAATGCAAAAAGAAGACGACTGAGCGATGAATAAAGCGACGCTCGTGTCGGACGGGTCAAAGTCGCGTATATTGCGCAAAGCGAAGGGGATCTGGAAACCGGGGGGGGGTTAAAAATAACTACGGAGGTTCTCGCTGATGAGGGGTAAGAAAGAAGCATGGATCCCTTCAAAAATCTTCATAAAGTAGGGACAAAAAGAAGAGATGCCGTGAGTTCAACAGAAGCCGTCGACACTATGAGAAAGTGGGATCTTCTACTAGAAGGCTGACGAGGGGACAAAGCGGAAGAAAGGAGAATTAAAGGTCGAATCCAAGCTTACAACCGCCTGGGAACTTATCTTCTATTCGAAAATCTAGGAATGGTGGGGGTGGGCGGAGGACGTTATCTAAGATACTGGATCTTCCAAATATGGGGGGGGTCTGTGAAAGTTCTTCTGATTAATTGAAAGAAGGAGGAGGGGGTAGAAGAATCGGCGTAAGCAATGTGCCAATTCACGCTTAAAATATCTTCGGACTAGTAAATCCGATCGGACTTATATACGGGGAAGACTAGGGAGGTAGTAGTCTGGCAAAGATGAGCTGCGCGACACCCAGCCCACGATCGTAACAAAGCGGATTCTTCTGGTAGTTCAGGCAAGTTGGAAAACGGGTATGCTCACCAGCCGCCTCTTCGGCATTCACTATTAGCTCAGAAAAATAATTTCTCTCCAGAGGAGAGAAAAGAAGAAAGCGGAAGAAACCGCGATGAATTGGAGAACATCGCTTAGCCCAAGAAAAAAGCGGGAGAAGTAATTAGGCTTTGAACTTAATTCTCAATGAATTGGAAGAATCCTATAGGAAAGGATAGAGGAGAGGTCGGCTAGAAGCATGATTCGACAGATAGAAAAGCCTCGTAATTAAGTGTCGAGAAGATACATCTAAGGTATTCAGGGGAGGGACCCGTTCAGTTCCGAAAAAAACATCCTGGTACATAGAAGATTCAGGTATACTGGAGGAAGATGAGATCCGGAAGCTACTGATGAGTACGGGCTAGAAGGCAGCGGCAACGCTAGGGAGAGCCTAGAACTGCAAAGCCTCCTTCAAGGGGGAGAGAAGATTAGAATGATCAGAGACGAGATGATCCTTCAGTCAATGGATCGATCAAAGAAAAGAGAGGAGCGTAAAGGGATACGGTATGAAGATTGCTCTGATGGAGCAAGAACAACTTCAGGCCGAGGTCGCTTTGGGGAATGAAAGAGGGTGAGAGACATGGAAGAGCCATGCGAGTCAAAATGGGTGGGCGTGGTGATAGCATGTTATTACCTTTGTAGGGACGTTCCGATTGAAGTGGACAAGAACGAACAGGGCCAAGCAGGTGATTCAGAGAAGTCGAGAAATCATAATCGACGTCAAGCAGATAGGGTTTGGGGGGAGGAGAGCGTCAAGAAGACTCTACCGTGAACCTTTCAGAGCTATCAATAGAAAAGGAGGAGGGGATTAAAAAAAAAAGGTCTCAAAAACGGAGGGTAGCATCATAAGGTTGTCACTCCTCAAACCTTAAGAGGAAGAGGAGGGTAGGACGAAAAATAAAGAGAAAATCTTACTCCAAAAAAATCTATTCGGATTTAAAGAAAAGGGGTGAGGGAGCATATTCATCCAGCACCCGGTGGCCACCAATCTCGATCATCTAAGACTCGGAGTAAAGAGGAAAGGGGACTAGAGGTACTGAGGGGGAAGGAGTTTTCCTTTCCTATTGGGGTCCAGATGGCTCTCTTAAAGTCGTGAAAGAAGGAGATAGAGAAGACAAACAACGAGAGGAGAGGAAAAAAAGAAGAGAGTAAGCCACCTCGAAACCAGCCATGGTCCACACAAATTAATTGAACCCCGTAGTATCCTAATAGATCATCTTCCCGGAAGGAGTCTAGGATGCAAAAAAGGGGAAAAAATCCTCAAACCAGAATGGTGAAGAAAAGGGGGGACAAAAGGGTGATGGAGAAAGCAGAGAGGAAAAAAGCTTGTCTCATCCTCTGAAGAAGTAGAGAGTTCCGCGGTGGTTTTTTGGTTTTGGAGGAAAAAAGAAAAGGAAATGGAGTAAGAGGGGGACAGACCCAAAATTGGGCGCAGAGTCCGGTCCATGGGCAAAGCGGAACAAAAAGTTTCCGAGCCCGAAGTTCAGGGGACGGGGGAAAGAATCATAAGGACTTTCCGCTCTCGAGGGAAGCATCACCTTTAGAGGGAAAAGGAAGAGAGGGGGAGAGGAGCGCGGGAACGGAAGACAGATCTGGGAGGTGTAGTCGACGCCGATCAGGCGGAAAAGTCTAGACTTTTGGAAGTGCTTCAAATATAGCCTCGAGTAAAAAAGGGAAAGAAACAAAGAGATCGTGACTCAAAAAACATTACGCAAGGGGTAATAGACCTGCTGACTGTCTTCTCAACCAGGATCGGGAATAGAACAGGAAGATCAAGAAAAAAAAGTGGATGAGAAACGCATAAGAGTGTTCATAAAATTAAAGAGAACTGGAAGGGCCGCATTCCCGCCCCGCACTCTTTCACAAGGAAGAAGAAAGGGATCTTTATCAGATGGTCGAAAGAGAAAGAGAATGAGAGAAGTAGGGGAGACATAAGCTTTAAGCGAGGTCGAATAAAAACAAACAAGACAAAACACCATGCCGAAAAGAGTAGGGAACAGAAGAAATGACAGAAAAGAATACTATCGTTGTTAAGAAGGTAATTAACAAATGTGGGACCCACCTAAGGAACGGCGAAGCAGTCGTTAAATCCAGTTAAGGAATTTTGTAGGATGTGGTATGATTGGACTATGAGAAAGCTATCTCATGGGGGAAACCTATGCCAGATCGGAAATCAGACGGGTGCAGGTCGCAACCTAACTCCTAAAGGAACTGCAGAAGATGCGGACAGGGGGGTTTATGCCTATTTTTTAGTGAGGGAAAAGGGTTCCCTAAAGATGTAATTGTTTGATCTTGAAAGAGGGGCTCTTCCATCGTGCTTTCATGACATCTTACTAATTCTCCTTGGGGAGACCCGTTCAAACCGGTCTCATCCAAACTAAAAGCTTTTATTTGGGAAAAAAAAGGCAAGCTCAAATTGTCCGCTCTGGCTCTATGACGAAAAAGGATAGAAAAGAAGCTTGCTGAAAGAGGTTGACCTGCTGGAAGGTACGGGGAAAGAAGAGTCAGAGATGAGGCGCGTCGATCCTATTCGCACAGCATCCTATGAACTGGGGGGGGGGAGAGGGGAAGTAGACAAAGATGACAGACCAGTAGTTCACATATCTTTTCTTGGGAAAGGGAAAGCCATATCACGCCATCTCTTTGCTCATCAAAGTAGACCGAAAAAGGGTTTACTCTGATTTGGGTCTGGAAGATCTCAGGAGATAAATAAACATCAAGGAGTCCTGAAGTTTGAAGAAAGAAGTTTCGCTTAAAAAAAGAAGGAAGCAAAGGAGATCGGGTGAAAATTAAACGAAAGAAGCCCAGGGGAAAAGATGCTGTAGGAGGTCCTACACTTGGGAGAGATCCTTCAAAAAGCAAAGAAGAATAAGATAACGCATTGGGAAAAAGTGAGAGAAAGTCTACTCGGGAACTGGAGGGGTAAGAACCTCCTCCCTAGGGTTTGCGAAAAAGAATAGTTCAATATAAAAGCTTCCCTCTTCATGCCCCTAAGAAATACTGGTTGGGGGGGCATTGAATTCTCTCTCAGAGGGTTCTTCATCGGGGGGAGAAACTGAAGTAAAACTCAAAAGGATGTTGAAAAGTTCGATCGGGTCCTCTCTCTCAAAGGAGAAACCATCGAAAAGGCAAGAAGTTTTGTTCTTTGCCTTGAAGAACAGGGAACAGCTTGAGACATCAAGGCATACCAATTCAAAGATACCGTAAGCGTCACAGTCACTAAATATCAATGACTCTTTTTTTTACAAACTCCACTGTCGAAGAAATGAAAAAAAAAAATAAAAAGAAAAAACTCTGTCATCTGGGAGTAGAAGTGAAGAGGGTATCACGCCTCCTGCGTTGAATTCGAGATGGGAAGGAAAAAGGGGGGAGAGGAAAGGAGAGGTCGCATAGCGAATGGTTTAACTACGACAGAGCTTCTCAACGACAAAACGGAGTATTATTAAAGGAGATTCGGGAGGAAGACGACAGAAAAAAAAAAAGAAAAACATTTCGATAGGGGATACTATTCTCAGTTATGGGGGATTCATTCGCAACCCAAAGGAGAAGAGGAGTTTGGGGCGCTCAAGCAGTTGCTCGTCATAGTCTGAGGAGGGACAAAGCGGGGGGGATGGTGTTAATGGTCTGACCCTGGAAGTTGGAAACTTCGACGAAAAATGAGCAGTGAGGATAGTTCGTGAAATGTGGGAAGATAGACTTTAAGAGGCAAAGGGTAAAGGGCTCTTCCTAGAACCTAGCCAAATAGAGGACAACGGGGGAGAAGGGTCAAGAGGCATCATATAAACTAGGCCGCCTCATAGAAAAATCCCGTATTTAATATTCCAAGAAAAGGACAGCGGAATATTCACTTGACGCGTGGGAGTTTGCGAGTGGAAGTCAGCCGTCTAACTTTATCTATTGATTTCTCAATCGAAAAAGGGGAGGTACGGTCAGGAGGAGTTTGTCAGAATTTAGATGGGTCATGTCGAGGAGCGTAAAGGTTTCAACAATGAAATCGCTCAAGAGGGAAATAAACGGAGTGAGAACGAACATCAAGAAATGGACACATTAAGCTTCGAAACGGTGGGGACCAGAAAGTGACTATCCGCCTGGCCTCTACACATCTACGAGGATGAAGAAAAAAGGTCAATGACGGAGTGGGGACTATCTCCCTAGTTGAGAAAGCCAAGAGAAGAATTCATGTAGCTATGCTCAGAAAAAGAAGGGAGGGGAAGGGATGAAGGGGTATATCACAAAGACGAAACCTATCTTGTAGACAAGTAGGGGTTGCAGGCTAGGATGGAACGGATCGTAATCTTCGGGGGGCGCAGCACTTTGAAGAAGATAGCAGGGGGGAGACGGAAGGAAGGAACTACAGTTCAGCGAGGCGTCCTATGGGGGAGGGGGGACGGGGTCTAAGTATATGTCTTATCGGTTACTATGAGAACGGTGGAGAGGGGTTTGGTGGGGGGGGTCAGGTCTTCCCACATGGACCATCTCTTCGGGTTAGGGGGTTCGCAGGGGTAGTTGAACTTTATCTCAACGTCCTAAGAGATTTAATGGAAGGAAGGGGGAAAAGAATATTTCTCTAAAAGAAGAAAAAAAGGGGAAAGAGGTCCGGAAACCGCGATCTTGGCCGGTAACTTGGTCGCCACGACAGACCTAATCCTGTCATTATTCTCGTGACGTGTAATTGAAACGGGAAGGGGGGGCGTGAAAGAGGAGAGGGGAGCAAAGTCCAGAGGAGAAGGATAGAGATAGCGAAAAATAGCACACTTGCTTCGCACTCAATACGTCGAGAAGGGGAGGACTCTTTAGGATATCAAAGTGTCCTTACCTTTTGGAAACATCCAGAAGGGAAGAGAGGGTAGGAGATGGCTGCATGCAGTCCGGGAGGTGTAAGACTACCCCAGTTTGACGAGAGGGGAAGAAAGGCTTATACTCGGGAGAGCCGAGACTCCCTTGCCTTCAAGGAACCGAAGAGGGAAGGGAAAAAAAAAGGGAGATGGAGTGATAAGGAGAGGGAAAGAGCGGCAGTAGAGACTCTGTCGAGAATTTAGGGAAAAAGCATTTCGAAAAGGGCAGGTATCAGATCGCGCCCTTCTCGTATCTTCAGGGGGAGGGGGGGAACAATTCAAATGGATGGGAATTCGGAGAGTCCGGAGGGGGGGTTTCTTCCTAGCGTGTCGATTTTTTTAGGAAGGTGGAGTAGGAGAAGGGGGGGGGGGGCGCGGCGGGGGAAAAGACATCAAACTCCTGAAAAAGCGCGCATGAGAAGTGCAATCTACAACATCCTGTCCCCATGAGGGGATGTCTTTC
>Ga0179591_1336689_pt1 | contig 10695 bp, 18 predicted proteins | sample CZOMad2_1_08_16f_FD_182891 | JGI IMG/M metagenome (GOLD analysis project Ga0179591, IMG submission 182891) | Vadose zone soil fungal communities from Angelo Coast Range Reserve, California, USA - CZOMad2_1_08_16fungal (PacBio error correction) | ecosystem: Environmental > Terrestrial > Soil >...
GACCCTACTCCAGAAATAATCACACTCGAACTTGTACACTGGCCTTCTGCAGTGAGAAAACTGGAATCAGAGAAACGCTTAGGATGAATGGTGCAGAAGGTGTCTCCTCCGCCGTATGGGGAGAACTTTGGGGGCGACAGAGGGGAGGAAGAGGAAAAGGACGGACAAAGGGTCTGCGCTAACATTGGGGAACCCATCTTCCTGAGGGAAAAGCCAGCCAAAAGGTCCTACGGGGGAAAAAAAATTAATAAAAGGATTTAGTACCAAGGGGAAGAACAAAAGATAGGGGAGGTGTTCTCCACCAGAAAACAGCTCAGGCATCTAGAGGAAGGAAATCCTTGGGGGGTGTCATGTTACTGAAAGGAAAGTTTGGGGAAGACACAGCAGAAAAAAGCCGAATGATCTGCTCAAGCATGACAAGAAATGCGGAGGAACCTGAGGGGCGACCCAAAAAATTGGAAGGGGTCGTCTAAAACACATACGAGAGAAAAAAAGAGGAGAATACATCCGATCTCTCTACTCTTGGACCTGTCCCACCTCATTCTAGCAGAAGAAAAGAAAAATCGGAAAAGGTGTAGAGAAGAAGAAAATTTGAACAGACCGGGTGAAGGTTCCAACGCAGAAGGGAACTGCTGAGTTTGGGAGGGGGGGTCTTCCTGAAGCGAGGAAGACAGGGGTAAGAGGAAATGCCTGTGGGTTGCTGAAGGTTGTGCAAGGAGAAGCTAGGTAACCAGCCTAAGAGTTGACCGGAAAAGGCAGCAGGAGGAGCACAGGAATACTCTACTTTGGGTATACCAAGGAATAAAGATTTGGGCGGCTCCTTGAATGCGCAAGACTGGGCGAAGTCCTTCAACTCAGTTTCAAGGAAAAAAAGATACAAGGGCCAGTGGTTAGGATTGTGACTAATTAAAAGAAAATCCCGCGCAAAGCAGAATCGTCTTGTTGGCGTAAGGGAAAAGGCCAAAGGAAAAAAGATCAGGAAAAAAAAAGGGGGTCACCCATACGGGGGAGAAAAAGAACGCCTTTAAATCGGGAGTCACTTTGGTGTTTTATCTTCAGGTTGGAGGAAACTCTAAACGAGGGAAGTAAGATCGGGGGGAAAGGAAAAAAAAGCGGAAAAAAGAGGATTTTGGAAAAAAGGGGGACTCGGGATATGGCAGGAAAACAGACCGCTGCGTCCAGGAATCATTGAAAAGAATCCTAGAAGAGGCGTTTTTTGTGGGGGAGGGAAAGTCCCAAGGGGGAAGAAAAGAAAAAATAGTAAAAGAAAAAGGAAGGGGGGAAGAGTTGGGAAAAAAAGCGGAGGGAAAAAAAGGCTCTAACCCGGGAAAGCAACTGTGGGGGGAGAATTACATTAGGAGGTCAAAAAGCTTCGGAAAAAAAAGAAGCGAAGGAAGGATCGCAAAGTTTTTCGCAAAGACCTTGACCAAGGGGGGGGCTCCCGAAGCGGGTCCCAATCCAAGAGGCGAACATAGCTAGGAAGAGAGAAAAGAATGGACTGGAAAGTCGTGGTTCTGAACCAGACAGAAAAGGCAAACGCTGTAGCAAAGCGAGTTTAACGAATGTAGTACTGACCATAAAGGAAAAAAAAAAAGGGGTCACAAGATGACGGGAAATGTTGCGCCCGGGAAGCGCCGGGGGGGAAGAATCTGCGGTGAGAAAGGGGGACAATGTTGAAAAGGCAAACAACTGTAAACATAGGGTCAGAGGACAGCAGAAGGGTACATTTGAAGTTGACGTTCTGTGAAAAGGGTACACTCCAAACAAAGGAAAAAAAATTACCAGTCTTTGGGGGTATGGGCCGAGGGGAAAGGGGCTGGGAGAGAAACTTGGAAAAGAAGGGAAAAAGCAGGGGGGAAACTCATTTTGGACAAGGAAGGTCATCCAACAAAAGAAGCGTACCACATTGACCAAAAGAGGAAACAGGGAACGCGAAAGAAAAGAAAAACAAACCAACGGGGAAAAAAGCACACATAAGGAGAAACCGGCCTCAAAAGACCCGCTCTCTAGAGGGGGGGGGGACTTAAGAGCTCGGGGGGAGAGGCCGTTGGAAAAGAAAAAGGGAAAGGGTTGAAGCTAGTGTCCAAGGAAAGGTAACAAGGAAAAAATCAACATAGAAGGGGGGGGACTTCCGAAACGAACGTAGTAACTTTGGTTGTCGTAGAAACTCCAAAAGGGGAAAGAGCAACCAGGTGGTAAAGGGGAAGGTGAAATGTCAAGGAATCCAAAGACGTAATGGGTCGCGGTCAAGTGCGCCTGGGAAAAAGAAGTGAAAATCTCAACAAAAGAGGAGTGACTCCCGTCAGAGAGGTTAATCACAAAGGGAACCATGAGCGAAAAAAAAAAAAAAGGTGCAACCAAAAGAGTTACGTCAGAAAGTGGACGAGTATCGTCCTATGCAAATGTCCCGGCAACAAAAAGAGAAACAAACAGAGCAGGTCTTCCTTTGAAAAAAGAGGTATTTAAACTGGAAAGAAAAGGTCCTTGAAGAAAGAAAAGAATAAAAGGAGGTGATCCGAGGGGGAGGGAAAAAACAGTAAACTGAGGGAAGAAAGATCACAGCCGGAGCAAATTCAGGGGAGGCCGGGGGGAAAGTACTTCAAAGAGAGAGAAAGAAAAAACAAAACTTAAGAGTGATGTAAAGAGAAAGGATTCAACATGAGAAAGGAAACTGCTTGAAGGACGGGGGTGGTTACTAAGGAGGGAAAAATGTTTGGGGAAAAAAGGGTGGATTTTCCAACAGAAAATCAGAAAGAAGGGAAAGGGAAAAGAATACCTGAAGGAAAAAAGGGACTCTACGCAAAAAAGCGCACGTCGTGGGAGCCTTTTTCAGGGGGCAGGATGTCTCATCAAGAACTAACGGAAAAAAAAAAGCAAATCGGGGGGGGGGGGGGGGATTGTAATAAGAAAATTCTGGGAGGGGTGCCACTTCAATAGAGAAGCCTTGGGGGAGAGGAAAAGTGTGACTTAAAATGGCATTGTTTGAAAAAGAAGGGGGGTCATAAGGAAAAGGGGGGATGATGGGGAAGGCCCGTGGGAAAAAAGGAAATTACGAGGGGTGCTCCAATTCAATTAAGCGCAGGCAAGAAAAAGGGGGGGACGATCGTGACGATTTGCGCCTGAAGAACACCAGGGAAGGGTAAAGTTGTGAAGGGGCATCGTGGGCGGGACGCATGTAGGATGTCCAGGGAAAAAAAGCTTTCCGGGAAAAAAAAAAGAAGAGTCAACTAGTGGTAAAAGGCCCGAACCCGATGCTTCGCGCAACCCATTAATAAGGAGAATGGAAGGGGGGAGGGGGGGAATGATGAAAAGTGGGGAAGTGGGCAGGTGGGGGGAAAAGAGCCTTGACAGTGCAGAGGTCTTTTTGCAGTCTCTGTGGAACTGTGACCATGACGCGTGGGGATGACCGAGAAGGAAAAAAAATCTGTGGGAAGTGTGAAGGAAAAGGGTCTTGAATTTCCGTTGGGGGAGAGCAAGGCTAAAAGGAAAAAAGGCAAGAAAAAAAAAAAAAAAAGAAGAGTTGGGGGGGGGGGGTGGGTGAAAATGACCGAAAGGAAAATAAAGGGGTTTACGGAGGGGAAAGGGGGGGAACGATTGAAAAAAGGGGAAAGGGGTGTTTCCCATTCCACTGGGGTGCGTATTTGGCGTCAGAACCGAAAAATGAGAAGAAAAAAGCCGCGGGAAAAAGGGAACAGCGGAGGAAAGGGAAGCTTGAACCGGGGAGATGGAAGGAAAGAAAAATCAGAAAGGTCCCGCTAGGCTAGATAAAGGTTTTGACCGGGTGGGGTCTTTTGGGGGGAGAAACCCACGAAAGGGGAAGAACGCATTCTAAGACTTCTATCAGGAAGGGAACCAATAGAAGGAAAAGGAGAAGAGGTGAGGGAGTTGTGGGAAATTTCGCCGGCTAACAAGTTGAAATTGCCAGTAGAACACATCAGGGAAAGCGCGTAGAGGAGGCGTGTTGAAAAAAGGCCCTCAGAATTATCCACAATTTTCACTGCGGGTATCGAAAAGTTTTGCAAAGAATTTAAAATGAAGTAGACATATGAATGGTCCAGCTTCACTGACACGGGGTTTGGGACTGGGGGGAACGAAGGCTAACAGAAAAGCGTCGGGAGTGAATTAACGGAGAGTTTGGGCAAGGGAGGAAAAAGAAGGGGAGGGTACCAATGGGCCGGGGGGTTCCGTACGATAACCGAAAGCTGCGAGGAAAACGTTGTCAGAAAAGGGGGAAAGGTCAGAAGGGGGGGGAAGTGGGGAAGGAGAGGGGTACAGCCAGAGGAAGTTTCCGAAGAAAAAACCTATGAAAAAAAGGCCAGGTAAGAATTGGGGGGCGGCGTAGAGGGCGAGGTAGGGGAAACCCGTGTAGGGGAGGAGTGGGACAGGTCGCCTCCGTTCTACGAAAAAGAGAAGCTCGGGGCTGTTTGGTTACCTTCAGAAATACTAACAAAGGGCACGGCGAAATATGTCTAAGGGGGAGGAGGGAACTGAGGGGGTCTCTCCCCTAGCACCCCAAAGATTCTGATAAAGCTTATCCAGGGGAACCAACGGAGAAAAGCAAGGGTTGAGAAGAGTAGAAAAAAAGAGAGAAGAATGACTAGAAGCTGGAAAAGGACCCATTGCCCACACATACACATTTACCGGACAAATTCCTGGAGAGACAATCGTAAGAAATCGGACAGAAAGAATGGAGAGACTTCCCACTCCCATCCACACCTTGGGAGGGAACTTTAACGTAGAGGAAAAGGGAGGATATGTCGGAGAGATGACCTAAACAGTTCATATCGACTGCGGGAGGGGATCATTAGCGCCGGAAAATCCAGTGAGAAGATAGAGGATGTTGTTTTGTATAACTCGAGAAAAAAGTGAGAAAGATTTTTTTGTTTGAGGGGGGGGGACCTTCAAATGGGTTGGATTCGTAAACCGCCCCCCGAATAAGGTGGAGTCTGAACGATGGGGGAACACTATCGGAGGAGGCGGTACTCGGTGAAAAAAGGGGCTAAGTATACAAAATGCCTCACAATGGAGGTTAAAAAAAGGATATCTATGATAATCGTCGGGGGGGGCGCGCATCTCTGTAAACTTAAGTGGAGGAGAGGAACCCTGTCTTTGAGTACCATGGCTCATTAACAGTAGGACTTGGGAGGGCAGAAAATTCTCTAAGGGACTATTGGGAAAGGTGTTCAGATAAATCATAAGAGGGAGTAATATTTCAAAATCTCTGTAGAAACAATCACACGAAAAAAGGGGCTATTGAAAGAAGGAAAGGGAACAAATAGAAGTAAGGAGGGGGGAATGCCGGCTAGTTCTCGAAGCCGTCAGGGAAGAGAGGTGCCTTGGATTTGGGGAGGTTACCTCGAAAGAGGAAAAAAAAAACAGGGGAAGTGGGGAAAAGGGGGGATGGAAAAAGCCTCATAAACAACTCGCGCCAAGGCAGTCTGCTCTAAAAGTACTCTAAGAAGGAATGCCGAGAGGATGAATTGCAGAAAGGGGAGACCTAGCAGGGAAGGGGGAATTGGGAGAAAGAGGGATCCTTACCCGCGCGGAAATTCTCTAAAATGGTTGACAAACTCCGGCGTAGAAGATCGCAAAGGATTCCAGAGGTCCCTGACGCAAAGAATCAGCTTCCCTTCCAAATCAGATCGAGGGTTTTTGGAAAACACCTACATCTAGAAAGACGATGGAGAAACGTGCAAGAAAGTCCATGTAAGTAAACTTAGGGAAAAAGCTTCCGCGAAACGCACTAGAAAAAGAATATCGAGAAAGGACTAGAAATCCAATCAAGGGAAGTCGGAGGGGGGAAAAAAAAAAAAAAAACAAGGGAAAAAGGGGGGGGAGATCAACCAAGAGAGGAACCTAATATTTTGAATAACCCTTGAGATAGATACTCTAAGGAGGAAAAAGTACGGCGAATAAAAAAGATCACAAGAGAAGAAATTCTTAGGGAAAAAAGTAGATACGGAGAAACGCCAAGAAGGGTTTTGCCGTAACGTCAAAGGCACCTCACTTCCGCGGACGTTGAAGAGCCTTGAGGGAAAGGGATCTAAAAGGGGGGGGAAGAATTACTCAAAAAAAAAAGGGAGGAGTTTGTGAAAAGAAACAGAGGGACGAGTAATCTTCGACTCCAGCAGATCTTCACCAGAGAGTGGGCGACGTTGGGGGAGAAGGAGCCTTGAAAAAAAAGAGTGTGAAGGCTAGGAAAAAAAGTACTGTAGGAGAGTTGCCGGCAGAAAGGAGAGAGGACCGGTTGGGAAGAAAAAAATTCCCCAAAGCCTCGGAAGGTCGCTGTTTCGGTAGAAATCAAAGCGGACTCCACGGAAGAACCGAGTGTAACAAACTTAAAGACGAAGAAAGTGAAAAGAAATAATCTTCAGAAATTGGACCTACGGGAGGGGGAAAGTCGGGGTATAAAGTCTTTGAAATCCTATCTCCACTGAAAAAAAAAAACGCGGTCCCAAATGCTCCTGAGACAACCAGGCCATCAAGGAGAGGGCGTCACAGCCTGTCAGACATTTGTGTCAAAGGATCAGTAGGACCAGGCGGTGTTTGGGATGGGGGGGGGGGAAACGCGAAAAAGGGAATAAGAAATCGAATGTTGCCGGGAGTGGCATGAAAAAAAGAGAAAAAGTAAGGAACTTTTGTGTTCCACTTGGGACATTTTAAAAGAGGAGTTTCAAAAAAAAAACGCAGGTAGGGGGGGGATAAAAGTCCGAGGGGAGAGGGTAAAGGACAACTTTCGAAAGAAGGGACCAACGTGGGGTAACAAACTTGGGGGATAGGAAGAAAAGCGGTGGAGGCCAAGAAGCTGTCCTACAAGATCCTAAAAAAAAAAGTAGCCCTTGCCTTAGGAAGGAGGGGGTTTCGATAAGAAAGAGAATTACAAATGGGGGTTTGGGTTTGTACTAAAAAGCTTAGCAGCTCCTGAAAGTAGAAGAGTTCCTGAAATTACCAAGGAAATAAAGAGACTACGAACGAGGGTTTTCTCCCGGAGACTCCCGGGGGGAGGGAATCTTGACGGGGAACAAAAAAATGCACAAAAGGGGGGGGGAAGCTCAAGGAAAAACTTAGAAAGTATTTAGGTACTTAAGGGGCTTTGAAAAATGACGTCATTACACTCACCCATGACAAAGGACGTGGGGGTTGGGTAGGGCGCGGAAGGGAGCGGGTCTCAGGACGGAAAAAACTTATAACAAGCCCTAAAAGGGGTCGGCAAATGGTAAAAACAGAGGTTCAAAAGAGAGGCATCCAAAAACAAAAAAAAAAAAAAAGGGACCGTTACAAGAGAAGCCATCAAAGAGAGACAGAACAACAAAAGAAAAAAAACGTAAATAAGGACTCCTTTCCCCTAAGGTTGGGGGGAAAAGGAAAAGAATCTAGGGAGGGCAGTTGAATACACTTAGTTACTCAAAGAAAAAGGGGACAGGAGAAGGGAAGGCAAAAATAAACAGGACGTCAACGCCAAGAGAGGGAAGTGAAACGTTGGAGAGGGCATTACTAAAAGGCAAACGATAGCACAGTTTAGGAGGCGAAGGGGTGCTGGAGAGTAGACAAAGGAGGAGAATACGGGAAGGAAAAACGTCACTCCTCTAAAGTCTTTAGACGAAAGGCCAACCCAAATGAAAGGGGGAAGGAAATTTGCTACCAAAAGGTCGTTCAGAAGGGAAGAAACGACCAGAAGGAGAAGACGACAGGGGAATGAGGGGGAGAGGACGATGCTAATCCCAATAACAGGAGAAAAGAGAAGACGCTGTTGAAAAAACGATTCAAACTTGAAAAAAAGGAAATTCAAACGGGAGGGGGAGAGGGCAATATAAAGAAGGGGAAAACGCAAAGGGAGGGAAAAGCGGGACAAACAAAGCAAAGAAAGTTTTCATGGCATCCAGAGACAGAATACTTCCAAAGATCCTCGCAACAACCAACAGGGAGGAATAGAATCTATTATTCGAAGAGGGACCATTAAACGGATTTGTCCCTGCTGGGGGGGGGGAAAAAGATACCTGATGGGGGGACCCCCAAGGGAAGGGCCATAAAGAAGAAAATAATTGTTGAGGGAGGAGGGACGTGAAGTTTTCCAAAAACCTCGGGGGGACCCGTCGTAAAAAGGGGGTTTGGGTGAACAGGGGGTTTTAGTTAGCCGGGCAGGGGGTTTGATTCTGAAGAGATAGGAAAAGAGAAGACCCCCGAGAAAATTGAAAAAGAAGCACCTCATTCCTGGGTCGGGGGCCACGTCCGGAAGCAAAATTCTTCAGAAATTTGAAGTTACCCTGAGGGGGTAACACTCAAAGGGAAAAGGGATCACCAGAAGATGGGGACCTAGAGGGGAGGCCTTGGAAGACAATTCCGGAACACCTCTCGGGAAGGGAGCTGCAAATGAGAATTCTCTCCCGAAAACTGTTTTCCGAGAGGGTACTATTTCCTAAGACCTCCAACCAGTGACGTGGGGTGAAAGGGGGGTACAGAGGGGTCGTGACAAAGGATTAGTAGAGAGGTTCCCAAGGGGGGATGTCCTACAGAATAGAGTGAAGGTTTGGTAGGGACAAGACACCTTCCCAGAGAACAAGAAGACTTCTTAAAAAGGGAAAAAAAGAAGGGGATGAGAGAAAGTGAAAATTACTTAGGTGCAGGGCCTTTGGTTGAGTGCTGCGTCCCAGGTCACTAAGTCCCGGAAATTGTCAAGGGGGGGGGGGAAAAAAAAAGGGACGAGGGGGCCGCAAAACAAAAAGCTTGGGGGGGGACGGGGGACATTCCTTGAACTGGGTACCTTTGGCAAAAAAAAAAGCGAAAGGGGGCAGAGCCATACAAAGAAGTGAAATGGGGGTCATGGGGTGAGGGGGGAGGACGTAAAAGAAAGCAAGTTAAAAGAAAAAAGTGTAAATATTGCAGAGCTTTTCATGGTTACATCTGCAAATTAAAGCCGGGGGGGGGGAGAGAAACCCAAGAAAAGGGGAAAAAAAAAGAACACAGAAGAACTGTGCGGCAAAAAATCGTCAGTAGTGACTTAAAGGGGGAAATGTAGACAAGTGCCCTCGTCGAGATCCTGTTTTGAAGGTAAAGGTGTTCCCTTGGGCTTCTAAAAAAAAAGAAAACGTCATCAGGGGGCACAAAGCCAGACTTTCGAGCTGGGTCAAAACAAACATGAAGAGGAGGGGCGAACTAGGTCTGCGATAAAAAGGGGTTTATCAAAGGGGAGCGTTGGGGAAACCGGGTTCACCGGGGCCAAAACCGCCCACGAAGACTTACTGGAGGTGGAAGAAAGAAAGGGAAAAGTGGTGACCAAGGGAAGGCGTTAATGATCCACTTTTACCAGTTAAAAAAAAGGGAATTGTATACTAGGTTCAATTTACCAAAAAAAGAGGGGGGACCTAGAGGGAAAAAAGAGACTGGGGGGCTTTCAGAGAGAGCATAAAACAACAGACCGGGATGTACTTGAAAAGAAGGGGCACCCTGTCACGGGGAAGAAGGGACATCTGAGGTTTCCTCTATAGATTGCCCTCGGGGATTCAACGGAGATGAAGCGAGGGGGGGAAGGGGTTTTGGAGGGGGAAAAAGAGGGGTACTACAGAGGAAGGGCCGAGAAAAAGAAGAAGAAAACACGTGCCGTAACTGGTAACCTTGCAAGTAAGAGGCCATGCCGTAGGGAAGCGTTTGAAAGATTGTCTGGGAAGGGAAAAAAAACGCGATAGGAGAGAAAGATAGAGTTAGTGTAAGGGTGGGGGGGATCTACCCAAACTCCAAAGACAACTTCTATCTTCGCAGAAGTAAACAAGGGGAAAAGGAATACAGTAGCGTCAACTGAAAAGAGGAAAAGATGGGATGGGTAGAAAAAAAAACGTCCAGAAGAAAGCCCCCTCGGAAAGGGAAAAAGATAGTTTTTTTTCCAAGGCCGTGGACAAAGAGTAGCGGACAAAGCGACAAAAAGTGAAACTAAACCAGAGCCCTGGAAAGGAAAGGCCTCCTCAATGAAGGAGACTCCGCATTTGAATCAACAGAACACGCAAAAGAAGGGTAACGGGGGGGGAGGGGTACTTACTTCAAAAAGTGTTTCAGGGGCGATTCTGGAGTACAAATGAAGAATAAAAGGGAAAAGAGGAGACGCGAGGGACTGGAATAAGAACAGGAGGCATCTAATCGCAGGTTGGAGGAGACGATCTTCCGAGCGGCAAAGTTTGTGGGTGACACCGGGTCAAAAAGGGTTGAGGCAGCCAAAAACATTAAGGTGGCTGCCTTGCAGAAGAAGCGATGGCTCATAAGAAGGGAGGACTCCGGGGGGGACTAGGGAGGGCCGAAAGGCTGCATATACAGACCCCTGAGGAGGGGAAAGTCAATGTATCTGAGGAATGTAAAAAAGAGGAAAAGTAGTGGGGCGCCAAGAAAATCGAAGGAAAGGTTCATGGGGGGTTGAGAGAAGCTTCCCTTTAAGTAATCTCCGGGGGCAAGGTACGAAAAAAAAAAAGGAAGAAAACTTGCGGAGAGATAGAAACATTGAACCACGAACACTTTGGGTAAAAAATGCCAGGGGAAAAAAAGATCAGAAAAAGGATTGGGAAATTAATAATATTCATAAAATTGTCGAAAGCGAACCTCAGCTATGGTAAACTGTCTGCCTGAAGGAAAAAAAGATCCTCGCAGGAATTCCACGGAAAAAGGTCTCCATCATCCGAGGCATGTTCCTGAGTGGGTCTTATGGCAGTAGGG
>Ga0179591_1304335_pt1 | contig 10694 bp, 10 predicted proteins | sample CZOMad2_1_08_16f_FD_182891 | JGI IMG/M metagenome (GOLD analysis project Ga0179591, IMG submission 182891) | Vadose zone soil fungal communities from Angelo Coast Range Reserve, California, USA - CZOMad2_1_08_16fungal (PacBio error correction) | ecosystem: Environmental > Terrestrial > Soil >...
CCTAGACACCCCATGAAAACTTGGATGGCAAAGGAGATGAAAAGGAGGTGTAAACTATGGTAGAAAAACGGACCCCAACGATAAGGAAGGGTAAGGACGACCGCAAATTTAAAACACAAATATGGAAAAAACGGGACTAGGAACAAAACCCTCAGGTGACCATTGCGTAAAAGAAGCACGCAAAGGGATCCAACAGACGCAGGAGAAAAAAAGACCGTATCGGACGTTGTCGCCGAAAATAGCATCGAAAACACTGGGACGAAAGAATGAGAACTCCTTCTACTAAAGGACGGATGCGTAACGGTGAAAGGGGGATCCCGCTTCAGGGGAGAGATGCACAGGGTATCGTACAGGGGCTGCAGGGGAGAACAGCCTCGAATTCGCAGACCTTATCGAAAACGCCGCCGGCTCCATCCCTACTTAGAGTTAACGATTTCCCAATCAAAGGCAGAGGGTGGAGAGAAGGCTACCTCGCGACGGCCTTTAAAAGGGAACGACCTGTGGGGAGCATATTGGGGACATTAAACGCTCATCAGGGGCTGTCAGCGGAAAAATTAAAGTAACATCAAAGGGGGCCTTAAACATTGCGTAGCAAAATTCAAAAAGCACCGATATAGAAAAGAGATAGTCTCTCAAAAAAAAAAACAGTAGAATTGAAAAGACAGATAGAATAGCAAGAGTTTGGGGCATTTGAGACCGACTAGAGAGAAAAAAGTTTCCAGGAAAAGGCGCGGACAGTAAGGGAAAGCAAGGAATCCTAAGAGCACGCAAGCTTGCGACGCCCAGTCTAAGTAGAACGGAAAACAGCGCCCACGATAAAAAACGGGAGACATTCGCACCGCTTGGCACTTCTCTGGGACGTCCTCGAAGGTTGCGGCCCGTGGGGGTAACGGCGCGAGGGGATGCGGACCGGGACGGGCGGCAGCCTGGACGGATTAGAACGGCCGGTGACTCTAGACCGACGGAAGTAAAACAGGATTACCCTGATGAAATTTCGACTCAGGGGCTCTGCGGGTCCAGGTCCTTTTTGCGTTATCCCGGCGAGGTTTACTTGCGTAAACGAGATGAACGGAGCCACCGTGGACCAAAGAGCACAGGGGCAGTCCTGCGAGGCAAGGGGTAATCAAGGGTTTTTCGATTTCCGAGAGCGCCAAAGGATCGTGGAAAAACCTAAGGCGTCAAAGGATAGTGATGGGGCTTAATCACAACTTCGGACATGGATAAGACCTGGGATAAAAAGGGACGCCACATCCAGTCATAGGGAAGGGTCGGCAAGCATATGGCGGTAGGCGGGAGTGGGTCGTAAAAAATAGGCTAGGGGAGGGGCGCTTCGGAATACCCAAAAGAGGGACCTATTTGCCAAGTACACAGACAACCTGGCGGTGGACGGGGATATGGTGCCTGGGTCGGTCGCGGCTTGGGGATAGAAAACAAAATGGAAGAAATTTTAAAACTACAAGGAGCATTCGCCTCGAAGCTAAATTGATCCACGAGAGAGCTGCCACTAGGACAAAGGGGAGAGAGAAAAAGTCAGAATCCAAAAATCCTTTGGCCGGAGCGGCTCGTTGGGACAGGAAGGCAACGCTCTGCGAAGGGAGCAACAAATCCTGGGATAATCTAGGGAAACGCCAAGCAAATTTGATCGCCCGACGATGAAAATCCACGCACTTGTGAAGATTCGAAGGCCGACAAAGCGGGTACACGGAACTCTTGAGGGGGACAAGTCAAAGTTCTAAAAACTGGAAAGTTGGGATTCGCAACTGCACGGTTGCGGCTACACGTTAAAGGTCAGTGGGGGAGTTCGACGGAAACCGGCTCCCAAAGAAGTGAAAAACTGGCCGGGGAGGAAAAAGAACTAACCGGCTTAAGGGGTTCTTAGGAGAGAGGGCGAGCAAGCTTGACCGTGTGTCAAAAGTGAGGTCGCGGACTCTGGAAGACGTGGTGGGAGTAGTGGACGGGTCGACTGATAGGTGGAGGTATCATACTCCCGGATATTCCGGGGAGGAACAACAGGATCGAAGGGCGTGAGTAGGACCCAGCGGGGAGAAAAAAAGGACCAAGACGAGCAAAACAAAAGGTGGCTGGGTCGGACAGTAGGGAAGGAAAACAGTACGATCGGTAAAGGGAGGTTCAAATGTTAAATTTCTGAAGTGGCAAAGGGAAAAGCGCCGAATTGATGAAAAGGGGCTTAGGACATTTTCGAGGGTCAAAAGGTCGTCGACGGAAGAGAAGGGAAAAGAACAAAGGATGGGCTGAGGGGGCCGGGATGAGGGGAAGGAAGGAAGAAATAAACATAAAAGGGAAAAAGGAAGTGGCGCTTCGAGGAGTCATCTAGAAAAACAAAAAGGGAGGAGAAAAAAAAAGGGGGGAGCCAGGCCGAAACCAGGGACTCATTGTCACGGCGAAAAGGCTGTGCTAGGGCAAAGGGCCAGGGACCCGACAGCAAAAAAACAGGGGTGCGACGAACGTGGCGGCAGAGACGTCGAAAAGCGAAAGAGATGCACAGCGTCATCCAGACAAGGGAGGGGGGGGCGACACTCCAACGGGGAAGTTTTGACGTCAGGGCGATTGTCGGGGAACCAAGAAGAGCGTGGATGCACGATGCACCTGGTGACAAGGATGCATTCCGAGGGGTGGGTGGGATATGTCAGGATGGAGAAAAGGGGCGAAACTGGGAGAGGGAGCTTGGCAAGCAGTAGTCATGAAACTAGTAAAGATGAAAGCAAGATATAGTTACGATGCGCGTACCTGGGGAGGGGTCTCCCGAAGTGGACATCTCGCAGCGTTCTTGAAAAACTCGTAACCTGTTCCAGAAAAAGTAAAAAAGGACGAAGAGGAATCGCGCTTGCAGTCCTTATAACATTGGCGGGCGGACTTTACCCCCCCGCCTGCATAAAGGCACCGGACCCGAAATCACACAAAAGACAATGGCCAGGCCATATAGAAAACTCATTACTGGAACCTAGCCGAAAGAAGTGTTCCGATGACCCACGCCTCCTACTAAGATAAAGGGAAACTGTTATGTAGCCAGATGGAATAAGAGCGAAAAAGGGCAAAGTCGTGGACAAAGATTTCAGAATACAGGTCGCGTGGGGGTCACAAACAAACAGTCCAAAGTAGACTGCAGCTTGGGGGACGTAGCTCTAGCGCAGGGGGGATCCAGACATATAGTTCTAAGGGAGCGCGGAGGCGAGGAGCCTAAAAGATCTCCTGTTTCCGCGCCACGTATCATCCAGGCTGGGAGAGAGAGAAGAAAAAGAAAAAAAAAAGAAAAAAAGAAAAAACATAAACAGGAGAAAGAATCGAAAAGACGGGGGTTGGTGGGTGGTGAGAAGCCCACGATACTCGGACTCAAACTTCCAGAAAGAAATGAGTTAATCAAGGGAGGTAACAAAAGGGAGTGAAGACAAATCCGACCTCGACGAGGTCCCGAAGAGACCCAGGCCAATTCCCGATCCCTTTTATGGGACAGGTTTGGCTGAACATCTCAGGAGGGAAATATTGATACCAGATTATGAACCACAGAACCTCACAGAAGCTAGCACGTCAGGCCAGGATTTCTATCTATGGTGCAGTGACCTGAGCAACTCAGAGGCAAACCCGGGGAGAAAGGACGGAGCTATCGGCCGGTACTACGGTGGAGGCGAGCCGGAACTACCAGCTTCTCAAGGTGCACGGGCGAATACCGCCTAAAGGTACTATGCCCGAGGGGATGGAAAACTTTCACAGTGAATAAAAAGGTATCATTTCGCTGTTCCCATTATGAACACAGTCGGAAAGACACCGCTTCCAAGAAAGGACAAGAGCCACACTAGTTCCCGAAGAAGGTCTCATGCCCGGGACTTATCTGTAAGGGGCCTAAAGAAGGACCCAGAGCAGAGAACTGGTGTGTCCGCCGGATAAAGCTAGGGCGTCGGGCCTAGGGGGAGAAATACTACTTTAAGGCTCTCGGAACCCCCAAAAAGCAGAACGCGCTCGGCTAACTGGAATCTTCGCCGGTGTGACTTTACTTGGCGGGAATACCAGGCGCGACAAGCAAGGTACCCGACGTCACACAACACGGAGGGAAAGAGAAACTTTAGATATCGGATGTTACAGCATGGCTCCTTGGAAAAGAGGCTAAGCAAAGTTACAGGCAACCGTAAGCGGCGGCGCCCTAAAAGAAAGCGAGGCCCTACAGGGCGCAAAAGACAGAGAAATGACCAGAGAAAAGGGGAGGCCAGCCGCCCGCCTGGAAACAGGAGGATCCTCAGGCCAGCTGCCCTGTCTGAAGAAAAAGTACGCTCTTCCTGGATGAAGTCCCGGAAAAAGGGAAGTTCCTAGGCCCACTTAACGTGGGGACGGCCTGGGGAGAAGGGCCGGGCTTCTTAGAAGTTAAAGTAACCTGGGGACAATTAGCATGCACCTAGGACATGGAAACCATTGAGCGGTTCTAAGAATTCAAAAAAGAGGATGGTCATGTAACATACATGGCTGGAAAAGCCGTAGGTCTAACCGGGCTTTGGGCTGGGCGATGGGCTCGTACGAAGCCCATCCCTCTCAGCGGCGGAAAGACCAGCCGGAAACTAACCGGTGCGGGACGACAGGGCAGATGTGTGTTAGAAAGATCCAAGAGAAGCGTTGACCGTGCAAGGTGCGTGGCGGCCGCAAGTCAAGATTGAGTGCTTCGGGGTAAAGACCATCATCGAGGCAAAAACTAAGTAACTTCACCCTTCGAGCTTGGACGGGGATGAAAGCTTCATTGAGGACTTTAGAGAGCTGGGCTGCAATAGGCCCCCGGTTCATCCACTGGGAGAAAGAACCAACGGCAATAAAGTCCCGTTTCCTGGCCGAGCTGCTGGACCGGGCCGTTTCCATGGTCGTCGCCGCAGGAGGCCTCTGATCCCAGGGCAACACAAATCCAAGGACAGAACAGACGCGCCTGCAGCTCGGACCCACTGTCTTCAGAAAGCAACCAAATGGAGCTAGACGACGTTTCATCTAAAGAAAGGGCCGTAATCCTGGGCTCGAGTAGTGTGTTTGACCAAAATGCACATCTCGATCGCCAACGACGTATCATTCTCTAAAGTCCCCTCACAAAAACCGACCCTTTGACGCCTCCCGAAGAGCTCTCCACAAGGGCTGGACTTTCTGAGGGGGGCAGGAACCTTACACCGACTTTCGGATGCAAGTAGGAGAAGAGGAAAAGTTAATGGGTGATTCTGGGGCCTGTGCACCTGGCAACGGAGTGTCTGGTTTGACCATCGGAGTCTTAGGCAAGAGCAAGGGGGTGCCGAGGTCATCGGATCCCATGCTCAAAAGTTCGCAAAAGGATATACCTGCTGGCACGATCGGGCCCTCTAGAGAATAGAGTTAAAAAAAAGGGCAGCGCCCCTTAGGTGACGCGAACAGTAACCTGGTGAGAGGGATGACTGTTGGCTGGAAAAGAATTCGGGAAAGGGTACTTGATGATGCCCTGAGGAACAGCGAACATCGACACATCGAGAGAATAGGCTGCCAAGTTGGCTGACTTAAAAACGAGTCGCCTTGCCCTAGGAGGCTCAGGCCGGTAGAACAAGCGGGGAATAAAGGGGGAAGGGGCCCTTCGGATGCATAAGGAACAGCTATTCGAGGTCCTTCGTCGACGGGAAGGGGCTCGGACGAAGTGTTCCTTTGTCTTAGAAACCGGGCGACCGGATAACCGGACCGGGCCAAAACGACAGCCAGCGCGAAAAGTTGAGCGGCCGGGGTCTAAAAAAATGAGGAGGAGAAAGAGGATGACCTCGGCAACGCGGAAGGACAGAATGGCCTTAGTCGAGAAGGGGCCCTGTTATCCAGGGGGGCACGCGAGACCGAGAAAAAAGGGAACGTCGTCTCCGTCTTGTAAAGACGACAAGGATCGAAGTCCCTAGGAGCAGTCGGTAGCCGGCTGGCCCCATGGAATGTCCAAAGGGGGTAGGACTTGGGAATAGTGAATCTTTACGGAATCCGGGCTAAAAAAGGCACCGGTTCGAGAATCTTATTTGTCGATGGCTCTATTTCAGAGATGGGCAACCCTCCACGACAGAAGCCGCAGGGGAGCCACATTAAGCTGATCTGGGATTAGATAAGAGGGGGCACCCGTAAAAAAAGCACGTTAGCTCCGCCTCAGCCTGGGACAAAGAAGCTGCTCGGGGCCTGTCCTCAAAGCCAGAAGGGGGGGGAGACTGGTCGAAAGAGGGAGAGGAGGAACCGGATATTACCATATGGGCGACAAAAGGCTGGGGTACGAAACCGGCACTGCTTTCAAAGGGGGAAATACCTTTTGCCAGGTCCATCATAATCGGTCAAAATAACCGTAAGAAAGAAGAATAATGAAGTTCCGGTGCCGGGGCCTCCAGCACCTTGCCGACTCACGGCGGGAGCGCGCCCGAGGGGAGGCTGAGAAAGGATTTCACAAAGCGCGACTCGCGATGTGCAAGAGGGATTAGCAAACCCAGAGAAGATGACAGGCCAAGGGGAAAGGAGGGAAAAAGATCATGCAGCCAGGTTGCCTCAGGGACCGGCTGCAAAAAAAAAACAGTAAAAGACTGCGATTAGAGCTTCGGGAATTCGCTGTGGGGAACGGGGTAAGCGAGAGCAGCAGCAGAGACACCAGGAAGGAATACAGGACGGACCAGCCAGGCAGCGTCAGGGGGGGATAGACCGTAGAACAGGGAGGAGGTCCCAGAACGGCCTGGGTTGATGAAGCCGGATTAACTTTCAAAGTGCGATGAAGTAAAAAGAGAACGCCGACAAGAACTGAAAGAATGACCAGGCACATTGTCAAGATGCATGGGGAGGCAAGGTCTGAACAGGGCCTTATGCCTCGTATTGGGGAGTACACAAGATTGAATGCCCAGAATGTAAGAAGTGCGCGAAACAGGTCAGAAGGGTAGAAATGACAGAAATTCTCTGTAAACCAAGAAAAGGACTCCTCAGACCGGCCCGGATGCTCTAAAACAAGACGATGAGAAGGAAATCCCGGTTTCTTGTCGTGCGGCCGGACGGGAAAAAAGGTCGACATGGCTACCAAAGGTACCGCGTCCTTGGAGGTGTGAGGAGACATCTACATGAATGCACGGGACCTCCCAGGGGGGAATGGGTTTGTCCCTATCGTACTGTGCAGTCTTAGGAAGATAATCCCCGAAGATAGCCTGATACTGAGCCCTTCACTGCAAGTAAAAAACCGACGGCGGCGGGAGTTTCCCATAAAAAAGGTGGCGACTGGGCGACGCCACGAATAGGCTTCCTCGTAGCCGGTGCCTACTGGAGTTGGAGGGGGTCTACCTTTCGGTCGCTCCCTGGCTTCATTTCAGGGCAATGAACTCTCCTTTGCCAACTTGGGGGAGAAAAGGCCATGCGGCACTTCTACAAACAGGGAGAGTACCCGCTATCTATCACAAAAAGGTAGGAAGAGATCGCGTTGTTATATGCTAAGTGGGCGGGGAGGACTAACTCCACGGTTTGAAGGAAAGTCTCGGCAGGGAGAATGGCAGTTCCGGAGAAACTACGCGGGGCTGGGGGATACAGTCATTATCTGACCGGAGAAAAGGGGCCTCGCCATACGCCCACGAGGGTAGCCGTACAAGCAAACTGGGCCTGACGATGGGGGGAACTTAAAACAGTCTTGGGCTGGACCGCCCGACTGGGCAAAGGGGCTGCGGGAGGGGAATCGGCCGGTCCGACCTTGGGTGCGGCGACGAAAGGGGGGAAACGTCGCGAAACTCGAAGAAAAATGCAAACAGGGGAGGACGGCCGGGGGAAGAGCAGTCGTCGTCAGTCGTACGAGCCCGTGGGCGCCCTTCGCAGGCTGATGAACTTCGTCCCACCGGCCCCCCAAGGATCGTATCGAGTCAAGTAGACGAAGGAGGAACGCAGGTCACTTTTGCTGGGCCACGCTCAAATGGGAGTTGCCAAGGGATCACTGACTGACGTTCGTGTGGCTTCATACGTGGGACAAGGACCATCACATCTGGCCTACGGACAAGGGAAAAAAAATCAATTTGCCATCCCGGCCTGGGGGGGCCTGAAATCTGTTCGGAGGTCAGGGTAGTTTCGAGGAAACCAGTGGCCTTCATACTGCTGCGCGGGATAACCCAGAGGAAGGGTAGAGTGCCCGGTGGACGGGCTCAACCTTAGTGAAGGTCACTTGCGGAGGAAGTTCCTTGGGCTTGGGTCGCCGAGAGATTAAGGCGGCGCCCAGGTCAAAACAAAGCAAGGAAAGTTACCGCAATGATCCTGAAAAAAAAAGACGCAGCTGTCGGGCCACTGGCTGCAGACGCTGCCTCTCTGGAAAAAAATTTGCTACAAGTCAGTAGAGTAAGGGGAGGCCAGACTTCCTCATAGCGGGGGCGGCGAATTGGGGATCCTAAGAAAGAAAATTCAAAGCGATCGAAGAAACTCTGAACATCCTGTCTCACAACCCAGACGCTCTGGGACCTTAACGTCCGTTCGCTCCAACAAAGGTGAGGACTTCTATGGTCACGGAAGAAGCCGAAAAAACCGAAAGCTGATCGGGGGACCTGATCTGGAGGGGATGGACCTCCACCTACAAGAGATGCGCAAGTGGGAAAAGGAGAGCCCGGCAGTTGGTGAGCGCCGCTTAGAACTGGACAAGAATGGTCAAAAGACTCTCGCGCGATCACAATTGACGGACGCTCCCTCCGTCTCTGAGAGTCCTCGAGGCAGTGGAAGGACTCGGTGGAAAAGGCTGCGGGGGAGAGACCGCTGTAGTGACGAGCACGTGAACGGAGGGTCGATCCGTGGCCACTAACTGATGCGGGCGGGGGTTGGCCCCCGTGCAAAGGTAACATGACCACACAAGAATGTCAGTGCAAAAAGGGAATCTATGCCGGGGGTGCAAAGGATCCTTGCCATAACCGATACAAGAGACAACTTTGGGGGACGGCATCGAGTCGCGGCTAATTTCTAGCTTGACTGCTCCAGAGAAGATCTTCACTAAGAAAGTACCTTTGCTGGGTTCGTCGTAGGTCACCTTGGGTACAGCCAAGAATAACAGAATCTCTTAACTTGAACTTGAAAAGTAGTCTCTCTCAAACGGGGAAATTGGGTAGTATTAAAAGGGAGGTATGACGGCCTCTCCACATCTCTATTGCGTTCGTCTTCGCAGGCCCTTTCCTACAGAGGTCATAAGATTACCGACAAGCTCGACGGGTCGCGAGGAACTACTACGCTTTCATAATAAAACTCTGGTATCTGATCTCCTGGGATGGCTCCAGTCCCATTTCTACCTTTATAAATCTTTAGTTCAAGCATCAACTCTTGGTATTCCGCAAGAAGGGGGAATCAACCTGGTGCGTCATTACAGGAAGATGTGGTTCGATGACTTGTTCGACCGGGGAACAACCAAAGTCCAGATTCCACGACCAAGAGGCGGATAGAATAAGGCGAGGGGGACCCGGACGTCACCTAAAAAGGGGAGAGGCCGCCTCAGCAGAGGGCCGCAGCTTCGATCAGCACAATCTCCAGCGAGGGCTCCACGATTTATCGCGCAGGTGGATGAAGATCTTGAAACATCAGCTTGAAATGGGACCCACCCGTTAAAATGTTCAGCCTGGGAGAGAAGAGACAGGTGTCCAGTTCCCATCCAGTAAAATCAGGGTCCTCGGAACCTTGCGGCCCGAGATGTCGTTGGCAGGGAGGAATCAAGTCAGCACATGCAGTGGACGCAATCGCCGGTGCGAAAAAAAGAGGAGGGGAGGCTGTGAGAAAATGATGTGAGGGGGAGCTCGAATGTGCAGGAGGGCGTTGGGTCACAAACACCACGAGAAAATTGCACGGAGCAGGATGAAATTAAATCAGACGCCAGGGGGGGGGCATCGATTTGAGAGGGAATCGCAGGTTTCAGACGGCTTAAGAAAGTGCGTAAAGGGTGGCGGGGGTGACCGTGCGGCGCCGCTTAGAGAAAGAGGAGGCAATAACGAAAAAAAAATACAATGACATCCAGTCCTCGTCAAGGGGATAGAAAAGAAAACGTACCAAAGGAACCTCGCCTTGGTTTTTCTAGCAGGGAAGTTAAAGGGAAAAATGAAGGGAAATCACTCCTACAGTCACTTTCCTTTAAGCGACCCGGGAAAGGACCAGATTAACGGTGGATTTCAAAGTTCTTGCTAGGAGACCCTCGATATGGTCTGCAGATGATGAAAACCGAAAGGAAGAATTGCGACGCACAAAGACGGTCTTTAGAAAAGGGCGACAAGAACACCCTCAGTGAAATACATCTCCAGAGCCCGCCGCGGAGTAGAACGAAGGTGAGATCCTCGGACAAGCGGTAGGCAATGAACCTAGCCTGTAAACCCCCAGCCGGAGCAGGGAGACCACGGTTCGCCGGTCAATACGAAAAAACGAGGGGCGATAAACATTGTTTCCAGTGGGATCTGCGCATTTGTACCGGTATCGTAGTTTGAAAGAAATGCAAAGAAGCTACCTAAAGAGTAAAGTCCTATCAAGGAGGGAGGTCCTTCCTGCTTGGGAAAAAAGGGGCGTGAGGGGCCAAGAATGAAGAGAGGTGAAGTACTTTCCGCCGTATACCGGCAGGGGACTGCAACGGCCGAATTTTAAACTATGTGAGGTGGCGCCAACCTCTGAGCCGAGGCTTCGCTGCCAGTAATGAGCGCCTTTGCCTGGAACGGGGAGGAGCTACCTCAGGCTGCACTGCTAAACCTAGGAGCGCT
>Ga0179591_1288997_pt1 | contig 10692 bp, 14 predicted proteins | sample CZOMad2_1_08_16f_FD_182891 | JGI IMG/M metagenome (GOLD analysis project Ga0179591, IMG submission 182891) | Vadose zone soil fungal communities from Angelo Coast Range Reserve, California, USA - CZOMad2_1_08_16fungal (PacBio error correction) | ecosystem: Environmental > Terrestrial > Soil >...
TTCCGAGGAGTAGGAGTGCCCGGGCCAATCCGCCACCAGGGGGGGGACATCGCAACAGGGGGTTAGAATATGCGGAGGCGGGTCCTGGGACTTTGGACGAAAGGGCCGATGATCCGCTCGGCCAGATGCCGCATCCGAGCATCCCTCCAGGCCACCCACGGGGAAAAAACCCATCCCTCTACCCAGGTGTCTGAGAACGTTTTCGAGGTTTTGGCGTGGTTCCACAGGGAAGCCTGAACGGGCACCAATCCGGTCAAGAATGCCTAATGAGGCTGAAAATCGCGCCAGTTCCAGGGAGGGGAACCATTTGTTTGCCAGGGGTTTCCAATTTTGTTGTTGTAAATGTCGTTCCTGTGTCCTGGGCCCGAGCGGAACTAAAAAAGCTCGGTGAACAGAGGTTTGCCATCCTTTGTTGTCGCCCGACTAGATGGAGAGAACCCTGTCTGACACACCCCCGGAGGAAAAGCCAGCACCCGTCTCACCTGCATCGCATCATACGGGGGGAGACCCTTCGGTGTCCACCAAACCTTGGTAGTGGAACCCAAGAAGTGCGCTCGAGGATTACCGCGAGTCTTCGACTCCTCAGGACCCCGGTTAAGTGGGCCGAGTTTACTGGACTACAAAAAAAACCACGAACCTCGGTGAACCCGGTCCAGGGCCCGCCACGGTGCTTTGAAACTCTCGGGGTCGTATCTGCAAGTGGGCCGTGCTCTGATGCCACGCCCACCTGTAATTCAGTTCAACTTCTTTAAGAGTCGTCCGGGCCTTACAAAATAACTGACCACATCCGCAGGGAACCCCGTTCTTTGATGAAGGTGTTATTATCAGAAGGATCTTCGCACGGTGGGTACCGGATCCTCGTTTTCTGGCAGTCCGTCCTGGACCACGACTGACACGAACGAACTAGTCTCGGAAAATCAATATATCACTCCAGTAATCCGTCAGAGGGTGACTGATCTAGAGAAAACACAACTGGAGGATTAAAATATATTTCACATTAAAAACACGAACGAATGAGTCCAGGGGTTATCGTCGCCTTGTATGCTTTTTCTGGATTCTGTCCGCTGACGACTTAAGAGACTAGGATCACGTTAAAAAAACCACGGACTAAATATCCGATCTCAGAACGCCCGCTCCCAGACCGGATTCTTATTCGAGTCCGCGTAGTCTTAGGGGGCCTTCACTTACTCTATCACGCTATGCACGCCGAAAAAGTGTGGCAACAAATCGAGAGCACGGCCTGCGGTTCAGATCTTCGCACAACGACCTGCTCAGGCACGTGAAAAAGGTATTCCTTGTTAGTTGAGGTGTTGTGTCGGCCTCACAATCACAAAGGAGGAACGTGAACAGTGAAGCATATTAGTGAACAAGACATCAGAGGTATAGGGCGCACTGGCGGGGGTCACGAACACAGTGGTGGGGCCCGCATGGTGCTGAAGTTGAGGAGGACGGTTAGTCCTGGGAAGGTGGCCTGCCGTTCGGCCGATGGAAAAGAAAATTCTTTCTGCGACACACCGGTATTTCCCTCTCCTTGTCACCTGGGGAGGTCGGGTGTTAGCGTCTGAACGGACCCCCCGCTTGAACGCAAATTAAAAAAAAAAACGGGCACTTGGTTTGGGGGTGTTGTGTGGTGTTTGTGGTTGCATTGCCAACTGGCTGGCCGCAAGGTAACACTGCGTGGAGATTTCGAGCCGCGGTACGGGGAGGCGTGGAAAAGGACGCTCCCCACCGTCAAAAGCGCCAAGGGATTTTAGACACATTTTAAGGGGGGGGGGACATTTGGGGGACAGCCGGTTGGGACTAGTGATCTCGAGGCCTCCCGGCCGAGAGAATAGGCTCGCTGCCGTCCCACGGGAGGGCGGGCGGGCCCAAAAACGCACATCCGGCCTCCGGTGGCTATTGTACGCAAAAGACATTGCATAAGGCAGGGAAATCCGGGCGCGTTGACAAAGGGCTTGCCGGCCGAAAAAGGTTTTATCGGTCGCAAATTCCGCCGCTTCGGCAGCTTCTCCGGAACGGATGGGGAGAAGTGTAAGAGTGAGGGAAGACTTCCCGATTACGGCAGGACGGCCAACGCCCTCAAAAGGCCATGCCCGCGGAGGTTATCAAGTGGGTTTACTGACGGACGCTGATGTCCAACACGGTCAAGAGGGAGACTTGGGAGCACGCACGTCGAGAAGTAATACGGATCATCTAGAGAGTACTCGTACGTCCTGCGCAGGGGGGGCTACGGCGGGCGGCGGGTAACTACCAGTGTCTACATGAACCTTCCGTCGCGGACCGGGAATTAGGGACACACAAAGGTGCGATCGCTCCAATAGGGAGCGGTTCGGGAACGCGGCGTCTTGAAGAAAAAATCCCGCGTTCTGCGACTTCAGGGGGTGGACGGCAACGCGTGGAAGGGCGCCCGCGGATGGTAGGGGGGTGTTCCGTGATCAGACCAAGGGGAGATGCGGGGCGCGGAGCGTCCACCACGCGGGGGAGAGGGCAAATTCCCCTCCCCCCAACGACTCTCTGTCTCGACAGACCGCTACCTGTACAAGAACCCTCGCGACTGTAAAGGGCCGCCTATCGCGGAAGGGCCAGCCGGACCGGGCGCCTCCCACCAGACGGCAGGCTACGACATGCGCCGTATCCGCGGGCTGGTGACTATGGGATTCATTCGAGATCCACTAAGGGGTCGCTAGAAGAGACATCGGTTGCGCCTTCTGCGCCAGTGACCGTGGTGTTCGCGGAAAGAAGGGGGGCGGCGTGCTGGTCAATCTTCGCAAGGCGGTTCATCCAGGGGGGCGATGCGTTCAACGGGGATGGTGTTCCTGGCATGGTTCAACCGGCTTCAGAGGCACGTCAATGGAGGCAGGAAATCGTCACGGGCTCAGGATACGGCAGCCGTGGTAGGCCACTTTGAAGGAGGATACTTGTTGGTGAGAGAGGTACGGGGCCGGCCTGGAAGGACGGGCCCGTGTTCGAGGCAAGCCAACGCTCTCTCTGCCACAAAGCTCTAGTGGGGACCGGCACGTAAACTCCGGGGGGTCAACCGCTGCCTCTACTCCTCCTACGACCTGGCGAAAAAAGACAATCGACGCTGGCGAGGGAGTCATGACTCGGGGGGGACGGCTGGCCAATGACGGCAAGAAGCGTGTCATCCTGGTGAGCTGACGCCGGGCTGATTCCTCCTTGGAAGGCCGCCTCTTTAAGGGGCTCTTCTCACAAAGGAAAATTGGATTACCCCAGAACAAGAGCCCGGTTGCGCGGAAGACCGCTGCCCTGATCTAAGAACTCGTCTGAGAGGGGAATGAACGCCGTATCACCCAAAGGTGCATGACCTGTGTTCTGGCTCGCAAAAATCCATCTATAGCAGGGAAAGAGCTCTCAACAACACACGGGAAAAGAAGGAGATGGGCCAGGATCAAAGGGAGATGGAGGTGTCATCCTCAAAAAAGGTCCTTCACAGATGCTACGCTGAGAAGGACCGTAACGCTGCGTAATCGGCGTCACCGGGATTTCTCAAGAAAGGGCACTTGTTCAAAGGGGGGTAATCCCATGACGGAGCCGTGAGAGGAGCGGGAAGGTCCTTATACCAAGGCAGGGGCCGCGAAAAGGAGGTAGGAAACAGGGAAGCCAAACTCACCCGGCGAATGTCGTCCGATTGAAGCGATGGCCAGCCGGAAAAAAAAGGGCGATGTCGCCTCGGAAAAGGCCCGCATTCCGCTCGAAAGACCCGGTTCGAGGGGCGGCAGCAGCTTGTTGAAGGAAGGCTGGGACCGCGTCTGGGCAAATAAAAGAAGAGGCCGCTGTGGAAGCGCGAGCGTGGCGAGCTCGAACCAGGAAAGGGGCGTACAGCCTGCCAAAAACTTGCTCCCCAAGCAGGTATCGTCGGCACAAGTGGCCAATCAAGCCGCTTGATCATTAAGCGAAAAGAGGGAGATTAAGGGTCAAGTCAATCTACCCCGGAAGGAAGAAATTACTCCGGGGGGCACAGAGGGAAAGAAACCAGCGTCACTTTTTAAACGCATCAATGGATGAATCCAACCGTGGCGGGGCCAGGGAAGGAAAAGCACGCCCGGGAAGGGTTTTTTCAGACCACCACCTTGGAGGGCCCAGGCCATCCGGATCCGATTGGAAAGAGCGCTCGGGGTGATCGTGGAGAGAATAAGGACCCCTCTTCTACCATAAGAGGAGGTAACTTCATTTGGATGGGTCCTGCCGTCGCTGGGTGATCGGAAAGGGGTCCAGGAAACCTTCGGAGATGGCACACCTGGCGGAGACTTCCGCATGACCAGTTCGCGGTAGGACATGTGCGGGGACCTGAAAAAGACCACAGTCCTGTTGGGGGAGGTGACCTCAGGAAACCGTTCATTTCAAGAAAAAACCTCAAGCCTAGAATAAAAAAGACGTGGTCTGCTCCCGGAACATAAGGGAAGGCCCAGGGTAACATAGGAATGTCACAATGACGAGAGGACGAATAACTCTAGAAAAGGAAACGCCTCGTAACTTCACGATCTCTCAACTTTGTTATTGCTCAGAGGGACGGGGCGCGCACCGTGTGTTGTAAGAAGATTCAACCTCGAAGGAAGGGGAACATGTCTACCTGGGGTTGATGCCAGACGACCACTCCGCAGAAGGGAATTAGATCATGGTCATCAGAATCGGGGAAGGATCGTTATCCTTAAGGAGTTAGCGAACCCTGGGGGATCCCAAGGGAACCTCCTTACCCGGAGTTTGGCCATAAGGCCACTTGCCTCCGCCCCAAAAGACCGATAAACAGAAGATTTCATTCCGCGAGGGGTTCTTTGTTAGTACAAAGTCCTCTTAATCTTGCCGTACGCCTGCGACAAAAAAGGAAAAAACAGGTCCGTCCCTCCGAGGGGAGGGAAGGGTGATACCGGGGAGACCGACCCTCTCAAGAATGCATTCCGGAGAAAGTTTCCGCTTCAAAATAGTGCCCTTCCAAAGGAAAACTGTGCACAAGGGGGGATTACCTCTCCAAGGTTTCGTTAGAGAAGGTTCGTTGGAACGCAACGCATACTGATGCCTCTTGGAAGGGATCCTCGAGGCCCTCGGAAAAACCGCGCCGATCATCGCCTCAACCAATTCAAAAAACCCGGTTGAACCATTTCCGGGGAACCAAGTTGTATTAAACTCAAGAGGGGGGGGAGATGTTGGGTGCAACCGCGTGGGAGGAAACGCCGTACCAAGAAAGATCGTGGAAAAAGCGTACCCCATGCAAGGAAGCCAGATTTCGGACGGTGGAGGTTTTTGGGACTTTCATTTTCAAGGGGTTGTTCCTGAGAAAGACTGATACCGCACTACGTGGTGACCCGGCTGTTTTGGGGGGCAAGAACCTTTTTGGCTTCCTAACGGAGAATTGGTATCCGCCAATAGAACCTCCTGTAACCGCCATTCACCTGTATCACCTTCCTGACTCCAGAGGCTTCATCAGAATCGTTTTCACCACCGACATAGGAACGCAAAGACCTTAAGACTCTCGTCATCTATTGAGATTTACTCCTCTTGGGCCCTGGTTAATACGTTTGGATTTTGGGAGTGAGGTGAAGAAAAAAGCCACCAAAACTCCACTCAGGTGAACCCGGAAGTTGCCCCTAACGGGACGCCTCTCATTTTCGGTTCCAGCGCCTAGTATCCGGAATCTGCCGGCGCATGAATAGGAAACGCCCAAATGGTCATTTCGGCTGGGGGGGAGGAGGCATCTCTTCAAGGGGACTAACGATACGTCCGACGTCCGCTATACACGTCTGGGATGAGGAGGGGGATGAGCTCTGATCTGGTCCGACACAGGTAAAAAGGAGAGGTAGCATAAAGAACCGAGGGCCAAACGCAATAAACCGCCCGGTCGCTCATCCACGACCGTCTTGGGGGACTGCATCTCTCTCAAACCAACTAGGGAGTGGGGGTAGGATGCTCCCACAACAGCAATGTTCTTTAGGCATGGTCTCTTTTGGAGGGATTCAGGGACGGACAACGAGGATCAGGGCAACCGGGGCGAAGAGCCATAGAAAGCCGGGGTTATCGCGGATGCGAGAGGCTAGGTTCGTCCTGAAAGTACGGAAGGACGAAGATTGCCGACTCCGAGTGCTTGGCATCTAGCACGAAAGCGGTGGCGCTACTCGAACTGGCCCCGAAAAACGGGAGGACGGGGAATGGAGGCCGGTTCAGGGGGGAGGTGGGGTGGGGTCTTCCAGAAACGACCACCTTCGATTAAACCCGGGGCACCTGAGGCCTCGACGACATCGGAGGGGGGAAATCGAGACTCATGGGGTAAATAAAACCCTTGGTGGGGGTGTCCACCTAAATGAGTAACAAGGATGTAGGACGTGCCATCCGGGCTGGCGGGGCCGGCCGTGAGGTTAGGGGGCGGACTGATTCTGAAACACCGGTAGCCACACGCGGAAGGGTAAGAGACTTTTAGGGGGTTGAGAGGGCGTAACGAACACCCTCACCTATTCCAAAACCAAGGGGGCCTGGGACAAACGTGACACGAAACGGGGACCCTGGGAGCGTTTTTCGAAATCTGGAAAAAGGATCGGCCCCTACGCGCCCACGTCACATCTACAAAAGAGTAAAAAGGGGCATCCAAATGGTCGCGGGGTGGTTTGTGGCCACCGGCATTTAGGGATCTGTAGGTCCCCAAACCCGCCAGAGCAGAGAGGAGCTGGCAAGCTGACTTCGTCTCGGGGTCCCTCGAACCGCACATCCGACTCGAGGACCCGTTTCTAGTGCTCGAAATTGGAGTCAGAAGGAGAAAAAGTTAACTCCAAGGTGGAAGTCTACCACTGGCTGGAAATCCTTCAAAGGGGGGGTGAGCTTTGAGCGCCCCGGGACCGTACGCGGAGAAGGCAAGCTTGACACAGAGGATACTCCTTCTAGGATTACGCAGCTTCACCGGGGCCTGGACGAGCCCGGCGCGTAGGGAAACAACAGAAAGGGGGAAAAGGGTACGGCTTGGTGGACTTTCTAAAAAGTTGATCGGTTTCCCAGAGAAGGGGTCAAATCGTCTGTGAGCCCAGGGACGATAAGACATAAAAGCTAAACACGACTCTTGACGTCAGGATCTCCCTGGGGAGCGCTTCTGGAGAAACCGACCAGGCAGGTTCAACAGCCTCGCGGAAAGATCAGTCACAACCGGAAGCGGAGGAAACCACCCAGTTATTCGCAGGGAGGGGGATTCCTAGAGGAGCCATCCCCGCGTTCAAGGCGTTCCTTTTTACGTCAAGATGTACCCTGTTCAGCCCGCGTCGAGATGGTGGTCCGGGAAAATGGAGATTTGGCACAGGCGGCAAGGGGTCCGGCTGCGTGAAGGAATAGCCTCCCCCAGAGCTTTGCGGGAAAACGAATACCTTTCCTACCCCCGACTGCAGCTTCCCTAAAAAAGCCGCGGGCCAACAGTGGGCAAGGTTCCGGGGAGAGGAGAAATGCCATCTATCGGAACCATAATACATTCTCCGGGAGAGATTGCTTGTTACGGGTGATTCTAGATCCACGCGGTTGGTCGCGAGAGCGGAAAGGGTTTCGCCCGGCCGGCCACATTCCTTTTGGGGGACAAGGAAAGGGCGTCGTGCTGGGCTGGAAGTGGAGGAAAAGTCCACGGGTCTTATTGTGCGATGTTGAAAGGCTTGTGGGAATGGGGTGTGCCCGGGGTCGCAGGGCGGGGTAGGTCGTGCATCCATCAATCTCTAATTCAGCGAATCCTGGTGGATGGCCGGGGGAAGTCATAGAAGCTTTGTGTGGAAGGGCGTACTGTTCCGAAAATGACTCTATTTCCAAAGGGGCCGATCCCGCCACACGGGGGCTGCCCCACCTCTAAGAAGGTGATGTTGGAGAAGGGAAGGGCAGGGGGTACTTCAACAATCATTAAAAAGTGGGAAGAAGTACGGGAAAGGCATTAAACGCGTCTTGAACGGGGTTACTATTCGGACAGAAACGTGGTCCGGCTGTAAATGGGTTCATCTCTACAGTTGCAAGGGGGAGAGAGCCGAGCTTATCCTATGGAGACGTTAACAAGACGTTTACTTACCAGAAAGTCTCACTCTACTTCAACACTTATGCGCCCGTTTCGCGGAGTAGACCGCGTCCCTTATCTACCAGAGTCTTTGAGAGGGGGGTAGAGGAGATTTGGGCATGACCTTTGTGGGAAGGACTCTCAGAGGATTACCCGAAAAAGAGCCACTTTCCCATCTCTCAAAAACTGATGATTAGAGAGATTGGTAAATTGGCTCTGAGGGTCATCCTCTGCGATCATAACAAGTAGCCGGCGTACGAAAAAAGAAGGAAGAAGGGAACAGGCTTGAGGAAGGGGAAGAGGTCACCGGGGCTAAAAACAACCTGTCTCTTGGGTCAGACTGGGGGAACATGACGTTCGCCACGGGGGGGAATATCGTTCTTAACCGCTTCAGGATCGGGGAAGCTTAGACGCCTCACCCTGAGGGAACCTATGTAAGAGCTGCGATTGGCAAAAACCAAGGAGGACCAAACCGCCCTCAGCGTCTCCTTCAAGTCTCGTATTAGCAACGAAAAGAGGGGGACACTGCGTTTGACGGTGGTCCGGCAAAACATAACCATCTATCTTCAAAGGGAGTGTTCACTCGATGGGCCGGCTCGAAACCCGGGGCCATAAATACGGCCGGAAAAGCGCATTGCGCACAAAAACGATTATCTTCGGCAACGTTGCCAAAGCCCACGAAGGAATCTTCGCTTCCGTGAAGTGATGCCCTTTCACTCTAGCCACCGACGGGCAGACCATGAAGAACGGAAAACAGCTCACGACGACAGCAACAACTTACGTGGCCTGGGACTAGGACGAACAAGAAAACCCCCTTTAAAACCATGTGGAGAAAAAAAAAAGGAAAGACAAAAACCGTTCACCTTGCCCCGGAGAAACCCGTTTTCAAGAAATCGCCCAAGGAAAGAACGAAGAAGGACCCGAGACCAGAAGGATGTACCGAAGGTAATTCTTCCGACTAGAACTTTCCTGGAAAAAGGGGAAGGCCAGCAACAGGGGCTCCGGCTGTCCAGATGCGGAGGAAAGAGGCGCTGGGAGTCCAGTTCTCGGACATTTCTTTAGGGAGGCAGGACCTCGAAGAGAGTCTGTCCTAGGGTGTCTAGACCCGCAGCCGGACAAAAGTCTAACTCAAAGCCAGTCTTCAAGCAATGGGTCCTTCTCACAAAAACATCTCAAAGCCGCGGGCTGCCAGGTACAACACGAAGAAAGGGGCCAAAATGGCCACAAAGAAGGGAGCTTTTATTTAGGCCAATGCAGAGGACACCGCGAAAAGACGGGACATACCTGGTTTACCGGACTCTCGTCACCTGGAGACCGCCGCTACGGACGGTGAGGGGAGAAAGGGTCGTGTGAGATCGAACGCCTATTCGAAAAGGTTACATCAGAACATGCCGTCCGCGGTAAGAGATGTCCGATGATCTGCAAGGCAAAAGGAGTTCCCCCCGCAACAGTACCGGGGATTCTTTGGCCAGACGCCAAAGAAGGGGCCCTAAAAACGCCGTTCAAGTGAAAACACCGTCCAGGGAAGCCGTCCGGGCTTTGGCGTAAACAAGCATCGGTGAAGCGAAGGGAAACAGGCCAATACACTTTCCCGAAAAAAAGCTTGGAGACCCGGACGCGGGCTTACGGTAAGAGCGGAAAAAAACTAAACAACGTTCCCCAGGCCGTCCATCGGGGAAAAACTGCAAGGTCGTATGTTCTACCTCCTTCGCCAATAAAACTGTTCACCTGGGGAGGCACCGGGTACGGGAGTATCGAGGGCTGGGGTCAAAGTTTCCCGCAGACTTTTTACGGTGGCGGCCGATGAGGAAGATCGGCCTCGCGCTGACGTAAGGAGAAATAGTGAAAAAAAGGGGTCCACCCCGGGGGGCCAAAACACACCCCTTTCCCAAGGTAGAGATCCCTGGGGCGCTTTTTTGAGGGGAGCCCTTTCGTCATCCCTATAAAAACCTATGCGTTCGGAATGTCACAACCAGTTGGGGGACCAGAAAAGGAAAATCAGGGGCCTTGTGTTTGGGGGGGAGAGTTTTCATCGGCAGGTTTACTCAAGAACTCCCCGAAAGCTGACCCGGCGCTTTGGACCCGGGGGTTGAGAAGGGAACGAAGATGGTAGGAGGAACCGTCTTCCCCTCCCAACGGCCAAACCTCCATCTCCAGGGAACGGAATTCTCCCGAAGGGGCACCCATTACTGGGAAAAACCAAGGTCGTTTCCCTCCCTACCTTTCCGAGGAGGTGGACACGCGATTGGGGAAGGAATCCTCGTTGCCATTTCAAAAATCCGTCAAAAAAAAAGCCGGTTGTGGTGTAAGGCGAAAACCACCAACCTCGTTAAACACCGGCATTAGACGCCGCTGACAAGAAAGAAGGGGTCGAAGCGCCGGTAGGAAAGGAGGAAAGGGACTCGATGCCAAAAAAACTGGTCGGCAACCATCTGCGATCCGACCTGAGAGAGAAAAACGAGTGCCACGTCGAAACTCGGGACCACGGTCTGGTAGTGGGAGTGTTTTTATGAGACTATATCTTCGAAAGGGGGGACCGTATCCTCTTCAGAACGTCCCGCGGAAAAAAAACCCCTTCACCAAACGAAAAGCTCACAAAACAGCACACAAAACAGACAACAAAGACATCTCAAAAAAAACAAATCACAACCCATGAGTCCGTCTTTATGTCT